>Ga0210395_10000975_pt1 | contig 22167 bp, 20 predicted proteins | sample IncBWH4OmetaG_FD_150861 | JGI IMG/M metagenome (GOLD analysis project Ga0210395, IMG submission 150861) | Forest soil microbial communities from Barre Woods Harvard Forest LTER site, Petersham, Massachusetts, United States - Inc-BW-H-4-O ...
AGGCGAATGTTTCGCGCTGTGGCTCGCTTTTTCTTTGCTGTTCTGATCGGTGTCGGCGCCACGCTTGCATGGCAGTCCCACGGTGACGAAGCAAAGAATCTAATCAGGATTTCGGCTCCGGCCATGGGCTGGTTGTTATCCGACTCAACGCCTGCGGCAGCAACTCTTTCTGACTTAGCGCAGCAGCTGAAGCCCATGTCGCTTGATATTGCCATCGTGCGGCGCGGCCTGGAGCAACTCGCCGCCAATCAATTTCAACTCGCTGCCAAGCAAGAACTGGTGGCACAGAACGTCGCGACCCTGCAGGGGGCTGAGGAGGACATCAGGCAGGAGATTTCATCCTTGCCTTTGTCGCAGATCATCGTCCGCGTACCGCGCAAACCTTCGCCGCTTGCCGGACAATCGTTGCGCTGAAAGCTTGACTCGGCGCCGGACCGCGGCGGAATCGCGCATGGGCTGGCGGTCGAGGTTGCGTTTGTGAGGCCGCAAAACGGAGTGGGTTTCCACGAAAAGGCGTGGATGCTAAAGATGGAAGGGTGCTCATTGAGATTGATCCACGTTACTTCCGGCCCACCGAGACCGACGCGCTGCTCGGCGATCCGAGCAAAGCGCGACAGAAGCTCGGCTGGAAACACAAGGTCTCGTTCGATCAGCTGGTGCGCGAAATGGTCGAGACGGATTTGAGCGAGATGCGCCGCGACGGCGCGCACCGCAACGTGCAGGATTGAGGCCCGCGCGCATGAACACAGCTGTGAGCACGGCTCCCGTCATATTCGAGCTCCGCGGCAAGCGCGTTTTCGTGGCAGGTCATGCCGGCATGGCGGGATCGGCCATCGTGCGGCGGCTCGAGCGCGAGGGTTGCGACATCATTAGCGCACCGCGTCAGGAGCTCGACCTGCGAAATTCCGAGCAGGTCGAACGCTTCATGGCGCAAGTGAAGCCGGACGCCGTCTTTGTCGCCGCCGGAAAGGTCGGCGGTATTCGCGCCAACAGCACATTTCCGGCCGAATTCATCGCCGACAATCTCGCCATCGCGCTCAACACCATTCGCGCGGCGCACCGCTGCAACGTCAAGAAACTCGTCTATCTCGGTTCCTCCTGCATCTATCCGCGTGAGGCGCCGCAGCCGATGCAGCCGGAAATGCTGCTGACCGGCCCGATCGAGCCGACCAATCAATGGTACGGCGTCGCCAAGATCGCCGGCATCAAATTGTGCGAGGCCTACCGGCTGCAATACGGCGCCGATTTTGTCTCGATCATGCCGACCAATCTTTATGGCCCGGGCGACAATTATCATCCGCTCGACAGCCATGTGCCGGCGGCTTTGGTACGGCGCTTTCACGAAGCCAAGATGAAAGGCGATCCAACCGTGATGGTTTGGGGCACCGGCGCGCCGCAGCGCGAATTTCTGGCGGTCGACGACCTCGCCGATGCCTGCCTGTACGTTATGAAGTGCTATTCGGACCTGCAATTCCTCAATGTCGGCACTGGCGAGGACGTCACGATTGCCGAATTCGCGCGGATTGTTGCTGATATCGTCGGCTACCCCGGCGGGATCAAGTTCGACACGTCAAAGCCGGACGGCCCACCGCGCAAGCTGTTGGACGTGTCGCGCATCAATGCGCTCGGCTGGCACGCCACCATCCCGCTGCGCGAGGGACTAAAGCGCATGTACGACGACTTCGTCGCGCATTACGAAGTTATACGCGCTAAGACCGATAGTAAGACAGAAAAGCGGCCCGATGAAGGAAAGGGGCAACAAACATAATACTCGGAGGAGTGTATGAAGCGGCGCCAATTTATAAGGCTGCTCGGCGGCGCTTCCGCCGCTTGGCCGCTTAGGGTGTGCGCGCAGCAGCCGAGCCGCCTGCGTCGCATCGACCAGCTGATGCAATATGCCGAAGAGACGCCACCGCCGTCGCTCCGACCGCTTACGCCCCCTAGGACAAACCCATTTCCTCTGTCCGTTAGCGCTAACGGGCGATACCTCGTTACCGCGGCCGGGGCGCCTTTTCTCATGATCGCGGACAGTTGCCAAGGTAGCGCGATCGAATCGGTCGCCGACTTTAGCTACTACTGTCAACAGCGCGCCGCCCAAGGCTTCAACACCATTCAGTTCGGTTTGATCGCCACCGGCAACGTCGGCAACCCAGACACCACCAACTACACGACGCGCGACGGCATACCGCCGTTCACCGGCGCTAAGGTCACGACGCCGAACCCGGCTTATTTCGCGCGCATGGTCCAGTTCGTGCGGATTATGCAGCAAAACGGGCTCGCTGCGTGGCTTAATCCTTACGAGACTGGCGTAGGTGGGACCGGGCAGACTGAACTCAACAATGCCGGGGTGGAGGGCTGCAAAACCTACGGGGAGTACGTCGCCAAGCTGTTCGTCGGCTACTCAAACGTCATGTGGCATTTCGGCAATGATTTCGAGTCGAGCAATAAGCCATGGAAATTGCGTGATTACCTGCGATTAACCGAGTCGTACCTGCGCTTGCATCCACAGAGCACCAACGACGCCTCTGTCCAGGCGCTCATCAACGGTATCAAAAGTGTAGCGCCGAACCAGTTGCGCGGTGGTGAACTGTGTTTCGCAATGGGCGATGAAGGAGTATCGACATTTGATGATGCCAATTTTCGGCCGCCCCAGCAAAACATCAACGGCGCTTATACTTATGCTCCAGTTTATGCAGAGGTCCTACGCACTTACAACAACTCATCAGTCAATTTTGGAGGTTTCGGAGCTGGCACCAACACGTCACCACCATGCCCAACCGTCATGGTGGAATCTGACTATGAGTGGGAAAACAACAATGGCGGCGATCCCGGAATCCCAGTCAACATGCGCCGGATATTGTGGTGGACCTATCTTTCTGGCGCGTGCGGCTACATCTACGGTATGCACTTCACCGCGACAGCATTCATCGTCAGCGGCAACGCCCCGGTTAGCGGCTACGACACCACGACGCCGCTATGGAAATCCAACTTGAACTCGCCGGGCGTCATAGCCCTCGGCATCCTCATCAATCTGTTTAATACGATCCAGTGGTGGAACCTGGTGCCAGATCAGAACCATGGGGTCGGCACCGCAGGCTACGGAACGCCAGCCGCAACCGGCCCGTACCAAGCCAATAACTACGTTACCGTCTCTGCGACGCCGGATCGCAGCTTGGCGCTGGCCTATTTCCCGCAGGGCCTCAGCAACACCCTAACGGTCGCCATGTCGACTTTCGCCGCGTCGGTCACCGCGCGTTGGCTAGATCCGACAAACGGATCGTACACAAATATTGGGACCTTCTTGAACAGTGGCACCCACAACTTTTCGCCACCGGGCAATAACGCCGGCGGCGATCCCGATTGGGTGCTCGTGTTGGTCACCTGAAAACGGTACTACGCATGTCGCAGTTTGGCCCTGGATCGGCCGGGTGCCGCTAACGGCGCGATCGATCATTCGTTACGGCGCAAAAGCTTGCCGGTGGCGGCGACCTTGAGCGCAGGCACGAAACTGATTACGACAGGAACCTTGTGGCGCGGCAGCGTCTCACGGCAGAGCTTGAGAATGTCCTCTTTCACTTTGTGCAGCCGTTCTGCCGCCCCTTGCTGCTCTGATTTGAGGACGACATCGGCGACCACGATTGAGCCGGTGACGGGATTTTGCTTCGGATGGACGTGGGACATTTTCACCTGCGGATGCCGATTGATGACCGCTTCGACTTCTTCGGGATGAACTTTCAATCCACCGATATTGATAATGCCGCTCTTACGACCAATGAAATGATAGCGGTCACCACGCCGCTCGACGATATCGCCGGTGTCGACAAACCCGTCGACATTAGCAACTGCTTGTTTGCCACCGACATAGCCGGCTGCGATTCCCCGCGAACGGACATGCAGTGAATCGTCAAAAACTTCTATTTCGACGCCATTGCGGATTGACCCAACATATTCGGCAGGAAAGCCGGCAAGGCCGTCGTTAACATCGAAGCCGACTCCGGCCTCGGTGGAGGCGTAAGCGTGGCCGATCGCGGCTTGCGGAAACGTCGCGCCGAGACTGTCGAGGACCGCTTGGTCGGCGATCTCTCCCGAGAGCCGCACATAGCGCGGCGAAATCGCGTGGATCGCGGGACTCATCAGTGCGCGACGCCATTGTGACGGCGTACCGGATAGATGAGTAACACCGAATTTCGCAAGCCGCGTGAGGTGATCAGCGACCGGCTCGCTCGCCTCGGACAGGACGAGCGAAGCACCGCTGAATACCGCGCGAAGGAAAATCTGGAGACCGCCGTACCGGCGAATGTCATAGAATGTGCCCCATACAGAGGCCCCATCCGCAACGCTACGAGCGCGGATTGCTGCCGAAAGGCCGGTGAGATCGTGCACGACCATTTTCGGCATGCCGGTCGTGCCCGAGGTCATGAGCACCCATTCGGTGCGAATGCGAGCCGACCGCCTTTCGGTCATCGGCACGGTCGACGGCAGGCAGGTGCCACAGACCGGAAGATTGAGCGTCACATTTGCTGAAGATTCGTGATCGATCACGACGGCATCGATACCAGCGGTATCGGCCACATTGTCGAGATGACTGGCCTCGGCGTCGGGCGGCAGGATGACAATGCGGCGCGCGATCGCGTCGAGCTCGATCAAAGCCAGTGCCGTCGTCAACTGACCTGCGGTAGCGAGGAGAACCGACCGGCCAGCCATTTCATCCAGGCTGCCACCAAGGCTCGTCGCGTGATCGAGATCCGTGTAGCGAAGGGATGTAGCCTGGTCCCAAAAGAATCGGGGAGCGCGCGCATTGGCGACGAGGTCCCGCAGTGATGGCGTTTCACCGTCCGCCATTTTTACAGATTCTCTTTTCCAGAGAAGACCATTTCTCTTTTCCAGAAAAGTCCATAGCAAACTGCGTGGCTTTTATGAAGTCATGTGCCTTAAGGTGCGTCGCATTCCAAGACGAGCGCCTCATGCCGATGGCGGCCCGCTCAAGCGGTGCTTACGACGATGCCTGTCCGCATGATGAGATCCGCTTTGTGCGACTGCGGACCCGATCGAAGGAACAAAATCACCGGGGGATTTCTGCTGTCGATCGGCTCGGCTCGATAGATACGAAATCCAGTTCTGATAGATACGGATGGCTGCCGACCGCCAACTGTTCTTCAAATTCGTCGCGACAGTATCAACGGGAAAACTTCCAAATACCTCGATGCGTCGATCCGAAAGCGCGTGTCTTTGAAAAGCTGTCAACAAGTCCTCTGCATCAGCGTCGAAATATCCTTTTGGCATTGTTGGGTAGGATTCGATCTCCCGTCGGAGGAAACGGCCAACGTCCCTTCGGTATTCACCCAACAAACTCTGAGCATCGTATTCTGGGTGACCTTGGAAGTAGACAAACAAACTGTTTCTCTGCTGCTTTACGAAGGCATCAACTCCTGCGGCTGCCGACTTGGTGATAATGCTGTAGCCGCTTGACCCAAGCGAGACCTCGCCGATCTCGTTCCAACGCGAATGTGGTATCTTCAGCTGCGATGAAATACCATGCAGCAACGGATGGTCTGTCATCCTGTCTTGGTCAAAGACGCCGATACACTTGTTAGCCAGCGGACTTCGATTAATGCCATCCAAATAGAGAACGGCACCATGGACCGCCAAGCAGGACCAAATTGCTGATGTGGTGTTTTCTTTCGCCCAATCGACTAATTGTACGAATGAGGTCCAGTAGGGCTCCTCGGCCAGGTTTGGCGCCCGCGGCTCGGTGCCGGTTACAATTAGACCATCCAGCTGTCCGCCCCTCAGATCTTCAACGCTGGAATAAAAGCGGCTGATATATCGCTGCCCCCACTCGGCCCGGGGTATCGTGGGCAGGGTATAAAGGCGCAGGTGCACCGGGAGTTTTCCGGCCGCAGCATTGAGTAACTCAAATAATTGCCGCTCCGTCGGTACCAGCGCTGAATCAGGCATATTGTTGACGAGGCCGATATTGAGGCCGGCCATTCCGTCCACGGAGTCCGCAAGCGCTTTCGCACAATCGCCGTCATCCCCCATGAAGAGATGATGATCGCGCGAAACCCTATCTAATAAAACAGGCATGGCCGCGAACCACAGGCTGTCATCCGAATATGACCGTGCAGACGGAACCTTCGTTTGAAGCGTTCATTTTGTCGCGTCGAGCGCTTGGTCAAGGTCGCCGATAATATCATCGACATGTTCAATGCCAATACTGAGCCTAATCATTTCCGGTCTCACCCCAGCCTTTTCCTGCTCCTGTGCTGACATTTGCCGGTGCGTCGTAGAGGCGGGATGGCACGCCAGAGACTTGGCATCGCCAATATTAACCAATCGTTTGAACAAATTCAGCGCATCATAAAACTTCGTGCCCGCTTCAAAGCCTCCTTTGACACCGAAGGTTAACAAGGAGCAGGCGCGCCCCCGCAAATATTTTTTCGCGAGTGCGTAATACGGATTATCGGCAAAGCCCGCGTAATTGATCCACTCGACCCTACGGTCGTCGCGAAGAAATTCTGCAACCTTTTTTGCGTTTTCGACATGGCGTTCGATGCGTAGCGCGACTGTTTCGATGCCCTGAAGCAGCAAGAAAGCATTAAAGGGGGACAAAATGGAGCCGGTGGTCCGCTGGCAGACGCTGCGGCAGCGCGCGATGTACGCAGCGGCGCCATAACGCTCGGTATAGACCAAGCCATGATAGGAGGGTTCCGGCTCGCTCAGCATGGGAAAACGTTGACGGTGCTTGCGCCAAGGAAATTTTCCACTGTCGACAATGATTCCGCCGATCGATGTGCCGTGCCCACCCATGAACTTCGTCAGAGAATGAACAATAATATCTGCTCCATGGTGGATCGGTCTCAGCAAGATCGGGGTTGGCACCGTATTGTCAACAATCAATGGAACGCCATGTTTATGTGCGACGGAAGCCAAGGCCTCGATGTCGCAAATATTTCCCGCTGGATTGCCTACGCTCTCGCAAAAAACAGCTCGCGTGCCATCGTCAATTAATTGTTCAATCGCGGCTGGATGATCGGATTCCGCAAATCGGACGGTGATCCCCTGCCTGGGCAGGATATGAGCGAATAGCGTGTGCGTCGTACCATAAAGCTGCGGAACTGAGACAATGTTGGTGCCTAATTCTGCGATATTGATCAGCGCATAATTCGTCGCAGATTGCCCGGAGGCGACGCTGAGTGCTTCGAGCCCGCCCTCCAGGGCAGCAACGCGCCGCTCAAGTACGGCGTTGGTGGGATTGCTGATTCGAGTGTATCGAAATCCCTCCGCCTCTAAATTGAAAAGCGCAGCTCCGTGCTCCGCGCTGTCAAAGGCGTAGGCCACGGTCTGATAAATCGGCACGGCAGCGGCCTTAGTCGTCGGATCGACTTCGTAGCCGCCGTGAATAGCGATGGTCTCGTTGTTCGTATAGGCCGGCTGGGCAGGCTTCGACGTAGTCCGGCCCGGCTTTCCTGCGGACGACGCGGTGGTGGTTCTTTTGTGCTTATTCGACATTAGTGTTCTGGCATTCCGCGGTTCCGCCCGAAATTCCAGCGCCCACAGTGAGGGCCATGATCGACCGTGCTTAAGTCATGATCATCAGTACATCGTATCCTCGGCCGCGCGAGCAGTAACATGATGAACCGAGCACAGAGACGCGCCGACATGCCTTATCTGATCAACTTGACTGTCTGCTTTTTCGTCGCCTGGCGCAGTTGGTCGCGCGTATCGGCTCCTCGCGTCGCACTCGCCTCTGCGGATCACTCTATTCAAAGCCGCAGTGATCGGACAAAGGATGTCCACGGAAGGACGAGGCTATCGACTCCATGGGTTCGGACCAAGCATTTCACGGTCCGCTCGCATAGGTAAGGCCAGTGCCTTCCTTCGAGACGGCGTAATGCCTTCGTGCACGCCGTCCGACGGATTTAGATTCACGACGCCAGCGTCGGGGCAGCCTTGACCAGCATTTGCTTAAACGAGGCCCATAGAGGAAGAACCCGGTCATCGGGCGTCAGATGCCGGCACAGCGCCCCGTGACCCTGTTCTGGATCACTATCGAACCTGATGTGCTCTGCGAGGAAATGCTTGAAAGCTTGAAGCAGAGCTCCGTCCCAATTCGGAGCATTTAGAATGGATCGAAAAACATTCTCAAGGCCACCGTCCTCATAGCTGGCGATGCTCAATGCCTTGCTCATCTGATCCAACTTGCCAACCTCTGCCAGATAAGCCTGACCAAGGGCTTCGAGGCCGCGGCGTTTGCCTTCCACGATGGGCGTTAGTGTCAGCGTTCTGCGCATAAATTCATCATGGTTCATCTTCTCGCCCGCGATCGCCACACCGGGCCAAGGAGACAGGTTGTCAGTATCCCGCTCACCGTGATCAAGCTGCAGCAATCTCTCGTCGTCAGGATAAAGTCCGCGCGCAATTTCGAGATTTTGACGAAACTGGACCGAAAAATAATAGTAGACCCAGGCAACATTTATGAGATTCTCGCGATCGAGGCGATCCCATTTCAGCTCGCATATGTCCTTGATTACTCGCTCGTACCCAAATCCCATGGCGCTCTGGGGGACTGAGGTTGATTGAAGCTGCTCGCTGCGCATGACGCGACTCCCATAAACGCGTTACAACTCGTCATTAGAAATTAACTCGGATTTTGTCGACCGTAATAGAGTATTAATCCTAACATCTCGGGCTGACAACGCATTAGCTTCATTTCTATGACAAAAAGGCAAGCAGTGGTGGCGCAAAGCTTAATCACAAAGCGGGGCCTACCGCGTGATGAACGCCCATGGCTTGCTGCTCTATTGCTGTGTTGGCGGTGTCGAGCGGCGGCATCACGGCTGTATCGCACGGTCGATGAACGCAAGCGGCGTTAGGGTTCCAATGGCGTCGAGATTGGCTGCGACAATTGCGCCCATCGAAAGTCCACAGAACAACAGAATACCACCAAATGACGCTGAGCAGGCGTCGCTGTTAATTGTAAACGTTATAAGGAGAGAAGGTGTCGCTGTTTAATCGTAAACGTTATGAATATTCTCCCTCACCGATGGCTTAAGGACCAACACGATTGCGTCCATTGTGCATCGCCAGTATTTGAGGGACAGAGCTTTCCTGCATAAAATTCTCGAGATGCCACAGCGAACAAATCAATCGACCGCCAAGGCGTGGTTGCGGGCCTTGGAATTGACGGCGCCAATTGCCAGTCACCCCAATCGCATCCTTCCCGTCGTCATCGACGAACTCGCAAACAAATTCGACGGAGCGCCGGCTCTCCTCTCGGAGAGCGAATGCCTGACGTACCGTGACCTTGCTACGCGATCAGAGCAATACGCCTATTGGGCGTTGGAACAAGGGGTCGCCAAAGGTGATACGGTATGTCTATTCATGCCCAACCGAGCAGAATATTTCGCCATCTGGATCGGTATAACAAGCGTCGGTGGTGTAGTCGCTCTGCTCAATACCAACCTTACGGGTCGTTCGCTTGCGCATTGTGTCAACACGGTCGAGCCCCGCCACATTATCGTCGCTGCACCACTCCTCGATGCCTTTCTTTCGGCGCAACCATATCTCGTTAGCGACGCCAAGACTTGGTTACATGGCGACGGTCCCGCGAAATTTCCTCGTATAGAACTCGACGGATATTCTAGCCAAAGGTTTGCCGATGTTGACCGTCGACCGGTGACCATCAACGATCTAGCGCTTTATATTTATACGTCAGGCACAACCGGTTTGCCTAAGGCCGCCAAAGTCAGTCATTATCGCGTAATGCAATGGAGCCTTTGGTTTGCTGGAATGATGGGCACGCGATCGAGCGACCGAATGTATGACTGTCTGCCGATGTATCACAGTATCGGCGGAGTAGTCGCGATTGGAGCGGTACTAGCTAACGGCGGATCGGTGATCATACGCGAAAAATTCTCCGCCCGAAATTTTTGGGACGACGTTATCAACTCGGATTGCACGCTGTTCCAATATATTGGCGAGCTTTGTCGCTACCTCGTCAAAATGCCTCCGCATCCGCGCGAGACCAGTCACCGGATTCGATTATGTTGCGGAAATGGACTTAGGGCGGATGTATGGAGCGATTTCAGTGACCGATTTCGAATTCCGCAAATCCTGGAATTTTATGCGGCAACTGAAAGTAACGTCGCGCTTTACAACGTTGGAGGCAAGCCAGGTGCGATTGGTCAAATTCCGGGTTTTCTCCAACATAGACACCCTTTGGTGTTGCTAAAATACGACGTTGAGAAAGAAGAGCCGATCCGCAACGAACAGGGTTATTGCATTCCATGCGTGGCTGGTGAGGTTGGCGAAGCGGTCGGCGAGATTGATCGCAGGCCGTCGAACCTGGCAAGTCATTTTCAAGGCTACACCAACAACAAGGACTCCGAGAGAAAGATTCTCCGCGACGTGTTCAAGTCAGGAGACGCTTGGTTTCGTACCGGCGACCTGATGCGAAAGGACGAGCAAGGCTATTTCTATTTTATTGACCGGATCGGTGATACATTTCGATGGAAGGGCGAGAACGTAGCGACGACCGAGGTATCTGAGATTATTAGCGCGTTTTCCGGAGTTGTGGAGGCGGCCGTCTACGGCGTGGCACTTCCCGGACATGATGGCCGCGCTGGGATGGTGGCGCTCGTAATCGATCCCAGTTTTGACTTGACCAAGTTCGCCGAATACCTGGAACGCCAATTACCTCAGTACGCGCGTCCACTGTTCCTGCGCATCTGTGATACAATTGAGAGCACTGCCACGTTCAAGCCGAAAAAACACGACCTAATGCGGCAGGGCTACGATCCGAACGCTATCAGCGATCTCATCTATTTCAAAGACTCAAAGGAGCGAACCTTCGTTCGCCTCGAGGAGACTATGTACGATCGCATTCAAAAGGGTGAACTGCCATAGACGAGGCGTGCAACCCCGACTAAACTGGCGACGGAATTTGGAAGGCAAGGACGGGCCCGTCGAGCGTTAATTTAATCGCGATGTGAGACGATCCCGCACAATAAAACGGAATTACAGGCGCAAATTCAATGTCAATAAGAGACACGATTATTTCGCAGTTTCAGCAGGTAGCCGAAGAACAGAACAGAAAATTGGTACCACTGAGGGACGATTTGCTCCTGCTGGAATCGGGTCTTGATTCCCTCAGCTTTGCTGTAATTGTCGCCCGACTTGAGGACGTCTTAGACCTGGATCCTTTCACCAAGTCCGAGGCTGCTCCTTTTCCCACAACATTGGGTGAATTCATTGGGATCTATGAAGGTGCTGCGAAAGAATGATAGGTCATTTTGTCGACGACGAGCAAAGCATCGATTACGCCCTTTGAAAACTAAGAGCCAATAGCTGGGTCCTGTTGTAGCATTTGTCAGCAGCGTTGTTGCGGTATTTGTTTTTGATTCGATTTTGAAACCGCGACCGGCATCCAGGTTCATAGCGGAGAACACCTGCAGACGTGCGACGGCTGATCTCCCGCCGGCGGGATCGGCATTTTATGAGATGTCGCACATCGGCGATTCCGCGGAATGACAGATCTTATCGGTGCCGATCTTGTTGGGCGCGGCACCGAAGCGGGACGCCGTGCGACAGCGGCGGCATGAAGTTTAGGCTTCGCTAATGACCTGTCGTGGTCGCCAAATTGCGACATAGTTGATTTCTGCGACAGTTCGCGTCCCGTCCGCCACGACGATCGCATCGAATTCGACCGTCGCATGCCCCTTGACCACGAGGTTCGAGCTTATCTTCGAGCGGAGCGTAAGTTCGTTCCCAACGTGCGCGATAGCATAGTGGCGCAGCTTGCTGCTGAGATGGATCCACGGACCGAGTATCACGTTCTGCAACAACGCTCGATTTGCGAGTTGCAAGATTTGTCCTGGATGTACAGCCTTTTCGGTGCGAAATATCGGATCTGTTTCACAAATCGCGTCGAGGTAATTCAAAAGCATTGCCTCGTCGATAATCACAGGTGCAATCCCGAGGCATGTTCCCACCGCAAGGCTTGCCTCACTTGCCATTGGCCGCTCGTGCGGAGGCACACTCGCTGGTAACGTGTGGATCCCGCGGGCGGGCGGTCGATCGTCACGCATGAAAGCATAGCCCGTTGCACATTGTATGCCTGCGCTCTCGACGGAAAGTGCCAGCCGATTGTTTTCTTCGATTGCTGTCACACGGACAATGGCGCCGTCGTAAACGGGCCTTCGGAAGCGGCATTCGGCTTCGCCGCATTGCAGCCAGGCGTGACCCCAGCGGGCCACCGGTATGTGCGCCATATAGGCGTAGATTGTAGCGCCTGGCACAACCGCTTCATGATACCCCAGCTTGCGGGCGATCGAAGCGTCATGAATTTTATTCTCTGAAGCGGCTGCGGTATTAACTGCAACGACTTCGTGTACAGCCAGTTGCTGTGCGCCCATCGTCTTTCTAAATGTCAGACGTTAATCCTTCTTGGCTCCCGATGCCTCAACGATTTTGCGCCATCGATCGGTTTCGGCGGCAAGCATGGTGGCGAATTGGGATGCGTTCCCTGTGATCGGGATCGCTCCGAGATCCTCAAACTGCCTTTTGATCTGAGGGTCCTCTAGCGCGAGATTTATCTCTGTATTTAACAAGTCAACGACCTCCGATGCGGTACCGGAAGGAGCGCCGACTCCGTAGAATGAACTCGTCTCGTATCCTGGTAGGCTGTCGCTGATCGGCGGGACATCAGGTAGTGATATGGATCGTTCCCGTGTCGTCACACCAAGTGCACGCACTTTGCCCTCTCGTACAAACGGTGCCGAAGAGGTGACATTGTCGAACATAACCTGGATTTGACCAGACATGAGATCCGTTAGAGCTGGAGCCGACCCTTTGTAGGGGACGTGAGTGAGATCGAGCCCGGTCATCGCTTTGAACAGCTCGCCTGATAAATGGAGCGATGTGCCTACTCCAGATGAGCCAAAGCTGAGGTGGCCGGGATTGGACTTTGCATAAGCAATAAATTCAAGGATCGTATGCGCTGGAATATCATTGTTAATGGCCATGACGAGCGGGATACGCGCTAGGCCGCAGACCGGGACGATTTCTTTGGAAAAGTCGAACGGAAGGGTTTTGTCGAACGACGCGTTGATGGCATTGGCGGTGCTGATCAAAAGCAAAGTGTAGCCGTCAGGCGATGAATTTATCACTTCTTGCGTGCCGACAGTACTGCCCGCTCCTGGCGTGTTGACGACAAAAAACGATTGTCTGAGCCTTTCCGAGAGCCGCTGACAAATTAGTCGCGAAATGACGTCAGTCGCGCCGCCGGCGGTATAGGGAACGATCCATTTTACCTGGTGATCCGGATAAGGGGTCGACAGCATCGAATCGGCCGCACCACGCCTGATGGAAAATGCGCCCAGAACTGCCGTCGTCACTATTTTCAACCCGCCCGTTAGGAAATCTCGTCTCTTAAAGTGGCTTTGTTTCATTGCCATGTTGGGTTTTCCAATTCCTGCTGATCTACTTCCGACAAGCTTCTGGCGCTACAAATTACTTTGGTAATGGCTTGTGGCTTTGGTAATGACTTGGCGCGACTCGGAGCCGTCCACACATGGGTGCAAAGTGGGCAGGGTAGCAGTCGGGCGGCGGGGCGCAGCTTTTGACCCATCTCGGACATGGTGCTTTTTAGGACGCAACGCGGACTCAGCCCTGCGGCACGGTATAGCCAGAGTGTGGCAATCCGACAGCTCTCGAGCGGACGATAAGGCGGCGGAGCGGCGTCTCGAAGTGGCGGTAGCTTAATGCCGATAGCCCTACAACGAGAACGATCGTCGCAAGCAGCAGAAGCCTAGAAGTTGATTCACTTAGATTGCTGACGGGATAGCCAGCGGAAGCAAAGCTGGCCATTACTGCGTAATGCGTTGGCACATGCCACAAATAGATTCCATAAGACCAACTGCCAAGGGTGACTAAAGGCCGAGCGTCTAGCAATCTCCCGAACACGTCGGTTGAGCTGGCGCAATAATAAATTATGCAGCCGAATGCTCCGACCATGAAGAAATCTTGGTGAAATACCTCTGCCAAACCCACCAACGCTACCACCAAAATGATTGCCCACTTGCGCGGAAATTTCACGGAGTTCGAATGCGCGCGATAAAGAAGGACGCCGAGCGAAAAGTCGGCGAGAGTGCGTAGCAGCGCAGAAATTCCGACGCAAGAATTTAGGCTGCCACCATTAGATATGCTCAGTGCTGCAATAACACCGACGCAGCAAACGGCAATAAGGCGCGGATGCTTTCCGGCGACGAGCACGCCGGCGGAAAAGACGAAGACAAGATATGCCTCGGCCTCGGTACTGATGGACCACGATGGGTAATTCCAGTTCAGACCGGAGGCCCATTGCTGCAGAAGTATTGGTTGAAGCGCCAAGTAACGAACGGAAAATGATACAAATGCCAGCGGCATGCGGGATAGTGCGACCGCCAACGTCAGGGCTAATATCGTCATCACAAACAGTGGATAGATACGGGCAAAGCGAGCTCTCGCGTATTGTTTCCATTGCGCGCGCCAGTTCGAGGCGAGCCGGTCTCCGTAGACGTGAGCCATCACGAAGCCGCTTAACAGGAAGAAAAGGTCGACCCCAAGATATGCTCGGCCGACAAACGGGAGTTGCGCCTGGGGAAGGAAAAAGAGATTGAAATGAAACAACATCACCCCGAGCGCGGCAATGCCACGCAAGCTATCGAGGCAGGGTATCCGAGCCGCGTGACCCATAAGCAAATTACCGAAGCAATGTCGCCGCTGAAAGTATGACAACAAAGCAATATACTTCCCATGACGCCGCGACAAATAGGCAGTAGATCACAGATGATACGGTGGCAGGGCGGAGAGGATTTGGCAGCTCGGTTGGCGACAGAAAATGCGAACAGAGGCCAGGTGTTCGCGCTCGATTAACTAAGCCGATGGGTGTGATCAAAAATTGGGCTTTTTCGCCACAACCAGATTTTCTGGGGACTTTTTGCTGACGAGATCCTAAGGAACGTTGTCCGTTATTGGGTGCAAATCGGACGCCAAAAGTTAGATCGGGCGCGGCAGCTCATGACCCCAAGCAGACAAGGCCGTTAGGCATCTTCGGGTCGGTGAATGAGCCTGAAGGTGGGAACGTCCGTTGAATTCCACTCGGCCATTATGCGCCCGCAGACTGCACATTTAGCGGAATTGCTGTCACTGTTCGACTGCCGCGAATACGTCTGCGCATAAAGCGCTCCGCAATGCGGACAAAAGAAATTGCGGCCTTCCGGGATTGGTCCTGTAAGAGGCATGGCGGCCTCCACGTTCAGAGCGCATATTATGTACTCGCCAAAAACTAAATTCCAGTGACACGACGCTCCAGCACCCTGATAATTCGGTAGATGCGGTCAGGCCGGCGTCAGTCTAGTCACCAGCTTGTACCGCGCCGTTGCGACGATGCGCAGGCAAAACCCGCCAACCAACATGCCTGCAAATGGCACGTAGCTCAGCGGGTAGCCTGCCGTCCCATGCTCGTGCAGCTGGATCAGAATAAAATCGACCGCAAATACATAAGCGATGTATTCCATTGTCGCCGTCCGCAAAATCCGCCAAAGCCGTGGTCCGAGCGCGTCACGCAGTCGAGCCCAGGAAAACAGCGCAAGCAAATAAGTGCACGCTATTCCGGCCCAAAAGACCAGCATGGCGCCCCCCGATCCGTCAGATAGGTAAAGCAGCCAAACAACAAGACCGACGTGAATGCACTGCGCCGACGCAAAGGCCAGTCCCAGATCACGGCCATGTTGCGCCAATCGGTCAAAGCGTGAGCCGAACAGCTTTGCCAGCGCACCCCCAACATACGCAAGCCAAAACAGGAGAAACGACCACCTTGCTGTCGCGCGCAACGCAATAGTGGTGCCATGCTCTCCAGTGCCGAAAATTGCCAGCAGGACCGCCGCCATCACGAGCGCGACGAGGGACGCCGCTGCCATTGCCGCAGGGGTGGTAATCCGCCATTTCGCCAGTCCTCGGAACTCGAGGCGGCGCTGTTCCGGAGTGCCGACCGGTCTGGCCGTTTTCGACATAGGTCACCTTCTAAAGCTCGATGACTGCAGCTGTCGATACTTGATCCAACAATATCATGAAGGCGGATTTGGCCTCAATGTGCGCCTGGTGTTAACCCATGCCCACATCATTCACAATATCGTCACGGTTTCACTGCCTCACTAAGATAGTCGATTGCGGCCTGTACGCCGCCTCTGCCATGAGGAATTTGCAGCGCGGCAAGCCCAAGTTCGATAACGCCCAACGTACCCAACACCATGGGTGCATTGACGTGGCCCATATGTGCGATGCGGAAGGCCCTGCCCTTCATCTGACCGAATCCGGCGCCCAGCACGACATCGCATCGGACCTTGCAATAGTCGTGCAGCCGGTCGGGGTCGTCCATCAGCACAGTTGTCACTGCGTCAGAACGCTCGCTTGGCTCGACGATGTTGAAGTCCAGTGCATTTTCCTGCTTCCATATCCCAACAGCACGCCGCACGGCTTCGGCCAGCAGGTGGTGGCGGAGGAACACGTTGTCGAGTCTTTCTGCGAACAGCATGTCGAGTGCCTGGCGCAATGCAAACATCAGATGCTCGGGTGGGGTGCCGGCGTATTTCTGATAATGCGATTGACCATCACGCGAGGTCCAATCCCAATAGGGTGTCCGCAATCCGGCGCTCTGGTGAGCCTCGCGACCGCGTTCGCTGACCGCCACAAAGCTTAAGCCCGGCGGGCTCATCAAGCCTTTTTGCGACCCAGACAAGGCAACATCGACGCCCCACGAATCCATCTCAACGGGCACGCAGCCCAGCGAGGCGACAGCATCGACGATCAATAAGGCATTGTGGCGGGCCGCCTTGATGGCTGCTCCAATCGCGGCAATATCGTTGACAACGCCCGAGCTGGTATCGATGTGGGTCGCCAGTATGGCCCTGATTGTGCCGGCTCCGTCCTCACTCAGGCGAGCTCTAACCTCTTCGGGCCTGACGGCGCGCCGCCAGTCTCCGTTGAGGACTTCGACCTCGACGCCAAGCCGGGCCGCGGCCTGGCCCCAATCAAGGGCAAATCGGCCGCTCTCCAACACTAGGATCTTGTCGCCCTTGGACAAGACGTTGGTCAGTGCCGCTTCCCAGGCGCCATGTCCATTGGCGATGTAAATGTAGCAACGTCCCGATGTCCCAAATAGCCGACTGAGATCATCCAGCAGACTTTCGGTGAGTGCAATCAACGATGGGGAATACATATCTACGGCCGGGCGATGCATGGCCCGCAACACCTCGTCGGGTATCGTGGTTGGTCCAGGAATCGCCAGAAATTCACGGCCGGTACGAAGCGACATATCGTTTTCTCTGCGCTGTGAATCGTTTCAAAAGCCTATGGCTTGTCGTAGAAGCCCCAAGTCCAGACATTCGGCGGTCAAATTGCTACGCTGCACGGTACCGATTTCTCAATGGTCGCGCGGCTCGGGCTGATAAACAACGACCAACGCTTCAGCCTCTCCATTCAGACTCCTTCCCCGATGGGGGATAAGTGAATTCAGATAGAGGCTGTCGCCCTTATCGAGAATCCATTTTTCTACTTTGCCATTCCGTTTGGTCTCGAATTCGGCTTTGCCGCGGAGGATAAAGATGAACTCCTCACCTTCGTGCTCGAAGAACGTGTCCACGTCTATTTTGGCGGGGAATGTGAATACGAATGGCTCCATGCGCTTGTTGCGCTTTTTATGAGCGAGGCTTGCATAGTCGTAGCCGAATGCCGTGCCGCCGCGGACCGCCGCCTGTCGCTCCCGCACGTGGACCATCGCCACCGCATCTTCGGCAAAATTATCTTCCTGCCGCAGCAGATGGCCGAGGTCGCAGGCGAAGGCCTGCGCTATTTTCGCCAGCGTTCCGATCGGCGGCACGCTCAACCGATTTTCTATTTTTGACAAATAGCTCTTGCTGAACCCGGTCAGAGCGGAAAGCTCATCGAGCGTCATGCGCCGGTCCTTGCGCATCTTCAGAACCGTGCGGCCGATGACGTCGACGACATCGGGCGCCGAGGCTGGCTTCGCGGCTTTGGGTGGGCGCGTCTTTTTTGCCATCTGGTTTAGTCGGGTTAAACGGAGCGTCAGGCGACCACACTCGGCTGCTGATTCACGATCGAGGGAAACTCGCGGCGATTGGCCTTCCAGGCGCGCGAATATTCGAGGATTCGCGCCGTTTCCTGCGCAACGCGCGCGCCAAACTCCCGCTCGAGAATATGGAGTGTCGCATCGATGCATAGACTGACGCCGCCGCCTGTCGTGACGCCACCGTCATCCACTAGGCTCGCGGAGGTAACATCGATCGCCGGATAAAGCTGCCGCATGAGCTCATACGGCGACCGTTCGGGCGGTACGACTTCGCGCTTGGTCGTTGCTTTCTTGCCGTCCAGCATCCCACCGGCGGCCAGGATCATGGCGCCGGTGCACACCGAGGCGAAGCGGGTGTGCGGTTTCCGGGACCGCAGGAATTCGAGCGTGGCGGGATTTTTCGCCTGGGCTTCCCAGCCGGGGCCGCCGGTCACGATCAAAACGTCGCAGTCGGGCGCATCCCCCACGCCGAAGTCTGCGAGCACCTTTAGGCCGTTTGACAGGCGCACCAGACCGTTCTCTGGTGCGATGGTGCAAATCTCGATGGCCGGCACGATGCGGCGCGCCATCGACAAAACGCCATAGGTCGCCAGATCGATCGGCTCGACATCGTCATAGATAAAGATACCGAACTTCACGGCTTTTTCCCGTTGTGCCTGTCGTTCATAGCTCAATCGAACAGATAATGTGCAGCGCATGCGATGGCGAGCTGCGCACACATCCGGCGTCACGCCAGCTTCACTCGGCCGTACATCCAGCGGGGCAGGGCTGTAACGCTGTCCCCCAACCTCATTGAAGCTCAGCAATGCGTAATCCGAGCAGCTTTTGCGGCGAATAAGCAAAGCAGGGCCATTGCGAGGAAACATATTCTGACTACACTGAACCTTAAGTTTCCTATTCTGCTACGGCTTGTTACCCGCGTCCAGCGGGGCTAATGGCCGCCTTAGCCGAGGGCCAAGACAACATTTTCATCAATCGAAGGGAGTGCAATCATGTCAAACGAGTCCGAGGCCTATAGCGAGCGACTGCAAGGTCATCTCGAGCCCACGATCGGCGGCTCTGTCTATATCAAGCCGCAAGATATGGAGTGGCGCCCGTCGCAGTTTGAAGGCGTCGAGATCAAGGTTCTCTACGAGAACAAAGAAGCGGGCGAATTGACGTGCCTGCTGAAGTGGCAGCCGGGCGCTACCCTTCCGTTCCACAAGCATCCCGAGATCGAGCAGAGTTGGGTTCTCGAGGGCTCGTTCTCAGACCATGAGGGAATCTGCCGCGCGGGCGAATATGTCTATCGGCACCCCGGCTCCATGCACGAGACCCACAGCGCTGAGGGCTGCATCCTGCTTGCGATCTATCGCAAGCCCAACATCTTCCGGAACAGCGCCGGTTACGACACCGGTACCAAGAAGCAAGTCAAGACCGACCATAAGCCCAAGACATTCGCGGTAACGAACTGATCGTTCCAGATCCCCGGCTCGACACCAGACGCAATGTCGAGCCGGGGCCGCATACCGAAAAAGAAGACGCCGAACAGAATAGAAAAAGTTGCACAGGGTCTTGCGAAGAGCGTGTATTGGGAGAGGTTCGGGTAGCTCATTCCGCCGAGCTATGGCATTTGCCACAGGGGACACGCAATGACCTCAACTCTCGCCGTCCATGCTCATGAAAAACCCGTTTCAATGCGTACGGTCGTGGCGGCAAGTGCCATCGGCACGACCATCGAATGGTACGACTTCTTAATTTACGGCACCGCCGCGGCACTCGTTCTCAACAAGCTCTTCTTTCCCACGCAAGACCCGCTGGTCGGCAAGCTGCTCTCGATCGGCACCGTCGGTGTCGGCTTCTTCGCCCGGCCGATCGGCGCCATTATCCTCAGCCACTTCGGCGACCGGCTTGGCCGCAAATCGATGCTGATCCTGACGCTGGTGAGCATGGGCGTGGCAACGACGATCATCGGCTTGCTTCCCACCTATGCGGACATCGGCGTCGCGGCGCCCCTCCTCCTGGTCGCGTGCCGGTTGGTGCAGGGCATCGCCGTCGGCGGCGAATGGGGCGGCGCGGTCCTGATGGTGACCGAACATTCGCCGCCCGAAAAGCGCGGCTTCTACGGCAGCATGGTCCAGATCGGCTTTCCGCTTGGGCTGGCGCTGGGCACGGCATCGTTTTTTGCGCTGGCTGCTCTGAGCAACGAGCAATTCATGGCCTGGGGCTGGCGCCTGCCTTTCGTCGGGAGCGCAGCGCTGGTCGTGATCGGAATTTTCATCAGGCTGCGAATCCAGGAAACTCCGGATTTCGAGCGCGTCGTGCGCGACGGCACTGTCGCGCGCTTCCCGGTTCTTGAAACCATTCTGCATCACCCAAAGGATCTGTTGATCGGTCTTGGAGCGCGCATCACGGAGATATCGTGGATCTACGTGATCACTATTTTCGGATTGAGCTACGCCGTCACCAATCTCGGGCTGTCCCGCAACCTGGTCCTCGGCGCCATCGCGCTCGGCGCGACGGGAGAGCTGATCACGATACCACTGTTCGGGCACCTGTCCGACCGGCTGGGCCGGCGCAGCATCTACCTGTTGGGCTGCGTTGCGGCGATCCTTCTTTCATTCCCGATTTTTTGGGGGATCGGAACGCGCGATCCGGCAATCGTGATTCTGTCCTTCGTCATCGGAATGTCGGTCGGACACGGCATCATGTATGGCGTTCAGGCCAGCTTCCTCAGTGAGATGTTCCCCTCGAACCTGCGCTACAGTGGTGCGTCGCTCGGCTATCAGATCGCCGCGCCAATTGGCGGCGGACTCGTTCCGATAGTGGCCGCCGCGATGGTCGGATCGAACCAGGGAGCGACCTGGCCGGTCTCGGTCCTGATGATTTTGATCGCGGCGATTACGTTCCTCGCCGTGCTATGCGCGCGGGAGACCGCACCAAGGCTCGCAAAGCCCTAAGCGTCTCATCGATTTTGTTGCAATGCAGAATTTCACGGTTGGTCAGACATGCCGGTCGCAGAAGCAGCGTCAGCCTTGAAGATGCATTTTGGAAGTGTCTGCAAGAAATCGCGGCGGCCAAGGAGATGAAGTTGTCCGAGCTGGTTGCGTCCATCGACAAGGACCGCCAGCAGGGCAATCTATCCTCGCATATCCGTTTGCATGTTCTCGAATACTATCAAACCCAAGCAGCCGCACCAAAAGAGGCAGAGCAGACAATATCGTCGACCGCGGGGACTAGTACAAGATGAGCTACAGGCGTCAGTGAAGTTTTCGGTGGCGCCACTTGAGACCGAGTGCCGCGGCACGTTGAGCAACCTCGAGCGGATTACGCGGACGGCGCCGCGCCGAGTGCCCCTAGCTCCTTACCCCCTTCACGCGGCGTTGTCCGTTTGCGTTTGCAATATTGATGACCTTCACCCTGCTACGCGCTGCGCGTCGTGGCACGGTCCTTTTTGGCCAGCTCTCGACGCCCCCGACCGAGCGATGCATACTTGGACCAAAAGGGAGCCAGGGGGATGGCGAGCGATCGAGAAGTTCGGATGCTCGAATGCTTTCGACAGTGGACCGGAAAAGGTGACTGTCGCTTGGCCGTGGAGTATCGGGCAGGCGTCTGGGAGATATCTATGTCAACTGCCGCCGCTCACGGCAGAGATGCCCCCTTCCGCGGTTTCGGCGCTACTTTCAACGAGGCCTGGGACCACATGAATCCGAGGCGGGCTGATCAGATACCGAAGAGTCCAAGCGTAGGCCGCACTCTGAGGCAAGAACTCGGCGCCGTATCGAAGGTGGTTCAATTCGAGGAATGGAAAAAGTCACTCGATCAAGGGAATGACCCGATCGGCAAGGACTAGAATTAATGCGCTTCGGGAGGGCCTGTCTTCTTCTGATCGCTTGAGCCGGTACTCGACGTTTTCCAACATCAGCACATCCGCAGCGCGGTCGATACTTGCGTCGCGTCACCTTAAATCTGATGGAAATGAGGGCGGTGTTGCGGCTAAGTGACTCAAGAAAGTTGCAATGCGTGCGACGTCTGCGTTCACTAAATCAACGTCACTG
>Ga0210395_10000979_pt1 | contig 22135 bp, 20 predicted proteins | sample IncBWH4OmetaG_FD_150861 | JGI IMG/M metagenome (GOLD analysis project Ga0210395, IMG submission 150861) | Forest soil microbial communities from Barre Woods Harvard Forest LTER site, Petersham, Massachusetts, United States - Inc-BW-H-4-O ...
AGCCCCAAACGCCCCGCCTCCTGTCGCGGGGACTGAGCCTAATCCCATGGCGCATACGCGCAATTCCTGCATCAAGATCGCCCAACATCGCGAGCGCCGCGCCCAGCCCCACCTCAGCCTGCGCATTACTTGGATCTATCTCGACAGCCTGCCGGAGGATTTCCACGCCTCGCTTGGTATGTCCCAGGTCGGAGAGTGCGCATCCCGCGTAGCCTAAGACTTCGGAACTGCCCGCGTCAGCCGCAATCGCCATTTCGGCTGCCTCCAGCGCTTCTTGAGCATGCTCTGTCGAGTGTTCGACGAGGCCGGTGTTTTGCGCAAGCGCCGACAGAAGGGCAAGCTGCGCACGCGCGAGGGCGAAGTTTGCGTCGAGCTTGAGCGCCCGTTGCAGGAAGTTCTGTGCCTCTGAAACAGCCTGCTCGTTCCAGCCGCCGCCACCAAGCGCGCCGGCGGCCTGGTGGTAGTAACCCCAGGCGTCGACATTCTCCGGACGCTGGCGCCGGATGACCCTGATTTCTGCCTGGGTGAGCGCAGGCTCCAGTTCAATCATTATCCCGCGGGCGATCTCGTCCTGTAACTCCAGCGTTTCGGCTCGGGTAGCCTCGAACTTGCCGGACCAGAGAATGCGGCCTGTCGCGGCCTCCGCAAGTTGGGTTGAAACGCGGACTTGATCACCAGCGCCTCTTACACTTCCCTCCACTACGTAGCGGACTCCCAGTTGCCCGGCGATCACGGACGTCGGTGTTTCAAGATTTTGAAAAGCAAAGGACGATGCCCTCGAAATCAAAAAGAAGCCGGGTACCCGAGCGAGCAAGGCAATGACATCCTCCGCCAGCCCATTCGCCAGAAATTCGAGCCCTCGATCTTCGGAGAGAACTATGAACGGTCGAACGGCAATGGATAGCCCCGCGGTTGGTCCACCGCTCTGCGGGCGGACGCTCTGGATTGCGCCGGCGTTTGCGTGATCACCGGACACAAACACAACTTGAAGTGCCCGCACCGGGCGTTCGATGTTTTTCAGCGAGAGGGCGCCAAGGTCGCGGAATTCCGCCTTTATGCGATTGATCACGGCGTCGTGGGCACTAGCGGAAATGACTATGCCGCCCGGCTCGGCAATCCCTTCAAGCCGGGCCGCAACATTCACGCCGTCGCCGAAAATGTCATTGTCTTCGACTATGACGTCGCCGACATTAATTCCGATGCGAAATTCGAGACGCTTATCCGGCGGAACGGAGACATTGCGCTCCGTCATGCCGCGCTGAACGTCCATTGCGCAATGGGTGGCGTCAACGACGCTGCCGAACTCGATCAAAAGTCCGTCACCGGTGGTCTTGACTATACGTCCTCGAAACTCGGCAATCTTAGGATCAAGAAGTTCACGCTGGTGCGCCTTGAGTGCCGCGAGCGTGCCTTCCTCGTCGGCACCCATAAGGCGGCTGTAACCCGCAACATCGGCCGCGAGGACAGCCGCCAGTCGTCGTTCGACACGCGCCTCCGCCATAGAGAACGTCCTGATCTGTTTTGGTTTTGTAATGATTTTAGGCCCCCGTGGGTGGGGGTGTCTATCGGGACGACGATGTCCGCTCGGGTCAACAGCGGAGGTTGCGCCGTTCACCGCGATGTTCGCTTTGCCCTCGAGAGAGCGGACATCGGCCTACGCTTAATGGGTACATGCCAAGCCGCGTTAGACGACCTTGATGGGTTCATTTCCCTTCATCGTTGCGCAAATGTCACAGCTTCCGCGTAGCGAACGATGATAGATTTGCGGTGCTCTCTTGGGCGACTCGTAAGGCTCTTGCCTACCGGTTGGGGAGCGTGATGAAAAAGTTTCTTTGCAGTGTCATCGGTTGCTTTCTCATTGCCGTGGCGGCGCCGGCCGGCGCGGCTGACCTTGCGCTGCCTGCTCCGGCGCCCGTCGCCGCACCATCCTGGACCGGCTTCTACGTCGGCGCCGGGCTCGGCTTCCGCTCGAGCAACACAAACGCCACGGTCACTTCTGCAACCACGACTGTCGGCGCTCTTGGGCCATTTAATTTAATCGCCAATAACGGCTGTAATGCCGGTGTGCCGTGCGCCCTGGGCGAACCATTCAACGGCACGTCGTTCAGGTTCGCTCCCTATCTCGGATACGATTGGCAAATTGCGCCGCGCTGGGTTGTCGGGCTCGAAGGCGATTTCGGCATTGGCAACCAGACGACATCCCTCAACGGAGGTTTCTATCCGGCACCGACTGTTCTCGCCGGAATCTCAGCCGATTCCTTCGCCGTGAAAACTACCTGGGACGCCAGTGCCCGCGTGCGCGCCGGCTATCTGGTCGATCCGACGGTTCTGTTCTATGTCACCGGCGGCCCCGCATGGTTGCGTATCGAACCGACGTCCAATTGCAGCACCGCCGCAGCGGGAAATTGCCCTCCTGGTGCGCTCGCGCCGGCCGTGATTACGGATGGGACGACCAGGCTTGGCGGCACCGTCGGCGCGGGCATCGAGGCGATGCTGTGGGCCAACTGGATGGTACGTTTCGAGTACCGCTACGCAAACTTCGGAACCATCAGCAACACCGACCTTCGCACCTGCCCCGCCAGCGGTTGTGGCGCGGCTTTCACCGAAACGGTCGGCTACAACGTGAAAGTACAGACGCACACTGCAACGTTCGGCCTCGCTTACGAGTTCAGCGATCCGGTCTTGGCCTCGGCCGCGGCGCCTCTCGTTTATAAGTACCGCAATCTTTACAACTACGCCGGTCCGTGGGCGGACCCGCCTGCGGCGGCCGCCGCCTCCTGGACCGGCCCTTACCTTGGCGCTGGCATAGGCGTCCGCGCCACCACAACGACTGCCAATCTTGACTCGGCCACGGCCCCACTGCCAGGCGGCCCGTTCGACCTTGTCGCTGCGGCGTGCATCAACAAATTCGGGACCGGTTGCTTCCTTGGCGAGGCGCTCAACGGTACGGCGTTCCTGTTCAATCCCTATGCTGGATTTAACTGGCAATTCGCGACGCGCTGGGTGGCCGGCATCGAGGGCGATTTCGATGTCGCCAACCAAAAGACCACACTCGCCGGAAATTTTGCTCCGGGATCGCCAGGCATCGTCGGCTCCGGCACTAACGCGAACAATACATTTGCCGTCGCTACAACGTGGGACGCAAGCTTGCGGGCCCGGATCGGTTATCTGGTCAACCCGTCGTTTCTGATCTACGGGGCCGCCGGTCCGGCATGGATGCATATCGAGCAAACGTCGAACTGCGACAGCTCGGTTACTTTCGTGCCCTTTATCGTGGCCGGAAGCTGCACACCTGGCCTACTGACGCCGGCTGGCATTACCGATTCGATCACCAAACTCGGCTTCACCGTCGCGGCTGGCGGCGAAGCCAAGTTGTGGTGGTCGAACTGGTTTTTGCGAGGTGAATATCGGTTTACCGATTTTGGCACCGTCCGCTTCACCGACGTGCGCAGTTGCGCGAGCCCGAGCATAACCATCAATGGCAACACCACGTTCGGCTGCACGCCGATCACTTTCACCGACGACCTGCGGGTGCGCACCCACACTGCGACCGCCGGCATTGCCTACAAGTTCTACCCGTAAAGCGACGCGAGAGCGGACATCGGCGTACGTACCCGCCGATGCGGGTCAGACGACCTTGATGGGAATCGCTCCGATGAAGTCGCGCTTGCCGACGTCGAGCCCGCAGTGGCGCAGGATGGCGTAGGCGGCGGTGAGGTGGAAATAGAAATTCGGCAGCACGAAGTTGTTGAGATAGTCTTCGCCCTTCATCTGCCCGGTGATACCGGGGCCGAGCGGAAACTTGATCTCGCGGTCGCCCGAGGCGTCGATCTGCTTGCGATCGAGGGTCTTGAGATAGGTCAGCGTGCTGGCGAGGCGCGCCTTGAGCTGTTCGATCGTGGTCTCGGTATCCGGCACGCTCGGCGGCTCGACGCCGGCGAGGCGTGCGGCGCCGCGCCTTGCCTGATCGGTCACCGTCTGCACCTGGCGGGTGAGGTCGAACATGTCCGGCGCCAGCCGGGAGCGCAGCAGCACCGCGGCGTCGATCTTTTTGGCGGCGGCGAAAGCCTCCGCTTTGTCGAGGATGGCCGACAGTGCATTGATGCCGATTTCGAAAGACGAGATGGACGCAGCGGATATGGATGACGGCATGGATGGTCCTTTGTTCGCGAATTGATCTTAAGGGAATCGCAGAAAGCGCGGCGCCGGACTAAATAAACGTGGCGTTTTCTCCCTCAGCGGGCTGATTGCCGCCCACTTGTGGGCCACATAACTACGCTTCGACCTGGATTCAATTGCCGATTTCGGCCCTGTGCTTCCGGGCACAGGCGCGGTCACAATGGTGCGGCAGGATGCGCCACGCAGCCGGCATTTGTGCTGCGCACACCGACAGGGAGAACGGGCATGAACACGAGATACAAAATCGCGTTGGCCGCGTTGGCGGGAATCGGAATCGGCGCCGCCGCCATCCACGAGCTGCACGCGCAGGCCAAGCCGCCGGCCTATGTCGTTATAGCCGTACGCAGCATCAAGGATGCGGATGCCTTCAAGACCGGTGTCGTCGACAAAGCCTCGCCGGCGGCGCTAGCCGCGGCAGGTGGCCGCTACGTGGTCCGCACCCAGACCGTCAAAAGCCTCGACGGACCGTCGCCGCAGCGCTACGTGCTCCTTGCTTTCGACAGCGTCGAGAAGGCGCAAGCCTGGAACGACTCGCCCGCCACCAAGGAGATCACGGCGGCGCGGATAAAATCGACCGACTCGCTGTCGTTCATTGTGGAAGGGTTTGCCGAATAATCCATTGATCGAACAAGCTGCGCGACGAGGGCCGCCATAGTTGGCCGCCTCGTTCGCGAATAATCGCCGTTACGCGCGTGCGGCGTAGAACAGATTGGTCGGGCTCTTGATGTCGAGCTGCTGGAAGCCGTGGAAGCCGGCGTCGCGCAGGAGCGCCTCGGTGCGCGCCGGGCCCATGCAGGTCCCCAGCCCAGGCCCGCCCTGCGCCAGCGACTGCGTCATGCAATGGAAGATGCTGAAGCCGTACAGCATGGTGGCGATCGGGTTGATGTTGTCTTCGAGCTGGTCGGCGGCGCGGGGCTCGATGATGAACAGCGTGCCGTCCGGCTTGAGCAGCGTGCGGATCTGTTTGAGCGTGAGCTGCGGCGCAGCGAAGTCGTGGATGCAGTCGCAGGCGGTGATCAGGTCGAAGCCCTCGCCGCCGTCGACATTGCCGGTATTGGCGGCGACAAACGAGACCCGGCCGGACAGCCCGGCTTCGGCCGCGGCGGCTTCCGCCTGGCGGATCGACTCGCGATCGGGATCGAGGCCGACGACGGTCGCCTTGGGAAAGGCCTTGGCCAGCGCGACCGACACCCGGCCGGCGCCGCAGCCGACGTCGAGCGCGCGGCCGCCGGCTTCCAGCCGCGCTTTCACCTCGGGCAACGCCTTGAGCCAATAGCTGGTCAGCCGCTGCTCGTATTGTCCGCGATTCATCAAGTCGAGGCTATTGACGCCGTCGGCGCCGAATTTCTCGAACGCGACGCCGCCGCCGCGCTCGAATGCGGTGGCGACGTCGGGCGCGATGCGCATCAGCACCGGCACCATGGTGAACAGGCCGCCCATGAAATGGTCGGTCCCTTCCGACGCGAGCATGAATGCGTGCTCGTCGGGGAAGGTGTAAGTCTGCGCCGCGGAATCGTAGTCGAGATACCCGGCGGTGGTCATGCCCTTGAGCCATTCCTCGACATAACGAGGCACAAGCTTGGCTTCGCGCGCGACGTCTTCGGCCCGCATCGGTCCTTTGCCGGCCATGACGCGGAACAATCCGGTCTTGACGCCCACATAGCCCATGCCGGCGGTCATGGCGCCGGCCATGTCGACAAAGACCTTGTCGGCAAAAGCTTTGGCTTTGTCCTTGTCCATTGTTCCCCCCCTTAGTCGCCACTCAGTCCCGTTGCGGCAACATCCGGTCTTCCACTTTGAAATAATGTCGGGCGTGGGCGACGAGCTCTCCGTCGCTTGGATGATCGACGGTCTCGACGGCGACGATCTTCTTGATCACTTGCGGATCGTGCTGGCTGATGTGCTTGACCAGCTCGGTCTTGGCGTTGGCCGGCCCGGTGATCAGCACCGCGCCGGCATCGGCGATCGACTGCGCCACGGCCTGGAGAAAGGCGTGATCTTCGGCGGCATGGCCGCTGCCGATGGAATTGGCTTTGTGGTGGATGTGCCGGGTCGGGTGATCCGGGTGCAAGACCAGCTTGTCGACGTCGGTCGGGCTGAAATGGAAGACGCGGGCTTCGTGGTGATCGATCCACACGACGGCATGAAAGTGATGGCTGGTCATGAAATCACTCCGTTGCAATTCCGATTGCTGCGCGGCGCTGCCCGCGATGGCGGACGTTATGGATGACGGCGTCTCACGCGCGGCCCTGCTGCGGATGCTGATAACGCAGCGGCACGTCGTCGGCATCGACAATCATCTTGCCGATCGGCCACAGCGCAATGCCGGCGAGCTTCAAATGCGCCCAGGCGAACGGAATGCCGATGATGGTCACGGCCAGCACGATCGCGGTGACGAGATGGCCGAGCGCCAGCCACCAGCCGGCCAGCACCAGCCAGACGAGGTTGCCAACAAAGCCGAGCGGGCCGGTGCCGACGTCGTCGCGCCCCAGATATTCGGCGCGCGACACCGCCCGCCGGCCGAACGGCAATAGCGCGTAGAGGGCAATGTTGAAGGCCGCCCGCGCCCACGGGATGCCGATGATGGTGACCGCCATGATCACGGCCGCGACCAGCCAGCCGATGGCCATCCAGACGCCGCCGAAAATCATCCACAAGATGTTGAGCAGAAGAGACAAAGGAGACATGGAACGCTGCCGCTTGTTTGGGGTTGGGCGAACACTTGGTTGCCTCCGACTGGCCGTCATCTAGGTATGGCTGGACCTGTCCGCCAGCCCGCGGTGGAACTTCCGAAGTTGTAAAAGGCGCACACGAATCCCGGCGTCCGGCCTGTCGCGGCTGCCGACGCCGAGCGGAAGGTTGCTGGTGCGGCAACGATCGCATCGAGGATCGCATGAACAATCTTTCAGGAATTATTGGCTGTGTGATTTGCCGCAATCGGGCTACTGCTTGAAGCGCAGGCCTGATAGATTCGGGCGGCGCCCAAACCACACGTGAGGAGAATATGATGACGAAAACATCTGTCGTTGCGGCAATAGTGTTGTCGCTCGCAATCGGGTTGGGACCGGCTTGGGCACAACAAGATCAGCCAGCGCCGGCACCTGCGCCGAAAACGCAAATGAGTCCGGAGAAGAAGGCCATCTCGAAAAAGTGCAGCGATCTGGCCAACGCCAAAAACCTGCACGGCAAGGAACGCAAGAAGTTCAGAGCCGAGTGTAAACATAAGGGCGGCAACATGCCGGAGTAAGCGGCCGCTGCACCCGTTTTGGCGTAGCTAAGCCCGCCGTGTGATCGATACGGCGGGCTTGGATTTTCAGCTTCAGATGCCGACGATCAAATACCGACGATGGCTTGGCCGCAATTGGGGCTGATATTCTGCCCGGTCACTGCGTCGGCTTCGCGGCTGGCGAGCCACGCTACCGCGTACGACACCTCCTCCGGCAACACCTGACGCTTGAGCGCCATGCTGGCGATGATCGCCTGAAATATTTCCGGCGTGACGTCGCCCCGCGTCATCGGCGTGTCGGTGAAGCCCGGCGAGACCGTGTTCACGGTGATGCCAAACGGCGCGAACTCGAGCGCCCAGGCGCGCGCCAGCGCCGTCAGCGCACCCTTGGCGCCGGTATAATGGCTCATGGCGTGCGAGCCGGTCATGTTGAAGGTCGATCCGGTATTGATGATGCGGCCGAATTTGCGGTTTTTCATGCCGGGCACGACCGCCTGTGCGGCGAAGAACGCACCTTTGACGTGAGTATCGAACAGACTGTCGAAGAACGCCTCGTCGACATCCTCGACATGGGCCATCATGCCGCTGATGCCGGCATTGTTGACCAGCACGTCGATCTTGCCGAATTCGGCCTCGGCCTTGGCCGCCGCGGCCTTGACGTCGCCGACGACGCGATTGTCGGCTTTGAGGCAAAGCGCCTCGACGCCGTCGTGTTTGAGCTCGGCCGCCGCCCGATCCAGATTGTCCTGCTTGAAGTCGGTGATCGCCACTCTGGCGCCGCGCCCGCCGAGAATGCGGGCATGCGACAGCCCGAGCCCGGTGCTGCCGCCGGTGATCAAAACGCCGTAGCCGTCGAGGCGTTGCGACATTCATTCCTCCCCATGTTTGTTGTCAGGATGACTTGAGGCGGCCTCGTCATTGCGAGCGAAGCGAAGCAATCCACGGGCGATGCTCGTGGCGCTGGATTGCTTCGTCGCTTCGCTCCTCGCAATGACGACGTTCATTACACTCTAGCGCACCTGCAAGATGAGCTTGCCGCGGAAGTGGCGGCCTTCGCTGACGCGATGTGCTTCGGCAGCTTGCGATAAAGGGAACTGCTTGATTTCCGGCGGACGTACGGCGCCGATCGCGACCAGTTCGGCGATGCGCTCGAGCGGGGCGCGAGCGCGGCCCACCGCCGGCCGCAGCGCTGTAACATCGTCGCGCTCTGGCTTCGGCGCCTGCATGCCCGAGGCGATGAACGCGCCGCGGCCGCCGGGCCGCAGCACCGCGAACGATTTCTGCGCCACGTCGCCGCCGACGGTGTCGAACACCGCGTCGCAGCCGCTGACCACGCGGGTGAAGTCTTGGGCAGTGTAATCGACGACCTGATCGGCGCCGAGGCCGCGCACATAGTCGACGTTCGCGGCGCTGGTGGTGGTGATGACGCGCGCGCCGATATGCTTGGCGATCTGGATGGCGACGCTGGCGACGCCGCCGGCGCCGCCTTGAATGAGGATGGTTTCGCCGCGCTGAAGCTGCAACGTCGTCTCGACCGAGATCAGCACGGTGATGCCGGTTAGCGCCAGCGCGGCGGCGTCGGTATGCGACAGTGCGGCAGACTTCTTGGCGACGATCGCGGCGGTGATCGCGACCTTCTCGGCATAGGCGCCTTCGCGGCCGGCTTCCAGCACGCCGAACACGGCGTCGCCGACTTTAAGATCGTCGACGCCCGCGCCCAACGCCGCGACCATGCCGGAAAAATCCCGGCCCAGCACCAGCGGAAACTTGGTCTCGGCATAGAGACCGGCGCGTACCCGCCAATCGGCGCCGTTGACGCTCGCCGCCACGACGTCGACGACGACTTGGCCTGGTCCGGCGACCGGGTCCGGCAGGTCGCCGTATTTGATGACGTCCGGTCCGCCAAATTGTTCGATGAAAGCCGCCTTCACGATGTTCTCCCGAAGTATTGGTGATAGTGCAGTAACGCGCCTGGCGCTTATTTGAAATTGCTGACCACGGTGTAGGACAGGTAGACGAACAGGGCGGTCCCGAGGATGACAAGCAGCGTGGCCAACCCCACGTCCAAGCGATCGCCGGATCCCGGCAGCACCTCGGCGCTGTCGATCTCCTTGGAGGTTTTGCGAAACCGCACGAGCGCGACGATGATCGTGATGCCGCCAAGCCCCATCAGGATCAAGCCGGCAATGTCTCCGGCCAGATGCCCTCCCATCGAGAGCGTGCGCCGCGCCAGTGTACGGCCGGCGATTTCGAGGAACAGATCGAACCGCTCGACCAGGAAGCCAAAAGCCATGATGGCGATGGCGGTGCGAATCCAGGCCAGGAAGGTCCGCTCGTTCGCGGCGTGATCGCTGTACCGCTCTATCATCGTCACTCTCGTGTGTGTGCACGGCGCTGCGACGGGCTGCGTCCCACAAATGATGGCGCATATCGCTGACGCCGTCATCTGCGCTAGACTAACCGCATGCTTGCGAGGGAGCGATGCACATGGCGCACGGCGTATTTGTCGACGGAGTATGGCACAGCGAATGGTACGACAGCTCTGCCAATGGCGGCCGCTTCGTGCCGGCCGAGCCGGTGTTCCGCAATTGGGTGACGCCGGACGGCAGCGCCGGGCAGTCGGGTGAGGGGGGCTTTGCGGCCGAGCGCGGACGCTATCACCTCTACGTGTCGCTGGCCTGCCCGTACGCGCATCGCACCGTGATTTTCCGCAAGCTCAAAGAGCTCGAGAGCGTGATCTCGATCTCGATCCTCGATCCGGTGATGGGCGAGCAGGGCTGGGAATTCGGCGGAAGCCCGGGCACGATTGCCGATACGGTCAACGGCAAGAGCCGGCTCGGCGAGATCTATCTGGTGGCCGATGCGCATTATACCGGCCGGGTCTCGGTGCCGGTGTTGTGGGACAAGGAGCGGCGCACCATCGTCAACAACGAGTCGCCGGAAATCATCCGCATGCTCAACGCGTCGTTCGCGGCCGTGACCAACGACCGCGCCGACTATTATCCGCCGGAGCTGCGCGCCGAAATCGACCGCATCAATGCCCGCGTCTACAACGACGTCAATATCGGCGTCTATCGCGCCGGCTTCGCCACCGAGCAAAGCGCCTACGACGAAGGCTGCCGGGCGGTGTTTGCGGCACTGGACTGGATTGAGAGCATTCTCTCCAGGCAACGCTATCTGGTCGGCGCGAGACTGACCGAAGCCGATTGGCGGCTGTTCACGACGCTAGTCCGTTTTGACGCGGTCTATTACGGCCACTTCAAATGCAATCTGCGCCGCATCGTCGACTACCCGAACCTGTCGAATTATCTGCGCGACCTTTATCAGACGCCCGGCGTTGCCGACACCGTCAACATGGATCACATCAAGCGGCACTATTACATGAGCATGACGGCGATCAATCCGACCCGCATCGTGCCGCTCGGACCGGAATTGAATTTTTCGGCGCCGCACGATCGCGGGCGGTTTGCGCGGCAGTAGCGTTTCGGCTGGTTCGCTTGACGGCGGGCAACGGAATTTCGATATTTGGTTTTGTGTCGCGGGGGCGACGCCACGTTCGAGCCACTCATTTTCAGGAAGGGCACATTTCCAGGAAAGGAATATGGCCATGTCGCGATTCATCTCCGCGTTGTCTGCCGGCATTTTCACTGCTTTTATTTTCGTGGGTGGCGCTACCCTCACGCCCGCGGCGGCCGCGGCCGATGCCGACGCGGCCAAGCAGGCCAAAGCCAACTGCAAGGCCGAGGTCAAGGAACACGCGCGGTATCACGAAATGTCGTGGTGGGCCCAGCACAAGGCGGTGCAGAAGTGCATCAAGGATGCGCTCGCCGGCCATTGATAAAGTTAGAAGAGACCCAGGCGCGCCGGACGCAAGGCGCGCGGCCCAGCGTCAGGCCGCCAGTTCCGAGATCAGCAGCGTGTCGTCAAACGGGTCGACGATGCCGGCCAGCGAAGCGCCGCATTCATGACATTCGAGGGCATAGCTCTCGAATCCGCAGGCATCGATGAAGGGCTGGTGGCTTCGGCTGAAGGCGAAGCGCGCATGACATTTCGGGCAGGCGACCGCTTGCGCGCCGAGCGGCGTTATTTGCTTTGTTTGCTTGTCCCGATTCTGCGCTATGCCGGAATGGCTCATCTGCATCGGCCCTTGCGCGCAAAGTCGCACGCGATGAACCTTATAAGCAGCGCTTTGAAACACAGGCTGAAGCCGATTAGCAGAATTTTATTGCGCTGATTTAGCGTCTGCTAACCTTATGCCGACCATCGGAAAATCTCGAGTTTGGCGTACGTATTCTCGCCGCCGGTCATCCGCCCCTGACCTGAAAAAGTGAAAGCGCGACTATCCGGCGAGGCAGCTTCTGTCGCGTTCACGAAAAGGGGATATGTTCCCTCGCCCAGACGATGCCTCATTGCCCTCCGCTGTCTCGTGGTTCGGTTGGATGCCCGGAGCGGCCTGTCGCTCGAACATCATACGTCTCTCGAACAAAGTCGAACGGAAGAACGGATATCGGCGATGCACGTCGTCTGTGACGGTGGGATAGTGCATCGCCATGAGACAGATTGGTTTTTCAAGATGCGGGTAGGGGCGCGGTTCGCAAAGCATGTCATGATGGAAAGTCCGCCGATAGAACGCCTGATGCTCGGTCCGCACTGCCGCAAGCGAGTAGTCGGCTTTGAAATATGCCAACGACAGCCAGCTCAAACGCAAAGTGACATAAGGCAACCCGCGATATCGTCGAGACAGTGTCTCGTCGGCGACAAAGCGCGTGGTGTCGACGATGACATTTCCGGCGTCAATGTATTTCTGCAGAACGTCAGGAAATACGTGCAACGAAGGAAAATCAGGATGTTCTCGGGAGCCTACATGCAAGCGCACCGAACTAGCCAAAACGCCGTCGATATACAATCCGAACAAATAGGCGTTCTCTGAACAGTCATACGGATCAGAAAATGTCCCGCTAGGATTTGGCGAAATCGCTCCTTCACGCAGATATGCTTCGTAGCGCAAGCGCGAGATCACTTCACGGTCCTCGGCAGTATCCGCGCGCCGACAATCGATTCTATCGAGAAGCCGCCAAACGCCGTCGGAGAAACCGTGCTGAGACCGCGGGACTGCCGAGCTGGGCGACGGGAACTGCCGCGAACCCGCCAATACCGATGTCATAAACTGCCTCACTGTCGACGCCGCAACGCCAATGAAGATTATATTAACAGTCCGTTAATGCGATTACAATTTTCACCAATTGTTAGGGTTAACCCTGGGTTGCAAAAATGCAACACAGCGCCGTGATCGTCGGCGGGTTCCCTGGAAAGTAGGATCGGAGAGTTCCGCTTAGTAGACCATTTTCCGGGCCGCGGGCTACGATCAGCTGTCCGTGCCTTCGATCAAGCGCTTGAGCGCGAGCCCCGAAGCCTTGACCTCCGCGGAGGTACGTCCGCGGATCAAGCCGCCGTCGATCACAATGTCCTCGCCGTTGATGAACGAAGACTCATCGCTCGCGAGGAAGACAGCGGTAGCTGCCACATCTTCCGGCAGCCCGGGGCGCGGAATGGGCTGGAACGTGGCAAGCCCGGGTAGAACCCGCTCGACCGAGGCCTCCGCCGCCGCCGAGTCGAGGCCCATGGCCTTGCCGAAAATGCCGGTCGCGATGCCACCGGGAGAAATCGAGTTGACCCGCACATTGTCTTCGCCCAGTTCGACGGCGGCACAGCGCGTGGCATGCAACAGTGCCGCTTTGGCCGCGCTATAGGAGAGCGAACCATAGCCGACGCGGTGTCCGCCGATGGAAGCGACGTTGATAATGCTGCCGCTGCGCTGTCGGCGCATGGTTGCGGCGGCATGTTTCATGTGAGCGATCGCGCCGCGAAGATGAACCGCGATCATCCCGTCGAAGACGTCTAGCGATAATTTCTCGATCCTGGTGTAAGGGGAGCCCATGCCTGCATTGTTCACGAGGATATCGAGCCGGCCGTAAGGGCCCAGCGCCGCGTCGATCGTGCGCACCGCGTCCTCCTCGCGCGCAACGTCGGCCTCGATGAACGTAGCGCCGGTCGCGGCCGCCACTTCGGCGCCAAGTTCCGCACGACGCCCGCTGAATACCACGCGCGCACCTTGCTCGACAAAGCGCTCGACGATGCTGCGTCCTATCCCGCTGGTGCCGCCGGTCACCACCGCGATCTTGTTCTTCAATTGCATGCTTTCCCCCGAAGGAACTCGTGGAATGGAATCGGCCGGCGGAGCAGGCGCCCGTCAAACAGGAGCAGCCGGTGCGCTGGCGCGCGAGCCGAAACGCTCGGCGAGCAAAAACTTCTGCACTTTGTTGGTCGCGGTGCGTGGCAGGGGCGAAGTTTCGACAAAAAACGCCTTGGGCACTTTGAACCCAGCGAGGTGTTGACGGCAAAAGGCTTCGAGCTGCTCGGCTTCCAGATTGGCGTGGCGCGGAACCACGACGCAGACCACCCGCTCGCCCCACAAATCGTCTGGCAAGCCGAACACTGCGCATTCCGCCACCCCGCCGTAGCGCAGGACGATCTCCTCGACTTCGGCCGTGTAGACATTCTGCCCGCCGGTGACGATCACATCCTTCTTGCGGCCGCGGATGAAGAGATATCCTTCCTCATCCAGACAACCTAGATCGCCAGTGTGGACCCAGCCATCGCGAAAGGTTTCGGCCGATTTCTCCGGATTGCCAAAATATGCGAGCGCCCCGAGCGGGGTGCGCCCGAGTATTTCACCAACCTGGTTCGGACCGACGTCGCGACCGTCGTCATTGACGATCCGGACCTGCGAAAAGGTGATCGGCTTGCCGACCGAGTCGGGTCGCCAATTGCGATCCTCCGGGGTACTGAGGACTAAGGGGCCCATCTCATTCATGCCGTAGAACTCGTAGATGTCTCGGCAGAGCGTCATCACTGTCTGTTCGCGAATGCTCGCCGGAAGGCTGGCGCCGGCGAAAATGATGCCGCGCAGCGACTTGAGGTCGTGATGCGTTGACGTCTGCACAGACAACATCATCGCCGCCATGGTCGGTACCACGTTGAGGATCGTGACGCTCTCCGCTTCGATCAGCCGCAGCACTTCGGCGGGCTCGAAATTAGTCAGCACGTTCGGCACGCCATACATCACCGAGCCGAACATCCAGGCCGCGCCGACGCGGCCATGGATCGGAAACACCGTCATCACGACATCGAGACGACTCATGTCGATCGTCTGCATGAACGGGTAGAACGTCGTGTTGTTGTAATGCGAAAGGATGTATGCCTTAGGCGCTCCGGTCGTGCCAGAAGTCAGATTGAAGTAGAATGCATCCTCCTCCTCGATTTCGATCGCGGGCGGGATGGCCGGAGCGGCCGCCAGCAGCTCTTCATAGTCGCGCCCGATCATATTGCTGTCGCCGCCGATGCGCACGATCGGATCGAGATTAGGAACCGCCTCATGCACGCTACGGGCGAGCGCCGCAAAGCGCCCTTCGTAGATGAGCGCCTTGGGCGGCATGTCGCGTATTAAATTCTTCAGCTCTGCGGCGGTAAGGCGATGGTTGAGTGGAAGCCCTATCATCCCGGTGCGCGCCAAAGCGAAATAGATATCGGCCATCTCGGCGCGGTTCGAAACAAGAAAGGCGATAATGTCGCCGCGTTGGCGGCCACGGTTCAACAGTGCTTGCGCCAGCCGATTGGTACGGGCGTCAACGTCGGCGAAGGTGAAACGTCGGCCAGTGGAGGAGCAGTAGAACGCAAGCGAATCGGGGTAGCGCACGGCCGTCGTGGCGAGGATGTTGCCGACAACCATCTTGCCGAGCGCACGTGCTGTCATCCTGCCCCTCCCGAGCCGATCGTACGATCGATCCGCATTGCAGAATTAGGCTATTTCAGGAGTCACGCGCCCGGTTTCCGCAGCCGAATGCTATCTTGCCCTGTCTCGAATTCGGCAGCATAGAAAACGCCAACCCCCGGTAGTCCTTTGGCCGGCCTTTATACCCCTTTGATATTCCCCTTGATACGGCCTTGATATTGGCGGTGCGGACCATGGCGGCGAGCCCGCGGACCTCGTCAGTTATGGGTCTGTCGGCGTCGGCGGTAGGCAAAGGGGTGATGTGCGGGATACCGTCCAGTCTAGGCCGCGTCGCTGCGGACTTTGGCAGGCCACGATTGCGCCGGCGCCACATAAGTCGCGTACAATAGCTTGCGCAAGTCGGCGGCCGGCATCGGTCTGCACAATAAATAGCCCTGTACCTCGTCGATGCTGTCTTCGCCGGCCAGCAGTTCGAGCTGCTGCTGCGTCTCGACGCCTTCGACTACGACCCGCAGCCCCAATTGGGCGCTCAGCCGGGTCATGCCGCGAAGGAGCGTAATGCGGCGCTCGTCGTCGTTGAGGTCGTGCAGGAACGATTGATCGATCTTGACCTTGTGAAATGGAAAGCTGTGCAGGTAGCTCAGGCTCGAATAGGCGGTGCCGAAATCGTCCAAAGAGATTTTTACCCCGATCTCGGAGAGCTGCTGCAGATCCGCGCGGGTCCGTCGGGTGTTTTGCAGCAGCGTCGTTTCCGTGATCTCGATCTCGAGCCGGTGCGCCGGCAGATTGGTTGCCGTCAGTGTTTCGCGGACCAAAGCCGGGATATTCGAGCGATCGAATTGAATCGGCGACAGATTGACCGCGACCGCCGTGTCGCCGGGCCAGCGGCGGCATTCGAGGCAGGCTTTGTACAGAGCCTGGTTGCCGATCTCGACGATCAGCCCCATTTCCTCGGCGACCGGAATGAACTCCCCGGGCGACACCATGCCGCGTTCATGGTGCGGCCACCGCAGCAGCGCCTCGCAGGTTTCGATCCGCCTGGTTTTGAGATTGAAGATCGGCTGATAGTATAGCTCGAACGCTTCGCTCTCGGTAGCGCTGCGCAAATCCAGTTCGAGCGCACGGCGCGCCTGGGCGCTGGCTTCCATCTTAGATTCGAACCAGCGCCAGGTGCCGCGGCCGTCGGCTTTCGCTTGATAGAGCGCGATGTCGGCGTTGCGCAATAGCTGTTCGGGATCGATGCGGCTCTTGGCCAAGGCGATGCCGATGCTGGTGGTGACGACCACCTTGTGTCCGTCCAGATCGTAGGTGCCGCCGAGCGCGTTGATCACGCGGGTCGCCAGCGCCTCGCCCTGTTCGATCGACCTGATCGGCGCCTGCAGAATGACGAACTCGTCGCCGCCGAACCGCGAGATGACGTCGGCATCGCGAATCGTATTCTTCAACCGCTCGGCGACCGCCTCCAGCAGCATGTCGCCGCGGGTGTGGCCCAACGTGTCGTTGACCTGCTTGAATTGGTCCAGGTCGATGAAATGAATGGCGCACATATTGTCCATCCGCCACTCGCTTAGCGCCCGTTCCATGCGGTCGCGCAGCACCGTGCGGTTGGGCAGACCGGTCAAGGCGTCGAAGCGCGCCAGATGATTGATCTTGGCTTCGGCGATCTTGCGCTCGGTGATGTCCTCGACCAGGACCACCATGCCGCCGCTCTCCATCGGCTGCACGGTGAATTCGAGCGTCCGCCCGTTCGACATGTCCAGGCTGAAGCTGGTGTCATCCCGGCCGCACAGGCGCGCGTCCAGATAGTCGATCAAGCTCTGCGCGCCGGGTTCCGACAGCAGGTCGGCCGCGACGATGCTGTCGACCAGGCCGCGCGCGCTCATGCCTTTCATGTCGAGGTCCGCCGCCAGTCCGGTCTGCTCTTTCAGCTTGCCGTTCGAAACGACGACGCGGCGCTTGGAATCGAACATGCACAGGCCGTGCGGCATATTGTTGATCGCGGTGTCGAACCGCTTCGCAAGGAGCGACATGTCGCGCGAGCTGATGACGGCGTCGAGCAGCGTGCCCCGCAATCGTTCCGCAATCAGCTTCAGTGTGAAAAAGAACACAAGAAGCAAGCCAGCGAACAGCCAGTGATAGGCGTTCCCATACAGCACGAGCGCAAGCGTCATAGGCACCCATGCACACAGGATCTGGACGACGACGAACCGTGAATTCCCGAAATTCCGCCCGAAGATGCCCGTCGCATAGGCGATCGTCATCGAATAGCTGATGAGGTGGGCGAACGCGTCGTTGGTGAAGGCGAATGCGATGAAGCACCACAAACCAAGCAATGCCATCGACATCGCGGCACCGGCGACGTAGCGATTTTCCCATCGCCGAGCTACTTCATTGGTTGTTACCTCCGAACGGGCGCGGGCGTAAGCACGTATGACCAGACCACGCACACAGGCCACGGCCAGAAAGGCCAACGCACAGCACAGCAGCAGGACGTTGCCGGTCTTCCAATAGGTGATTAGAACGGACAGCGTGAGAAAGACGCTGCCGGTAGTGAGACTGCGAGCGTCCTGAAACAGCGAATCGACCAGCGGAAGATAAATCTCCGGCGGCAGCGCTTCGTGCGGTTGGTGAGTCCGGCGCGCGGAGCTCATTACTCTCTACCGTAAGCGGGCGTGATCGGCTGAAATTGCACGCCCGCACTATGACTTAAAGGTCTCTCCACCAAGTAAATGTGAATGGTCTGTTTCTTTTAGGTTTGCGGCATTAACGAATTGCGCGACAGCTTGTTAGTACAAAGTTATGCATAAGCATCGCGGCTTCGGTCGAAAAACGCTAGCAAATCGTGCGGCCTCGCAACCTGACGTTTGTCAATTGTGACAACGGCGCGACGGCCGTACGTTGAAGCCAAAGGTGTTGTGAACTGCGACGATCGAATCTTGCTCGCCGCGCCTTGCATTATCGGATTTTGGCGAAATCGCCGTGGCGGCCAAGACCGCCCTCGAAGCGGGCGGCGCCCGCGACGCCGTCCTCGATCAGCGCTTGACGGCCGTTGTACCATTCCTGAATCAGCGCATCGCGCACCGGTAGCCCGTGGCTCTTGATCGCGGAGCGCCGGTCAGCGCGCACGCACACCTGCGGAAAGCGCGCGATCTCTTGCGCCAGTTCCTCGGCCTTTTGCCGGGCGCCGCCTTTCGGCGTGAGGTACTCACACAAGCCGATGCTCAGGCACTCCTCCGCCGGCACTTTCCGGCCGGTGAGAATGATCTCGAGCGCGCGGCCCTGGCCGACGATGCGCGGCAGCCGCACCGTGCCGCCGTCGATCAGCGGCACGCCCCAGCGGCGGCAATAGACGCCGAAATAAGAGTCTTTCGCCATGACGCGGAAATCGCACCACAGCCCAAGCTCCATGCCGCCGGCCACCGCCGGGCCTTCGATGGCGGCGATCACCGGCTTGTCCAGTTCCAGCCGTGACGGCCCGAGCGGTCCGCGTGGAATTTCGCCGCCGTTGCCGCGCCGCCCGGCGGTCGGGATGTCGAGCTCGCCGAGCGGATGCGCCGCGTTGAGCGTGCTGACATATTTGAGATCCCAGCCGGCGCAGAACGCGCCGCCGGCGCCATAGAACACCGCGACCGAGGCGTCCTTGTCGGCGTCGAATTCGAGAAACGCCGCGGTGAGCGCGTCGGCGCTTGCCGGGTCCATGGCGTTGCGCGCCTGCGGCCGGTCGTGGATCACCGTCCATACCGGTCCGCTCTTCTCGATCCTGACTGCCATCGTCGACGTCCTCTCCCACCGATTGTTTGGTCCAATACTACATCCGACGCACCGCCCGCCGGCGAAAACGATTCACCGGCCGGTGAAATTCGGAACGCGGCGTTCCGCCATCGCCTTGACGCCTTCCTGGAAGTCGTCGGTTTTGCGCAGCCGCGTCTGCTCGGCGAGCTCGTGTTCGGTCGCCGCGCGCACGCGATCGGCGAGATTGCCTCGCAGTGTGGCCCGCGTCGCCATCAGCCCGAGCGGCGAGTTCTCGGCGATTTCAGCCGCGAGCGAAAGCGCCGCGGCGCGCACCTGATCTTGCGGCACGACGAGATCGGCGAGGCCTATGGCGAAGGCTTCGTCGCCTGAGACGCGGCGGCTGGTATAGAACAGCAACGCCGCCTTGGTCGGACCGATGACCGCCGGCAGCGTGACCGTCAATCCGAATCCCGGATGAAAGCCGAGCCGGGTGAAGTTGGCGGAGAATCGCGCCTCGGCGCAGGTGACGCGAAAGTCGGCGACCATTGCCAGGCCCAAGCCGCCGCCGACCGCGGCGCCGTGAACCGCGGCGATGATGGGCTTCCTGGTGCGGAACAGCCGGTTGCCTTCGAGGTAAAGATCTGCCGCGCCCGGCGTCGGTCCGCCGAGCAGCGCGCTGCCGTCGCGGTCGTCGTCGCCGAAATTGGCGCCGGCGCAGAACGCCTTGCCCTGGGACGCCAGCACGAGGGCGCGGCAGTCGGCGTCCTCATCGAGCTTCTCAAAAGCCGAGGCGAGCTCTCTGATCAGCGCGACGTCGAAATAATTATGCGGCGGCCGTCTGATCTCGATCAGCGCCACATGGCCGCTCTTGTCGACTCCGATGTCCTTGAAAGGCCCCATGATGGAATTCCTTATAGCTATTCGGCCGCGCCGCGGCGTTGCGACGGCTCCCTGTCACGTTTGAGGATCAGCGCATCCACAACGGAAACGCCTTCGCCCTGCGGGTGGACGATGACCGGGTTGAGATCGATTGCGTCGATGTCGCCGGCATGATCGGCGGCAAATTGCGACAGCCGGACCATCAATTCCGCCAGCGCGTCGGTGTCGGCCGGCGGCAGGCCGCGGAACGATGCAAAGATCTGCGCGCCCTTGAGCCGGCCAAGCAGCGCGCGTGCGGTGACGTGGTCGAGCGGTATTGGCGCCATCACCACGTCACCCAGCGCTTCGACCAGAACGCCGCCGAGGCCAATCATGAGCAACAGTCCCCAGGTCGGGTCACGGGTCACGCCGAGAATGACTTCGCGTCCCGGCGATGCCATCGGCTGCACCAGGACGCCATCGACCGGTGCGGCCGGCGCGTATCGCCTGGCGGCGGCGAACACCTTGTCGTAAGCCGCGCGCACCATGTCAGCTCCGGCGAGATCGAGAGCGACGGCGCCGGCCTCGGTCTTGTGCGGGATGCCGGCGGATTGCACCTTCAGTGCCACGGGGCGACCGATCGCCCCCGCGGCCGCAATGGCCTCGTCAGCGGAGTGTGCGAGCCGACCCGCATTGTCCGCACCGATGCCGTAAGCGCCGAGCAGCGAACGCGCCCGGTATTCGCACAGCACCGAAGGCGAATCCGCAAGCGCCGCGGCGACTCTCGCCCGGTTCGCCGCCGGCGGCACTGTTTCGATCGGACGCAGTGCGCGCTCGCGCTTGGCACGGTAGTCGGCCAGCGCACGGAGCGTGCGGGCGCAGCCGGGCGCGCCGGTGAATAGCGGATAGCCGGTCTCGTTGAGAATCTCGATCGTGCGTTCGGACGGCAGCGTGTAGGTCCACATCAAAACTGGCTTGTCGGAGTCTCGCGCCAGGCTCTTCAGCTTCGGCAGATCGGCCTCGAGAAAAGCCGAGCGGCGTGCGGTGATGACGACGACGACACTGTCGATTGCCGGCGAACCCGCTACCAGCTGCGCGAACTGCGCGTAACCGAGCTTCTGCACGCCCTGCGCAGTGGAATCGACCGGGTTCTGCGACGTGGCGTAGGAGGGCAGATGAACGTCGAGCGCCGCGCGCGTCGCCTCGTCGAGCACCGGCACATCAAGTCCGGCGGCGACGCAAGCGTCGGCCATCCAGATGCCGGCGCCGCCGGATGCGGTGCAGATGCCGACGCGGTTTCCTTGTGGCAAACGGTCACCGCAGGCGAGAAAGCCCGCGGCGAAGTCGAGCATGTCGTCATAGTCGCGTCCTTCGATCATTCCGTAATGCTCGAAAATCGCCCGGTAGGCGGCCGTGGCGCCGGCGAGCGCCGCGGTGTGCGAAGCAACGGCGCGTGAACCGGGCTCGGTCTGGCCGATCTTGCCGACGATCAGCGGCTTGCCGGCTTTGAGCGCCTTCTCAGCGATCCGCTCGAATTTTTCCGGCGTTTTGACGGCTTCGATCAGCAGCAAAAACACCGCGGTCTCGCCCTCGTCGAGCATGTAGTCGATAAAATCGGATGCTTCGAACACGGCCTCGTTGCCGGTGGTGACGATGTAGCGAAACGTGAAGCCGCGCGGGCGGGCGCGATCGAGAAAGGCAAATCCGAGACCGCCGCTTTGCGAGATCACCGATATCTGGCCGCGGCCAAGCGGCTGTCTTGGCGTCAGCGGCCCGGCGCTCTTGTCCGAGGCCGGGCTGAAATTCGCGCACAGCGCCGCCGCGATGTTGGAAAAGCCTTCGGTGTTCGGCCCGGTGACCGCCATGTCATAGCGGCGTGCGATGGCGATGATCTCATCCTGCATACGCCTGCCGGTTTCGCTTTCCTCGGCAAAGCCGGAGCTGAGAATGACGGCGGCGCGGACGCCGGCGCGGCCGCAACGTTCGAGTTCTGCCGGCACATATTGCGCCGGAACGATCAACAGCGCGAGATCGACCGGCTGCGGCAGCGCCTCGATCGACGGGTATGCTTTGAGACCCTGCACCTCAGTGGCGCTGCGGCTCACTGGATAAATGTGACCAGCAAACGGATGGCTGCGCATGATTTCGAGGAGCCGCCCGCGCAGGCCGTGGGTGTCCGAGGAGGCGCCGACCACCGCCACCGAATTGGGCCACAGCAATTTGCTGATATCCGCCACGGTTTGCGCACCCGTCAGCGCAGGCCGAGGCCGCGGGCGATGATGCCGCGCAGAATTTCGGTGGTGCCGCCCTGGATGGTGAGCTTCGGCGCGATCACCGTGGCGTAGGCA
>Ga0210395_10000980_pt1 | contig 22121 bp, 22 predicted proteins | sample IncBWH4OmetaG_FD_150861 | JGI IMG/M metagenome (GOLD analysis project Ga0210395, IMG submission 150861) | Forest soil microbial communities from Barre Woods Harvard Forest LTER site, Petersham, Massachusetts, United States - Inc-BW-H-4-O ...
CGGTGTGTAAGAGCGCGACGCCGAAGCCCCAGAGAATCCACGTACCCGCGAAGCAGATCGGGATTAGCGGGAGCAATGAAAAAGTGAGAAGGACTTTTCGCGCGATGGGCCGCGTTTGCAGAGTGTCCGGGTCAATCCAGAGTGCGAAGACCCAATTGGCGCGAAGGTCGGAAGGGATTGCAAAGGCAAGGCGAATCCCGACGATGATGCAGAAACTTAGTACAAATGGAATAGAGAGGAGATCTTCGGATGGGATGTGCAAGTGAACGGCAGCGTGGATCCGGAAGACCGAGGCCACGGATTGCGCGGAGGCGACCAACGCCATGGCCACAAAGGCGGAGACGATTTGCAAGTGCGTTTCGCCGCGAAGAAGCGTTCGCGTGATGAAGTGGAAGCACGCGCGTTGCTGTGGATCGCGAAGAAAGACGCGGTCAAAGAGTTTGACCGGGAGAAAATGAAATTGCGAGCGCGGAAGAGGACCGACCTCGGCGGTTTCCGGAATGCGGATGAAGGAGCGGCGAAAGCTGAGAGTGTAAGACAAAATGGCGACAGCGAGAGAGATCCCCAGCGCCAAGAGAGCTGTGCGAGCCATCGCCGCGAAAAACGGATTGTGGCCGTTCCCCCAGAGCGTCTGGCCTATGCCCAGGAACCAGACGGGAGGCAGCATAGTGACCGCAAGTTTGCTCATGCGCGCGAGCTGGCCGAGGAAGGAAGTAACGGCAAAGCTAGTGGTGAGAAGCGTGAGGTAGAAAAGCGCGATCAGAAAGCGGACATAAAGAGAGATTCTGCGGAAGAGCGCGTATGGCAGTATCGCCATGAGCAAGCCGATAATCGCAAATACGGCAAAGAAACTAAACACGCTGGCGAGAACAACCGTAACGGCATGGCCCGCGGCAAATCGTAGAAACAACACTTTGAGAGAGAGCTGCGAGCCGACTACGGCGACGGGGAAGAGGAAGAAGCTGGCCGCGTTCACATCGACAGTGAGCGCTATGGCAAGCAGGAAAATGGCGGCGAGATTTCCGAGGAAAATACGGCGCAGGGAGATGGGCAACGGGACGATGTTGGTGTAATCACGGCGGTCCAGGAAGAGAGCGTCCCAGCGCCACACGGCGGCGGCACCCGTGACGACCATGCTCAGCACGATGAAGAAATATTCATCTGGGATAGTCGCGGTGAACGGGTCGAATCCACCGAAAGAGAGAACCATATATTTTTCGAAGAGCAGAAGAGAGACCAGGACGCCGGGCATGGCGAGAAGAATAAGAATGACACCGAGAGCGACGCCCATTTCGGAATCGCCAGAGTCGCCGCCGCCGTGGAAGACGCGGCCAATGAATACGCGCAGAAGAGTGGGAAAGGGGCGGCGAGAATACGGCTCCCAAACCACGCGGAAGAACTGTATTGCGCGTGCGATCAAGGCGAAACCACCACTTCAACGATGTCGTTGGCGATTTGAGCGACGTCTCGATCTTCTACAAGATGAAGGAAGATGTTTTCGAGCGAGGTTTGGCCGATGCGCTGGCGCACTTCTTCGGTTGAGCCGCTGGCGATGACTTGGCCTTTCCTTAGAATGAGCAGGCGGGAACAAACTTTTTCCACGACTTCGAGGACGTGCGAGCAATAGAAAATAGTTTTGCCCTTGGCGCTGAGAGATTGAATGAGATTTTTAAAGATGAGAGCGCTAGTGACATCGAGGCCGGAGAGAGGTTCGTCGAGGATCAGCACGTCGGGATTATCCATGAGCGCGGAGATGAGCAGTATGCGCTGGCGCATACCTTTGGAGTAGGAGCTAAGCGATAGGTGGCGGTGCGGAAAGAGGGAAAAAAGTTCGAGGAAGGAGTCGATTTTTGTCTTCATGCGCGGTTGCGCCATGCCGCGCAGGGTGCCGACTAGTTCGAGATACTCCTGGCCAGTTAAGTAGGGATAAAGATTCGCCTCTTCAGGGACGTAGCCGAGATGTTTGCGATAGCCGACGAGATCGTTCTGGATGTTTTTGCCGTTGAAGAGAACCTGGCCGCCGGTAGGCTCCAGCAGGCCGATGAGCATCTTGACGGTGGTGCTTTTGCCCGAGCCGTTTGGGCCGAGATAGCCGAGGACTTGGCCCGGCTCAAGCGAGAAGTCAATGCTTTGGACAGCCAGCACCGAGCCGTAATACTTCGTGAGCCCTCTTGCTTCGAGCATCGGGCACCTTCCTGCGAGCGGACGGACTACGAGCGAATCCCAGGATAGTTGCTTTGACACCGAGGGCACCCAAAAGGTTTCCAAAGATAAGGATGTCATCAATGCTACGTGCGCCGGCGGATATTTTAACTTGCGCGCGATGTGTTCAAAATGAAACTTACAAGGATTTCTCTGCCGGACTAGCATGCCTCAGCACATGACGGTTGGCACCGAGGAGTCAAGGTGCACCGGCGGCCCTCGCGAAACCAAAAGCACAGTCTGGGACTGGGTGATGGAAGTAGCTATTAGCGACCGCACGGTTTGACTCGCGCAGCCGCCAAATTTCCCGAGGAACCCCTCAAGAGTGCTCTGTAGGTCGAGATGCGTCTCGAAGTGTCGCCAATCAAGAAGTCGTGTCTGCGGGAAAGATTCTTCCCGATCCTTCCGATCCTTGTCCTAAGCTTTTTCCTGAACCTCATACTCATCCTTGGGGCGCCGAGCGCGAAGGCGCAAGTGTCCTCCCTCGAGATTTCAGAAGGAGAAATCTCGGGGATGGTACTGCGGGAGGCGGACAAGCGTCCGGCGAGCCAGGTCGCAGTGAGCCTGAAATCGCGCGTCGCGGGAATATTTCGCAGTGTTTTGACGGACTTCGAGGGGCGCTTCAAAGTCCAGAATTTGCCCCGCGGCACCTACGACGTCGCCGTGGATGAAGAGGGATACGAGGCCGCGCAGACCAGCGCGCAGCTCGACGGCCCATCCGCGAAACTTGTCGTGTACTTGAGGTCGAAATCGGTGCCGATTCGCCAGAGTAATTACACAGTGTCGGTGAGGGAGTTGAGAATTCCCGGCAAAGCGCAGGATGAGTTACGAAAAGGACTGGAGTTGGGGACAAAGAAAGATCTTGCTGGTAGTCTTGTCCACTTCCGGAAAGCCGCGCAGGCCTACCCGAACTATTTTGAGGCTTATTACGATATCGGCGTGGCGGAAATGGCGATGGGCCGCAGGGATGACGCGATGAAAGCTTTTCAGACATCCATTGATCTCAGCGGAGGGAAGTACGCGCTGCCGCAGTTCGGATATGGGTATTTGCTGTGCCAGGCAGGCCGCCCGGCAGAGGCGGAGAAAATTATCCGCAAGGGATTGGAGGCGGATGACGCGGCGCCCCAAGGATACGTCATTCTGGGTGAGGCGCTTAAGCTGCTGAACCGGCTGGACGAGGCTGAAAAAAGTGAGCGTGAGGCGCTTCTCCGCAATCCAAAAACCGCAGGCGCTTATCTTGTGCTGTCAGATGTGGCCGAAAGCAAAGGTGACTTTCACGCACAGATCGAGGACTTGGATATGTATTTGAAATTGGAGCCAAACGGACCTGGGAGCGGTCTCGCCCGCAAAGTGCGCGAAGGGGTTCAGAAAATCCTGGCAAAATCTCAACTGCAAGATGGAAGTTCCTCGCAGCAACCATAGACAATCCCTGGCAAATGAGGCGTTGTTTCTAGACGGGCACAGCATGCTGTGCCCCTACAAGAGAGTCAAAGCCATCCCAGTCAAAGCCAACAGAATCAAAACCATCGGAGTCAAAGCCATCGGAGTCAGAACGATCGAACTCGAGACCATCGGAGTCAACACCATCGGATTTTATGTGGCGGGGGCGGCGCGTTTGCGCCAGAACCAGTAGGCCGGCAAGCCGAGGACAAAGAGCGCGATGGCAATCGCTAAATTTATGAACTGACTCGGGTCGAGGAAGGCGACCACGATGGCGTTGCCGACGATGGCTGCGGCGGCCAGAACGAAAAGCAGCGGCGTCCAAGGATAACCGGGGACACGATAGGGAATAGCAAGACCTTTGCCAGCGCGACGCAACGGGAAAATGGCGGCTGCGCCGAGACCGTAGAAAATCCAGCCGATGAAGATGACGCCGCCGATCAGGTCGGCGAATTTGCCGGCGCAAGCAAGGACCGCGGACCAAACGCCCAGCGCGACGATGGCTGCGGCGGGAGTCTGAAAGCGCGGGTGGACTTCAGCTAGCTTTTTGAAGAAGAGGTTGTCGTTGGCCATAGCGTAGAAAACGCGGGGAGCGGTGAGCATGACGCTGTTGGCAGCGCTGAAGGTGGAGACGAGAATCGTGAGCGCAACGATAATTTCCGCTCTGCGGCCGAGGACGACGCCTACGGCCGTGGAGGCAATGGTGTTGCTGGCGGTTGCGCCTGCCGGGCCCAGAGCGACCAGGTAGGCGATTACAGCGACGATGTACAGGCCCGCGAGGACTAGCGAGCCCAACAGGAACGCGCGAGGAAAAACTTTTTGGGGATCGACGACTTCGCCTGCGCTGTACGTTCCGAATTGCCAGCCTTCGTAGGCCCAGAGGACGGAGATCATGGCCAGGCCAAAGCTGGAGAGCAGGCCAACGCCATGCTGGGTTGAGCCGAGCGCAGCGGGCAAGTCTCCGGCGTGTCGCCCGAGTGAAAGAAGTATCGCGCTGAGAATCACGATGATGCCGACCTTGATGAGTGTGGTCCAGTTTTGAAGATTGGAGCTTTTGCGGGTGCCCCAGACGTTCACGGCGGTGACTATGGCGATCATGACTACGGAGAGGACGGTTTTTCCCAAGGCGGAGAGCGGGATGATCTCTGCGAGGTGCTCCGTGAAAGCGCGGGCCAGGGCGGCGACGGAGCCGCTGGCGATGACCAGGAAGAGGCACCAGCCGTAGAGAAAAGCAGGGATGCGGCCGAAACCGTCGCGGATGAAACAATAGAGGCCGCCGGCTTCGGGATTTGTGGCGGCTAGCTCGGCGTAAGTCAGGGCGCCGAGTAGGGAGAGGGTGCCGCCAGCGATCCATACCAGCAGGGAGAAGCCTACGGAGCCGTTGAGTTGGCGAAGGATCAGGCCGGGAGTTAGAAAAATGCCGGAGCCGATGACCGAGCCGACGAAGAGTAAGAAGAGGTCGCGAAGGCGGAGGGTGCGAAGGAGTGGCGGCATTAGGCGGTGGCGCGGACCTTGGGGCGCGTGTCCAGGGTTGCATCATAGCCGGAGTCGAGAGGTGGTCAATCAAAAGTTTGGCCGGTGAAACTGCGATGTAACGAAGTAACGAGGTAATGAGGTAAGGAAAGAGCACAGTTTGAAGTGTGTGCCACTGGGGCCCCCCTCCCGGTTTTTTTGTAAGTGTTCATTCTAAAGGGTTTTAAGTGCTGTGTTTTGGAAGTGCGGATTATAAAGGAGATAGTGGAGAGTGGTGAGTAGTTAGTGGTTAGACCACGGAAAGAGAAGATTCTGACTTGAAAGATGTACTCCACCCCGGGTTTTTTGTAAGAGTGGCAAACAAAGGGGTTAGGGTTGACGCGGCCTGTAAGAGTGGCAGATACAGGACTTAAAGTGGCTGAGTTTTCAGTAAGTTGCGAGTTGGCTGTAAGAGTGGCAGGGAAAGGACTTACGGGATGGCAGTTAACAGTTGACAGCTCACAGCCGACAGCCAGAAGGAAAGGGCGACGGCACAAAAGTGATTGCTCGAACGGAGCGATTGGCGCTAGGGGAACCAGGCAAGATCCTTCGCTACGCTCAGGATGACAGCGATTGGAATGGGACGGACGGCGAAGCGGGGAGCGATTCGTCGGGGAGGCGGCTGGCGAGGAGAACATGGGAAATGGTAGCACGGGATTGGCGAGGAGGTAAAGTATTTTACAGGGAATGGTCGAAATTGGGGGTTGAACGGCAATTTGTGGGGGTCGAATGGCGATGGGTTCCTAATCCCACACCATCGCTTGGAGTCATGGCGTTAAGACAAGATCGACCTCACCTAGTCGCGGATCCTTGTTTCCGAATAGTCTGGTCTGTGTCTTTCCTTTGATCGGCCTGTCTATCATTCGGAATCGGTGCCGGGGGAACGCCGCTTTTAATACCTCCCTTGTCATCGCGAGTGTCGGCTCTCGACGGTCCGTTCTGACATACACGATACCGTCGGACCTGATCAGCTGGGCTGCCCTTCCAAATACAGTGAGTAGCAATTGTCGATACACCTCTTCGTTCGCAAACTTTCCGCGGTGTTTTCCTGTGTAGTAGTTGCTGGTGCGTCGATCAGTAGGGGGACCTCCCAGTAACCAGAGGCGAAGCCATTGATCGTAATGGTAATTGGTAATGCCGAAGTAGGGTGGAGACGTCAGGAGCAAAGCGGGGCGCTGTATGCCACGCCTGCTTAGGTCTCCTCTTAGGTCCCGCAAGACGTTCGCGCTATCGCCGAGGTATATCTTGCTCCTTTTCGTTCTTGGCGTTCCTTTGGCGTATCTCCAGGCAAATTTCTTGCGAAAAAACTCAATTGGATCGATTTTGGGCGGCGTTAATCCTCTTTCTTTCCACCACGCGACGGCATACTGTGGGGCCATCGCCTTGGTCTGTCGCATCTGGTTTGAGAGCGAGTCGCTCGACTTTCCGTGTAGATGTACAAGCAAGAAAGCCATGAGCGTGCGATCAACGGGATTTCGTCGCCAGTCTAGGAGATCCCTCGCGCAAAGTAGAAACCGGCGCACGTTTGCGCTAAAACAGTGTCTAAAGAAAGGCGGCAGGTCGAATTCTGCATTTGAATTCCGATTCGCGAAGTTCTGAATCTCGACCAACCGTCTATCGATGTCATCCTTATCGGCCGGGCAGAGTTTCGTCTGCGCGTAGATCCATCCGACGGGATTCAGCTCTATCCCAAGTGCATGCCTGCCGGTCGTCGCCGCACTGTGTAGGGCTGTTCCTCGCCCGGCAAAGGGATCCAAGACGGTCTCCCCCCTCCTACAGTACTTCTTTACAACGGCGTCGCAGAATGCCGAAGGGAACATCGCGTAATACGGCCCTATGCCAGCCCAGCGTCTCGCTGCTGTGTCGAATTTGCCGCGCGCGCCGTTCATCGCTTAGTCGCTCTTCATCAAAGCTCGGGCAAGTTGCTCGAGGACCTTAGTCCCTAGAGTCAATGGGATCGCAGCATTAGCATGGGCGGTTATGATGGGCCCCACAGAGTTTGGAAATCTGGAGGAGACGAGCTTGTCGAGTAGGAGGCATATTTGTCCGAAACTGGGATAGAGACTGACATTGTCCTTCGAAATATCATCTTGCGTGTCATCTAGGATTGGCAGGGTTGCTACGATCTTTGCCCCTGATTTTGCCTTATAAAAGAACTTGCGGCCGAAATAAGTGTCTTTGCCGTAGGGCTTGTCACTGATCGAGAATACCACGCGTTTCTTGATATATTCGTCAGTTAGAAGTGCGTAGGAACGATTTGGGAAATACGGGTCTCCCGACGTGGTCTTGTCGACCTCTTCGAAATGGGTTGTGAAGGCTCCGGACTTTTCTATCCCTATTATCACTAGATCGTTGCCAGTGTGTTCCCGAATCGTTTTGTTCAGTCTCTTGAGTTCCGTTTTGATGCGTGGGCTTAGCCAAGCGGGGTGACCGAACATCGCGAGAGGGCCATCAACTATGAATGCGATTTTGGGGACCCGATAGAGCAGATCGCGTCGCTCGAACCAGCGGAGTAGGTGCAACAGCAAGACTCGTTCCCAAACTTGGACTACTTCCCCGAACGCCTCGCCGTTCGTTGAATTATCGTGGAACCGTTCATGTATGCGGAGAGCGTCAGTGGAGTATATCGGCAGACGACGCTCGCATTCGCAGGAGCCAATCCCTGGTGAAACTGAGATGTGCCTATCACACTCGAAACTGCGTGAATAGGGACACGAAATAAGTTCCGAAGTGCGCAGTTTCATGAGCGCTTCGTATGTGTCTAGGAGAGATTGGCCGTCCTCAGAGTCAATAATTACGTCGTGGAAGTTTTCAAAAAGTGCTTCTCTAAAGGAATCTACTGCCGAGGCGTGGGTTCGTGTAACCACATTGCAACCTGGCATCGCCGCGTCAAGTGTTGAGGCTTCCTCCGTTTTTCTGAATTCTCGCGGGTCGACGGGCCGTCTGGCATCTAGCTCGTCTACCATTAGTAGATTTAGAAGGACACTTGCGACAGTGCAATAGCCAACCTTCGCCCCAGGGTATCCGTTTTTAACGTCAACTTCGGCCCAACTCCCGTCGATCGCGACGGCAAATATCGGGAGCGGTTTGGAGACGTCTGGTGGAGTTTTCGGAACGAGAACTGGACCACTCATCGAACCTGCCGGCAGGGCCTTTGCCTTCTTGAGCAAGTTCCGTACCCGTTCCGTTTCAACAATACGTTGCAGTGGCTTGTATCCCGCAAATTCGCCCTCGTAAGGCATTAGATTTCCTTGGAAGCTATGGAAAACTTATCGACCTGCACTGGCACGACATAAGGATTTGATAGCGTCTTCACTCGAATAAATCCCTTGTCTTGCGCCTTGAGTATGCTGTTTTCAAAATCCGCAAAATCGTAGAACTTTCGCAGTTCCTTTGTTTCATCAGTATTGTTCAGGTGCCCGATAAACCAGTTGGCGGTATTGCGGAGGATGTTTTTCTGAATGGAGCTTACCTCTTGCGTCGCGTAGACAAGCCCGATGTGATATTTTGCACCCTCTTTTGCGGTCTTTACCCATGTTTCGTTGAGATCCATTTCAGTGGAAGTGGGGAGTAGATTGTGCGCCTCCTCAACATAGACGAGAATTTCGTGAGGTAGTTTGGCGTTGCGAAAAAGTGCACGGTTATTCTCATAAATTCGTTTCATAACGCGGTCGGCGGAGGCTTTATTCAGTTCAGGATCGCCACTGGATTGGTCTACGATGACCAGCCGGCCTTGAGCCAAGTGAGCGTAAATTTCTTCGGCGTAGTCGACCCCGGTGCTTGGTGTATGCTGTTCTTTGACGCGGCCTACCAATCTTGACCCATTCGCGTAACGGAACATTTCCAGAATTTTTCTCAGGTCGTCATCAGCCCAGGAACCTGTGCTGCTCGTTTTAATGTAATCCTCGTCAAACTCGGAAAACCCTGATTTCTTGTCATCAATGAAGTCACGCATTAGCCCGCATGCATACGAGATTTCGGCCCAGCTCTGGCTCGTTTTTTCGAGGATGGTTGCGCATTTGGCATATGCGGCGGGGTCGTCTCCCTTTCCATTTTTCATGCTGGCTAGGAGCTCTTTTTTGAAGAGACCCTTCGTTGCAGGTGGGAGGGTCGCTGGAGGATTGAGGCCCGCTTTTGACAATAGAGCGCGATAGCACAAAACTCGCCGCTTGTGTCGAGTCCCTGCCGACATGTCACTCGGATCGTCCGGTGAGTCGAGGGTCACATCACGGAAATTTCCAATGTATTTGCTCGATGCATCGCGTTCTAGGGCGCCGTCGATGATTTGCTTACCAATCTGAAGATTTTCGTCGAGATGGAAATTTAGCAGCATCAGACGACGATTGGGGTCATTAAGGTGCGGCATAATCCCGTAGGTGACAACATCGGCTCGGAACTCCTCCTGTTTTTTGGGGGGAGCACTCAACCAGACATTTTTGATTGCAGTCGGATTGCTCTTGTCATCTTCGTCTTGCGTATTTTCATTCGCATATTCCCCATTGGGGTCAAAGACGATCTGGCCCGTGCGCAGCGGCGTGGAATTCCAGCGTAGGGCAAAGACGGATTTCAGTATGATTTTTGTTGTGTTGGATTTACCCGTACGGGTCATACCGAACAGTGCTGTCTTCTGCGCAAACAAATCGGTGGGTGTCAGGCTAACTGGAACTCCTGAGATCTGTTGAAACGGTCGATTGGTCGAGGCGTATCTCACCTCTCCGACACGTACGAGCCGGTCTTTATCCTTAGGCTTGCTGGCTCTTGGGTCTCGATAGTTTATGATTCTGCGGAGAACCTCGCCGCGCGCTTTGAACACCTTTAGTCCACGATTGGGGTAATAATTGCTTAAATCGCACCCGAAGATCAGTTTAAGGTTTAAGTCCGCTTGCTCGGCTAGCTTATCCATGTAAAAAGTCCCGATTACCCGGCACCTCACTCCGGCGTAACCGAGCAGGTTGTTGGTCGTGGGGTCCATTACGTCTCGATGATCGAAGGTCTTATCTAGTTCACCGCTGACGCGCTGCGCGTTCTCAACTCGCACACGCAATGCCTCCTGAGCGTTTGGTAGGTCTGCATGATCAAGGACTCGCAGCAAGATTACAGAGGAATCTTCCTTGCGGACATCTGGTGTCGTTCCGGGTACAACACGCGTGGCGACTAGAAAGGAAAGTGCGGGGATTCCACCAACCTGCTGTCGATTGAAGTCATGAATCTGTACTAGCGCCTCTTCATAGCCTATGGAGTAGACCTCGCCGACATAGGCGTTTGCTTCTACGAGAGTCGCGAGTTCCGCCCCGGCAGTCTTCAAATCCTCGGGAAGAGGTGCGCTGTCGAACTGTTGGGCGACGGCTGAGAGGAGATTTGACATCTTGACCCCCAATGTCCAGATCGAGAAGAAGGATACCTCGATAAGGTTGAACGTCCGGTTCAAATGGTTTGTTCTGCGCGATGATCGTTTACTGCTGGTTACTTGTCAAGAAAGGATGCTGTTTAGAGGCGCGAGGAAGATACGCGTGCGAGCAACGGAAATAGGGTTAAAATGAGGACATGCAGAACTGGCGAGAGCGCATTAGCGTGAATCCGGCGGTTTGCCATGGCAGAGCGTGCGTTCGTGGAACGCGCGTCATGGTTTCCGCCGTGATTGATAACATCGCTGCGGGTGTTCCGCGCGATGAAATTCTGCGTAGCTACCCCACGCTGACAGAAGCGGATATTGACGCTGCCCTGGCGTACGCCGCTGAGTTAGCACGCGAGGGAACTGTGGACCTGCCGCTGGAAACCAGAGCTTGAAGTTCAAAGTCGACGAAAATCTTCCTGCGGAGCACGCCGCGATCCTTCGCGAAGCGGGCCACGAGGCGGATACTGTCGCCGATCAGAAACTGTCGGGGGCTGAAGACTCAGAGCTGTCCGAACGCTGCCATGCAGAGGACCGAATACTCCTGACGCTGGATTTGGATTTCGCAAATGTTCAGGCGTATCCCCCGAAATCTCATTCGGGGTTTGTGGTTTTTCGCTCTAACACCCAAGACAAAGTAACGCTCATTTCCCTCCTAAAGCGGCTGGTGCCTGTGCTGGCACGGCGATCACCAAAACAGCAACTCTGGATTGTTGAACAAGACCGCATACGATATCGCGAAGACTGAGACAGTGCGCGGCGAGAAAAAAGGACAGCGGGGCGGGGTGGATGGTCCAGAAATTGCGTGTTGAGCGTGGGATTATGCGCGGGAAGTAGGAAGAAATGACCAGTTCTAGTACGTTGCGTGGGGTAGGGAACAGGCTCGAAACACCGGATAAGTCGCTTTTCCTCATAGACTTCTAGAAAATGGGCGGGGTGGCCCGGGTCTTGCGCTTACAAAGGATGCACTGTCCCCGGGCGCAGGACAAACCCAGCTTCGTGAATGTTGGCCGAGGAGACTTATGCCAAACCATGCCGCTTGGAATCCGTCAACGGAGCTGAGGAACCCAACAGAGCTGAGGGACCGAACCGAGCTGAGGGACCGAAGTAATCGACTGCAGAGAATTGAAGATGAATTAGAAAATGATCTGGACAACCGCTTAGAGAATTTGGAAAAGCTTGTCGAGAGCATAGCCGCAGCTTTGGGGCAGGAAAGATTCTCGGGCAAACCGAGAGCTCTTGATCTTGTGAATGACCTTCGAGTGAAGATCAAAGCAAATCAGAATATGTTCCGAGTCGGAAAGCTGCTGAGCGAACCGGCTCGCCACAGCGTGATTTCGAGGGTAGCTGATTCGTTGAATGAGCTGGAACAGTTTGTAGCGTCGCATTTGGGCGTCGAAATGACCAAACGTCAGTAGCTTCGAACCTAGGTCCGAACCACAATCACAATATTAGTGTAGGAAAAAAGAGGAGGCGGGGCAGCTCGTCCCGGCATGCGGTACCCCTGCGGGCAAGGCGGGTTGGGAGTGGGGGCTAGAGGCCCATGACGGGGGCGGGCATGAAGCAGAGGATGAAGACGACAAGGGTTAGGAAGGCGGCGAGGCGACGTGGAGGGTCGAGGGGGACGGGATCGTAGATTGGGGAGGTGCGGAGGAAGCGGAGAGCCAACAGGAGGGCTGCCCAGATATACCAGACAAACCAGATACGACCGAGCGGAAGAAGTGCCAGCGGAACGAGGATGCTGGTGATGCGGTGAAGGCGGGGGTGGATGGAGCGGAGGATGTGGCCGCCGTCGAGCTGTCCGGCGGGCAGGAGATTTAGCGAGGTGACGAAGAGGCCGACCCAGGCGGCGCGGCCGATTGGGGGGAGCAAGAGGAAGTGGGGATTGACGCCGGGATGAAAGGCGGTGTCGAGAAGGCGTAGAAGGAGCGGAATGCCGAAGATGACGGTGTTTTGGTTGGGGTCGGGATTTGCGATAGCGGGAACGATGCTCGAATGGAGTACGCCATAGACCAGGGCGGGAACGGCGAAGACAAGACCGACCAAGGGGCCGGAGGCGCCGACGTCAAAGAGCGCGCGGGTGGTGCGAATGGGAGAACGGATGAGGATGAACGCGCCGAAGGTGCCGATGAGGTTGGGGAAGGGAATGAAAAACGGGTAGCTGGAACGGATGTGATGATGGCGGCAGGCGAAAAAATGGCCGAGTTCGTGGGCGAGGAGAATGGTCAAGAGAGCGACGGCGAAGGGCAGGCCAGCGAGAAGGGCGGCGGGATCTTTGTAGAAGAGAGTGAAGGCGCGGAGGAAATCGTCAACGGAAGCAGCTTGCTTGTTGGCGTAGGCGACGGCGAATTGGGTGCCCGCGGCCAGGCAGGTGCAGAGCGTGAGAAGAAAGAGCGCAACGGCGAGGATGAGGGATTTGAGAGAAGGACGCCGGAGAACCGGCACGTAAAACTGTGCGGGCGGGGGAAGAGTGCTCCAATCGCTGGGAGCTGGCAGGGTGTCTATTGTTGGGTCTGAGGGTGGTGTGGTCACAAAGAGTTCGGAAGCCGCGAGAAATTTACAAAGACAAGTACAGCACAGTTGGAGGAGTTTGCGCCAGCGGGTCAAGCCAGAGCATTCGCATCGTGCACACGCTCACGCCAGTCCGAGTGGCAGTGGCTGGCGCGGACGAATTCGATCGGTACAAGGACTGAGAATAAGTAAGTCGCACCTGACAGACTCAGTGCGGAGATGGACTACGACTTCTTGGCGGCTTCGATGCCTTGGAGTTCTTTGCCGGGTTTGAAGCGGACGGCTTTGCCGGGGGGGATGCTGACTTCTTCGCCGGTGCGTGGGTTGCGGCCGATGCCGGTTTTGCGGGGCTTGACGCTGAAGACGCCGAAGCGGCGGAGCTCGATGCGCTGGCCGCGGCCGAGGGCTTGCTTGAGGGATTCGAATACCGTTTCGACGGCTTGCTCGGCTTTGGTGCGGCTGATGAGAGCCTTGGTGACAACCGCATTGACGATGTCCAGCTTGATCACACGCGCCTCCCGCTTCAGTGGCAAATGCTAGAGGGTGAGGCGCAGGTTGTCAAGACGAGATGGGTAAACTACACTGTCTTTCCTTTTGACGAGTTTTCCGTTGGCGCTGCAAAATATCAATTGGTGATTGAGGAGGCGTGGATGTCCGTTAAGCCAGACCGGTGGATCCGCAAAATGTCGCTCGAACACAAAATGATCGAGCCGTTCACGGACCGTCAGGTACGCGAAGGCGTGATCAGCTATGGAGTTTCGTCGTATGGCTACGACATCCGGGTGGCGGATGAATTTCAGATTTTCACGAATGTGAATTCGACGATTGTGGACCCGAAGCATTTCGATCCGCGGTCACTTGTGCCGTTCAAAGGCGAGGCTTGCTTAATTCCGCCGAATTCGTTTGCGCTGGCGCGGTCGGTGGAATATTTCCGGATACCGCGGAATGTTTTGACGATTTGCTTGGGGAAGTCGACGTATGCGCGGTGCGGGATTATTGTGAACGTGACACCGTTCGAGCCGGAGTGGGAAGGGTTCGTGACGCTGGAGATCAGCAATACTACGCCGCTGCCCGCGAAAATTTATGCGAATGAAGGGTTGTGCCAGGTGCTTTTCTTTGAGTCGGACGAGGACTGCGAAGTGAGTTATAAGGACAAAAAAGGGAAGTATCAGGCGCAGAGCGGGATTGTGCTGCCGCGACTGTGAATTCCGAGTTGTAAATCTAAATCTGAGTGGAAATCTGAGTGAGTTTAAAGGTGGAGACGGGATATTTGTGTTCGCGCCAGGCTTCGAGGCCGCCTTCGAGCGGGCGAATACGGGTGATGCCTTGTTTTCTGAGGAGGAGCGCCACACGGGCGCTGGTGGCTTCGTTTGGTCAAGTGCAATAGAGAATGATTTCGCGATCGCGGGGCAGGCGATCGTTTTTCTCCTCGAGCTCCTGGGCGTCCATGCGGAAGGCGCCGGGAATGGTTTCGGGATCGGCTTCGAAATCCACGGAATGACGAAGATCGACGATGACGACTTCCTCGCCGGCATCGAGCTTTTCCTTCAATTCTTCAACAGTGATCCTGGCGATGCGAAGTTCGCGCATGAAGCGGCGGCGCGCGACGAATTTGTAACTGATATAGGACGCGAGCAGGCCCAGGAGGATCACAACGAGCCAGCCGCCGAGAGAGGCGGCACGCTCCGCGATATGCTCAATCTCGCCGCTAAAAGCGTAACCGAGGCCGAGGAAAGTAGCACCCCAGAGAAGCGAGCCGGCAGCGTCGAAGAGCAGAAAGCGCCTCAGACGCATTTGGAAGACACCGGCCAGCGGCGGGGCGACCGTGCTGAGACCTGGAAGAAACTTGGCAAAGATTAAGGAACGCGCGCCCTGCTTAGAGAAGACGCCTTCGGTGCGGCGGACACAGGAATCAGGCTCGATGGAAATCTTGCAAAGAAATTGCAGAACTTTGATGCCTTTACGGAGGCCAAGCTGATACCAGATCGAATCGGCGGACACGGCGGCCAGCGCGACGATAAAGAGCGACGCAAAGATATTTAGCTGGTGAGAACCAGCTAGAGCGCCCGCAGCCAGCAAGAGCGGAAGCGAAGGCACTGGCACTCCAGCCTGTTCGGCGAAGACCCAGGCGAGCAGGACAACATAACCGTGATGGAGAAGAAACTCGAGCGTGCGGTGCATTTGACGGGGCTGGGTCCTCTTTAACTTTTGTGACTCTAACTTTTTTAACCGACGATTAAGAGACTATAGGAGAAGTATGCCCCCAGCGGCCCGACATGACAAATTCGCTTAGAGGTTTGCGTGTTCGAGGCGCAACTTCGCGATCGCGGAGTTTTTCCGGAAGGGAGTTTGGATCGCCAGGATAGCCGATAGCAATGGCGGCAATGGGCTCGCAGTCCTCGGGAATTTCGAAGACTTTTTTGGCTTTAGCGTGGTCAAAGCCAGCCATTTGGTGAACGGCAAGACCACGCGCAGTGGCCTCAACGCTGAGCAGGGCAGTGGCCGCGCCGGTGTCGTAGAAAGCGTTGCGGTTGGGCGTGCCGTTCTGAAAGTTGAGCCGCGAGACCGCGATCATGAGTACAGCGGCCTCTTTGGCCCACGCGGCATTAAATTCCACGAGAACGCGGAGTGTCTTCGCGAAGTTTTCGGTGTCGTCTTTCGTGGCTACCAGGTAAGCCCAGGGCTGCTCGTTGTTGCTGGAGGGAGCCCATCGCGCGGCTTCGAATAGGCTAGAGAGAACAGCGGGCTCGACAGACTTGCTGGCAAAAGCGCGCGGGCTCCAGCGGTCGCGGATAAGGTTATGGACGGGAAAATTTGTTGGAGCCGGCTTCTGCATGGATGTTTTCCTTAGATGGGATTCAGGCATTAGATGAACGAAAGGGAGGGAACGGTGCGCGCGAAATGTGCCGCAGCTTCCTGGCGCCTACCGGAGCGAAGAGATTTGTTTCTTCGCTCCAGTAGGTCACCGAGTCTTCTGCCGGCGAAGCCAGCGCTGCTGCAGTGTTTTTTGTTCCAAGTCGAATCGGGGGGGCCCGATTTACTTTTTCGCAGGAATCATTTCGGCGTCGATGGTGATGGAGATTTCATCGCCGATCATACCTGGGCCGTAGGTGATGCCGAAGTCCTGGCGAGTGATTTTGGAACTGGCGCTAACGCCAACGCGTTGATTGCCCCAGGGATCCTTGATGGGCGCGCTTGGACCATCCACATCCAGAGTGACTTCTTTTGTGACCCCTCGAATGGTTAGGTCGCCGGTGATTTTGAGTTTGCCGGGAGCCACTTGTTCGACGCGCTTGGATTTGAAGGTGATAGTGGGGAAGTGCTCGGCGTCGAAGAAATGGTCGCTTTTGAGATCCTTGTCGCGGTCCGCGACGCGGGTGTCAACGGAATTGACGTCAATGGTGACATCGACGGTGGATTTGGTGATGTCCTTATCATCGAACTGAATGGAGCCTTTTACGCTGGTAAATGCGCCGCGCACCGTGGAGATGGCCAGATGCTTGACGGCAAACTGGGCTGAAGAATGCGCGGGGTCGATTTGCCAGGTGGAAGTGGCCGCGGCGGCGGGCAGGGAAAGAGCCCCTGCAAGTCCGACGGCGATTGCGATGCGAGAGAAAACGTGGCCCATGGTTGTAGCCTCCTTAATTGAGTGCGGCATTTAAGCCGATTTGAAGTTTGCTGCGTTACTAAGTTTGTTGCGGTCCGCGAGCGCGGACTTCCTCCAACAGCTTGGCGAGAGTCTTTAAGCGCGCAGCGGGCAGGTGGTGGAACTGACGCTTGTGAAGCTCGCGAACAGGCTGATCGAGACTTTTCAAAAGAGCTTGGCCCGCGGGGGAGATGCGGGTTTTGATGACGCGGCGGTCATCGGTCTGGCGCGCGCGGGAGATGAGGCCGCGCTTTTCCATGCGGTCGAGGAGGCGGGTCATGTCGGGGTCGTGAGAGATCATGCGTTCGCCAATGGCGCGGCAAGGGAGGCCTTCGGGTTCGGCGCCGCGAAGAATGCGGAGAACATTGTACTGCGTGCCGGTGAGGCCATGAGGTTTGAGGAGCTGCTCGGCCTCAACACCGAGGGAATCGGCGGTCTTGTGGAGAGCGATGAAGACGCTGTCTTCCAAGGGAAGCACAGGATGTGAAATAGGGCGCCGACTCATGGTGGTAAAATAGTCGTTATGACGACTAATGTCAAGAGGAAATAATTCGGCTGCGGACAGTGGAACGGTGCGGGAGGCACAGCGTGAAAAAATCCCAGCCCTTGGGCGTCTGGGGAATTGGAAGGCGGAGGGAGGGGCAAGCCTCTCCCTTACAAACGAATCACTGTGCGTTGCTCATCGATGGTGAGAAACCGGGCTAAGGTTTGCGAACGGGGCGGAGATGGATTTCGCTGAGGAAGCTTTGAGGGCCTTGGGTGACGATCATTTCAAGCGCGTGGGCTACATCTTCGGGTGAGAGCAACTTTGTGGGCTCCTTAGAACTGCGGGTGGAAAACTCGGTGGCTACGCTGCCGGGACAGATGACGCTGACGCGAATGCCGTGCTCGCGGAGGTCTTCGGCCATGCAGGCGGAAAGGCCCTGGAGGCCCCACTTGGAGGCGCAATAGATGCCGCCGCCGGCGAAGGCGTTGCGGCCGGCGAGTGAGCTGATATTGATGATGTCTCCGGAGCCGCGCTTGATCATGGCGGGAGCCACGGCGCGAGAGACGAGAAAAACGCTTTTGAGGTTCGTGTCGAGGACGCGGTCCCAGTCAGCTTCGGTTTTCTCGTGGGCTGGTCCGAAGAGACCGATTCCGGCATTGTTGACCAAGATGGAGATGGGGCCGAGCGCGGCTTGGGTTTTATCGACGAGCGTGGTTACATCGGCGGACTTCGAGACATCGGCGATCTGCGAATAGACAGGCAAACCTGATTGCCTCAGCTCGGCTTCAGTCGCGGCGAGCGGCTGCGGATCGCGGCCACAGATGGCTACGCCCGCGCCTAGCTTGGCGAGGCGGAGCGCGATGGCGCGGCCGATGCCGCGGCTGCCGCCGGTGACAAGGGCGACGGCTCCGGAGAGCGGCGTGCGTTCGCTCGATGGAGCAATAGTTGCATTTTGAGGCATTTGAATTCTTCCTCTTGCTTGCCACCCTTTTTGTGCGAAACTCATCTTAGCATCTAGGAGTCTGAGCAGTTCCCTCATAGCTTGGGATCCTCAAAGGTGTGTTGGGAAGACGGAGAGAAGCTGTCAGGCGAATGGCATACTTCCAGAGGCGCTTTGTATTTTCCTGTGATGACAGCTTGCGGATAGACCGGGGCTTTTCCTATAATTCCCAAGTTTTGGAACGACCGCAATTATGGGCAGGGGCAGGGCATGCAAGATTGGCAACGAAAAATCCAGATTTGAAACTTGGGCGAGGAGAGTGGGAATGAGCGGAATACGCAAAGTGGCAGGCCTCGCGATTGTCGCGGCGCTTTGTCTGATTCAGGGGAACGGGCGGAGCGCGCTGGCGCGGGCACAAGCGCCGGCAACGGTAGGGCAGGAGGCCGGCCAGGGCAAGCAGCCGTATACGATGCCGGAGTACAACGCCGAGCAAGCGGCGGCCGCGGAAAAGAACCCCGCACAACAGATAAAACTGTTGGATGATTTTGTCTCGAAGTATCCGAACTCTGCTTTGCTCATCTACGTTTATCCGCTGTACATGCAGGCATACGGCCAGCTCAAGGACTATCCGAAAGTCATCACGTACGCGGACAAGCTCGCCGGGCTGGGCGATAAGATTGATGCCGCGGCGCGATTCAATGCCTACTATACGCACGCCGTCGCTTACAGCACGCTGCTAAGCGACCCGGCAAAAGGCAAGGAGGCAGCCAAGGATCTGGCGCTTGCCAAGTCTGCCCAGGATGCAGTCACCGCTGCCCTGAAAACTCTGGACGAGATTAAGAAACCAGAAGGCGTGACAGACGATGCTTGGGCCACACAGACGAAGCAGTTCAGAATGACCTTGAACAGCATCGGAGCTCAAGCAGCTACGGTACAAAAGGACTACCCTGCCGCGATCACATTTTACAAGGCCTACCTGGCGCTCAATCCAGACGAGCCGATAACGAACTACAATCTCGGAAAGTCTTATCTCGCGTTGACGCCGCCGCAGTCCATGGATGGCTTCTGGTACGTCGCGCGCGGGGCGGCCTCGAAGAGCGCTACGCAAGCGCAGGCCAAGCAGCTGAAAGAATATCTGCGGAAACTGATCCAGAATTATCAGCAAGCGGCGTGCGACAATCTGACGGACGCGGAGCTCAACGAACTGCTGCAGCTCGCGGCGGGGTCGGTGGACCGTCCTACAACCTATAACCTGCCGAGCAGCGCGGACCTGGACGCGGCGCGCAAAGACATGACCATCAAATCCGTAATGGAGGATCTGAAGGCAGGGGGAGATAAGTCCAAAGTCACTTGGCTGGCGGCGTGTGGTTTGGAGTTTCCCGGCGTGCCTGCCAAGGTGATAGAAAACGTTCCAGGGGATGTCCCCGTGCTTAAGGTCGCCTTCGTCACCAGTGACGCGGAGTTCGATGCCAAGACGACGGCAGATATGGATGTGAAGATAGTCGGGCAGCCGGACATCTCGCGCGTGGAGAAGGACGGCGCGATTCACTTTACCGGGACGCTTGCTTCCTATGATCCGGACCCGGCGTTCATGCTGCACTGGGAAAAGGGCAAGGTGAACGAGGAGGACATTCCGAAGGAGAAGTCGGCGCCCAAGAAGACCGTGCGCAAGAAGCCGGCAGGACGCTAAAGCGCCCAGACGGGAAGCGGAATACGAACGGCTCTTTGGCGTTGCCAGAGAGCCGTTTTTCTTTTGCAGATTAGCCTTGTCTCGTAGAGCAGATGGAAGAAGCTCTGGAGCGGAATGCCATCACTTCAGCGGGAGCGGTGGTTTCCCGAAGCGAGCTTGTATTCGTCGATCTTGCGGCTAAGCGTGTTGCGGTGAATGCCGAGAACCTGCGCGGCGCGGGATTGATTGCCGTTGGTGCGGTCCAGAACGCGTTTGATGAAACGCTTCTCAAATTCTCCCACGGCCTCGTCAAATAAAATGCCCCGGTCTACCATTTGAATGACAAGCCCCTCAAGTTGATCTTTCACGATCGCACGCTCCGCAGACTTTTTTTCTAGTTTGTTCTGGGCCGGTTTGCAGCTATTGGTCGAGCTCGTGCCCTGCCAGGATGCGATAGGCCTCCCGGTATTTGGCACGCGTGGCAGCGACGACGTCGGGCGGAAGCTCCGGGCCAGGCGGGGTTTTGGGCCAGCGGATTCGCTCGAGGTAATCGCGCACAAACTGTTTGTCGAAAGAGGGTTGGGGGCCGCCGGGCTGGTACTGAGCAGCGGGCCAGAAACGGGAGGAGTCAGGAGTAAGCGCTTCGTCGATCCACATGAGGGAGTTGACTGCGTCGGGGGAGCCGAGAGTGTTGTTGAGGAGGCCGAATTCGAATTTGGTGTCGGCGAGGAGGACACCGCGGGGTTCGGCGTAGGCAGCGGCGCGGCGATAGATATCGATGCTAATGGAGCGGACGCGCTCGGCGAGATCCATGCCGATGAGAGATACAGCTTGTTCGAACGAAATGTTTTCGTCGTGGCCGGTGGCGGCTTTGGTGGCTGGAGTGAAAATGGGTTCGGGCAGGCGATCGGATTCGCGCAAGCCCGCCGGGAGCGCGATGCCACAGATTTTACCGGTGGCCTTGTAATCTTTCCAGCCAGAGCCGGAGACATAGCCGCGCACGACGCATTCGATGGGAAGAGGCTGCGTCTTGCGGACGATCATGGAGCGGCCGTCGAGTTCCTCGCGGTAGGCGTTGAAAGCGGCGGGGAAGTCGGTGGAGCTGAGAACGTGATTGGGGATGACGTCTTTCAGGAGGCTGAACCAGAAGAGGGAAAGCTTGGTGAGGACGCGGCCTTTGTCGGGGATGGGTGTCGGAAGGATGACGTCGAAGGCAGAGAGCCGGTCGGTGGCGACGATCAGGAGCTTGTCGCCAAGATCGTAGATGTCGCGGACCTTCCCGCGCGCGGCGGGAGTGAGACCGGCGAAATGCGTTTCATGAAGAATGCGCGACACGGGACTGGCAGCCACGGAAAAGTTTCTCCCCAAAGGTGGGGAGCATTCTAGCGCAGCGCTTCGTCGAGGGAAAGCGGCGCGTAGAGGAAATTTTCGGAAGAATGGCGCGGCGAAAAGTTTACTTTTGCCGCGTGGTTGCAACAACCTTGCGGCGAACAGCACGGCGGTTCTGACTGCTCTACGCGGCCGAGGCTGCTTTCTGTTTGGGAGCGGGAGCTTGGTCGCCTTCCCAGCGGACGCTGACGAGTTTGGAGACGCCCGGCTCTTGCATAGTGACGCCGTAGAGGACGGAGCCGGTTTCCATGGTTTTGCGGTTGTGGGTGACGATGATGAATTGGGTTTGGCCGCTCATGTCGCCGACGAGGCGTGTGAAGCGTCCGACGTTGGCTTCGTCGAGGGGCGCGTCGACTTCGTCGAGAATACAGAAGGGACTCGGCTGGTAGCGGAAGATGGCGATGAGCAGGGCGAGCGCGGTCATGGCTTTTTCGCCGCCGGAGAGCAGAAGAACGTTTTGCATGCGCTTGCCGGGAGGCGAAGCTACCACGTCGATGCCGGCGTCGCCGGAGCTGTCAGGTTCGGTTAAACGCATTTCCGCCATGCCGCCGCCGAAGATGGTGTGGAAAGCTTCGGAGAAGTTGTGGTTGATGGCGTTGAAGGCTTGCTCGAATTTTTCGCGGGAAACCTGATCGAGTTCAGCTATGGCTTGCTGGGTGTCGGCGATGGATTGGAGCAGGTCGTCGCGCTCGCGGGTGAGGAATGTGAAGCGCTGCTCGCACTCGTTGAACTCTTCGAGAGCCATCATGTTGACGGGGCCCATGGCCTCGATGCGCTGCTTCATATCGCGGTAATTTGTCTCGGCGGCGGCGAGTTCTTCGCCGGTCATGAAGGCAGCTTCGGTGGCGATCAGATCCTCGGGTTGCGCGTTGACCTCGGTCATACAGGTCTCGCGCAGATGCTGGCGGTCTGAATCGTTGCGCGCGTGTTCCA
>Ga0210395_10000982_pt1 | contig 22112 bp, 15 predicted proteins | sample IncBWH4OmetaG_FD_150861 | JGI IMG/M metagenome (GOLD analysis project Ga0210395, IMG submission 150861) | Forest soil microbial communities from Barre Woods Harvard Forest LTER site, Petersham, Massachusetts, United States - Inc-BW-H-4-O ...
GGCATGCTAACTTCAGTGCATCTTCTTTTTTTCCGGCCCCGTCTAACGAGACATGGAAGGCGAGGTCAGACCACTAGACAGGTCGTAACTCGAAGGGATGTTCATCCATGCCAAAATCGCCTGACCTCGAGACCAAACCCGAGACCGACTCTGAGATTCTGGAGTCCGGCGAAGGAAAGAAATACACTGATTCTCCTGGCAAGCCCACGCTTTTTGGGCGGTTTTCCCGGCGCTCATTTTTGACTCAATTGGGTGCGGCCGGGCTCGCAGCGACTGCAGCACCGCTCGCGCATGCAGCCGGGGCCGCGCAGGCTCCGGCAGAAGCAGCCGAAAAGACCGGAGTTCCAGGATCTGTCCCGGTGACGCTAAAAATCAACGGGCAGACCCATCAGCTCATGCTGGAGCCGCGCGTCACACTGCTCGACGCTTTACGGGAAAACCTGCAAATGCCCGGCACCAAGAAGGGGTGTGACCACGGTCAGTGTGGCGCGTGCACGGTCCATGTCAATGGGCGCCGGGTGAATTCCTGTCTGAGCTTCGCCGTTATGCACCAGAATGACGAGATTACGACGATTGAAGGTCTGGCGCAGAACGGCGAACTGCATCCTGTGCAGGCGGCGTTTATTGAACATGATGGTTTTCAATGCGGCTACTGCACCTCTGGCCAAATCATGTCCGGGGTGGCTCTTCTCAAGGAGCCGATTGGCAAAGAGGATGCGGATGTCCGGGAAGCCATGGCCGGCAACATCTGCCGCTGCGGCGCCTATAACAATATTGTTGCTGCCGTGCAGCAGGCTCGGCAATCGGCCTAACTCAAGGAGACGGACGCTATGCAGGCCTTTCGCTACAGCCAGCCAAAATCCATCGATAATGCCGTCGATGCCAACAGCCGCCAGAGCAGCAAGTTCATTGCCGGTGGCACGACACTCGTCGACTTGATGAAGCTCAACGTCGAAAAGCCCACGGCGCTCGTCGACATTAATGGCCTTCCTCTCGACCGCATTGAACCAACTGCTGATGGTGGACTGAAGATAGGTGCTCTTGTACGGAATAGCGATCTGGCCTGGAATGCGGATGTGAAGCAACGCTACAGCGTTCTTTCTGAGGCATTGCTGGCTGGAGCTTCACCTCAGCTGCGGAACATGGCAACGACCGGGGGAAATATTCTTCAGCGCACACGCTGTTATTATTTTCGCGACACAAATTACAAATGCAACAAGCGCGAACCCGGCTCCGGCTGCGCCGCCATTGACGGTTTTCATCGCATCCATGCCGTGCTTGGCACAAGCGAGCACTGTATCGCCACGCATCCCTCTGACATGGCCGTGGCGATGATGGCTCTTGAAGCCACTGTTCATACGCGCGGCGGGAAGGGCGAACGCAGCATCGCGCTGAATGATTTTTACCTTGTTCCCGGCACGACTCCTGAAAAAGAGAATGTGCTGGAAGCCGGGGAACTTATCACCTATGTCACGCTGCCTGCGTTGCCGCAGGACACGCGCTCTCATTATTTGAAATTGCGGGATCGCGCGTCGTACGAATTTGCCCTCGCCTCGGCTGCGGTTGTTGTGCAGGTATCCGGGGGCAAGATTCAGCATGCTCGGGTTGCAATGGGGGGCGTCGGCACAAAACCGTGGCGATCGAAAGAGGCCGAGCAAGTCTTACAAGGCCGCGAAGCGAACGAGCACACATTCCGTGCCGCAGCCGAAGCCGCATTAAAACCGGCAAAGCCATTACGCGACAACGCCTTCAAGGTGGAACTGGCACAGCGAGCGATTGTGCGTGCCCTGCTAGTCACCACGCAAACAGCTTAAGAAGAATCGAGAAGTATGAGCTCATCAGTCATAGGAGCTGCGGTATCGCGGATCGACGGCAAGCTGAAAGTCACGGGGGCAGCCCGTTATGCGGTCGATCATCCAATCGATCGTCTTGCGTATGGCGTGGGAGTTCCCAGCACCATCGCGAACGGAAAGATTACGCGCATCGATTCATCCATAGCTGAAAGGATGCCGGGCGTTATCACTGTTCTTCATCACGGCAATGCCGACCCTTTGTTCCGCCCGGCCAATGCGTTTGAGCAGAACAGCCGTGCCGGAGAGAGCCGTCCGCCGTTTGAGGACGATACGGTTTATTACTACGGGCAATTTGTAGCTCTCGTAGTTGCAAATACTTTTGAGCAGGCGCAGGACGCTGCTGCGCTGGTCAAAGTTGAGTACTCCGAGAGCAAGCCTGCGGTGCATGTTGGTGACGTGCCAGCTCCTACAGGTGCACCCGCTCGGAACTATGCGCGAGGCGATGCGGACGGCGCATTCAAAACGGCGCCTGTACAGATTGACTTCACGTATACCACTCCCGCCGAAACACACAATCCCATGGAAATGCACGGTACGATTGCCGTGTGGAATGGCGATAAGGTCACGCTATACGAGACGACGCAGGGAGTTGTCAATCATCAGCATGTGATGTCGGAGATGATCGGCGTCCCCCTCGAAGATGTACATGTCATTTCGCCATTCTGTGGATCTGGTTTCGGGGGCAAGCTTTTTCCATGGCCGCACTCGATGCTTGCGGCCTTGGCCGCGCGCAGGATTAAACGGCCGGTGAAAGTCTCAGTTCCCCGCTCGATGATGTTCACGACGGTAGGGCATCGCCCCTTCACGCAGCAGCGCATTCGGATCGGCGCTATGCAGGATGGCAAGCTCGTCTCTCTTCAGCACGATGTGCTCACGCCGAGTTCGATGATTGACGACTATGCGGAGAACTGCACCGAGCCTACGCCTTTGCTGTATAGCTGTCCCAACGTTGCCGCGCAACAGCACATTGTGCATCTGAACATCGGCACGCCGACGCCCATGCGCGGTCCCGGCACGACACCGGGTCTCTTTGCGCTTGAATCGGCGATGGACGATCTTGCCATCAAATTGAATCTCGATCCGCTGGAAGTGCGTCTCCGCAATTACGCAGAGACCGACGAGAGCAGCAATAAGGCTTTTTCGGGCAAGCATCTGCGCGAGGCTTATCAAACAGGAGCCGAACGCTTTGGCTGGAGCAAGCGCAATCCTAAGGTCGGTTCCATGCGCGACGGAAATCTGATTCTTGGCTGGGGCATGGCTACCTGCACATGGCCCGCCGGACGTGGAGCAGCCGAAGTCCGCGTTCGTCTCAGCGCGGATGGCACGGCGCGCGCATCCAGCGCCACACAGGATATTGGTACGGGAACCTACACCATCTTTGCGCAGGTAGTCTCAGAGAAAACTGGAATTCCTGTCGATAAAATTGATGTCGTTCTCGGAGACAGTTCGCTTCCTCCGGGGCCAATGTCTGGCGGCTCGACCGGCAATGCATCTGTTCTGCCTGCAATTGCCAAGGCTGCGCAAACAGCGGTTGATACGCTGATGGAAGTGGCCGCGAAAACAGAAGGCTCGCCGTTCTACGATGTGGATACGAAAACGCTGAAGATGACCGGTGGTCGCCTGCACGCGCAGGATAAATCTCCCGAAAGCGGTGTGCCATTCGGTGACATTCTCAAGATGCGCCGTCTGGCCGGCGTCGATGGTCAGGCGAGAACGGCTCCTGACGAAAGCTCAAGGAAGCTTTCAAGTCATACCTTTGGGGCGCAATTTTGCGAAGTCACCTGGGATCCGGGCATCGCCCGTCTGCGCGTTTCCCGCTGGCTCACGATTATGGATGCGGGACGCATCATCAATCACAAGACCGCCCGCAATCAGATTCTGGGCGGCGTCGTCATGGGGATCGGTATGGGGCTGTTTGAAGAGACGATCTACGATTCACGCAACGGCAAGCCGCTCAACAATAATTTTGCCGATTACATCGTTTCCACAAATGCCGACATCCCCGAACTGGACTGTATCTTTGTTGAGTATCCTGACCTGAATCTCAATGAATATGGTGCGCGCGGTGTCGGTGAAATTGGCCTTACCGGAGTCGCCTCTACGCTCACTATGGCTGTCTACCATGCAACCGGAGTTCGTGTTCGAAATCTGCCGATCCGCATCGAACAGCTGCTGGTGTAATGTATGTCGGAACTGCGACAAATCGTAGCGCTGTGGCGCGAGTCCAAGGTCAGCAGAGAAGAAGTTTGCCTCGCGACCGTTGTGCGCGTGGAAGGATCATCCTATCGTAAGCCGGGTGCGCGCATGCTGCTCACACGCAGCGGCCAGCGCGCCGGGACCATCAGCGGCGGCTGCCTCGAAGCTGAAGTGGTAAAGAAAGCCTGGTGGCTCACGGAAAACGGCCCTGCCGTGCAGCGCTATAGCAGCTTCTTCGACGACGACTCACCCGTACCCTATGGACTTGGCTGTGGCGGAACGGTTCATGTTCTTCTCGAACGAGGCGAGGCAGCGCATTCCGTGCTCAACGCGCTGGAGTCGAATTTGAACGATCGCAAACCATTTGTAACGATTACGGACACAAATCAGGGGCTGACGCTGCTTGTGCAACAGGAGAATGGAAAAACGTTGTTTTCTTCCGCCACCGAAATGCTTGAAATCGAAGACCTGGCGCTGCGCGCAGCGGAGGAAAAACGGTCTTTTTACACACGACTTCAAGCCGGTTCTCCTGCAGCCGAATTATTTGTCGAATATGTGGCTCCCTGTCCGGCCCTGATCATTTTTGGTGCGGGCGACGATGCAAAGCCGCTTGCAGACTTTGCAAATAAACTTGGATGGCATGTAACCGTCGCGGATGGGCGCTCCCATCTGGCTCGGGCTGAACGTTTTTTGCAGGCCAACAAGCTCGTCGTGCTTGATTACGATGAGGTCTCACCCTTGCAGAAACTAGCCATAGAAGCGGACGATGCCGTGGTGCTGCTGACGCATAGCTACGAACAGGATCGGATTCTTTTGCGGGAGCTGCTGCCCAGGAAGCTGAAATATCTTGGCATATTGGGTCCGCGTCAGCGCACCGAGCGCCTGATCGCAGAAGTCTCTACTCAACTGGCCATTCCGCCGGAGGACTGCATGGCTCTTCTGCACGCGCCGATCGGCTTTGATATTGGCGCGCATACTCCGGAGAGCATCGCGCTTTCCATCGTGACGGAAATTTTTGCTGTGCTGAACGGTCGAAACGGCATGTCCCTGAAGAAAAGCTCGCAGGCCCGCAAGCATATCCACACAAAGCTCATCCATGTATGAACCTGTCTCCGAAACCAACTGCGCAGCCATCGTGCTCGCGGCGGGGGCTTCCACGCGGTTAGGCCAGCCCAAACAACTGCTCCGGATTGACGACGAAAGCTTGTTGCACCGCACGGTAAGACTTGCGGAAGAGGCAGGCTGCGCACCGATTTTTGTGGTGCTCGGATTTGAGGCAGAGCGTATACGGCGTGAGCTCAATGGCCTGAATGCGAGAGTGGTGATCAACTCGAATTGGAAGTCGGGTATGGGTTCATCGCTGCATTTTGGTGTGGAAGCTCTGGTGAAAGAGGTCCCGCTCCCTCAACAAGTGCTGCTTCTCTTGTCGGACCAGCCAAAGCTTTCCAAGCATACCCTACTCAACCTCATGAGAAAGAGTGCAGAGACAGGATCTCTGATCGTTGCATCCAGATATGCAGAGAAGCTCGGCGTGCCCGCTCTCTTCCGCGAAAAGCTTTACCCTGATCTTTTGAAATCGAATGGCGACAAAGGCGCGCGCGAGTTGATCCAGCGATATCAGGCGCAGACAGCGTCCATCGATTTTCCAGGAGGCGTCTTCGACATCGATACGGTGCAAGACCTAGAGCGGTTCAAGGCCTGAATATCGGGATTGCAACCGTGACAGATACAAATCCAGAAAGCGAGCCCCGATCGCCTTTTCTCGCGACAGTGCTTTACACTGGAAGTAACGCATTATTTGCAAGGAGAACAAACCAGGTGTCACAACGCACCTTCAGCATTATCAAGCCAGACGCGGTCCGCAAGGGCTATACCGGAGCCATCCTCGCCGAAATCGAAAAGGCGGGCTTCAAAATTATCGCCATCAAGAAGGCCTCGATCTCGAAAGCGCAGGCCGAAGGCTTCTACTACGTCCACAAAGAACGCCCCTTCTTTGGTTCGCTTACCGATTTCATGTCCTCTGGCCCCATCTTTCCGCTGGTGCTTGAGAAGGACAACGCCATCGCCGATTTGCGCAAATTGATGGGCGCCACCAATCCGGCCAACGCCGAAGAGGGCACCATCCGTAAGAAGTTTGCCGGATCGATTGAAGAAAATGCCATCCACGGTTCGGACGGAGAAGAGACAGCAGCGTTCGAAATCGGTTATTTTTTCGCCGGCTACGAGCTGGTTTAACACTTCTAACTTCCTGGCTTTCTTTTCTTAGAAAGCCAGGAACAATTTCCCGATCGACGGAACTGAGCAGCTACTTCCTGCGTACACACAGCAGGAGAGAACTATGTCTTCCGCACGATCCCGCCTGATCTATCCCATCGTCGCCTTTACTGCATGTCTTATTTCAGTTGCTGCCTGTCCAGCGCAGGCCCAGAATACCGATCATGACTGGGAAAAGACCTATACCGTTACAGGCAAGCCATCCCTGACGATTGAAACATCGGACAGCAACCTCCATATCCAACCCTGCGGCGACTGCAAGTCCGTCCACATCAAGATCCATTCCGGCCAGAAACTGAGCGAATACCGGCTTGAGGAAAGCCAGTCGGCAGATCATGTCTACTTCACATTGAAGGAGAAGCCGCGCGTCGGTTTTCATGTCAGCTTGGGAAATCATGAAGGAACATCCGTCACAGTTGAAACACCAGGTGCCGTCGATCTCGATGCGAAGACGTCGGATGGCAACCTCACTGCGCGCGATCTACAGGGCGATCTACAGATTCATACCGGAGATGGGAATGTCGACCTCGATAATCTCCGCGGCAACCTGCGCCTGAGCTCAAGCGATGGCAACCTTACGGTCCAGAATGCGAATGGTACTTTGGAAGCCCGTTCTTCCGATGGCCACATGAAGGTCGACGGCAACTTCTCGGCTGTGCAACTGCACACCAGCGATGGCACTCTCGATTTCTCCCTTGCACAGGGTGCGCAGCTTACCGCAGCTTCGCGTATCGAAAGCTCGGACGGCCACGTCAACATTCGCGTACCGCGCGACTTAGCCGCCGATCTCGACATTTCAAGCAGTGATGGCCATATCGACTGCGCCCTGCCACTTACCATGGACCACTACGACAGCCGTGAAGGCTCAGGGCATCATTTGCGCGGAAAACTGAATGCCGGGAGCGTCCCGCTGACGATACATACCTCGGACGGCAACGTGACCATCTCCCAGCTGTGATTGCAGGGCGGTGTGCCCACACTCAAATGCGCATCGTGTGCAGGTACTGGTAATCCTCCGCCAGCTCCTGTAAAGGATCGTTGTCAAATTCTTCCTGCTCAACAAAGTAGTGCCTGATCCCGGCTTTTTGGGCGGCGGCAAAAATCGGTTTGTAGTCAATTGTGCCTTTGCCCAGCACAGTTGAAACGCGCTCGCCCGGGGTCTTTCCGGCGACCGCAGGTTTCAGATCTTTTACATGGAGCATGGAGATGCGCCCCGGGTATTGCGTGAGATAGGCAATCGGGTCTTTCCCTGCTGCCACTACCCAACCGCAGTCCATCTCCATCGTTACGTAGGTAGGGTCAGTGTCTTTCAGCAGCACGTCATAACCGTTCAAGCCGCCCATATCGCGGAATTCCGTCGTATGGTTGTGATAGCCGAATTGGACTCCCTCGGCTTTGAACCTTTTGCCTAGCTCATTGAATTGCTCGGCGTTCCAGCGCCAGTCGTCTGCCGTCATGCCCTCGCGAAAATACTTGCCGGCGCCGCCCGGATAGGTTGCCAGCTTTGCTGGATCGGCCACGGATGGCGAGGAGCAGATCACATAGGAAAGACCCACAGCCTTCGCATACTTCAGATTTCCATCCACATCCTTCAGCAGCTCTGCGAGTGGATAGTGCGCACTTACACAGCGCAGGCCTGCGCTGCTCATCGCTGCCTTCACTTCATCCGGGCTGTGTCCGTAGAAGCCGGCGGCTTCAACCTCACGGTATCCGATGGCAGCCACTTGCTTCAGTGTGCCCGCGTAGTTGTCCGGTAGTTGTTTGCGCACGCTGTAAAGCTGCATGCCTACCGGCCGGCCCAACGGGTCTGCGAATAGTTTGTGTTGACTCAGCTCCAGGGCTGCGGCGGCAGCCGCGCCCGTTTTTAGAAATGCCCGCCTGGTTATTCTGCTCAAATTTTTCTCCCTCTACTCAAACGTTTTACAGAATAAAAAGGTTTCACGCACTTTGAAAAGCAACATATCGGATTTTGTAGGCATATCAGCGTGCATCTTTACCGAGACACGACACCAGGCGCCATGCTTGCATCTTGCCATTCACCTTGGGGCGCGGCTAGCGGGGAACAGCGAAACGCTTCAGGCATGCGACGAAATTGTGCGGAGGGATAAGGGCAGTTCGGGTTGGAGAAGAACTTGGGCCAACCGCACTCAATTGCTTAAGAGGGAAAGAGCGAGAAAAAAATAGAGCCTATGTCGGAGCATGAAGACATAGGCTCTTCCTGGAAGGGGTGGTTGCTACTACCGGCCGCCCGTGATGGACACTTCGCGTTGCGTAGTGTGTTTTTCACGTTCGTCCAGTACTGGTGTGGTCCGTGACGCGAGGCGGATGCTGCGCAACTCGTGCGAGCCATCCGGCGCGTCGTCGAATTTTATCGACAGCAGAGGCGCGTTCGGACCAAATTCTGCGGGAGAGACAGCCCACATCACCGCTTGTTTCGGGTTATTGTGGCTGCACAACGTCATAATGCCATCATTGGTATTAAGCAGTACGTCATAACTGCCTGCCTGATATGTTTTGCCGTGAGATTCAAAGTTGAAGGGAACGTTGACCGTCACCTTGTTGAGTGCGAAGGCGGCACTGGAGCTAGCCAGAGCGGCTGCAAAAACGAACATCCTTGTCATCGGTCGCATGGTGTTTCCTCCCTACGCAACCAACACTACGAATTCGCGCAGACACCTGTCGTCAAGCTGCCGTCTAGTTCTTGTCAAATTTGAAAAAGAGTTCTAGACGCCCCAACTGACGCAATTCCGCATGCAGAAACAGGGCTCGATCCTCATCGTCCAAGATCCAGCAGGGACAACATAGCTTGACGGTCATAATGTTTTGCTGTACTCCTGTGAGCCTGACGGCATCAGGGCCTGGAAGATACGCGTTCCGGACTCCGTGAAATTCGGGATTGCCAATCGCATCCTGACGGCTCATCGTGGCCTGCATCATGCCGCTTTGATTTGGAAGGGTTGAGGAGTCGTTGGATTCTCACAAAGTTCTGAAACCGTGCTGGCAAAACGACGCGAAGCCGGGGAAAACGGAGCATGCGGATGAGTGCAGCAGCGACCACGACCACGACCCCGGCCGGTGAAGCCGTGGTCTGGCACGCGATAGCCGCAGACGAAGTGGTGAAGCGGCTTCAAACCGACTCTGTGAAAGGGCTCGACGCGGGCGAAGCTTCGCAGCGTCTAGCCAAATACGGCGCCAACCGCTTGCCTGAGGGCAAGAAGCAGTCGCCGTTCATGAAGTTCCTGCACCAGTTCAACAATATCCTGGTCTATGTCCTGCTCGGCGCGGGCTTCGTCAAGATGATGGTCGGCCTGTGGCTCGACTCCGCGATCATTCTGAGCGTCGTCATCCTCAACGCGCTGCTCGGCTTCATTCAGGAAGGCAAGGCTGAAAAGGCGCTCGATTCGATTCGCAACATGCTCTCCGCGGAAGCCAGGACCTTGCGTAACGGGGAGATTCGATTGATCCCGTCGGAGGAACTGGTGCCGGGCGACGTCGTGCTTCTTGAATCCGGAGATAAGATCCCGGCAGATCTTCGTCTCGTCGAAGTTAAGAACCTGCGGACAGAGGAAGCGGCGCTCACGGGCGAGTCGGTGCCTATCGATAAGACAACAGATGCGGTTTCCAACAAGGCTACGATCGGGGATCGGGAAGGCATGGCATTTTCCGGAACATTGGTTGCCTCCGGGCGCGGGACCGGGATCGTGGTTGCGACCGGCTCGGAAACCGAACTGGGCCGCATTAACCAGATGATGACCTCGGTCAGCGCGCTCGAGACACCGCTGCTGCGCCAGATCAAGAAGTTCGGCTATGCGATTACCGCGGTCATCGGGGTGGTGGTCGTCGTGGTCTTCGCCTACGGCCGATGGGTCCAGAACATGGGCTTCGTGGACATATTCCAGAAGGTTGTCAGCATCGCGGTCTCTGTGATTCCAGAGGGGTTGCCCGCTCTCATCACGGTCACGCTCGCGATCGGCGTGCAGCGCATGGCCCAGCGCAACGCAATCATCCGACGCCTCCCGGCCGTGGAAACTCTGGGCTCAGTTTCGCGCATCTGTTCGGACAAGACCGGCACACTGACGCTGATGGAAATGATGGTCGTGTCGGCGGTGACGGCTGAATCGGCTTACTCGGTGACCGGCGATGGTTACGCGCCGGAAGGCCAGGTGCTGAAAGACAGCCAGCCCGCAGGCGAAGAACCCGTGCTCAAGCTTATGGGACGGGTTTCCATGCTGTGCAACGACGCGGAGATCCGCCAGGAGGAAGGGATATGGAAGGTGGAAGGCGACCCGACCGAAGGGGCTCTCTATCCATTCGGAAACAAGCTCGGGTTCGATCGGAAGACCGCGCGGGAGATGTATCCCCGAATTGACGCGATCCCGTTCGAATCGGAACACAAGTTCATGGCCACGCTGCACAAGGACGCCGACGGTAAGAGGATGATCCTCGTCAAAGGCGCGCCGGAAGTCATCTTTGAGCATTGCGATCATCAGGCGACCGCGAGCGGAACACCGATGCCCTTCGATCGCGACCATTTCATGAAAGCTTCGGACAAGCTTGCATCGCAGGGCGAGCGCGTGCTCGGACTGGCGTGGCTTGAAGAGCCGAGCATCCGCGAGGGAAACATAGGGCCGGCCGATCTTCCAAAGAATCTAGCCCTCATCGGTCTGATCGGGCTCCTCGACCCGCCGCGTAAAGAAGCGATTGAAGCCGTCAAAGAATGCCACACCGGCGGCATCCGGGTAACGATGATCACCGGCGATCACAAGATCACTGCGGCAGCGATCGCCAAGATGCTGGGTATCGGCGACGGCAAGACCGCGGTCTCCGGGACCGAGATCGAAGAGATGGATACCGCCACTCTGCGGGAGGTGGTCCGCGATGTCGACGTCTTCGCACGAGCGAGCCCCGAACATAAGCTACGTCTTGTCAAAGCGATCCAGGCTAACAAGCAGATCGTGGCAATGACGGGCGACGGGGTCAATGACGCCCCATCCCTAAAGAAGGCAGACATCGGGGTCGCCATGGGAATCAAAGGCACCGAGGTCACGAAAGAGGCGGCCGAGATGGTGCTGGCCGACGACAACTTTGCCTCGATCACGGCGGCTGTCAAGGAGGGACGTACCGTCTTCAACAACATCGAGAAGGCCATACTCTTCCTTTTGCCGACAAACGTCGCACAGGCGCTCGTCATTTTGGTAGCGGTTATCGCGGGCTTCACTGCGCCGATCACCGCGCCGCAGATCCTCTGGGTGAATATGGTAACCTCTGTTGCGCTGGGGCTGGTGATCTCTTTCGAGCCGCACGAACTCGACGTGATGCAGCGCGCGCCGCGCGCCGTCGAGCGCCCGATACTGGATGGCTTCGGAATCTGGCGCGTCATCTTCGTTGGATTAGCGTTGCTCGCACTTACGCTGTGGGCCTTCTTCCAGATGAAATCGTATAACGCGTCCGATGCACTGGCCCGGGCTGTCGCGGTCAATACGCTGGTCATAGGTCAGGTCTTCTATCTTCTGAACAGCCGCTTCAAGGTGGGATCGTCGTTGTCGTTCAAGGCGCACCTCGACAATAAGTACTTGCCTCTGGGCATCGGCGCCGTCATCGTGCTGCAGTTACTTTTCACCTATGCGCCGCCGCTCCAGACGCTATTTGACACGGAGCCCATACCGCTTCGGATTTGGCCGAAACTTATCCTTGGAGGTTTTCTATTTTTCCTCCTTGTAGAAGTAGAAAAGATTATTATTCGCATGGTGCGTCGCATGCGCAGAGCGCCGCATTATGCCGAATCGGCGGCCTGAATATTCGCTGCTGAGAGGTCCAGCAGCAGGGCTCGTCCGTAATCGTAATCGCTCAATCATCGTTTGCCGTTACTTGGGGCTGCCGTTCTTCGTGCTGGTGGCCGGTTCGCTGCGCAGCTGGAGTTCACTTAAGTTCGCGTCCGGTATTTGCAGCTTTTAAGAAACTGCGGTCATAAGGTGCGGAATGACGAATGATATCAATCTGATGCGAATGCTAGGGTTGCTCGCCGGTGGTCTGGCGCTCTTTCTATTCGGTCTGGAATTGATGACCGGCGGGCTGAAGGCTGTCGCTGGAGCGAGCCTGGAAGGGGCTCTGGCCAAACTTACCGCCAATCGTTTTGTGGGGCTGCTATCCGGCGCTTTCGTCACCGCTGTATTAAATTCCTCCACGATTACCACCGTTCTGATGGTTGGTTTTGTTTCCGCGGGCCTGATGACCCTGAAGCAGGCTGTTCCTATGATCATGGGAGCCAATGTCGGGTCTACCTTCACGGCACAAATCATGGCCTTCAATGTGTCAGCGCTCGTACCAGGCATGCTGGCGGTTGGATTTCTATTCCACGCATTTGGGACGCGCCAACTTTTTCGGCAGCTCGGCGGCATCGTCCTCGGCCTTGGGTTGCTCTTTCTTGGAATCGAGTTTATGGGCAATGCCACCCATCCCCTGCGGACGTTTGAGCCATTTATCAAGGCCATGCAGGAGATGGAGAATCCTCTGTTAGGAATTCTTGCGGGAGCCATTTTTACAGCTGTTGTTCAAAGCTCTGCGGCTACGCTGGCTGTTGTGATTGCATTGGCAAGTCAAGGCCTTATGCCCCTGGAGGCGGGTATAGCCGTGGTCCTCGGAGCGAACGTCGGGACTTGCCTGACGGCGATGCTGGCCTCCATTGGTAAATCCGCCGAGGCGGTGCAAGTCGGAGTCGTTCATCTCCTCTTCAATGTCCTGGGTGTGCTGTTCTGGGTGTTCTTCATCCCGCAGCTGGCTGACCTGGTCAGACATATCTCACCTTCCGCTCCGGACTTGCAGGGCGTCGCGCGACTGGCGGTTGAAACACCGCGCCAAATAGCAAATGCTCATACCGTTTTTAGCGTCTCGAGTACGCTCATTTTGCTCTGGTTCGTCGGGCCGCTCGCGAGACTTGCGCAGATCATTGTCCCGCCTCGGCGCCAAAAAACCAAAAGTGCAGACGAGCCGCTTTATCTTGATGAATCGTCGTTGACGATACCCTCGGTCGGATTGCAGCGAATTACTTTGGAATTGGCACGACTAGGCGAACTGGTTCTAGCGATGGTTCGACGCTCCTTTGCTGTTATAGGGGCCGGACGGCTCGAGGATCTTCAGGCCGTGATTGACCGGTGCGATGAAATCGATCGGTTGCAATACGCCATTCTGGTCTATGTTGGCCGATTATCGGAGATGCAGCATTCCGAGGAGGAAGGCCAGCGTCTGGTTGGCCTTGCGCAGGCAGCTGATCATCTGCAGAGTGTCAGCGACATTGTCAAAACCAATCTGGTTTCTCTTGGCCAACAGCGGGTGGCGGAGGGAATCGATTTGAAGCGGTTGCGGGACGAGAATACGGCTCAATTTGCGGAAACCGTGGTACAAAATCTCGAGCAGGCCATAGGAACAATAAGCCAGCCAAACGCAAGTGAGGCGGAGCAGGTAATCGAAGCGAAAAAAGTCGTTGAAGAACTGGCGGCCACTGCCCGCAAAAATATCCTAGACAAGCTTCTCCTGTCGGATGAAAAGGATCTGCTGAGCTTTCGCCTAACCTCTGGCTTGATCGAGTATTCCAAGCAGATCGCGTATTTTGCCAGGAGAATCGCAGAGATTACGCAAGAATGGTAGCGCAACCAGTCGAAGGGGGGCTCATGGATAAAAAGCAAAAGACGCGACCCGGCAAGACACAAAACCTCAAGCCGCAACCATCAGCTGACAGGCCGAAGCTCAAGCGCCAGGAATACGAAGAGCAAATCGCCAAGCTCCATATCGAGTTAGTCAAACTACAGTTATGGGTGAAACGCACGGGAGCGAAAGTTATTATTCTCTTTGAGGGCAGAGACGCGGCCGGTAAAGGCGGCATCATCAAGCGGATCACCGAGCGAGTGAGTCCTCGTGTCTTCCGCGTGGTGGCTCTTCCCGCTCCGTCCGAACGGGAGCGATCACAACTTTATTTTCAGCGATATTTTGAACATTTCCCGGCGGGAGGCGAAATCGTTATTTTTGATCGGAGTTGGTATAACCGTGCCGGTGTTGAGCGTGTGATGGGGTTTTGCACGGACGAAGAATACAATCGGTTCCTCAGGATATGTCCGGCCTGGGAAAAAGACGTCATCAATGGTGGCGTCATATTGATCAAATACTGGTTTGAAGTGAGCAAGGACGAACAGACCCGCAGGTTTTCGGAGCGTATCGATGATCTGCGAAAAACCTGGAAGCTCAGCGCCATGGATCTGGAGTCTCATCGCCGCTGGTACGATTATTCGCGAGCGCGAGATGCGATGTTCGCGGCGACAGATACGAAAGAGTCGCCATGGTATGTCGTGAATGGAGACGACAAACGGCGAGCGCGATTGAACTGCATTGCGCATTTGCTCAGTCTGATTCCTTATGAAGAGACCCCTCGCCCAAAGGTGAAGCTTCCACCGAGACAGAAAGCGAAAGGGTATAAGGAACCGGACTATCCATATCGCTTCGTTAAAGAAAAGCATTGAGGTGACACGATTCGGAAACGTTTGTCCGGCGGTTTCAGAACATAGACGATTGAGAAGGATTAAAGGCGCGGGTCGGGATCGAACCTACGTATAAATGTTTTGCAGTTTTCTCAGTGTCAGATAACTCGGCGGGAGCTACGTGAACTCCCGCCGAGTGATTACGGGCCAGGCGGATGACAGCGTACTAACGCTTGTTCAGTTCCTGGGTAACTTCTGGCAGCGTGGTTGTGCCTTCTTGTTTTACAGCTTGCAAAGCATTGGGATTGAACCCCAGCGCATCGAGGATGGTAGGCGCGACTTGTGAGGTCGTCGTGAACGTAGATACTGTCTTGGATTTGAAAGCGGGATTTGCTACAAGCAGCATTACATTTGTATCGTCATGCGAGAAGCCGCCGTGTTCTTCCAGCTTTGCGGCGCTGCCCGTATAGGTGACGCCCACGTTCGGCGTGACGATGATATCGGGTGTACGCGGGTCCAAGCCTGGCCCGAGTCCCGGCGTGTTGTAGTTAAGAGATACGCTCGGGCCATAGAAAAGCTGGCCCAGGCCGATGGCTGAAGCATTCTGTTCGAGAGTTTCGACGGCGCTTTCGACGTTCGCACCCTTCTTGAGCCACAAGAGCGAGATGTCGTCCTCCGTCGCGCCGATGCCGGTTGGATTCGCCGGTGATTCGGAATCGGGCAGAAGGTTCGCGAGCAGGGTTGCAGGCGTTGTGCCGTTGTTTGTCTTGCCGGGCGTGGCCTTGTAGAGGTTCGGATCGATGGGCGACTGTCCGTGCTTTGCCGTGATGATGATCAGGGTGCTTTCGAGTCGGCCCGTGTCCTTCAGGGCATTCACCATGTCACCGATCGACGCGTCGACGTATTCAATCTCTGTGAGGAGTTCCGGCGTCGGGACACCTTTCGCGTCCTTATAGCCGCCTGAGCCGACGTTCGCCTCGATCAGCTTTTGACCTGCGCTGACGGCCTGAAAGTTCATGCCAAAGATCGTGGGTACCTTAGCTGCAGCTCCGTTATGCGTCTTGCCGTGGATCTCATTGAGAATTGCGTTTACCTTCAGCGTGTCATAGCACTGGATATTTTCGAAGCTGTTGGTCCATGCAGTAAGATCGGCGCCGGAATCGCGAATGGTTGAGCAGGACTTGCCCTCAGACGTTGTAACACCGGGCAACGCAATGACGTTGGAGTTAATTTCGGGAGCGTAGAAATCGTCGAGGACCCCGCCTGGTCCTGCTACTGAAGAGTAGGCTGGATGCTTGTCCGACCACGCAGCGTAACCGCCAGCCGCATGGATGACACCGAAGATGGTGTTCGTTCGCACAAAATTCCACGGAAAGACTGGAGCGCAACCCGCGGCTGGATCGCGCGGAAGCCGCTTAGGATCGATGGAGGCGATGCCGCCGTCGGTCAACCCGGCTCCGGGCGCGCCGCCGTTCACCTTAGTTTGATCGATGTCGATGCCTTCTTCGTACTCTGTTGTCGTCCCGGTCGGGAGTGCGAACGGTGTGCATGGTCCGGCTGCTACGCCATTGCCGGTTGTCTTCGCTGGCGCATCGAGTGAGCGGTCATAGGACACGTCATAGTAGATACCCATGGTCTTCGGAGTTGCGCCGGTGACGATGCTCATCAGTCCTGGGAACGAGTCTGAGGGCCTCGAGGTTGACGCTGCAGTGTAGTTGATCGCGTTTTTTCCGAGCGCTGCCAGGTTCGGGCAGTATGGCTCGCCGCCATTCACGCCTGCTACTCCGTTAGCGCAGTTCAAAAAATCGACGGCATGCATTCCGTCGATACTCAAGAGCAACACATGCTTGATGTGATGCTCGCCGTAGGAGTCGTCTTCCGCTGCCAAACGAGCGGGGGTTGTAAGTGCAGCGACAATTGCAGCACTTGCTGCTAACAGCAAATAGGGTTTCATACAAACCTCCACATGCTTGATAGCAGGACGCGCTGCAGTTATGTGTTAAGAGGGAGTGAAACAAAATACTAATTATTCGCTAGATCGCAATAGGTAGGCTGAACCTTAAGGCAACCTTAAGATGCGATTGTAATTTTCTCATGCTCACTAATTAATTTGTAGTCTTAAGCTAGTTTTAAGGTTTTTATATTACAAGACTATGCCTGTCTAGTTAGTGCTTCGGCTAGATACCGATTCATAGTAGATATGATGCATGCGAAGTAGTCTTTTTTGTCTCATTTGAAGACAGAGCAGTTGGGGTAACGCGTCACCCGGAATGCGAGCTGATTTTTTGGCTCGATCAAGATGGCAGATATAGCATGGTGTCATTACATGTTGGGATCGGTTCGCACAAGTCGGCTTGTACATGCGAATGCAGCACACTTCTCTTTATGAGAGCATCCATGCTCAAGTGATCACCACGGCAACTTCGAAGTCTCACGTTGTTCCGCCCTGTACTCAGGTCGGATCTGTAGCTGTGGAGTCTCCATGTACCCCGAAAGATCGTAAATGGATCTTGATTGCCACAATTCTGGGCTCATCCCTTGCTTTCATGGACGGCTCAGTCGTAAATATTGCATTGCCCACATTGCAGGCTAAATTCCAGGCCACCGCGGGTGGGATTCAGTGGGTAGTCCAAAGCTACGCTTTGTTTAGTGCGGCGCTGCTGCTACTCGGTGGCGCCATCGGAGATCGTTACGGGCGACGACGCATCTTTCTTTCGGGAATAGCAGTCTTTGCCCTTGCGTCCGCCACGTGCGCCGTCTCTGTTTCGCTCGGCCAGCTTATAGCGTCGCGCGCATTGCAAGGGATTGGCGGGGCGATGCTGATTCCACAGGGGCTCTCTATCCTTTCTGCATCTTTCCCCTCCGAGCAGCGCGGCCGCGCCATCGGCACATGGTCGGCGTGGACAAGTGTCTTTATCGCACTCGGCCCGGTGGCGGGAGGCTGGCTTGTGCAGGTATGGTCCTGGCGGCTGATTTTTCTGCTGAATCTGCCGGTCGCGCTTTTGGTTATATTGCTAGCCCCGCGGATTCCAGAAAGCCATGCAGTAAGCGACGGAGGCTCAACGTTACCGCTTGATCGCCTCGGAGCGACCTTAGCTACTTCAAGCTTCGCCGCCATCATCTATGCGCTTTCATTTGCACAACAGCTTGGCTGGAGAAACCCGCAAGTTGCATGGCCTCTTATCATCGGCGTCGGCCTTCTGGCCGCATTTCTTCGATCTCAACAGAAAAGAAGGAATGCAATGATGCCACTCTCCCTTTTTAGAATTCAGCGCTTCTTCGCAGCCAATCTTCTTACATTTCTACTCTACGGAGCACTGGGAGGCGCACTTTACGTAATACCGTTCTATCTGATCCAAGTGCGGCATTACGCTCCTGCAATGGCTGGCGCCGTTTTCCTCCCGCTGATTGCACTGATGTTCTTTTTCTCTGCGCGTGTTGGAGCACTCATTCCTAAAGTAGGCGAGCGTTTGCTGCTGTCTGTCGGCGCGATACTCTCGGGAGCAGGTTTTGCTGCATTCACATTGTTAGACGGAGTGCATGGGTACTTCCTTTCCATTCTGCCAGGAGTCCTTCTTCTAGGTGCTGGAATGACTTTAGCGGTTGCACCACTCACGAATGCCGTTATGTCGTCTGTGCCGGAAAACGAAATGGGCGTGGCTTCGGCAGTGAACAATGCGCTCTCCCGACTCGCAGGGCTGGTGGCTGTATCCCTGCTTTCTCTGGTGTTGGCGCATGGATTTTCGACGAGTTTGGGCACGCAAATTCATCGGTCCAGCTTACCGGCTGAAGCTAGAGAGCAGATGATTGCAAACCAGGGCCGCCTTCATGACATACCCATTCCTGCCGGCCTCACTCAACAACAAGGAACCGAGGCAGCATTACTGCTTGATCAGGCATTCCTTTCAGGTTTTCGTCTGGTGATGCTGACTTGTGCGATTGGCGCTTGGTTGGGAGCGGTCGCGGTGTTCGTGCTGCTTCGCAAATCAGCCAGCACAAAACTTCCTGGATGATATGGCGCCATTTTTACTCATCGAGAACCGGAGAAAGCCGCGATAATCCCGCTGTTCTGTAGCCGGTGCTGTGCTGCCAGCTCAAAAGAAAAAGCCTCCGCCAACAGCAGAGGCTTTTATCCTTGCTTCTTTCGAAGAAGATCCGAAAAAGCATCTACCAGCGCAACTGTACCTCACCCGTCGTCGGATCAAGAAGAAGCGGAGCCTCGAAGATCACCCCGCGCTGCTCGCTGAAGTCGAACAGCCCCGTGATCGGTCCGGCAATTGCATCGAACGATTGATCGCCAATCCGCCCCAGACCCCAGTTGTCCTCCACGAACCGGATGACGGAGCTCTGGTCCGCCAGCGTGTGGTCCACAAAGTTCTTGCGCGCAAACGGCGAGATGGCAAGAAACGGCAGACGTGGCCCATAACCGCAGCGGTCCTGATACGCGTCCGCCTTGGCCACACCGCAGAGTCCATTCGCTCCCAGTAGTGCGTCGTTCGCCGAATCGCTCGATGGGTTGACGATCGGCGGCATTACATGGTCGTACCATCCATCCGAGTCGTCGTATGTAATCAGTACGGCCGTATTTTTCCAATCCGGCATCTGCTGCAACCGGTTCAGCGTATCCACCAGAAACTCCTGCTCTGCCAGCGGAGTCGAATCCGCCGGATGCCCATTCTGCACATGTGGCGGCTTCAGAAAGGTGACCGCCGGAAGATTGCCGCTCTGCACTGCATTCCAGAAGTCCGTGATCGCATACTGATGGTTTGCCTGGTCGGTCTGGCCGATCTTGTCCGTCGAAGACGGCGGAAGGTGATGCGGGTTCGCCGTCGACTGATAGTACTGGAACGGCGCATAGTGGCTGTCGTACTCGCTGCTGCACTGTACCTTGCCGTTGGTCGAACCTGTCGGCGTCCAGTCACCATAGAACCAGCCCCACGTGATGCCCTTAGCGTTCAGCAGGTCTCCGATGTTCTTGCCCGTCATCTCAATTGCCGCGCCGGTCGCGCAGTCGTCCGTAACTGGATCGACGTTCACGATCACCGACCCGTTGACGACCTTGCCCGCGATATTGGCAGAGGCGCCATGCGTCTGGCCTGCAATGAGGTTCAGATGGCCCATCACGGTCGTGCCGAAGTTGCTCGCGAAGAAATTGTCGCTCATAGCAAAGTTCTGCGCGTAGTTCCACATCGCCGTCACTGTATTGCCATCGTAGTAGCCCATCGACAGGTTCGGGGTGCAGTCCGCGCCTGTGCCGCTCAACAGGCCGGAGAACTGGTTCAGCAATCCGCCGTTGTAGGCCTTCTGCTCATCGGTGTAGTGATTATCGTTATCGCAGGTTGTCGCCTCCGAGCGGTCCAGGCGGAACGGCGCTGCGCTGTCGGGATCGTTCGTGAGCAGCGTGCGGCTCAACCCATTTACCGTCGGAGTGTCCGACTTCGCCACGAACCGCGGCTCCCCCGCGGGATTTACCGCGTTCGGATAGGTGCCGAAGTAGTGGTCGAACGAGATGTTCTCATCGAAGATCACGATCAGGTGTTTGATCGGCGTCGTCGTCGCAAACGTGGACGCATTCACTGAACCGTTATTTCCATGATTCGGTGGGAACCCGAATTGTGCGACTCCAAGCTGTGCGTTCAATAACAGACCGAGGAGCGCCGTACCGGTCAAAGCAGAGAACTTGCGCATTGCACCTACCTCCCTTGCCAAAATTTCAGACCGCGTGAGCGATCGTTCAATTGCAGTATGAAAGGGACAGTAAGTGATACATATTGCTGCAAGATAAAAAATCTCGAATCTCTTTGCAGGGAATCCGGGACGTCACAGGTGCCCTGCCGCGCCACGCGATTTCATCTCGCTCTAACACACGGCATGTATGTAGAACTATTCGGCAGTTGCGTCTTCATTCCTTCGCTTCACTGCGCAACAGAACCCGGCAGCATCCCATCCGGAATCTCGGAGAGAACCAGTTTGTCTTTATTTAAATCCAGTATTTTCCCGATTGTCGTTCTCTTTGCAACAGCAGCTTCAGCATTCTCCCAAAGCTGCCCGCATCCAGCCGAAGGCAGCCTCGTTGCCGAGCCTCCCTCTATCGAAAGCAGTCATGGCACTCTCGAAACCTGGATCACCTTCCGCGACTTCACCGCCTCCGATGGGCAACAGCGCTTCTGCTACTTCGCCAACAATGGCGCGGAGGCTCCCACCCTCCGCCTCAAACCCGGAGACCGACTCATCCTCCATCTCAAAAACCAGCTCGCGGCGCCTACCCGCTTCCTCGCCCCGCAACCGGCCATGCCGTCGGATCACTCCCACCCCGGCGCTAGAGCCTGCGCCAACGGCGGCATGACGCCGCTCTCCACCAACCTTCACTTTCACGGCCTCACCGTCCCGCCCATCTGCCATGAGGACGACACCCTCAACACAAGCCTCCTGCCCAACGACCCAGTCTTCGAATACCGTTTTCGCATCCCCCCAGACGAAGCCCCCGGACTCTACTGGTACCATCCCCACGTTCACGGATACACCAACGCACAGGTTCAGGGCGGAGCCTCCGGCGCGGTCGTCGTCGAAGGAATTGAGCATGCCTACCCGCAGCTTATCGGTCTGCCTGAGCGCGTCTTAGTCATCCGCGATCAACCTCTCGCCCATCCCGACGCCCAGCCCCTTCAGTCCGGCAACACCCCCATCGTTCAACGCGACAGGGAAGGCGACATCCTCAACACCGGTACGGGAACCGGCAAGCCCTCGCGCGATCTCTCCATCAACTTCGTCCCCGTCTCCTATCCCGAATACAAGCCTGCGGTCATCTCCGTAAAACCCATGCAGCGCGAGCTCTGGCGCGTCTTGAACGCCTCTGCCATCACCTATGTCGATCTTCAGATCCTCATCGGCAACGTCCCTCAGCCCTTCGGCGTCGTCTCCCTCGACGGCATACCCATCAACGAGAACGGCATGGCCGCTAACCGTGTCCTCTGGGAGGACCACGTCCTTCTTCCGCCGGCAGGCCGCATGGAGTTCCTCTTCAAAGGAATCCCCGCCGGAGCTCGCGCCACCTTCATCACGCGCAGCGTCGACACCGGCCCCGCAGGCGAGAACGACCCCATTCGTCCCCTGGCAACCATCCTCGCCGCGGCCGATGCCCCCGATCCCCCTCACCGTCTTGCCGATTCCCCTGCGTCTCAACCGCCTTCTACTCAGACCTGGCTGGCCAACGTAAAGCCCACCCGCACCCGCACCCTCTACTTCTCCGAGCACTCCAGCAACCCCGCCGACCCCAACAGCCCGACCGTCTTCATGATCACCGTAGACGGTCAAGCCGCGA
>Ga0210395_10000983_pt1 | contig 22058 bp, 9 predicted proteins | sample IncBWH4OmetaG_FD_150861 | JGI IMG/M metagenome (GOLD analysis project Ga0210395, IMG submission 150861) | Forest soil microbial communities from Barre Woods Harvard Forest LTER site, Petersham, Massachusetts, United States - Inc-BW-H-4-O ...
CGGCGCCACATATGCAATTGCTTCAAGCCTGACAGGCGGACTATCTGTAACTCCGACTGGCATCACCGGAGGAACTAGCATTCCGCTTACAATCGGCGGAACTCTGACTGCAAATGAACTGCTGCGCTATCCACAACTCAGCGGTTATACAGTCCTGCAGCTTCCCGCAAACGTACAACTACCTGCAGTGCAAAGCGCGCTCCGAGGACAGCTGGCGTTTTCAGTTGTCCAGAATGGCTCACTTACATACGCAACCGGAATCCAGATCGCTGGCGTGCTTGATGATCTCTATTACTATCCTGGCAAGCTGGGCGTGGTTTTTCGCCATGATGACAATCGCGGCTGGCACGATTGGGACGACGACGAAAACTGTGCTGTGAAGCTAAAAGTCTGGGCGCCCACAGCGCAAAGCGTTTCAGTCCAGATTTTCGACCACGAATCAGACACTACGCCGTCTGCAACCGTTGCTATGCACCAGCACAACGGAGTCTGGGTGACCGACGGCAAGCCTTACTGGAAAGATAAGTATTACCTGTACAGCGTCAAGGTATGGGTGCCAACCGACGGCGCTGTCGACACGAATGTGACCAGCGACCCATATTCCATTGACATCGCTTTGAACGGGACAAAGAGCAGGATCACTGATCTGGAATCAGATGAAACAAAGCCTGAAGGCTGGGATCACGATGCTTCGCCTCCACTGAGAAGCTTCAGCGACCTGAGCATCTACGAACTTCACATCCGCGACTTCAGCGTGAACGATCTCACCGTGCCAATAGCGCATCGGGGCACGTACGAAGCTTTTGCCGACGAGCAATCCGACGGCATGAAGCATCTTCGTTCACTGGCCCAAAGCGGACTCAGGGCCGTGCACATCCTGCCTTCCTTCCATTTCGCCAGCGTGAACGAAGACAAGAGCACCTGGCTCTTCCCAGGAAATCTCTCGCAATATCCGCCCGATGGAGAGCAACAACAGGCCGCCATCGCTGCCACGCAGACGAGTCCGCCTTATAACTGGGGCTATGATCCCGTCCACTACCTCACGCCTGAAGGCAGTTACGCCATCGATCCCGACAACCGTGTGCGCGAATACCGCACCATGGTGAAAGGCCTTCACCATGCAGGGCTGCGCGTGATTCAGGATGTGGTCTTCAACCACACGAATGCCAGCGGCGAAGGGCCGAACTCAAATCTCGATGAGGTCGTACCGGGTTACTACCATCGCCTCGATGCAAACGGAAATCTCGAAACCGGTTCCTGCTGCCCTGATACGGCGAGCGAACACCGGATGATGGAGAAGCTGATCATCGACACGCTTGTGCTCAACGCGCGGGATTACAAGATCGATGGCTTCCGCTTCGACATCATGAGTTTCATGTTCACCTACAACATGACCGACATCCAGAAAGCGCTCGAAGCCCTCACGCCAGAGAAAGACGGCGTCGACGGATCAAAGATCTACCTCTACGGGGAAGGCTTTAACTTCGGAGATACTGCGAACAACCAGATAGGACCGAACGCCTCGCAAATCAATCTCTACGGTTTCGGAATTGGCACATTCAATGACCGCATCCGGGATGGAATTCACGGCGGCAGCCCCTTTACCGATGAGCGCGTTCAGGGCTTCGCCACGGGACTCTTCACAGACTCCAGTGACTACACTAACGGCAGCCTTCCGCAAAGCGCCCAACAAGCCCAGCTGTTGCAATACTCCGATTGGATTCTTGTTGGCCTTACCGGAAACCTGCGTGACTATACCTTCACCGACAGCGCAGGAGTAACGGTAACCGGGGCCCAGGTGAACTATAACGGCCAGCCCACAGGTTACACGAAGAGCCCGATTGAGTCAGTGAACTATGCCTCGGTGCATGATAACCAGGACCTCTTCGACCAAGTCCAGTTGAAGTCGAATTTCAGCGACAGCATTGCCACCCGCGCCCGCAGACAGATCGTGGCCATGAGCCTGGTAACTCTCGGCGAAGGAATTCCATTCTTCCAGGCCGGTGATGACTTACTTCGCTCCAAGGACATGGACCAGAATAGCTATAACTCCGGAGACTGGTTCAACAAGATCGACTGGAGCGGCAAGACTGCAAATTGGGGTATCGGCCTGCCGATCGCCAGCCAGAATGAGAGTCAATGGCCGATCATGACTCCACTGCTCAGCAATCCGGCCTACACGCCACTTCCCGAAAATATCGCATACAGTGCAGCGGCATTTCAGGAGCTCTTGAAGATTCGTTACAGCTCGAGGCTCTTCGAGATGCCCACCCTCGAGGAGGTGCAAAAGAACCTTACCTTCCTGAATACGGGGCAAAGCCAGATTCCAGGACTGATTGTGATGAAGCTCGACGCGAACGGCAGCGACTATGGAATCTACAAGCACATAGTTGTCATCTTCAACGCGACCAATGCACAAATCACATTCACGGACAACCGACTGCAGGGCCTGAAATTGCACCTGCACCCAATCCAACGCAACTCCAGCGATCCAATCACCAGGGAGTCTACGTTTAACTCGAAGCAGGGCAATGCCGTTGTACCCGCGCTCACGACTGCGGTCTTTGTGGCCGAGATCGAGTAAGTAATTCGCAGCATGCGTCTGGGCTGTGAGATACATCCGATAGAGATAGGTGAGCGCCAGCCACTATATCAGTGGTCTGCCCTTTGTCTCGGGTATCCAGACCCAACAAAGCGCAGCGATAACGAACGCGGTTCCAGCTATGGCAAATGCCGCGCCGAATCCGTGCTGTTGAGCCATCCTGCCAACCGCAAATGGAGCGACAGCGCTTGCAATACGACCAAGGTTGTAAGTAAAACCTTGCGCTGTAGCGCGGACTCTAGTTTCGTAGATCTCTGCTGTAACCGTGGCGAAGCCGGTGAAATAGCCGGTTCCGAAGAATGCCACCAGGGGGCCAAGTGCCATGAGCAACCATGAGGTCTGTATACGCGCGTAGAGAAACATAAGTAGTGCTGCCAATACCAGATAAAGGATGTAGCAGCGCTTGCGTCCAAAAAGATCGCTCAGAAAACCGAAGCTGATATAACCCAGCCACATGCCAGCCTGCATGGCTATCACCGTGGCAGACATCGTATGAGCTGAGAGCCCTATTCCGCCTTGATCGCGGGGCAATGAGAAGTAGGCGGGAATCCACAGGTTGAAACCCCACCACGCAAACAGCGTGCAAGCATTCATGAGCGTAATGGCGACGGTGATAGGCCGCAGATCGCTCTGAAAGATGCGGCGAAAACCGTTCATGGAATCTTTGCTGGGAAGGGCTGCGCTGCGTTTCCACACTTCGGGTTCTTCCACGCGACGACGCACCAGCAACGTAAAGAAAGCAGGGACAATTCCCACAAAGAAGACGGCACGCCAGTCCTTCCATGGCAGGATCAGACCGGCGACCAGAGCTGCGAGAGCGTAGCCAATGGCCCACGAGCTCTGCATGATGCCGAGCGCTTTGCCACGGTGTTTGTCGGGCCAGGTCTCTGATACGAGCGCAGCGCCACTTGCCCACTCACCCCCCATACCCAGGCCAAGCAGGATACGGAATACCGCAAGCTGAACGACGTTTTGAGCGAAGCCGCAGGCCGCCGTGAAGATGGAATAGATCAGCACGCTGCCGATTAGTGCCCGGACGCGACCATAGCGGTCTGCAATGACACCGAAGATCAGGCCGCCCGCTGCCGCAGCAAGTAACGTGATGGAACCGAGGACACCGGCGGTCTGCTTGCTGAGCCCAAAATCCAGAATGAGTGAAGCCAGGACGAGCGCATAAAGCATTACGTCAAAGGAGTCCAGCATCCAGCCGAATGAGGCCGCAACCAGAGCGCGCTTTGCCCCGGGCGGAGCCTGGCGCCACCAATCAAAACGGTCAGAGCGTGATGATTCGCTCATCTCTCGTCTTTATCGGCATTCGCGGATCCGAATCCGCCGCCGCCGGGCGTCTCGATGCGAAGACGATCACCGGGCCTGAGTTCGAGCCGTACTTTTGCCGGCAGCGTTTCAATGGAGCCGTCGGCATGCACGACTGTGTTCCGACCGCAACCTCCAGGCTCGCCCCCTTGCGCCCCATAGGGATGGCTGGCGCGGCGTTCACTGAGCAGTGTGATGGACGTTTCGGTCAACATCTCATATTCGCGCAGGATACCTTCTCCGCCGGGATAACGGCCGGCCCCACTGCTGTCCTGTCGCAATGCATAGCGGTGTATGCGAACCGGGAGGTAATGCTCGATGGCTTCGATCGGCGTATTGCGCGTGTTGCTCATGTGGGTATGCACACCGCTGAGACCTGGCAGGCCATTGCGTCCGCCCATACCCCCACCGATGGTCTCGTAATAGGCGAAGGGAGAACCGTCATCCGGCATCGTTCCTCCCAGCGTCACATTATTCATGGTTCCCTGGCTTGCTGCGGGAATGATTTGAGGCAGTGCCTTCGCAAGCGCTCCAAGGACAACATCCGTAATCCGCTGCGAGGTTTCTACGTTGCCACCAGCCACCGCCGCAGGATGCACTGCGTTTACGATCGTCCCACGCGGAGCAATAACACGGATGGGACGCGAGATGCCGGAGTTATACAGGACATCATCCTGGACCAGGCATCGAAAACAATAGAGCGTTGCCGCGAGTGTGATGGCAAAATTTGCATTCACCCCACCGCGGGTTTGGAGTTCTGTGCCGGTGAAGTCTACCTCGGCTTGATCACCGGCAATGCGGACTATGGTGCGAATGCCTATGCACTGGCGGCTGAAGCCATCGTCGTCCATCACGTCATCAAAGCTGTATTCGCCATTGGGAATGTTGGAGATGGTATGGCGGAGGATGCGCTCAGCGTAGTCCTGCAGCGCGCGAGCATATTTGCGAACGCGGTCGAGCCCATAACGCGTAACGAGAGATCTCAGGCGGGCTTCCCCGACTCGGTTCGATGCGATCTGTGCACTCAGGTCGCCTTCGCGCTCAACGGGCGTTCGCACATTCGCCAGAATCAGCGCAACCACGTCCTCACAGATCTCGCCGCGGCGCACGAGTTTGATTGGAGGGATGATGAGCCCTTCCTGGAAGATCTCTTGAGCAAGCGGCATTGAGCCGGGGCTGACCCCGCCTACATCGGAATGGTGGGCACGATTGGCAACATAGAACGCCGGGGCCGCTTCGCCCTCCAGAAAGATGGGCTGCACCAAAGTGATGTCGGGGAGATGAGTGCCACCCCGAAATGGATCGTTGAGGACGACGACGTCGCCTGGTTCCATGTTCACGTGCTCGATGGCTGCCTGCACAGAGAGTGGCATGGCACCCAGGTGCACAGGCATATGATCGCCTTGTGCGATGGTCTGGCCGCGCTCATCGTAGATGGCGCAAGAGTAGTCCAACCGCTCCTTGATATTGGGCGAGAAGCCGGTCCGGCAGAGTGTAATTCCCATCTCCTCCGCGATGGAGAGGAAGATGTTTTTGAAGATCTCGAATTCTATGGGATCTAGAGTCGGTTCTGGCATGGCTCACTGCGCTCCCCGGCGGAGATCTCCTCCGCGAGTTGATTCTGCTCAGCCTCTACGATGCGTGTAGCAATCAGGGTGCCTACGCCGTCGATCCGGAAACGATAGTCCGGTGTAATAACTACGGTGGACTGGCCGCTGGTAATAATTGCCGGCCCCTGCCCTTCCATACCGGGAAGCAATGTCTCGCGGTGGTAGATCGCGGTCTCCCACGAGTGTCCGGCAAACCGTGCAGAGCGCGTTATGACCGGCGGCGGCAAGGGTTGACGAATCACCTGTGGTGAAGGAAACGTGTGCTTCCGCGTTATACCGGCGGCGTTGACGCGGACGTTCACTACTTCGGCGATGCGTAAGATATTCGAATACCCATAGAGGCGATTGTGTTGGCGGCTGAACTCCTCGTTGAAGGCGGGGGTGAGGAGCACGTTGATCTCATAGGCCTGTCCTTGATAGCGCATATCGAGCGAGCACTCGATGACAATATTGCGTGGTTCAAAGCCCTCACCGGCGAGGTCTGCCTGAGCCCTCTGAACCAAGGGAGCCAGATACTGCTGCAGATCAGAGAAGGTAATGATGTTGGAGAGCTTCAGGATGGTCTGCGAGTAATCTTTTCTCACGTCTGCGAGCAGCATGCCAAGCGCCGAAAGGACGCCACCATGTTCGGGAACAATCACGGTTCCGATCTCAAGTGTGTCTGCAATCTCACAAGCATGCATACCGCCCGCCCCGCCGAAGGCAAGCAGCGCGAACTCACGCGGATCGTAGCCGCGCTGTACCGAGACGGCCCGAATGGCACGCTCCATGTTGGAGTTGGCAATCTGTACGATCCCTTCCGCCAATCGTGTAGGGGTGATCTGAAGCTTGTTTGCGAAGACCTTGGCGAATTTCGAGGTGCATTCGACGTCAAGTTGCATGCGACCACCGAGAAAGTACTTCGGATCGAGGCGGCCGAGCAGCAGATTTGCATCGGTAACGGTAAGTTCTTTCCCCTTGCCGTAACAGACCGGCCCAGGATAGGCGCCAGCACTACGGGGGCCGACGCGTAACGAGCCACCGCTATCTACGTAAGCGATCGAGCCCCCACCGGCCCCGACCGAGTGGATGTCGAGGACGGGCAGACGGACCGGGAGGTCTCCTATGGTGGACTCGTTGGTCGTGCCCAACTGGCCGTCAATGAGGCTTACATCAGTGGAGGTGCCCCCCATGTCGAAGAGAATCACTCGATCAAAGCCGGAGGCGCGAGCAACTGCTTGCGCTCCTATGGCGCCTGCGGCAGGGCCGGAGAGGATGGTGCGTACGGCAGAACTGCGAGCCTGCGCGGCAGAGATGGAGCCACCGTTCGATTGCATGATGTGCAACCGCGTTCCAGCGAGTCCCTGCTCCAACGTCGTAAGATAGCGCGATACCAAGGGGGTGACGTATGCGTTGACCACTGTCGTGCTCCAGCGCTCGTATTCGCGATACTCTGGCAGAATTCTATGGGATGATGAGACTGCAAAGCCGGCCCGCTCCAGGTGACGGGCAACCTGCTGCTCGTGGAGCGGATTTGCGTAAGAGTGAAGAAGACACACAGCCACACACTCCACTTTGGCCTGATGGAGCTTCTCGGTCAGATCTTCCAGGTCCTGTGGTTGCAGGGCTTCCAGCACATTGCCGTGACAGTCAAGCCGCTCGGCTAGGCCGAAGGTGAGGCCAGCGTCAATCATGGGCCGGATGCCACGTACTTGAAAGTTATAGAGCTCGCTTCGTGTCTGTCGTCCGATAGCGAGAACCTCTTCAAATCCCTTTGTGGTTACCAGTGCGACGCGGGCGCCCTTGCGCTCCAGTACAGCGTTGGTGGCCACGGTCGACCCGTGAATCACTTCGGAAACCGGATCACTCGCCATCAATTCAGCAATGCCGCTGAGAATGGCGCGAGACGGGTCGTCGGGGGTGGAGCGTACCTTATGAACCGTAAGCCCGTGGGGATCAAGCCGCACCAGATCGGTAAACGTCCCGCCCGTGTCTACACCAAGTCGAATCATTCGCCCTGGGTCAACAATGAGGACATCCATGTCGCGAATCGAAGAGGCATTCATCGTCTAAATTCGTTTTCACACCGGGCGCTAGACGTTCTGTGGGTCGGCACCCTGCTAGGGTAGCCTAGTTTCGAGAAGTCGCGAAGGGTGTGTACCGATGGGCCCGCTTGAGATGGTTACATTGCTCGGTTCACGGCAATCCGGAGTTGTGCCTCAGTCCGGTGAGGCCGGGACTCTCCCGAACTGAGCGCTACGGCGAGTACGAAGGCGATGAATGAGATCTGCTTGAAGCTTGTTCCGGAGCACACACTTCCCGATTCGCACATTACGCAACAAGGTCACGACGTTCGGCCGAACAGTGTCCTCCGACGTTAGCGGTCAAAATGCGGTGCTTTCAGCAATCCGTTTTCCTCGAACAGTAAGAAAAGTTCGCTCCCTGTCTGCGCGAAGAATTCTCATCTTATCTCGTCCTCCTGGTGGTCTCTCCGAAACTCCATACCTGACACGAATGTGCCGGTGTGATAGGTCGCCGAACTCCACGGTACGCTCAATGTAAACCGGGCCGAGCGATCGCAACCGGCGAAGTCGATGGTGAATGCTGCGCTGGCTGATCCGCCTGTTGCGATATCGCCAAGCAGGATCGGGTAGCTGCCTGGTGCGGTTACCACCGGGCTGCATCGCCTGCCTTCAATCTGGTGGAGCGTAAAGCTGTTGATCTGAGTTGCGTAAGCCGGACCCACCTCGCCGTTGGTTGCAGTCAGGGTCCAGACGCGCGCATCCTTGTCTCCGGTCTTGCTGGAGATGGAGAAGGTAAGACCATAGCCGGGTAACTTCTTCGGGTCCACAATTCCCCAGTAAGCAGGCTTGGCCTGCAACTGCATGTCGAAGGGCAGCGGATAGTCGGTACGAACGACCGGGAAGCCGTCCAGCCAAGTATCGTCGTCCGCCATGCCCCAGAAGGTGACGGCGCTGATCTTTCCCCTCAGTCGCCGGAACGCATCGAAGTAATGCTTATATAGCCATCCCTGCTCAGCCAGAACGGATGCCGGAATGGTATTGCCATAGTTTGAAGTAGTGTCGCCGGCGTTGTAGACACTCATATCCAGCTCGGTGATTTGCTGTTCGATACCTGGGAAATGCGCGGCTACAGTCTCGATCGCCTGCACCATCGACTCTGGGGTGGGGTAATTGATGGCGTTGTGCATCTCATGCCCGATGGCATCTACAGGAACACCTCGTTCGCGAAGTTCGCGCACTACGCGTACCAGGCATGCCAGGCGGTTGGGATCAGTTGTGCTGTAATCGTTGATAAAGAGCTTCGTGCCCGCGGGAGCATACTGCTTGGCCGCCTTGAATGCGATATCGATATAGCTCGGGCCCAGCACTTGATAGAAGGGACCGTGCTCAAGGCAGTCCGATTGAGTAGGATCGAGCGGCTCATTCACCACGTCCCATGCATACACCTTGCTGCCAAAGTGCTGCACTTCGCTCTGGATATGCTCCTGAATGTTCGCGGTCACCACAGCTTGATTGGCGGCCGAATTGGTTCCATCGCCTGTCGCGTAGGCTGGCGTTTGTTGGCCAGTTGACCACACCAGGTTCTGTCCGCGCACCCGCATGGTATTGCACACGGCCTCACCCACTTCGGCGTCGCCGTTGGCATAGGTGTATGACCCCTTGGTGGCCTCAACCGAGCTCCACTTCAGGTCGTTCCCCGGTGTCATGCTGTTGAAGTGCATCGTCAGCAACTGGGCATGGGCTCCCGAGAGGTCGGTTGTATCAACCTCCGCTCCGACGGGGAAGAAATCGGCAAAGGTCTTGTAAATCGAAGGAATGTCCGTCTGAATGGTGGGCGGCGGAACGTAGGTGAGCTGGAAGTCGTCCATGTAGAACGACACCAGATCGTTGCCCGATGCCGGAACGGTCTGGAAATATAGATAGGCCGATCCAGGGTCGTAGCTACTTGACATGTTGTACCCGGTAACGCTGATCTGGTGCCAGTTCCCGTCCGCGGGCACAGTAGCGCCTGGGTATCCAGTTACGCTCGGATAACTTGTGTTGCCATCGAGCGTAACCTGCAGGCTCATGTTGATGACGTGGGTTGAGCCGTCAGTGGGCACTAACCGCACCCATGCGCTGATGTTGTATTCGGACCCGTTGTACATCTTGTTGCTGACATTGATTTGCGGTCCGTCGTAATTGGCCACTCGCCCTGTGGTCAGAAGGCTGTGTGTGCCACCGTGTGCGGCTGCAGTCGTGTTGGTCACGGTAGAACTGCCCGTGCGCGAACTCCAGCCATCCAGACCGCCATCCTCAAAGGTGCTGGTGATTCCGGTGTTGTCCTGCTGGCTGGGGCTAAGCGGTGCCGGCGAGAGCTCACTGATGACGACGTCGCCGATGTAGAAGGAATCCGTTGCGCTGCTGGACTGGATATACAGAACCAGATTTGTAGGTGGCCCAGGAAGATCGCTGTAGCTGAAGGTGCCCTGTATCTTCGTCCACATCGTACTAGAGAGTGCCCCGGAGGTCGCAATATTGCCGTAGGCACCGGAGGTAGCGGCACAGTCTGTCGTCTTGGTCGAGATCGTCGCAGTCGGGTTCGTGCTGTCAGGCGTAGTTAGCAAGACATAGGCGGTGACCTGATAGGTTGCGCCCGCCACCACGTTCGGTACGGTCAGCAGATTGAGGCTCGGTCCCATGTAACCAGCAGTCCGATTGGCGACGAGAAGGCTATTCGTATCGCCATTTGGATCGGGGATCGGAGGTGCTGTATTGGTCAAGGTTGCAGACCCAAAAGGCGTCCAGCCATCCAGGCCGCCATCCGCGAAAGTGTAGGTCGCAATCGGCGTCCCCCCCGGAGGCGGCGCTGTCTCGGTAATCACGACGTCGTCCAGATAAAAGGATTGCGCACTTGTCGCTCCGACCAGCTGAGCGTAAAGGGTAAGACCTGTCTCCGTTGTGCTGACGGTGTAGCTTCCACCGATCTGTACCCAGCCGGAATTCGATACGGGCACCTGGTATGTGCCGATCGTGTCGTAGCAGGTACCGCCGGAGCAGCTGGGATCGCTGCGCTTGACGGTGAAGTTTGCGTTGCTGGCGCTTTCTCCGCCGGTCAGCTCGACGTACCCGGTGATCGTATATTTTGCCCCAGGCAGAAGGATACTGCTCAGCGAAATAGAGGGCCCGCCCGCGCCACCGGAACCCGTTGTGGTCAGAAGACTATAGGACCCGGCATACGCGGCAGCGGTCGTGGCCACAGGTGTGCTTGCACCGTTGAACGAACTCCAGCCGTCGGCCGTTTCGTCTTCGAAGCTGTACGTTGCAACCGTTTGCGCGTGCAGATGGCCGACGCAGAGAAGCGTGAGCACAGCGATAACGCATAAAACAGCGATCCGGTTTCGGGATGAGCCCCGAGTGTAGTTTTCGGCTGAACCAAGCATCGCAATTTCTCCTCTTTTCAGGCGGTCGCTCAACGGGGCAATTGTTTTAATTGCCTTCTACTGCGGCTATGCCAGAGATAAATCGCTTTACTAAAGCGACGGAATCGTAGCCGGGGCTACGATTCCGTGTCAAGCTGTTTTTTGCGTTTCATTTTGCTTGCCTAAGACAGGGTTCGGCTAGCGAACTACTCCGCGCGTGAGTCGCACATGGATGAGTTGGCGCATGCCCTCAGCGTAGATCCCCTGACTGACATTCCTGCTTCATGCCCTAGTACGCTGGCAATGTGTCATAGAGCGGTTGCACAGGCGTAACTGCTGGATCTTCATTCGCCAGCGAAATAGCCAGGATACGAATCTTGCTGTTTGCCGGTAACGTAAGAGTGTTCGTGTGTGGCTGCAATGGTATGCCGTATGCAAAAAGATAACTGTATTCATACGGCTCGTTGAGCCCATCTGGCGTGTGGTGATGTGAGGCGTACCACGCCAGGCTGGCGGGCTTGATGTAGCCCGGGCGGAGTCCCAGATAGTCTTCCGGATATCGCGGAGACCAGTTCGGCGATCCGCGATCGCTCAAGTCCCATGTTGCATGATTGGCCGATACAGCCCAATTTTTGCGCAGCGGAAGGTCTTTTGCAGGGCCATTGGGCCCGGACGGATGCACGGTGACTGTGTCCGGAGCGGGTTTCCAAAGCCGCGTGTCCCATTGACCGATGAAACCGCCCCAATCTTCAATCGTGACCTCAACCGGCTTTTTCCCAATCTCGAAAGTAGCCTTCTGGTCTCCGTCAGACGAAGCAGCGAGGATATAAACCTTGTTGAAGTTGCCGGCAGGTAGCTGAATTGTCTGGCCGTGAGCTACGACGGCGTCGGGCTTCGAATCCCCTGCAGGAGCCAGTTTGAAGTTCACGCCACTGAACGTCAGCTCTGCAGGCAGCATCTCGGCTGGTAGAGCATCGCCTTTTGCGTCGAATCCTCCAGTTGATTTCGTATCATCTTCGCTGGCGGCGGCGAGATCGTACTGTAAGGTGACCGGTTGTGACTTGATGTCGTTGAGGCGTGCAGGTGCTGCTCCGAGCTTCAGAGCAAATGTGCGCGGCTGGTAGGCGCTGAATGACGTCTGGAGCGCGCCATCGACGACGTTTGCCGAGCCGAGCGGTAGTTCCTGGCCATTCACCTCACGCGCTGCAGTAATTGGTGCAGCAAACTTTACCCGAACACTCGGAGCCGCCTTACCATCCAACTCAACCATGCGCAGGATGACTTCATCGCTCGTCTCGGCTTTCTTGAGAGCAAGTACACGAATGCGCGGATTGTCCACTGTGACTAGCGAAAAGCTTTGGCCGAGCGTGCCGGCGTGCTTTTCGGTTTCAAATGCCATGAGCGGCGAGCTTAACCGATAGGCCTGCCAGTCGGTCTGGTCTTGTCTCCAGTCGTCAGCGTGTCCGGCAATGCCGAAGACGATTTCGTGATGTCCCCAGTCCTGGTTGAGTTGATCAGAATAGCCACGCCTTTCATTGCCCGGCGGAAAACCTGGAGAGCGCAGCAACGTGAGACGGATGGTTTGGTTATCGCGCTTGTCGGAACCATTTTTGAAACCGGTAAGAATCGTCGCGCCGTATGAACCGCTGTCGTCGGTAAGATCGATCCAGTGATGCGAGGCCACTTCAAACTGGCGATCATATGCATTGGGGCGCTGGATGGTTCCAACCTCCCAATTATAGGTAGCCATCTTGTTGCTGGCGGAAAGCGGAAACACGGCTTTGAGATTCGCGGAAAGCGATTTCCAATCAATTGAATTGCTGAACTCCACTCGATTGCCGGCATCTCCTGCTGACAGGCGAACGGTCTGAATGAACTTCGACCCTTCTGCCCCGCGTGCAACTTCAATAGCCACACGCACCGGACCGTTTTCTACAATGCGGACTTTCGCCGGGCCGCTGACATAAGCACGCGGCGCTGCCTGCTCCTGATCGAAGTCCATGTTCCATGCGGGCCATTGGCGCGGCGCGTCATTTGAGATAGCCAAACGCATGGGCGCGGAGAGCAATTCTTTGTTGAGCTTCTTGTCGAAGATGCTGGCTACGTCGCCGTCTTTATTGAGTTCAACTTTGTAGCGGAGATTCTCAAGCGAGGATTCTGTCACCTTCAAGTCCGATGAAGGCTTGGGCGATTTCGCGCTTTGCACGTCATATACGGAATATCCAACGGATGGCGTCCTGGCCAGAAACAATACTTTCCCGTTTTGCAGTTGCGCGGGGACTTCTTTGCCATCCGGCCCGATTACGCGAACGGCCTTGGGCTGCGGACCGGAAAAAGAGATCGAAGCTTCCACAATATCTTCCCGCTCGATATTTAAGGGGTTGTAGACGACTACAGGAACTCCGGTAACCTGCGTGTTCAGCCCTGAGGCTATCGACTGGGTTGCGCTGGTCAGCACGCTGGAAAACTGGTTGAGGGCGATTACATCGTCGTTCTGCGCAAACTCATACGAACGAGGGGTTGCGGTGCCCGCTCCGGTATCGTGGAACTGTCCACCCATGACCAGCGTCCATGCGTCGTTCAGCCGCTCCTGCGGGTAGGTTCGTCCACCCATCCACGCGGCGGCTACCGAAGCCTTCTCGGCAGCGTCCGCGAGGAGTTCGTTTTCGCGGTTCCAGCGCTTGTGATAAGCCTGCGATGTCAGCGATCCCGCGGAATGATTGATGAGTTCGAGATCGCCCTTGTATCTCGGCATCTTTGACGCCATCTCTGGCTTGATGTCGAGAAACATCTGGTCGGCCGCAGTGGAGAGAACGTGAACCGGACCATCTCCCATGCGGACAGGAGAACCGGCTGTCGCTTGCGCGGAACTGTCAGCAGAAGGAAGGACGGCCTCGCCTTGCGTCACCATTGCTTCCAGCAGCTTCACTGACTCCTCGTCCACAGCACCGCCAATATCACCTGTGCCGATGTAGTGGTAATCGGCATAGACGCCTGTGGCTTTGCCATCGATGTCGATGCGCTTGACCCAGTCTGTCTCGGGCGCAGGCCGGCGTATGCTGGCTGGATTCGAATCAGCGACTGGAGATGGCGGCGGAGTTTTGCTCAGGTCGGAACGGATTCTGCTGCCATAGCCGCCGGGATTCAGAGCAGCCAGAACGGTTTCGCCGTCCGGTCCTTCCCAAAGGCCAACATTAAAGGGAATACCTTCCGGCGTCTGCTCGGGAGAGTCTGGCCCTCCCACTTGAGGAGCAGGCTGCCAGGCTGAACTCAGTTTCTGAGTCGAGAAGCCTTTGACACCGGCATGTGCCAGGATCGTAGGCAGAGATGCGGGAAACCCGAAGCAGTCCGGCAGCATGTATTCGGCGCTGGCTTTGCCGAACTCTTTCCTGAAATATGTATTGCCATATAAGACCTGGCGAATGATCGACTCTGCGCTTGGGAGGTTGACGTCGCCTTCTTCCATGGAAGACCCAGCCGGATACCAGTTGCCTGCAGCCACGTACTGCTTCATCTTCGCGTAGTCGTCCGGGAAGTACTCCTTCATCAGGCGATAGCGGTTTGCGCCGGTCCAGTTGAAGACGTAATGCGGGTATTTCGATATGTAATCGAAGTTCACCCGCATGGTTTTGAGCAGGTATTCGCTGATTGACTGCTGGAAATCCCAGCGCCACTGCGTATCCAGGTGCGCATACGGGACTACGTAAAGTGTGGGCTGCTTCGTTATATCTGGCGACTTCATGGTTTGTGCCGTGACGCCCGATACGATTGCCGCTCCGGCGATGGCAACCACAAGACCCCTTGAGAAAAATGACATGATTATCCCCAGTTCCGCGAGAAACAGTGTTTGTCTAAAAAGGTATTCATTACTTAGGTTGGAATCGATACCATTTTCTGGACACAACAATTTATCTATCTGAAGCGGGACATTGTCAAGAATTGTCCAGAAAGCCCGTCTTTACCTCCATTAGGCCGTGATATTTCTGACTTATGCGAACTCAGGAAGCAACTGGGAGTTATGCCAGATACGTGGGCGTGGGAATTCACGTCGTAGCGATTGCGTTGATCAGTCTTGGCATGCTGCAGCAGGTCGTGATTGCAGAGGCACAGGGAAGGCCGAAGAAACCGGTGTGGTGCGAGCAGTTGCCGCGGCCAGAGTACTCGAAGCTGAAACGGGTGCCTATCGCGGACACCTGGTTCGAGGTCTACATTGTCGCCCCAAGCGTGTATGCCATCTACGAGCCCCACCAGTCCGAAGAGACGATTGGATACCTGATCTTGGGGAATGCGCGGGCGCTGTTGTTCGATACGGGGATGGGCATCGGTGACCTGAAGGCGTTGACATTGAAGCTAAGCAAGCTGCCCATCATCGTCATGAACAGCCACACGCATGATGACCACGTGGGCAATAACTGGCAGTTCGATACTGTCTACGGCATGGACACCGAGTTCACGCGACACAACGCGAAGGGTTCGAAGGATGATGCGCAGGCGGAGATTGCGCCGGGCGAGATCTGTGGTTCGCTGCCCATCGGATTCGATCGCGGGGCATACGCGACGCGGCCGTGGAAGGTCACCAAGTGGCTAAATGACGGCGATCGCATCGACCTGGGCGGAAGAACCGTCGAGGTGATAGCCACACCGGGCCATACGCCGGACGCAATCTGCCTCTTCGATCGCGCCAATGGACTGCTGTTCACGGGTGATACATATTATCCCGGAACGATTTGGCTCTACCGACCGGAGACGGATCTCACGGCCTATGGCATATCGGTGCAAAGGATAGCTGCCTTGCGGCCCCAGGTGAAGATCGTTCTCGGAGCACACAACGTGCCCGTAGCCCCGCCGAGCGTATTGGAGGATCTTGCGGCCGCGTTCGCCAAGGTTCAGGCCGGACAGGTACAACCAAAACCAGCGGGTGTGGGCAAGGTGATCTATCAGGTAGGTAACATCTCGTTTCTGATGCGGCCGCCGACCGATGCTCGATAGCGGAAATGCTTCTCGTGCGACCGTAAATCACGGTTCCGAAGCATCGCGGGCAATCCGGAAGCTTCGAGCCTTGACTAGCACTTCTCCAGCGAGCAGATCCTGATACCGTCCGGGCCTTGTTGGAACCACGGAGGTGACGCCGAGCATGCATCATAGCTCGAATCAGGTCGAACGCTGGTTTCACTGGCATTCGACCCGATTCGAGCATCTAAATGTCGCTAAGGATGGTTCTCGAGCGCCGTATTCTTGCATGACACCGGGCTGTTGATGGGATTGCATCTGGCTACTGCTCCATCCGGCAGGCTCACGGAATACCCGGTCCACGTCGAAGGTTCGGATGCGGGGTAATCGGTACTGAGGAGTTGCGCTCCGCTGGCTAGAGCCGATTCGCGTTGCGCTGTGCTGTTGCTTCGCGCCTCTTTGGTGTCGGCATCGGTGCGCGTGCGCACAAGATAGCCCTTGCGGACAAGCGCAGCGATCTCCTCCTGCGTGCCATCGTTCTCTTCGATAAAAGCGCAATCAGGTTCACCAGGCTGCGCGTTGGTGAAGATGACCCGATCGCGTAGCGCGGGATGTCCTTCGAGATAGACAGGGCCCACAGGGCGCTGATCCATGAGAAAAACGATCTTGCCCCGCGCTTCATCTAAAGTAGGCCAGCCATTGTTCAGAACGGCCTCTTCAAGCGTTGCGTGGTTCCCGCGAACATCGTCGGGCGTAATCAACTCCCTTGCTGAGAAGACGGAGCGAATCTCGGCGTCGAGGGCATCAAAAGTCGCGGATGTAAATTTCTCGGTTGTTGTCGCGTGGAACTGCGCAGGCAGATCGCTCTGTTTCGTTTCGACCAGAATATAGATGGGCAGATGACCTGGATGCGCCTGGGACCACTTGCGCACGACCTCCAGGCACGCGGTGAAAGGCTGGCAAGTGCTGCGGTAATCATAGTCCTGCACGTGCATCACTTTGAAGCCGGGTTTCTTCATGATGCCGTCGGAGTCAAAGGGTGGGTCGGCGGGGAGGCCGGCCTGCGCGACAAGTTTGGGTCCCAGCGGATCAGCGAAGCGTCCACCTCTGCTATCGGCGTAGACATCCAGTTCGATCTGGCGCACACCTGAATCCAATTGTTGATCGAGAGGCCGGTGCCGATATTCGAATGCCTGGTATCGTTTCGGGTTCTTCTCCATCATCAGCTTTGCTTCACTTGGCGCGATCCCCGCGTGATAGCTGTTATGGGAGCCGATCACCTGAATTTGATTCATCTTTACAGAATCATTTGCAGTTGTTTGCCCTGCAGCGAAAGACTGAACAATGGTGGATAGAGCAGCAATGCATAGAGCAATCGACTTGTTTGTAATCACTAAAATGATCTCCAAGAAAAAGACTCGTTTATCGTCGGACAATTAACTTCCGGCAAGCCTGTGCTTGCCGGGTCAGGGTTTCTTCGCTCGAAAGAGTGGATTAAAAGGACAGGCGCAGAGCTAACTGCACTTGCCGGGAGGGATAAGCATTCGCTGCAGTGTAAGTGCCGAAACTTGCACCATCGGTCACTGCAGTGTCCGGATACTGGAAGTTAGTCGAATTCAGGACGTTGAAGGCCTCGATGCGAAACTCCAGGTTCCTATTCTCCGACCATAGTTGCTCGGACTTGTGCAGCGCGAGGGTAAGCTGCGCGAACGCAGGCCCGCTTAGGTCATTGCGTCCCGCATTGCCAAAGTATTGGCTGGGCGACGGAACACTTACCTGGCTCGATAACAATGTACCGCTGAGAGCACCGTTAGTCTTCACATAGTTTGACTTAGGCGCATAGACTGCCTTCGCCGTGCTGACCAGGTTGGGGCGCACCGAGTAAACCTCGCTCGTACTCGACACGACATACTGAGCTGACGGAGTATAGGTCAGGTTGATCGGCAGACCGCTCGTGACCATGTTGATCGCTGTAACTTGCCAGCCTCCCAAGATTGCCTGCTGCCACGCTGGAGCATTCTGCCCGAACATCTTGCCCTTTCCAAAGGGCAGGTCTGCAATGATGGACAACGTATTATTCAATGGCTGGTTGTAGCTCGACGGGCCGCGGTCTCCCGCTGGATTGTAAAAGTTGACTAGCGCGCCGTCGCCGCCATACGTCTCCAGATCGGCCGAGGCGTTGTTGATCGCTCTTGACCAGGTGAACGAGTTGATCAGGAAGATTCCGTTGCTGTATCGGTGCTCCAGCTTGGTCTGCAACGAGTTGTAGAGCAGGTACCCCTGGGGCAGCGCCGTCAGAATATTAGTGAAGGTCGGAATAGGCCGCCGCTGCTGCTGCGTAAGGCATCCAATGCCCGAGTCGCAGCTCACAGGTTCGGTCGCGCCCTGGTTGAAGTCGGTCAGAACAGGGATGTGTACTCCATGGTTGCCGACATAGGAGACCTCAAGCGTTGTGTTCTTCATCAACTCCCGCTGCACGGTTAAGTGAAATGCCTGCACGTACGCCGCCTCGAAGCTCTTCGGGATGTACCGCGTCTGCGCTGCCAGTGTCGAGAAGTTCTGCGCCGAGGCAAAGTTCGTCTCATAGCCGGACTGCGTGGTGCGGAAACACGTGGCGGGGTTTTCGGTCGGCGATGTGCACGGCTGCTGGGTGGCACCACTTATCTGGTAGGGCGGGGTCTGGTTGATCGTCGCATCCACGATGTATGGGCCGTTGTAACCGAGTGTGCTCTCACCCCCAAAGCGGAAGTAATGCATAAATCCGATGCCATAGCCGCCCCGTAGAACGGTCTTGGAATTCACCTGGTAGGCAAAGCCGAAGCGCGGTGCCAGGTCCTTCTTGTCGATATTGATGAGCGACCGGTTGTACAACGACCCGCCGGTCGCCTGTACGAGCGTATTGGTCGTCGGGTCAAAGTTCGCCAGATGGTTGTTCTGCTCCCAGTTCGGCGTTACCAACTCATAGCGCAGCCCCATGTTGAGTGTGAGCTTGTCGTTGAATTTGAAGTCATCCTGGAAATAGCCCATGTACCAGCGGCGCTCGTAGTTGATGGTCGCCAGGTTGTTTAGCTGATAGCTGTTACGCGCTCCAACCAGAAAGTCCGCAAGGTTGTATGCCTGGATATGTGCGGCATCGGTCGCGTTGGTTGCTGTAGTGCGGCTAAACTGCCCCCCGTAGAAGTCTTCGCCGAACTGCGGGTGGAAGTCCGAGATGGCCATGTTGAAATAGCCGTATTCGCCTCCCATCTTTAAGCTGTGGCGGCCTTTCACAATGCTGTAGTTGACTTTGGGATTGGCATCGTAGGGATTGGTAAATTGTGGGTTCGTCGTCTGCCGTCCGAACTGTGAAAAGCCAGTGACAGCCTGGCTATTAAGACCACCAGTGACGGTCGGATCAGTCGGAATGTTCGGAATGTTGAAGTCAGCTAGCAGGTTGTCGGCCCCGATATTGACGGGCGCCTTACCGCTTTTCGTCCACGTAAGCCCCAGCCGGAGCTGCAGAATGGAATTGGGCGTAGGGGTGAAGTTATAGCCGCCGGCAATCTGCCGCGTGTATGCGTACAGCGTTCCGTTGCTGTTTCCTCCAGCCAGCCCAGGGATGTTCGGCGCCAGGAAGTAGACCCACGAGCCCTGGCTGTAGCGCGCAAAGGCCGTCGACCGCGGACTGAGGTACGCATCCATGCGGCCATCGCCCTTGTTCACATTCTCGGTGTTGGCAGGAGTCGAGACGAAATTGCTTCCGCCCGCCGCAACGTTTGTGTTCGGCGCCGCGTCCGCCTGCAGGATACTTAACACCCGGGATGCGAATGGACTCTGGTCAGCGATGGGGATCACGCCGTTCGGGTACTGCTTGCCCGTGACCGGATTCTGCAGCGGAATCGGGTTTCCTTGCGCATCTGTAAAAATTCCTTGCGCCTGTGCAGCGGTCGGAACCACAGCCGTCTGAATGGAGTGGTCAACGTGACGCAGACCTTCATAATCGCCAAAGAAAAAGAGCTTGTCCCGCTTGATCGGACCACCCAACGTACCACCGAACTGGTTCTGCACCAGCGTCGGCTTCACGCCGATACCGATGAACGGACCATATGCGTTCAACACCGTATTTCGGAGATAGTTATAGGCAACGCCGTGAAATTGGTTGGTGCCGCTGAGGATCGTCGCGTTGATGATGGCGCCGCCGGCCCTGCCATACTCGGCACTGTAGTTGTCCGTCTCAACCTTGAACTCCTGGACAGCGTCAGGCGAAGGAATGATCGCCTCGTTCGAATAGCCCTGGTTCGCACTCTGGTACGCATTGTTATCGATTCCGTCCAACTGGAAGTTGTTCACCATCGAATTCAGGCCGTTGACGTTGTAGGAGGCGTCGCGGCTGGCAGTGAGAGCACTTCGAGCAGCGACTCACGCACACCCGGAACGAGCGTCGAAAGATCGGCGTAGGAGCGTCCGTTGAGCGGTAGATTCACCGTCTCTCGGGACCCCACAGTTTCGCCACGGTCGGCTGGTATCGGTCTCAAGTTGGCTCGCGGCCCCCGACACCGTAACCGTCTGTGTGTTCCCACCCAGTTTCAGCACGATCGAAACACGCTGCCTGGCCCCCACCGTGACCGTGAACCGATCTGTCTGGGACGTCTCAAAACCGGGTGCGGCTACCGTAATTGAGTAGTCGCCTGGCAATACGTTCGTGAATTCGTAATTACCAATCCCGTCTGTCTGTCGGGTGACGCTGACGCCCTTGGTCAAATCCAACAACTGAACTGTGGCCGACGGCACACCAGCTCCTGTCGGATCATTGATGGTTCCAAGCACGCTTGCGGAGTCAAACTGAGCCTGGGCGAACGGATGGCTCAGCAGGAGAATCGCGAACACTGCAACGAATGCACGCGCAGAATTCCAAACAATCTGAGGGAAAAGGGCGGGCGGATTGGGGTGTCCTGAATAATTATGGTTGCGTGACATGACTGCTTGTTCCTCGCTCCGGCATGCGGTGTGAAAATCGCATGCTAGGCGAACTCTAGCGATTGGCGTTTCGGTCCGCGCAGTCAATTCGCAGCAGCAGCCGTGTTAAACGGGCTAAACCATTCCCGATGTCTCATTTACCTCTCTTTAACGATGCAAATCCCGGGAGCTTTTTATCATTGTTAAATGGTCTCCACACGAGAATAGAGTCTCTGAATGCCGTTTATCGGCTGTTCATCTTTAGGGTGTGTACTAAGAATCAGATTTCCCCTGTCTGAAATGAATGAAAGCGCCCCCCATATTGAGCCTCATCCCGCGATCTCGGAAGACCCCCGATGGGAACTGGTGGAGCGAATCGTCGCGTCCCCCTCTTTCGTAAAGTCTCCGCGCCTGTGCAGCATACTTCTCTTTGTCTGCGAGCTTTCACTCTCTGGACGCAACGATGAGATCAATGAGCTGAATATCGGCGCGACAGTCTTTGGAAGAGCTCAGAATTACGACCCCTCAGTAGATGGAATCGTCCGCTCCCATGCCAGCCGGCTGCGTCAACGGTTGGAGCAGTACTTCAACGAGGAAGGCGCATACGAAACAACTCGCCTATCGATTCCAAAGGGTGGCTATGTCCCCGTGTTCCAGCAGAAGACGCCGTCTTGGTCGGCGGAAGAAATGGAACCCGCGGCCTTCTTTGCAACTGCCGATCATGCTGCCTCGATCCTAGAGAGCCCGATTTCAAGCAGCGAACGCCTGAATCGCCGGGCGCTCTGGATCTTGAGCGTAGCGCTCGTATTGGCTTGCGCCTGTATTGTCTACCTGCTGGCCGCTACTCGCTTCCATCCAGGCAATCCGCAGAATCAAGCGGCAAGGCACCCGTTTTGGAAAAACTTCTTTTCCGTGGACCATCCCACGCTCGTGGTTTGCTCTGACACCGGCCTGACGATTCTCGAAAATCTCACAGGGAGTGAGGTTAGTCTGGCTGCTTATCTCGACGGCGATTACCGGACCCATATGGCTACGACTGTGGGAGCCACCCCTCAGACTGCCCAGATCCTGGCCGATCATCGCTACACCTCGATTGTGGATACAGAAATCGTATCCCGCCTCTATCGCATTGCCGGCGTCTCTGCCAACGGAATACAGGTTCGATACTCGCGCGATGTCCGCCCCAATGATCTGAAAAGCGGCTCGGTCATTCTATTGGGAACCCAGGAAGGCACACCATGGA
>Ga0210395_10000984_pt1 | contig 22040 bp, 16 predicted proteins | sample IncBWH4OmetaG_FD_150861 | JGI IMG/M metagenome (GOLD analysis project Ga0210395, IMG submission 150861) | Forest soil microbial communities from Barre Woods Harvard Forest LTER site, Petersham, Massachusetts, United States - Inc-BW-H-4-O ...
AAAATAGGGATCTTGCGGATATTCGCGGATCAGCGCGTCGATCGTCGGCAGCGCCTTGTCGAGTTCGGGGATGCGGTAATAGGCGATGGCGCGGGCGTAACGCGCCAGAACCGATCGGTCCTGTTCCGGATATTTCGTCAGTGTCGAGGTTGGCGGCTCGGTGAAAGCGGCGAGCTTCACCTTGATCCGCGCGAGCATCTCGACATGGCCGGGCGGATCCGCGACGTCCGAATAGGGCGAGTGCTCGACATGGTCGCGCATATAGTCGATGCGTTCCTGGGTCAAGGGGTGATCCATTAGATACGGATCTTCATGCTCTCCAATCAGCAGTTCTTGGGTTTGCAATTTTTCGAAAAACTGCAGCAGACCGCGCGCCGATTGATGGGTCGCATCGAGATAATTCATTGCCGCATGGTCGGCGGTCGCTTCCTGGGTCACCGAGAACCCGAGATAGGCGCGCTGCCCGACCCCGGCGGCGCCCAACAGCGCGCCGCCGCCGCCGCTGCCGCGCCCGGCCACGGTCGCCGCAACTCCCGCGGCCATCGCGATGATTTCCTCGATGCTGGCATTGTGCATCGCCTCGACCCCCTTGTAGAGATGCCCCCCGGCGATGTGGCCGGTCTCGTGCGAGAGCACGCCGATCAGCTGGTTGGGCGTGTCCGCATGCAATAAAAGACCGGAATTGATGAAAATATTCTGACCGCCGGCGACAAAAGAATTGATGCTGTCATCCGACACCAGATAGACGTGGACGGCGTCGGGATCGAGCCCGGCCGCCTTCCATATCGGCGTCATCATCGTGTGGATGTCGCCTTCGATCTCGGTGTCGCGCAGCAGGCTGACACCGTTGCCGGAAGCGCCCTCGTGCGCGGCGGCGATGTGGATGAAACCGAGCGTCGCCGCCAGGGTGGCGATCGCCGTTTTCACAAAACCGCGGAGAGCCATTGGCCTTGCCCCCGGCCATAATCGGGTGCGCTCGACCCGGTCGCGAGAGCGCACTCGATCTCGGTTAAAGTTAAATTATGGCACAGCGGCGGCGACCCCGGCGCAAGGCTCGTTTCTATCGGGCCGGTTTCTCAAGACTGGATCAACCGCTGCCACCAGCCGCGCCGCGGATTCTCTGGTTTCTCCGTCACTTCCTGGACGACTTGCGCCGCTTCGCCCGCCAACCCGAAGGCGGCCTCCGGTTCGGATGCGGGCTCGGCTTCGGGCGCGCGCGGCGGTGGCGCCTCCGGCTGCTCGCTCGGCGGCTCGGCCGACGGCAGGCTGGGCGGCGCTTCGGCGCTTGCCGGTTCGGCGGGCAAACTTGCGCCGTTGCCGCGCAAGGCCTCGCCGGGTGGGGGATATGAGGTCCACTCTTCGGCCGCGGCCACGACCGCGATTGCTGGCGGCGGCTCGGCCGGCGCGATAGAGGCCGGTTGCGGTTGGGTCATGGCGTCGTCGCCGGCAAAAGCCGGCAGGCTCGCGGCTTCGATTTCGGTGGCGATCAGTGTCGCGACCGCATCTACCGCGGATGGCTCCGGCCACGAGACCTCGCCATTCGCCGCTGGCGCTTGTCTCTCCCGAAACTCGAACGATTCCTCGCCGGAGCTGCCGGCGTCGCTCGCCACGATCTCGATGGTGTCGGCGGCCGGCGGGTCGATTTCGAGGTTCGGTCCCGGACCCTCTTCGCGCCGGCTGCGCCGTCTTCCACCGCGCCGACCGCGGCGGTGCCGCAAACGCGCGCTGTCGTCGTCTTCATCGCCGGGCTCGGCTTCAGCCTCGGCGCCCGGTGCCGCGACATGCTCCGCTGCCGGCTCCGCCACCTCCTCGCCGCCGGCCGTCGACGGCGCTCGGCCCCGCTCATCTTCATGGCGCCGGCGGCGTCGGCGGCGCCGGCGGGCACGGACACGCTCCTCTTCGTCTTCGGGTTCGGGCCGTTCGACATCGTCGGCCTCGACCGCTTCGTCGGCGTCCTCCTCGGTTTCGTCGGCGTCGATTTCCGGTGATTGGGTAAGCGGCGCCGGTGCTGCCGCCGGGGTTTCCCCTGGCTCCAAGGCGCGCAGCCTTTCGAGCCGGAAGGCAGGCGGGATCAGCGTGTCGTCGCGCGCCATCAGCACGTGGATGCCGTAACGGGTTTCGAGTTGCGCCAAAGAGTCGCGTTTGTGATTGAGGATATAGAGCGCCACCGTCGTCGGCACATAGACGCAGACTTCAGCCGACCGCGACCGCATGCCCTCCTCTTCGATCGAGCGCAATACGTACAGCGCTGTCGATTCGGTCGAGCGGATGATGCCGGTGCCGCCGCAATGCGGACAGGGTTGGGTCGAGGCTTCGACCAGCGACGGGCGCAGCCGCTGGCGCGACATCTCCAGGAGGCCGAACGGACTGATGCGCCCAACCTGAATGCGGGCGCGGTCGCTCTTCAGCGCCTCCTTGAGCCGCCGCTCGACCGCCCCCTGATTGCGATGCTCCTCCATGTCGATGAAGTCGATGACGATCAGCCCGGCGAGGTCGCGCAGCCGCAATTGCCGCGCGATCTCTTCGGCGGCTTCGAGATTGGTGCGCAGCGCCGTCTCTTCGATGTTGCGCTCGCGCGTCGAGCGGCCCGAATTGACATCGATCGCGACCAGCGCCTCGGTCTGGTCGATCACGACGTAGCCGCCGGAACGCAGCTGCACGATCGGCGAGTGGATCGCGTCGATCTGGCTCTCGACCTGAAAGCGATGCAACAGCCCGATCTGCGGGTCGCGGTAGGGTTGCACCCGCTTGGCGTGGCTCGGCATCAACATCTTCATAAACGTCTTGGCCGTGCGATAGCCGTCTTCGCCCTCGACCAGCACCTCGTCGATGTCGCGCGTATAGAGGTCGCGGATCGAGCGCTTGATCAGGTCGCCTTCCTCGTAGATCAAGGCCGGTGCGGTCGAGCGCAGGGTCAGCTCGCGGATCTCGTTCCACAGCCGCAGCAGGTATTCATAGTCGCGCTTGATTTCGGCTTTCGAGCGCTCCGCACCGGCGGTGCGGACGATCACCCCCATCCCTTCCGGGATGTCGAGATCCTCGAGGATCTCCTTTAGCCGCCGACGGTCGCTGAGGCTGGTGATCTTGCGCGACACGCCGCCGCCGCGCGCGGTGTTGGGCATCAACACGCAGTAGCGGCCGGCGAGCGACAGATAGGTGGTCAGCGCCGCGCCCTTGTTGCCGCGCTCCTCCTTGGTAACCTGGACCAGCATGATCTGCCGGCGCTTGATCACTTCTTGGATCTTGTAGTGCCGGTGTGCGCGCGAGCGCTGGCGTTCGGCGTCGTCGAACTCGTCCCCGCCGAGGGTTTCGACCACCTCGGTCTCGCCGTTCGTGCCGCTGACGATGGTGCCAGCTTCAGGCAACGGCGCGCGCTCATCGAGTGTCGCCGGCGCGTCGTCGCCGGCGAGGATGATGTCATCTGCCGCGGCGGATGCTGCCCAGCCGGCGGCTGGGGCAGCCCCTCGTTCGGTTGCGGCAATCGCGGTGTCGAACGGCAGCTCGGGTGCCTCCTCGGGCTCTGCCTCCACCTCCTGCGCCCACTCCTCGCGCTGCCGCACCGCCTCCTCAGGCTCCAACCCCGAAACGCCCGCCGGCCCTTGAGCCCAGCTCGGGGGTTCGGGCGCAACGGAAACAAAATGGGGTGTTTCTTCCCACGGCAATTCGGCAGGCACCGCGGTTTCGTCTTCCGCACCCGCCACCGCGTCGTCCGGCGGCTCCCAGGGCGGCTCGGCAAACGCTTCGCCGTCGGCGGCATCGTCGCCGCCCGGCGCGATTTCGACGACCGCCACCGGCTCCGGCAGCGCTTGCTCCAGCGGCACGCCGGTTTCGTCCGCGGCCTCACCCGCATCCAGGCTGGCGAATTCGCGAGATTGCGGCTCGGCACCGCCTCCCCTCCGGTCGGCGACCGGGATCCTGTAATAGTCGGGGTGAATCTCGCTGAAAGCGAGAAAGCCGTGCCGGTTGCCGCCGTATTCTACAAAGGCTGCTTGCAACGACGGCTCGACTCTTGTAACTTTTGCGAGATAGATATTGCCCTTTACTTGCTTTTTGGTGGAGGATTCGAAATCGAATTCTTCGAGACGATTGCCGTTGACGACCACCACCCGCGTCTCTTCGGGATGGGTGGCGTCGATAAGCATGCGCTTTGCCATTCGGGTGTAGCTCCGGGGCGCGCTCCCGCGGCCGCGCGAAATTCGGCTGGCGGCGCGATCCCGTGTGCAAGGAAGCCGGCAACACCTGATCTCCTGCCCGGGTACGATTGCGTATCAGCCATGGCGATTCTCGTCAGGGACGGCTTCGGGTTCCTAAAATCCGCTGCGCCCGGCGCTTTCGCCCGACACAGCAGCGACGTGCCGCCGGCCCGCGGGCCCATACTCGCGAACCTGCCGGGCGCGGCGCCCGGCAGGAGGTCGGCGGCGGTTTTCGCAAACATCAATGTATATAGTGTGCTGCGCCGCGACAATGCTTTCGTCCGGACCGGACGAAAGCATTGGGCACAGCCGCACCGAGCGGGGCGGCAAAACTTTCTTGGAAGAACCGCTCGGCCGATGCATATAAGGCGCTGCCCGCGGGATCAGAAGGATCGCGGCCGGCGGTTGCCGCAGGAGCGGCCGCGTCTTGTCGCGTCGAATAGATGGTCAAACTCATCCGATTTCTTTTTGTCTGTGCGGTAATCCTGGCGATCGCCGGGTGCGGGCTGGTCGGGATCACGATCTGGTATTTCGGCCGGGACCTGCCGGACTACCAGCAGCTCGCGCATTATCAGCCGCCGATCATGACTCGGGTCCAGGCCGGCGACGGCCGGTTGCTCGCTGAATACGCAAGCGAACGGCGAATTTTTGTCCCGATCGAGGCAATCCCCAAGCGCGTCATCGATGCTTTCGTCTCCGCCGAGGACAAGAATTTTTACACCCATCACGGCATCGACCCGGTCTCGATGATCCGCGCGGCGATCACCGATGTCGGCCGGCTACGTTCCGCGCGCCGGCCAATCGGCGCCTCGACGATCACCCAGCAGGTCGCCAAGAACATGCTGCTCTCCGACGAGGTTTCGCTGGCGCGCAAGATCAAGGAGGTGCTGCTGGCGACGCGGATCGAGGCGGCGATGCCCAAGGACCGGATCCTCGAGCTTTATCTGAACGAGATCTATCTCGGCTCGGGCGCCTATGGCGTGGCGGCGGCGGCGCTGACTTATTTCGACAAACCGCTCGACGATCTGACCCTGGACGAGGCGGCATTTCTCGGCGGTCTGCCCAAAGCGCCAAACCGCTATAACCCGGCCCATTTCCTCGATGCCGCCAGGGGGCGACGCGATTGGGTGCTCGACCGCATGGTCGAGGACGGCTATGCCACCCGCCGGGCGGCCGACGCGGCCGAGGCGGAGCCGATCGTGTTGCGTCGCCGCGAGGCGGCGGAAGAGGTCAAAGCGCCCTACTTCGCCGAGGAGGTACGTCGCCAGCTGCTCGCCCGCTATGGCGAAAAGGCGCTTTACGGCGGCGGGTTTTCGGTTCGCACCAGCCTCGACCCGCGCCTGCAGGCGGAAGCCGACAAGGCGCTTCGCCAAGGGCTGATCGCCTACGATCACGGCCACGAAGGCTGGCGCGGGGCGATCGCCCATGTTGACCCCAAGGGCGATTGGGCGACGCAACTGGCCGCGGTCCCGGTTCCGGCGGTGGTGAGCGATGTCGGCTGGCGGTTGGCGGTGGTGCTGCGGACCACGCCCGCGGAGGCCGCGATCGGCTTTGCCGACGGCGACACCGGGCATGTCCCGTTCGCACAGATGCGGTGGGCGCGGCCGCGCTACCATGGCGGCGGCCTCGGCCCGTTCCCGCGCGGCGCGGGCGATGTCGTCAGGCCCGGCGACGTCGTCATGGTGGCGCCGGTCGCGGCCGAGCCGGTCGTGAACGACAGCGAAAACGAAACCGGAAAGGACGCCGTCGACCCCGGAAAAGACGCCGGCGGCGCCGGCAAGGATACCAAAAAGACGGCTGCGTCGGCTGTTCAACGCGGCGCCTTGGCTTTCACTCTGTGCCAGGTGCCCGAGGTGTCGGGTGCGCTCGTCGTGATGGACCCGCACACGGGGCGCGTGCTCGCGCTCAGCGGCGGCTTCAGCTTTGCCATCAGCCAGTTCGACCGGGCGACCCAGGCCTATCGGCAAACCGGCTCGGCGATCAAGCCGTTCGTGTTTCTGACGGCACTCGACCATGGGTTCACCCCGTCGACCCTGGTCAGCGATGCGCCGATCTCGCTGCCCCAGGGGCCCGGCCTGCCGATGTGGACGCCGACAAATTACGAGGCCGACCGGTTCCGCGGCCCGACCCCGCTGCGCATCGGGCTCGAACAGTCGATCGACACCTTGACGGTGCGGCTGGCGACGATGATCGGCATGGATTCGATTGCCAAGACGATCGAGCGCTTTGGCATTCTCGACCATGTTCCGCATGAATATGCGATAACCCTCGGCGCCGGCGCGACGACGCCGCTGCGGCTGACCGCCGCCTATGCGATGATCGTCAATGGCGGCAAGCGCATTACCCCGACGCTGATCGACCGGATCCAGGATCGCGACGGCAAGACCATCTTTCGTGCCGACGACCGCCCGTGCGACGGCTGCGGCGACGTCGACTGGCAACACCAGCCGGTGCCCGTCATCCCGGACACCCGCGAGCAGGTGGCCGACCCCGGCTCCGCCTATCAGCTGGTCACGATGATGCAGGGGGTGGTCGAACGCGGCACCGGCGATGCCGTCAAGGCGGTCGGCAAGCCGATCGCCGGCAAAACCGGAACGACCAACGACTATCGCGACGCCTGGTTTCTGGGCTTCAGCCCGGACCTCGCCGCCGGCGTCTATGTCGGCTACGACGAGCCCGACAGTCTCGGCAAGGACGAGACCGGCGGGCACGTCGCCGCGCCGATCTTCCGCGACTTTATGATCGATGCGCTCAAGGACACGCCGGCTGTCGATTTCCGCATTCCGCCGGGGCTGCGGCTCTATCGCGTCAGCGCCGCTACCGGGCTGCCGGTCAGCGGCAGCGGTCCGGCGATCTACGAGGCCTACAAGCCGGGCACCGAACCGGGCAAGGGCCGCTATGTTGCGTCCGAGGCGAGTTCGAATTCCGGCGAGGCGGAGGGATCGCCGGTTGACTCCGCCAGCGGTCCCGCGTCGAGCGATCCTGGAAATGCCGACACCGGGTCCGGCGGCGGCGATGCCGGACCGGCCGCGAGCGGCGGCGCGGGGCCATCGCCGGGCGTCGCAGAATCATCGCCGGGCGGCGCTCCGGCCCCGAACAGCGCGATGCTGCCGCCGCGCGGCGCTCCCGCGGGCGGCACCGGCGGCCTATATTGACGAGTTAGCTTTAGCCCAACGAGCGGAGCGGGAACATGCGCGCCGAGATCGAGGCGGCGGCCGGCGACATCAGACGGTCGCTGGCGCTGCTGAGGAGGCATCTTTGACTGGGAGACCGCAACAAGGCGCCTCGCCGAGCTGAACGCCGAGGCCGAGAACCCGCGCCTGTGGGACGATCCCGGCGTCGCGCAAAAGCTGCTGCGCGAGCGCACCCGGCTCGACCATGCGATTTCGGGCTACCGCCGCATCGAGCGCGAGGTCGAGGACGCGCTCGAGCTGATCGAATTGGGCGAGGCCGAGGGCGAAGCCGGAATCGTCGCCGAAGCTGAGGCGACGCTCGAGAGGCTGCGCGCCGACGCCGCCCGGCGCGAACTCGAAAGCCTGTTGTCGGGCGAGGCAGACGCCAACGACTGCTATCTCGAGGTCCATGCCGGAGCTGGCGGCACCGAGGCGCAGGATTGGGCCGAGATGCTGTTGCGCATGTATGCGCGCTGGGCCGAGGCGCATGGCTACAAGACCGAATGGCTCGAAGAAAGCGGCGGCGAGGAGGCCGGGATCAAATCGGCGACGATCCGGATTGCCGGCCCCGACGCCTATGGCTGGCTCAAGACCGAAAGCGGCGTGCATCGCCTTGTGCGCATCTCGCCGTTCGATTCGAACGACCGCCGCCACACCAGCTTCGCATCCGTTTGGGTCTATCCTGTCGTCGACGACAAGATCGAAGTCGAGATCAACGACAAGGATTTGCGCATCGACACCTATCGTTCCTCGGGTGCGGGCGGCCAGCACGTCAACAAGACCGACAGCGCGGTGCGCATCACCCACGGCCCAAGCGGCATCGTCGTGCAGTGCCAGAGCGAGCGCTCGCAGCACCAGAATCGCGCCCATGCCTTCGCCATGCTGCGCGCGCGCCTCTACGAGGCCGAATTGCAGCGCCGCGAGGCGGTCACCGACGCGATGAACGCGACCAAGACCGATATCGGCTGGGGCCACCAGATCCGCTCCTACGTGCTGCAGCCCTACCAGATGGTCAAGGATGTGCGCACCGGGGTCGAGACCGCCAACACCGGTGCCGTCCTCGACGGCGACATCGACCGTTTCCTCGCCGCCGCGCTTGCCTCGCGCATCGAAGGCTCCGACGCGATCGTTAAGTCCTGATCCCCGACGGGTTTGCGCTCGGCGCTGATCATTACCTTGATAGGTTAATCACTCGTCGTTCCCGCGAAAGCGGGAACCCAGAGCCTGCACCTGGCCTGAACGGGGGTCAAAAGTCGAGCCGCTCGCCCTGGACCCCCGCTTTCGCGGGGGCGACGGTAAAGGTAGTCTCGGGCACCTTGGCAAATCCGCCCAGCGGCGATGCGCCGGCGGGATAAGTCTTTCCCCGGCGCGCCATAAATGCGTAATCTCCGCGGTGCAGACTTCTTCGACAACCGGGCCCGGCGGCGTCTCGCACATCGGTCGCGGTCCACCCAACACACGGGAGAGAAACATGGCTGAGATCGACGGCGCCACCGCGATCGCGAGGAGCCTCAAACATCAGGGCATCAACCACTTGTTCGGGGTTGTCGGGTTTCCCGTCGGCCCGATCGCCGCCGCGGCGCAGAAGGAAGGCGTCGCCTATGTCGGCATGCGCAACGAGCAGGCCGCCTCCTATGCGGCGCGCGCCTACGGCTATCTGACCGGGCGGCCCGGCGCCTGCATCGTCGTGACCGGCCCAGGCGTCGTGCACGGGCTCGCCGGTCTTGCCGACGCGCAGCAGAATTGCTGGCCGATGATCCTAATCGGCGGCGCCTCGGAAACCTATCGCGGCGGCATGGGCGCCTTTCAGGAAGAGCGCCAGGTCGTGATCGCGTCGCCGTTCTGCAAATTCGCGCACGCCATCGATACCGTCGAGCGCATTCCCTACTATGTCGAGATGGCGACGCGGAACGCCATCTATGGGCGTCCCGGCGCCACCTATCTCGATATGCCCGACAACATCATCACCGGCAAATGCGACGAGGCGAGCCTCGTCGAAGTCCAGAAATGCCCGGACCCGCCGCGCACGGTGGCGCCTCAGCAATACATCGAGGACGCGCTCAACCTCCTCGAAAAGGCCGAGCGGCCGCTCGTCCTGGTCGGCAAGGGCATGGCCTGGGCCAATGCCGAGGATGAGGTGCGCGCCTTTATCGAGCGCACGCAAATCCCGTTCCTGCGGTCGCCGATGGGTAAGGGCATCATGCCTGACGACCACCCGCTGTCGGTGGCGGCCGCACGCACCCTGGCATTGCAGAACGCCGATGTCGTCTTCCTGATGGGCGCGCGCTTCAACTGGATCTTCCATTTCGGTCAGGCGCCGCGCTACGCCAAGGATATGAAGGTCATCCAGCTCGACATAGCGCCCGAGGAGATCGGCCACAACAAGGCGACCGAGGTGCCGCTCGTCGGTGACGGCAAGGCAATCGTCGAGCAGTTGAATGCGGCACTCGCCGGGCGCCAGTGGTTCCATCCAAAGGACACGCCGTGGCGCCAAATGATCAGCAAGAAATCCGCCGAGAACGCGGCGATGATCCAGCCGCAGATCGACGACGACAGCGCCCCGGCGACCTATTACCGCGCTTTCAAGGACATCGCCGCCTGGATGCCACGGAACTCGATTCTGTCGGCTGAGGGCGCGGGCACGATGGATATCGGCCTGACGATGCTGCCGGTGTTCAGCGCCAAGGCCTGCCTCAATGCCGGCACCTACGGCACGATGGGCCTCGGCCTGGGGCAGGCGATCGCCGCCGCGGTCGTGCACCCCGACCGCCCGGTCATCCACCTCTCGGGCGACTCGGCGATCGGCTTCTCCGGCATGGAGATGGAGACGCTCTGCCGCTACAACCTGCCGGTCAAGATCGTGGTGTTGAACAATGGCGGCATCGGCCCGGGCATGCCCGAGATCCCGAAAAACCCGATGTTCAACATGAAGCCGAACTCGCTGATCTACGGCGCCCGCTACGACAAAGTTATGGAAGCCTTTGGCGGCAAGGGTTTCTTTGTCGAGGACCCGAAGGACCTCAAGGGCGCTCTCGCCGAGGCGATGAACTTTAGGGGCCCCGCTCTCGTCAACGTCGTGCTCTCGCAAGGCTCGGCCAGGAAGCCGCAAGCTTTCCGCTGGCACAGCTAACCGGCTGTGACGCATCGCGCACGCAAAGGGCCGCCCCGCAAGGGGCGGTCCTATTTGCCGAAAATATAGTGTAGGGCGGAACGTTTCGTGGGCGACACTCAGTCGCGATCTTAGCAGCGCTGAGACGATGAACGTCGTGTTTGCGGTGGTGATATTCTCCCATTTATCCGGGCAACCAGAGGATTTTACCATTCTCCTCTACGACAGGAGCTTGGCGTGCCAGGACGCCAACGACGACTTTCTCCAGACGACAAGGAATGAGCGCCTCAAAGAGGAGGCTCGGGGCGTATACGAGCCAAACAGACACGAGCGGCTGATATGTGTCCCACTGCCGAAGACAAGCCCGTGCGTTACGGTGGCTACCGCCAGCGGCCGTGACGCTAGAGAGACCACGGCTTATAAGGAAGCATACCAAGTTTGCCGCCGCCTTCTGGGCGTGGAGTAGGGACGAAGATCTCAACCTGCTCGAACAGGCCGAACAGGCGCTCGGCTCTTGCAGCAGGCCTTGCGATCTTCGGCTCTAATAGTCATCTGTATTGCCCTGCCAAACTCCGGGGTGTCCTCGAAATCAACGATTTGCCCGCGGAGAGCACGTTTTCCGTTTAGAACGTAAGGTTTGCAAAAATCAGGTAGCGGGCGCGGGTCTATTTTAGCAGTGACGCGATAACCTAAGAGAGAAAAACCGTAGGCGTTTAGCTCGCCGAACGGCGCCAACTCTGGTAAGCTGTACAGCCCGTTTACGTCTATAGTCTTGCTCCGATATCGCTGAACCATCACCTCGAATACATCAAAGCTGGACAGTAGCTTCAATCCAAACAGTACGTCCCGAGCTTCGTCTTCATGTGGACCCAGAGCAAGTGTACACTCGGGCCGCGTACTTATCGATGCTCTCCACAGGACGGATAGGAAGAAACCGCACAACAGGTCACAATTTACACCCGACTTGTTAAAGCGAGTCTCCCGCATATTTAAGTCGCGCCGATTGAGCTTGAATTTTTTCAAGAATTCAAAGGCTGGCTCGTCGTACTTCTTATTGAGATGTCCGTCACAAGCAGAGCAGAGAATTCTGGAGTCAAAAACTCCGAGTGGGTTTTTCCGCGTAGCAGCATTCATCGTGAGGGTTACGTTTGCGGAAGTCTGGTATTGAAGAAGTCTGCCGAATGAACGAGGTATGATATGTGCCTCAATTAGCCTGGTGTTATCGCATCCTAGTCCGCGGCAGGTGTGTGAATATTGCTGTACACTCATCGCAAGGACTCCATCCCTGGGATACCGGCGTCATCTCGACGTTGGCTATAACGTATAGTATACACGGCGATTGTGGCCAAAACGCGTCGCAACGGCCGAATGCGCAGCAGTGGCGTAGTGGCGTAGGATGGGTTGAGGGCGGCGAAACCCATCATCTTTCGCCGAAGCCGGCACCGTTATCGTGGCGGTCGCCGGCCCAATCGACTAGCAAGCGTAGCGACTGGCCACGCATCGCTTGTCGATTTTTGGTTACGATCGGGAGAATGTCGACGGTCGAACGGAGAGATAGAGCGTACATGACGGTGCGGCCATAACGATCTTACCTCAGTCTTACTAGCCGCATCAGAGCCCACAATGGCGACCGATGAAACACTGACGACCACGGTGTCGACCAAGGGGCAGGTCATCCTGCCCGAGGCGATCCGGCAGCGCAAAAATTGGGCGCCCGGCACCCGTTTGGTGGTCGAGGACACTCCCGACGGGGTGCTGCTGAAGCCGGCGCCAGTTTTCGCGCCGACGCGTCCGGAGGAGGTGGCCGGGATGCTCGCTTATCGCGGGAGCCCAAAAACGATCGAGGATATGGACGCGTCCATAACTGCGGAAGTAAGGCGGCGCCGTGCTCGCGGTCGATACTAACATCATCGTCCGCTATCTGACCGCCGACCACCCGGAGCAGTTCGCTAAAGCGAGCGCGCTGATCGAAGGCGAGGATGTGTATGTCTGCCCCACCGTTCTGCTCGAAACGGAGTGGGTGTTGCGCCGTGGCTATCGGTTCAGCCGCGACCAGGTCAGCGCTGCCCTGACCGCCTTCGCGGGGCTTCCGCGCGTCACTCTGGAGGACGCTGCCGTGGCCGCAAAGGCATTGGAATGGATGCGCAGCGGGCTCGATTTCGCCGATGCGCTGCATCTTGCGAAGGCGGCGGGATACGACGCCTTCGTCAGCTTCGACCAGCGCTTCGCGGCGGTCGCCAACACCCTGAGCGGGGTGAAAGTGCGCATGCCCTGAATCAGAGACAAAGACCCGTGGCCGAACCCTGCCTCGCCCCTTGCTGTGGCCAGACAGATTTGCGGCGACCAGCTGTAATAAGCTAACAACAGAGAACCTGATAAACTGAGGTGCAGATTGGATAAGATGAGCAGGCGCGGACGCCGCCTATTCGAGGCTTACGAGGACACTAGGTTCTTGCGGAGCAAGGGTGCGCGCGCTCTGCGGATACTCGCGGAGTATTTGGAGCCGCTCAATCGCTTTCAGCGCCACAACGTCCAGGACACGATCGTCTTCATGGGGTCGGCGCGGTTGCGCTCGGAGGAGGTGGCGAGAGCAGCGCTGGGCGAGGCGGAGCGGGCCGGAGAGGATGTGGAGGCGGCGCAAATGGCGCTCTCGCTATCGATCTATTACGAGGCGGCGCGCGAGCTCGCCCAGCGGCTGACCGCCTGGTCGAAAAAGCTCGGGCAAGACCAGCAGCGCTTTGTCGTCTGCACCGGCGGCGGCCCCGGCATCATGGAAGCCGCCAATCGCGGTGCTTCCGAGGCGAACGGGCTCAATGTCGGGTTGACGATCTCGATCCCGGACGAGAAATTCGACAACCCCTATGTCAGCCGGGAACTACACTTTTATTTTCACTACTTCTTTATGCGCAAATTCTGGTTTGTCTACCTCGCCAAGGCGGTCGTGCTGTTCCCGGGAGGCTTTGGCACGCTCGACGAGATGTTCGAGATCCTGACCCTGGTGCAGACGCGCAAGACGCGCAAGCAAATGCCGATCGTATTGTTCGGCACCAAATATTGGGACGAGGTGATCAAATTCGACGCGCTCGTCAAATACGGCACGATCAGCGCCGCCGACCTCGCCATTTTCCACCGCACCGATTCAGTGGACGACGCCTACGAAATCATCACCAAGGGGCTGACCGCGAACGCCCTCGCCATCCCCGGACCGGTGCTCTAGCTGCCAGACCCCGCCGCTCTACCCCTAACTCACTCGATCGCGGCAGTTTCGCGCGGCATCGACACGGCATAAACTCGCGCGATGGCGTACCAGGTTTTTCGGGTCGAGATCACTCGCGACGAGACGCGGGATGGCGGGCCGGTCGGTATAGAGATTACCGCCTATGTCGATCGCATGCCGGAGACCAACGAAGCCACGATCGGGCGGTTGAGCCGGGCGTCGCGCGGGGTGTGGAACAGCCGGCTGCAATACACCGGCGATTTCGATACGCTGGCGCAGGCGCTTGCCGCGATTACTGCGGCCTATCCCGAGACCGACCATATTCGCTGCTACGAATATTCGGTCGACAACGAATTTCCGGTCGAGGTGGCGCCGCTCCTGCGATCCGGAGAGAAGTGGCTGCCCGGCGCCTAACCTTCGCGTTTATCCCGGCCCCAGCTGGAAACCCTCTCGGCCCCGCATCCAGCTAGCAAGCTAGGATGGGTTGACCGGGCGAACCCATCGTCTTTTCCGGACGCGATGCCGACGCCGCCGACGCATCAGCCGTGGTGGCCGCCGGGCCCGCCGCCATGCGGGCCGCCGCCGTGCGGGCTGGCGCCGTGAGGTCCGCCGCCGCCATGTGGGCTGCCGCCCATCGCAAAATGTGGCGCTCCGCCGCCATGTTGGCCGCCGTTCGGCCCGCGGGCAGGGCCGCCGCCATGGGGGCCGCCGCCATGGGGGCCGCCGGTCGCGACATGCGGCTCTCCACCGCGATGCGGACTACCGCCGTGAAACGCCGGGCCGCCGTGGAACACGGTTGGGCCGGCGCGGGACGCCGCTGCGCCATGGGCCGCGGCTGCGCCATGGAAACCCTCGCCGGCTCGCGCCGCCGGGCCGCCATGAGAGGCCGGCGCGCCATGGTACGCCGCTTCGCTGTGAAACGGGGCAGCGCCGCCGCCGTGGATCGCCGCCGCCGCGCCGAAACGCCCGCCGGGCCGGCCGGCCTCGCCGCTTGCGCCGGCAACGCGCGCGGCGCCGCCAAATCGGGCCGCCGCGGTCGTATCCCTGGCGCCGCCGCCGTGCGCCGCCATCGTCAGGGCGGAGACCCTCGCGGCATTGAAGCGCGCTCTCGTGGCTGTGTCGGCATAGGGGACGCCCCCGCGATGGGCGGGGTTGTGCACCCACACACCGCCCGAGAAGGCGGCGCGTCCGCCGGAGGCTAGCGCCCAGCGGCCGGAGTCGACGGCAATGTCGCGACGCCCCCAGTCGACCCGGCCCCAGCCCCAAAACGGGCCGAAAGACGCCAGTACGATCGGCGGTTGAAAGCCGATCCAAAACCCCGGCGGGTAGGCGAACCCGGCCGGGACCGGGAAGTAATCGGGCGGATACGCCGGATAGGACCACCGCCCGTACACGACCGGGCTGTAGACCGGCACGCAGACCGCCTGCGGCTCGGCCGGCAGGATCGCGATGGTCGCACCGCTCACCTGGATCACGCAGCGGCATTGCGGCGTCTGCTCAAGGTTCCCCGCCGCCATCGCCTGATGCCGCAGGCTCTGCACCGCGGCCATGACATCGCCCTGCTGGGCGAGGAAGGCGTTGCCGAGGTCCTCGGTCCATTGCAATTGGTTGCTCATGTTGTCGAGCACCCGCGGGAACGCCGCCAGCGCCTTGACGCTCGGGTCCCAGTCCTGCGTCTGCAGCGCGGCGGTCAGCGCAGCGCCGGTCAGCGCCTGGTTCGCCGGGGCATCGACCCAGCGTGCCGCCTCGACCACTTCGAGCGGATAGGTCGAGGCCATCAGAATCTGCGCGAGCAGCGGGTCGGGATAGAGTGCCACCGGCGCGACCAACTGGTCGAGCTGGGCCTCGGTCAGCTGCGGCGCCGGCGGTGCCCCCGCCGCGTTTGGAGCCGGCGAGACGGAGATCGGCGGCGGCATGGCTGCCGCGTTTGGAGCCGGCGGGCCGGAAATGGTCGATGCTGCCGCTGCCACCGGCTGGTCCTGGGCGAGCGCGATGCCGCTCATGGCGATGCACGCGAGAAAGGCGGCAAACCCCGGCCGAGCGACCCCGATCGTACAGCGCAGCATCGTTTCCTCCGCAAGCGGCTATACGACCCTAACGTTTCCGGTCGGGCGACAATTCCGGTCGCCGCTAGCGCCGCTAGCGCCGCGGGGTGCCGCGACGCGATGGCGGGCGGCGACGGGTCGATCGCGTTCGGCGAGTGCGGCCTATTCGGCGGCGTTGCGCCGGGGCGAGGCGGCGGCGCGGCTCGCGGCGTGGCGGTCGATCTCTTTTTGGATCGCCGCACTCGCCCGCCCGGTGAAGTCGACATGACGGCTGGTCGCGAAATCATAGCTGCCTTGCAGCAATTCGCGGCTCTGCTGGTAATGCGGGTGAACAAAGCGCGCCATCAGCTCGTAGCTCTTTTTGGTCGCGTCCCAATCGGCCCAGTTCTGCGCCAACTCGCACAGCACGCCAAACCCGCCCGAACCGGCGACCAGCCGGTCGACATAGGCGATCGCGTCGTCGGGGGTGCCGATGCAGGCGGTGCCGGTCTCGATCAGCCAATCGGTCGGGTTGGCAACCTCGGGCGGGATGATCGGAAAGGTGGCGACGTCGCGGAAATAGTTGGCGAAGGCCTGCACCCCGAACTGCACGTTTTGGCGCGCCTGCTCGCGGGTTTCGGCGATGTGGAACAAGCCGACGACGCGCCAGTCCTTGCGGTCGGGGACATGACCGTTGGCGCGCGCGGTGTCTTCGTAAAGCCCCCAATTCTCGGTATGCCGCTCCATCGCCATCGGGCTCGTGCCGCCGATCGACAGCATGCCGATGCCGTATTTGCCGGCGAGCAGCGAGCCCGAGGGCGAGCGCGCCGCCGCCACCGCCAGCTCCATCGTCGGCCGCGTGTAGGGGCGCAATTGCAATTGCGCCTCGGTCAGGTTGAACCAGTCCGTCTTATGGGTGACGGTCTCGCCATGGAGCAGGCGGATGACCACATCGAGCGACTCGTTCATCATCCGCCGCTGCTCGCCGGGGTCGATGCCGATCTTCAGCGCGTCGTGGACGAGAGCGCCGGGGCCGACGCCCAGCATCGCCCGGCCGCGGGTCATGTGGTCGAGCTGGACCATGCGGTCGGCGAGCATGAACGGATTGTGGTAGGGCAGAGACACCACACCGGTGCCGAGCCGGATGTGGCGGGTGCGCTGCGCCGCGGCGGCGATAAACATTTCCGGGCAGGCGATCAATTCGAAGCCGCCCGAATGATGCTCGCCGATCCACGCCTCGTGATAATTCAGCCGGTCGAGATGTTCGAGCAGCTCGAGATCGCGCTCCATCGACAGGGTCGGGTTTTCGTCGTGGTTGTGGAACGGCGCCAAAAAGATGCCGCTGCGCAAATACAATTCGTCCATGCCGAGCCCTCCGGCGGAAAACCAAACTCGCGGCGGATCGTCGGTCATCGCCCGGCGTCCCGCAAGCGAATTCCCTGGCCGCGCCGTCCCGGCTCGCGGCCTCGGCCGGAGCCCGTTCTCGCCCTTTCGCCATTGCCGGCGGCCGTCGCGGCGGGCGATGGGATAGGCGGACAAGCCTCCAGGCGAAGCGGCCGCGCCGGTCGCGCATCACCTGTTCCGCCTGACATGGGGCGGATTGGCGACGCCGCCCTTGGTTGCGGCGATGATGGCGACGCGTTTCGCCAGCGTCGGTGAAGGGGGCACGGTATTCCGCCGGCGACGCGGCGTGGTCGGCGCTGGACGGCAATGCGTTCGACCCCGCCGAACGGGTAGTCGAACAGAAGATCATAAGAGAATTTGGACGATCCGGTTCGATGCTGCGACCTGATCCGCAGTCGCTGGATCTTGTCGAGCCAGCTTCGGACCTCGCGGCGGAAATGCTCGCGCTGCTCGGGCGGAAACTCAAACCCCGCGAGCTTGATCAAGTGCAGATTGAGCGGGTCCGTCAGCCCGAGGAAGATCTGCCGCACCAAATGCCGGCGGATACGAGATCGCCATTGCTTTTTGGAGTTTCAACTCGTCACGCCAGCGCTGTGCCCTGCTGGGCGGTGTAGGCGAGTTCGGGGACCGGGGTGCCGGCGGGCTTGGCGAAAGCGGAGAGGGCGCATGGCAAGAAATTGCCGCTGCCGCGGGCGGCGGCGAGGGCGCCGTCCTCGACGACGATCCGGCCGCGGCTTAATACCGTTACGGGCCAGCCTCGCAGCCTGCGGCCCTCATAAGGGGTATAGCCGACATTATCGTGCAACAAGCCGGCGGTGACGGTGACCTCGCGCTCGGGGTCCCAAATCGCGATGTCGGCGTCGCTGCCGACCGCGATCGTGCCTTTCTTCGGGTAGAGCCCGTAGAGCTTGGCGTGGTTGGTCGCGGTCAAGGCGACAAAGGCATTGAGGTCGAGCCGGCCCCGCCCGACACCCTCCGAAAACAATAACGGCAGGCGCAGTTCGATGCCGGGGACGCCATTGGCGATGTCCTTGAAACTCGTCCGGTCGCCATGCGGCAGCTTGCCGGACGCGTCGTAGCGATAGGGGGCATGGTCGGAGGAGAACACCTGGAAGGTGCCGTTTTTGAGCCCGGTCCACACCGCCTCCTGGGCGGCGTGGTCGCGCGGCGGCGGGCTGCAGCAGAATTTCGCTCCTTCGAGACCGGGCTTGGCGATGTCGTCGGCGGTCAGGAACAGGTATTGCGGGCAGGTCTCGCCGTAGATTTTGAGGCCCTTGGTCTGGGCGTTGCGGATCACCTCGATCGCCTCGGCCGCCGAGACGTGGACGAGCAGGATCGGCACGTCGAGCAATTGCGACAAGGTCACGGCGCGGTTGGTCGCCTCGCCCTCGGCGAGCCGGGCGTGGCTGACCGCGTGATAGCGGGGTGCGAAGAGACCGCGCTCCAACAGGCGCGACGTCAGCCATTTGATCATTTCGTAATTTTCGGCATGGACCATGACAAGCGCACCCTCGCGCCGCGCCAAGGCTAGAATGTCGAGCATCTGCCCGTCGTCCAGCTGCAGCAAATCGTAGGTCATGTAGACCTTGAATGACGTATAGCCGTCGCGGATCAACGCCGGCAGTTCCTGGCCCAAGACCTCGGCGGTCGGGTCGGTGATGATCAGGTGAAAGGCGTAGTCGATCACCGCCTTGGGCCGCGCGGCGTCGTGATATTCCTCGACCACTTGGCGCAATGACTGGCCGCGATGCTGGGCGGCGAACGGGATTACCGTGGTCGTGCCGCCAAACGCCGCCGCCACCGTGCCGCTGTAAAAATCGTCGGCGCAGACGACCCCGGCCGAGGAACGCTGCTCGAGATGGCAATGGCTGTCGATGCCGCCCGGCAGGACGAGCTTGGCCCTCGCGTCGATCTCGTGCGTCCCCGGCCCGAGATCCCGGCCGAGGGTAGCGACGACGCCGTCCTTGACGCCGACATCGCATTCCACCGTATCGGCGGCGGTCGCCACCGTGCCGTTGCGGATCACCAGATCATAGTCGGGCATGGCGTAATTCCTTTTCAGTGCGTTTGTCGGTACCGCGTACTAAACAAAACGACTATTTCGACAAATTCCTTGCGCGCGCGAGGACGCGAAATCGGGGCACTCGCAAGCGCGTGCTGTTTTTATTGATCTCAGGGTTGCCTTGGGCGCAGGAGCAATTGCCGTGGTTGGAGCGAGGGAAGATAGTTTGTGCCGCGAAAACCGATACCGCGTCCATCAATTCTGGACGAGTTTGAGCCGCTGGGAGCGCCCCATGGACAACGGCGCTGGCGTAGTGATGGCGGAAAGCGGCTATATATCTGGGACGCGTTACATCGAGAAATCGAGTCTTCAACGCTCGCGGGAAGCACTTGGGGAGTATGGACCCGATCCCCGGTGAGATGGTGAAACCGGCGGTCGCAGGGAGAATGACCGATGTCTAGCTACACTCGCGGACCGGCGACGTCTCTCGATCGATATTTAAATGGCGAAGTGCTTCCCGAGGATATAGATGATTTTGTCGACATCTGGCATAAAAACCCAGCGAACAACGAAATTTACCAATTTCTTGGCATGACCAGGGAGGAATATTCACTTTGGCTTCGTGACCCGGATACCCTCCCTCTGATCGCTCGCGCACGGCGAGCCGGGCTGCCGCTGAAATCCGTGCTCCGCGCCACCCTCGAAGAACTACCTGTCGTCTCCCGCCCAGCCAATGCCGTCAAAGTAAAGCGGCTAATGCGCTGGCTTGAGGAATCAAGCAGAATTCCGTGATCGAGTCTCCCCGGACACATCTGGCTGATCGGTTGTGGTCGTCGTGCCAGAAAACAAAGCGCGGGCCGACTCCGATCTGCCGCGGATTAAGACGATGATCGGCCGGTTTTGGCGACGCGCTCGCGCAGCGCGTCGTAGATCGGGAGGGTGCGCAGTAGGTTTGCGGTGACGATCGCGGCAAAGCACGCCGCGAGCATCGGCAGCAGGGTCGTGAAGGCGGCGGTCATTTCGGTGACGAGCACGATCCCGGTCACCGGGGCCTGCACGATGCCGGTAAACAGCGCCGCCATGCCGACGACGGCGAAGGCCTCGGGCTCGATGCCGAGACCGGGGAATGCCGCCTGACACAGCGCGCCATATAACAGCCCGAGCTGGGCGCCGAGCACCAGCAACGGGGCGAACAGGCCGCCCGGCGTGCGCGCGGCATAACACACCGCCCCGAGCCCGAAACGCAGGGCAAAGGCGAGCGGGATCATGCCGATCGCCGCACCGCCCGCCAATACGCGCTGGGTGATGTCGTCGCCGCCGCCGATCAGCCCGGGCGCGAACCAGCCGGCGATCCCGACCAGTGCGCCGATGGCCGCCGCCTGGATTTCGACTGGCCACCGGATGTCGAGCCGCGCCGCCAGCGCAATCATGCCCAGGATCGCGCGGTTGTAGAGGCTGGCGGCGACACCGGCGACGACGCCGAGCGCCAGATAGAGCGGCCAGGTCGCGGCGACGGCGTAGGGCAGGGGGCCGGTGGCGGTAACCGCCTGCGCCGACACCGCGACTTGGAAATCCGGGGCGTCGCCGAGAAACAGCCGCGAGATCAGGATCGCGGTCGACGACGCGCCGAGGGCGGCGATCGCGATCCTGATCTCTAAGCGCCGCACCAGCTCTTCGAGCACGAACACCGCACCGGCGATCGGCGCGTTGAAGGCGACGGCGAGCCCGGCCCCGGCGCCGGCGGCGAGGAGCGTGCGCTGATCGGGCCACGAGCGGCGAAAAGCCTTGCCGAGGAGATCGGCGACGACCGCCCCCATCTGCACGCTCGGGCCTTCGCGGCCCAGTGCCATGCCGGCGCCGATCGCCAAGAGGCCGCCGAGGAACTTGACCGGGATCAGCCGCGGCGGGGCCGGCGGCAGATCGCCGGTCAATGCCGCCTCGACCTGCGGGATACCGCTCCCCGAAGCGTAGGGCGAGAATCGCCGCACGAGCCAGGCGGCGAGCGCCACCGCGGCGCCAGCACCGGCGACGACCAGCACAAACCCGAACAAAGGCCGGTGATGGGCGCCGGCGATCAGCGCGCCGCGCCAACGGTCGGCCTCGGCCAACGCCAGGCGAAAGACCGCGACGATCAGCCCCGAGCCGGCGCCGGCGAGGAGCGCCAATGCGGCGAGCGCCAGAAGGCCGCCCTCGCCGGTCCCCGGCTCGGCGCGGCGGCCGCGCCGCCATCTCACCGCGCGCAACCGCCGTCCCCGCGATGCAGCAGAAGTTTCATGCGCAATCCCCGCTCCGCCACGACAACGCCTCTTCTGCCGGCGGCGGGTCAAGCGCTACTGTGAGTGCGACACATCGAAGAAGGGGCTCGCCATGACCCAGCCGTTCGCGCACCGCCCGACCATCGCCGTGACCCGCCATGCGATCGCCGCCGGGCATTACCTCGCCGCCACCGCCGGGTTTGCGATCCTCGAAGCCGGCGGCAATGCGATCGACGCGGGGTGTGCGGCCGGCATCGCGCTCGGCGTGTTGCAGAGCGACCTCGTCGATGTCGCCGGGGTGGCGCCGATCATGATCTACCTCGCCGAGAAGCGCGAGGTGGTCACGATCGCCGGGCTCGGCGCCTGGCCCCGGGCGCTCGACCCCGAACTGTTCATGCGCGAGCACGGCGGCAAGATTCCGAAAGGCGTCCTCCGCACCGTCGTGCCGGCCGCTCCCGACGCCTGGATCACGGCCCTCAAGCGCTGGGGCACGATGAGCTTTGGCGCGGTGGCGGCGGCGGCGATCCGACTGGCGCGCGACGGCTTCCCGATGTACCCGCTGATGGAGGCGAGCCTGAAGCGGCACGAGGCCGACCACCGCGGCTGGCCGTCATCGGCGGCGATCTTTCTGCCGAACGGCAGGGTGCCCGAAGCCGGCGACAT
>Ga0210395_10000989_pt1 | contig 22022 bp, 40 predicted proteins | sample IncBWH4OmetaG_FD_150861 | JGI IMG/M metagenome (GOLD analysis project Ga0210395, IMG submission 150861) | Forest soil microbial communities from Barre Woods Harvard Forest LTER site, Petersham, Massachusetts, United States - Inc-BW-H-4-O ...
ACACGACAACCGAAATCGGTTGACGTTCTGAGAGCGCCCGCTACAATGGGCGCTCGATTGATCGCCAACAAACGACGGGAGTTAACATGACACGTTCTATTCTTGCCGCGCTCGCAGTGCTCGCACTGCTGCAAGGCTGTGAGACAATCGCGCCCGATGCCATCACGTTGGACACGGCGCACGTATCGCATCACTACGGATCGCCCGGCCCGGACAACGGCTTTGACTCTGGCGGCATAGGTGAGCATTGGAAAACAGGACCGATTACCGTGGACCTTGCGCAGTATGGGCGCGACGCCAAAAACGGCTGGAGTCCCGAATTCAGCGCTCGCGCGAGCGTTGCAGTCTGGCAAAAATAGCTTGACCGCTTGAGAGTGCGTAGTCATACTGCGCACTCAACTGGCCGGCCAACGTTTCCGATCGTCTAAGCTAGGACACGCCACGTGCGTAATGCTAGGGCTGGGAACTAGCTCGGGAACACCTAACGCATAGGAGCTAATGACCATGCCCAAACAGCTAACCTTTGCGCGCAAGCCTGCGCGCTCGTATTTCATCATGAACCGCACGGGTGTATTTCGCCCGTCCGAGATGACATCCAACCAGTGCAAAGAGCCTGGATGGCCAGAGTACACCTACGCGCTGCGCATGGTGTTTCCGGGTGATATGAAACTGGATCACAACGATTTTATCATCGATCACGCGGAAGTCGATGCGATGGTGCGCAAGCTCGCGCCCAAGGGATCGTGTGAGGATATGAGCGCTCGCATTCTGGACGCGTTGCACGAGTTGATGGCAAAGAAAAACTTGCCAATGGTTGCGTGCAAGTGTGTGATCCGGCCGAGCGATCCAACCGCGCCCGCCTGGATGGAGCGTGTGCACGTCGCGGACAACGCGCACGTTGAAGCGCTGCGGTTGCTGCAATGACTATTAAACAGCTTTGGGACGGCGTAGTCGTCCTGTTCTGGATCGGCGCAGCGGGTAACACCGCTGCGCTGATTGGCGTGTGTTACCTTTTGGCGCGAGCCTGGAGGCGCAGAAAATGTTGACTTACAGGAGATACAAAGATGGGTGCTATGCTGTTACGTCGCGCAACGGATACCGTGGAGCCTGCGCCCACGATAGACCAACCGCGCGTGCTCGGTTCCTTCGGACTGGTTGGATCGCTCGAAGCAACACCGGGCGTTGAAAACATCCGCGAGGATGTGTCCTTCGCAGTGCGCGCAAACAAGTGGATTGACGCAACGGGCGTTGGTCCTTCTTCGGTGCGCTCGAAGCCTGTCACAGTTACACCGTGGGGTGAGCTTGACGTTTCCGCGTTTGTGGAGTCGTTATAATGCCGCGCGCAATCGACAAACCGCTAGGCATGACGGAAATCGAAGTGCTTGACGGCATCAAAGAGCATATCCATTGGCCGCTCGAACTCAGCCTGACACCGGCCGCGTTGCACCGTATCGAAATCGAAGTGCGCGACGCACTCGACATGCTCGATGACGGGCCGGTCACGACTGAGCTTGCCAATTTGTGCAGCACCATACGCGCTCACCTACAACACGTTGTAAAGGAGGAAAAGGAAAGCCGAGCTAAGGCTGCGTTGTCCGATCCGCTGTTAGGTTGATTGTGATGGAAATTCTCGAAAAGCTTGCTATACTGGCGCTCATTGCAGGGGCCGGTTTGTTGAATGTCTGGATGTCGATTAAGGAGTGCAAACATGACAAGGCGCGATTACGTGATGTTGAGCAGTGCGCTCAAACGCGCGACGGATCGCGCGGAAAATGCAGACGAGTTGAACGGGGTGCGTGCGGCAACCGAAGAAATAGCGGGAGCTATCGCGGAACGTTCTAGCGCGTTCGATACGGATCAATTCAAACATGACTCAGGAGTTGCAAAATGAAGAGACTATTACTCGCGGTTGCTGTGCTCGGCACCGCGTTTCAGGTTGGCCACTTTACGGAGCATGCGATCCAGGCGCACGAGTGGCTTTTCGTCAACCGCTCCCAAGCCTGGATGTCAGACCTAGCGATGTGGCTGTCAATGCACATGGGTTCGACAATGGCGAGCGGGATGGAGGTGTTACACCTCACGGGCAATTTGATCTTTCTCGTGACTTTGTACGCGTGGCTCGCGCTCAAGCCGAGTGTATGGATGCGCCGTGCGTTTATCGTAGAGGCGTTTCACCTCACGGAGCACATAGCGCTCACCGCAACCGTGTTCCTGTACGGCCACGCTGTAGGATGGAGCACGGCCTTCGGGTTTGCGCCCGAGTGGTTTGGGCATAACGGCGCTGTAGGCTACCGCGTGCTATGGCACTTCGGCATGAACCTTATCCCTTCGTTCCTCATGATGTGGGCGCTCACGCGCCCACGTCCTCGGAAGCCGATCGTGTTGAACGGTGTCAGGCTGTCATTCACCAACCTTAGAGGCTAACATGGCCAAGCTCATCAGAATCAACCCGGACGAGTCCCGCGACGTGTTGCACGACGTGCCCGGTATCGGAGTATCGGCGCGTAAGAAACACGCGGACGGCCTTATGAACTCACCGCAGGAGTTTTTCGCGGTGCGTTTGCTCAAGGCTCCAGCGGACCAAGACCAGACAGAGTATTACGTTGAGATGTCTCGCGCGGAAGCTTCGGCCGTGTTGCGCGACTTCCAGACGTTCATTGAGTAACACCTAACCATAGGAGCCAACAACCGTGGAAACCAAACTGCTACCCGCCCCATACGGTTATGCCGAGGGGTATCACATCTCACTCCGCTCGCACGAGGGGTTTGATCCGGCCGCAACCAAGTCTGCCATCATGGCGTATGGATGTCCGGGCCGGATCGCAGACAAGGCTATCTCATGCCTGAAGTCGTCCAACCGCTACGACTGTGTTGTCAGCCCGCAGTGGTTTAGCAGCGTAGGCCAGCTACGCGATAAGCTCGGCCGCGCTGGCGTGGACATGGAGACCTTGCACAAACCGGACCCGAAGGACCCCGGACGCATGGCACGGAAATTGCGGCAGGGGATTCGCTTCAACATTGACGCGTACGACAGCGGACAGTACCGGACGCAAGCGGACAACCTTCCGCGCTATCTGACTGACATCGGGAAGCTACTCGCGACCTCCCGAGACTACTTGAAATAACCCGGCTCGGCCGCAGCTAGGGTTGACGGCGCACGGTGCAGTCCTGTACCGTGCGCCTTGTCGGGTTTGTCGAGTCCCCACTATGAAGCAATCCGAATGAGTTTTAGCGAATACGCCGCATCCGGTTGGAAACTGTGCGGCATCGAACCGGGCCGCAAGTCCCCAACGTACAAAGGCTGGAACGATAACCCGATCGCGGATGATGCGCTCGATGGGTTAGACGGCGCCGGCCTTCTTCACGCGTTGAGCGGGACTGCGGCCCTGGACATAGACGACCTTGAGACCGCGCGCCCGTGGCTCGCGGAGCGCGGCGTAGACGTTGATGCGCTCGTGGCAGCGCCCAATGCCGTGATGATAAGCTCGGGCCGCGACAACCGCGCCAAACTCCTGTACCGCATGAAGCGCCCGCTGCGTACGCTCAAGCCGAAGGACAGCGGCATCGAGCTACGCTGCGCGACTGCGGACGGCAAGTCCGTCCAAGATGTGCTCCCGCCAACCATCCATCCCGACACGCGCAAGCCGTATGCCTGGAAATATGGCGACCCTCTGGTAGCACACTGGTCCGCGCCCCCGCCGATCCCGCCGAGCCTGCTCGCGTTGTGGCGCGAGTTGCTGGCGATGTCTGCTACCCAGTTCGAGGCTAATCCAGAAACCGCGCCGAGCGGTGCGCTGTCACCCGTTGAGACCGTGCGCAAGGCTATCTATCAACACATCCATCGTAACAAGGTAGACATCACCGACTACAACCAGTGGCTCGATGTGGGAGCGCGGTTGCATGAGGCGACCAACGGATCGCAGGAAGGACTCGACATATGGGATGAGTGGTCGCGGACTGACACCTCGATGCGGAAGAATGGAGCGCCGCGCTACGAAGGCAAGGAAGCGATCGAGGTCCACTACAAATCGTTCCATGCGGGGCGCCAAGGCAACGTGAGCCTCGATGGCCAGATCGCGCAGCTACCGGCCGAGAAGGACGAGTTTGAGGTAGAAAATAGTAGTGATGAGTCGGTTGAGGACAGCACGGCCGAGAAGCTGAAGAAACAGGCCACTGCGCGCAAGGCGGATGCCACGGCGAAGTTGGAAGCGCGGCTCGTGTTTGTCTACGCGGCCGAGCGCTACTTCGACACGCAGCGGCGCCGAGTGATCAACACCGATGGCGCCCTAGAGCACATGTTTACCCACATGATGCCACGCAAGAAGGGCGGCAAGAAAGAAAGCCCGGTGCAGATTCTCAAGGAATCGAGCACGAAGCGCTACGTGGACAAGGTTGGGTTTCATCCCGGCGAGGGCGCGATCTTCCGCGACCGTGAGGACTACAGCTATGCCAACACCTACGACGGAAGCCGAATTCCTGCACCACTTGAGCCAACTGGCGAAGAGCTGGACCGGATCGAGTGGCTATTCAATCGTATTGATGACCCCGCGTACCGAATATGGCTCAAACAGTTTTATGGGCATGTTGTACAACGACCCGGTGTTAAAATCCGCTCTGCGCCGCTCATCTGGTCGGCGGAAGAAGGAAACGGGAAAACAACGCTCGTCCGAATGATCCCAAGTCTGCTGGTAGGCCCCGCATTCAGCAAGGAAATAACCCACAACCAGCTTGAGGACGGTTTCACGGGCTATCTAGCGGACACGTGGCACGTCAACCTGACTGAGTTCCGCGCATCGAGCCGCAATGAGCGCGAGGCGATATCGAAGAAGGTTGAGAGTTGGATAGCGGATGACGTGGTGACTGTACGGCCGATGCATCAAGTGGCATACTCGATGCCGAATCACTTCTTTCTAACAGCGAGTTCTAACTTCGATGACGCGGCCAGCATATCCAACCAGAATCGCAAGTGGGCGATTCACGAGTTGAAGGCGCCGCAGTTCACAGAAGACGAGCAAAGGTGGATATACGATGAATTTCTACTTACTCCCCGCGCTGCCGGTGTTCTCCGCCATTACTTTCTTGCTGTTGACCTGGCTGGGTTCACGGCTAGCGCGAAAGCCATACAAACGGAAGCGCGGCGCGAGATGATTGAGGCGTCCGCGAGCACGGACATCGAAGCGATGGCGAACGCGTTTGATGAAAGAAGCGGGCCGTTCGTGAGGGACGTGGTTTTAGTGGCCGAGGTGACGGAGTGGGCGCGCAAGGCGGGCAACTTCAAACCCTCGATGCACCGGGTTGGCAAGCTTCTTGCAAAACCGCCTTTCGGCGGGAAGGCGAAACGCTTCCGAGTCGGGCCGGGCTTATTCCACGGTGTGATTATTCGCAACCACGCAAAGTGGGATGCGGCACCCGGCAAAGAGATTATGGACCACATCCAGGGCGCCGACGATGGCGACCTGGGAGTCGAAGAATTTGTTGATGAGACTGTTGACTTACTGGCATAGTTGGTATCTACTTCCGTTCCCCACTCTGGAGATTGAACATGTCTGATGCAACCCGCGCTGTCGCCTTGAGCGAAGCGATTAAATTGGCCATCGCATTCGAACAAGGCGCGAAGTCCGAGATTCTGGACATCGCGCGCTCGTTCGATGATTTTCTGAACGACGCTGCAACGCCGGCCACCAAGACCAGCAGCGCGGCCGGCAAGGAGCCTGCAAAGCCGACAGCCACAAAGCCGCCCAGCAAACCCGCGACTGGCGGTAAGAAGCCCGCTGTGAGCGAGGATGAGACGATCCGCAAGGCGCTGGAGGCTCAGCGGGCAGAACAGGCAGCGGCCGACGCTGCGGCCGACGAGAACGAAGCTACGGCGCCCACAACGGACGATGTGCAGGCAGTCATCGCCAAGCTGTTGGCGGCCGGGCTGCGAAATGATGCCGTGAAGCTCTTGAAGAAGTACGGAGCGGCCTCAGCTACTGGAGTCAAGGGCGCCAACATTCCCAAGTTCGTCGCTGAAGCCACAAAGCTTCTGCCGGCCGACGAAGCGGCGGATGACGGAGCCGACGCGGACCTTACCGCGTAACGAGAGTCGAAGCCTGTCCGGTACGTCGTTGCAAGTAGGGTATCCGAACGTATGCTACCGGACAGGTTAGACACCGAATTCGAGGCTGTGATGTCGGCGACGCGGGGCGCGGCCACTCCCTAACAGGATGGTACTCCCTCCAATACGCTAAGGACCACCGGCCTCGAACCGTGTCCCGCCCGGTTGGCGGCGTACGGCGACGGAGCGAACTGCTATGAGGGGAGAAGACCTCGCGTCATCTCGGTGGCGCGGTAGCACTCTCTGCAAGGTTCGATTCCTTAACCGTCAACCGGGAGATGGGCTAACACAACGGAGTTACAAATGGAACAGCGCAAACTGACACGGATGGAGCGGCGCTCCATCGCACAGATGAAGGCATCAGCTCTCCGCTTCATGGCGGAGTTCAAGCTCAAAGCCGAGCATCTGTTGGAAATCTTCGGCATGGCGATCCGCGCCAAGATGTCGGAGCCCTCGAACCGACACAACAGTATTGGCTCGAACTACTTCAACGCGCATGGGACACACCACTATGTGCACGCTACGAACCATCACCCTGCGGGTACGAAGCTCGTCAGGGCGTTCATCCGCCATTCGCGGAAGGAACAAACGGTCTACCGGCGTCTGTACGCCGAGCTTACAGGCAAACAGTACAACGGAGTCGAGGCGTGAGCACGATCCCGCACCATCCGCAGTGCGCGGTCTCGCTAGACGTTGAGCCCAAGCCACACAACCACATCCCACGATGCACATGTTGGCAATGGCGACGGCAGCAGACCGCAAAGCGGAAACTCAGGGGGCGCGGCTTGAGCCGTGGCCCCCTGTTCCTACCGGACGGTGTGACCGCGCTCGGCAACGGCAACTACATACGCACTCCGCTCGGCGGGGGCGGAGATTACGGATGAAACACTACCTGTTCTTCGTGCTAGCCTTCGTTGTGCTGGCCTACCAGTTCGGTGTTGCAGTTGAGCGCGACGAGCCAAAGATGGGCATTCCGGCGCTGCTGACTGCGGTGTTGATCACCATAGGACTGTGCGCGCTGTGAGTTACCATTCCTTTTTCGGTCCATCGAAAGGTTCCATGTGGATGGAATGCTTCGGCGCGACCTCCATGCCAGAGAACCAAGCCGATGAAACCTCCAGCCAGTATGCTGACGACGGGACCGCTAGCCATACGCTTGCCGCGTGGTGCTTCGACAACAATAAAGACACCGTTGACTATCCCGCCGACCATATACTGGTTAACGGTAAACGGTTTGATGTCGATGACGAACGGCGCGATCGAATCCAGATATACGTCGATGATGTACGACGTAGTGCAATGGGCGGTACGCTCTGGTCAGAGCATCGAATCGATCTCTCGAAATATCTCGGTATGGCGGTCTGTCCAACATGCGAAGGGACCGGTCGGCTTCAGTTGGCCGTCTGTCCAACCTGTCGAGGCGAAGGCGAAGTACCGCAAGGCGGGACGAGCGATGCAGTTATCATTCAGAACCTCACAGATACTCTCATCGTCTCCGACCTTAAGGATGGCGCTGGAGAACGCGTTTGGGCCTCTTACCCGAGCGAAGTTGGAAGCGGTCGTAGAATCAATCACCAAATCGGGCTATACGCGCTAGGCGTTCTTGAGGACGCACTGATGTTGGGCTACACGATCAAACATGTGATCGTCCGCATCTACCAACCGCGTCTGCATCACATAGACGAGTTCACCATTAGCGTGGAGGACTTGTTGGGTGACTTTGCGAGCCGCGTGGTGGCAGCCGCTGCCGCCAATGGCGCGGCGCTGATCATGCCTGTCGGTGAGCTTGACGCGGCCGGCATGCTGACGCCTGGACCGAAGCAGTGCCGCTGGTGCCGCGCAACTGTGCGTTGCCCGGCCTACAAACGGATGATCACTGAAGTGTCGCGAGCCAACTTCGAGGATGAATCACAGGGCGAACTGCCGGTGCCCGAGGATACAACCTACCTCGCGCAAGCCTACGCCAAGGCGCCGATGATCGCGGCGTGGCTCAAGGCTGTCACGATCGCAGTCAACAAGGCAGTTGCGGACGGCAAGCAGGTTATGGGACCCGATCACCAGCCACTGAAGTTTGTGGACGGCGGTGAGGGCAACCGCGCCTGGGACCCGTCTAAACTGTTGAGTGGCGAAGTCGAGGCGTTGCTGGCGGGTCAGCTCGGCCCGAAGGCATATGAGCCACACAAGCCGATCACGGCGCCCGCAGCGATGAAGCTGTTGAACAAGAAGGCGACCAAAAAGCTTTGGGAGGATATCTTCCAGCCGATGGTCAAGCGTCCGCGCAAGCCGCCCGTGTTGGCCTGGGGAAGTGATTCGAGGCCGGCTGTCACAGGCGGCGCTGAGGCTTCCGAGTTCGAGGATGAAGACATTGGAGTAACAGAATGAGCCTGCGCTACGTGATCTTTCGCGACGACCCATCCACGCACGATGAGGTCTACCTGACGCGCAAGCCGTCAGGCGGGTTTGGCCAGACGACCAAGCCCGAGCAGTCCAATCTGCATTTCGAGAACGCAGCCGAGGGCTACGCTTTCGGGAAGCAGTTTCCCAAGTTGGAGTTCTGGCGAGTGGGACTCCGATGAGCATCACGCTTTCATGCCCCCGGCACCCTCGATATCAGGCGAAGCGCGAACCGCGTTGCGACTGCGAGTATTGTTGGGAGATGTGGCGCGTGAAGCCCATCTTTCACTTCCCGAAGAGGGTTGACCCGAAACGGAAGAAGTGATACCGTCCTGTTTCCTGTAACTTCCATCAATCGTTCTATAGGAGTTAGTATGGCTGATAAAGCTGAAAAACGCATTCTGCGATTCCACTTGCGCGATGTCCGTCTCGCGTTTCCCAACCTCGATTCGCCCGGCAAGTTCGGCTACGGTGCCCGCTTCTTGCTGCCGCCCGATCACACTCAGACTCTGAATCCGATGAGCCGCGAGTATCTGGAAGACCTGGGAATCAAACCCCCGGCCGACCTGAACGCGCGTATCAAGACGGTTCTGCTGTTCGAGAAGATCGCGCTCGCTGTAGCCCGCAAGAAGTGGGGCGCCAAGGGCGATGCGGCTGTCAAGGCGCTGAAGCTGCAAGACAAGTTGTTTTTCCACGATGGCTCATCCAAGGCAGAGTTGGACGGCTTCGAGGGCAACATCTTCGTCGCGTCGGGTTCGCGAGGCCCGGTGCCCATGTTTGATCAGGTGCGCAACGAAGCGACGGCCCGCGAGGTGTACTCCGGGGCGTATGTCGTGGCGAGCCTGGACTTTTGGGCGCAGGACAATGCGGAAGGTGGCAAGCGGATTAACTCGTCCGTCTACGGCGTGCAGAAGCTGAAAGACGGTGACGCGTTCGCATCTGGCGGGCCGCCAGCCGATGCCGGCGAGTTTGATGAGATTGGCATCGATGAGGATGCCGGCGCTGAGGGCGGCGAGGAAGGCCCCGGCGAGGATGACGATCTGACCGCGTAACTCCCCCGCTGACGCAAGTCAGCTTTAGGCGGGGCGCAAGCCCCGCCATTTTAACGAGAGCCCCAACAATGATTCGACTTCTCCGCCCCACGGTGGATTCGATCATCGCCAACATCACCCGGCAGGTAAACCAACTGCACGATGCGGCGAATCGCCACCACAACGAATCCTTGGCGCACAGTGCCGAGGCGGATCGACGCGCCGCGTTGGCGACCGTCGAAGGTGCTGAGCGCGACCGTGCGCGGAGCATCGCTAACAAGCTGAAGGACTTGATCACATGAGCATCGACGCAAAAGGTACACCGGCTGAGCCGGATGCGGACGGGGTACACCCGGCCGACAACATCGAAGTGCCTCACTACCACTTCAATGTGCTGAAGATCGTCACCGACGCGCAGCGAGAGTTCGAGAAGCGCACAGGCAAGGTCGCGAAGTTCTTCTACGCGCCCGAAGCTCTGTTGTATCTGATCGACCGCTCGGTCAAGCAGACTGCCGAGGTGATAGGCCAACCGATTCCGCAGGGCGCATTCGTCTCGAACGTTTACGGCATGGAGCTTATGGGCGCCACCGGAACGTGCGTGACGGTGAGCGCGGAGCCGGCTCACAACGCGGAGAACACGGAAACCGACGACAAGCCACACGGCTTCATCGTACCGGGCGCCGTGGGTCAGGCGTGAGCGACGCCAGCGGAGTGCGGTTCACGGACAGTATCGAGAATAACATCGAGATACTCCGTGAGCTGCTGCGGGGTTTGCCGCCTGGGACCCGCAATCAGGCGCGGCTCGCGGCTTCCACTGTTGAGAAGGTCATCACCGATCTGATGAGAGACCAGCAGGGAAGTCGAGGTGCCGCGCTCGGGACGGCCTTTGCTATCTACGTGTTTGCTTCACGGTTCGTGGAGGAAAGCGACGGTGGCGATGGTCAGGGTAACCAGTTGATTCAGACCCTGAACTGACATGAAGCTCTGGATCGACCTCGAAACGCGCTCCCCGATACCGATCAAACACGGTGTCAAGAAGTACGCCACGAAAGTCGAAGTTATCATGGTCCAATGGGCTATCGATGACGGCGAAGTCGTGGTGGAGGACTTGACGCGTGCTGACGGCAAGGGCGGCGTGTACGTGGTCGATCCATCTCCTGAGCTGCAGCAGGCTATCAGCGCTGCTGACGAGCTGTGGGCGCATGGCGCGGAGTTCGAGCAACAGGTTCTGTCCACGCAAAAGTGGTATCGACGCAAGGGCATCAGCCGCAAGAAGTGGCGTTGCACGATGGCGCTCGCGCGCATGCACGGCCTGCCGGGCGGTCTGGACAAGCTGTCCACGATTTTCAAACTCGATGAGAGCGAGGCGAAGGATAAGCGCGGTTATGAGTTGATCCGCATCTTTTGCATCCCGCTCAAGAGCGGCTTCTACTACAACAAGTACACTCACCCGGTTGAGTGGGCGGAGTTCAAGATTTACGGCGGCTTCGACATCACCAGCATGCGTGCGGTGTATCGCAAGTGCCCAAAGTGGAATTCAACCCCGAGGATGTGGGCGATCTGGCATCTGGACCAGCGCATGAACGCTCGCGGGGTGAAGGTCGATCTGTTGCTGGCGCAGGGCGCGGTAGACGCGACCACGCGAGCAAAGAAGCGACTTAAGGACCAAGTTACAGACATGACGCTCGGCGCCGTGGAGACGGCCAACCAGCGTAACCGTATGCTGGCGTACCTGTCAGAGTACGGTGTTGATTTACCCGATCTGACAGCCGACACCGTGGAGCGCCGACTTGAAGACGAAGCATTACCGGAGCACATCAAAGAGTTACTCCGCATCCGCCAGCAAGCGTCGAAAGCAAGCACGGCGAAATACCAACGTGTCATCACGCAGAGCGTTGATGGCCGCCTTCACAATCTTCTTGTCGCTTTCGGCGCCGCCCGTACCGGACGATGGGCTGCCAGAACGTTTCAACCACAAAACCTCCCACGGCCGAAACATAAGCAGTGGGAGATAGATGCGGCGATAGAGTTCTTCCGGCGCGGCGAGATAGAGCTGTATGATGCGGACAACGTGTTGGGCCTCGCTTCGAGCTGCCTGCGCGGCATCATCATAGCCGCCGAGGGCAGGAAACTGGTCGTGTCTGACTTGGCCAACATCGAAGGCCGGGACATGGCCTGGATAGCTGGTGAGGACTGGAAGCTCGAAGCGTTCCGCAAGTTTGATCGGAAGGAAGGACCCGATCTGTACAAGGTGAGTTATGCCCGTGCGTTCAATATCGATCCCAACGACATCGCGGATGAAGGCGATTGGCGCCGGCAGATCGGCAAAGTCATGGAGCTTGCACTCCAATACTACGGCGGCGTTGGCGCATTCCTCACGATGGCTGAAACGTACGGGCTCCGTCTCGAAGCTCTCGCCGCAGCGGCATGGCCGGTCCTGCCGGATTGGGTGAAGGTCCAGGCGTCCAAGGATTGGCAGAAGGCCATCAAACGGCGCCGCACTTACGGGATCGAGGAACGCATTTGGGTTGTATGTCAGGCGCTCGTGATTCTGTGGCGCAAGGCGCATCCGAAGATCGTCCAGTTCTGGAAGGACTTGGAGGACGGGGTGCGCGAGGCTGTCAAACACCCCGGCAAGGTGTACAAGGCGGGTCGGGTTGAGATTGATCGCTACCAGAAGTGGCTGCGCATCAAACTCCCGAGCGGGCGCTACCTGTCGTACCCCGCGATGCACATCGCGAAGGACGGCGCAGATTTTAATGACCACGGCACGTTGAAGTTCACCGGGGTCAACCCATATACCAAGCAGTGGGGCCGGATCGCGACCTACAGCGGTAAGCTGGCCGAGAACATTGTCCAGGGGAGTTCGGCTGATGTCTTGATGGATGGCCTACTGGCTGCCGATGAAGCGGAATACAACCCGGTACTGAGCGTCCACGACGAGATTATAGCCGAGCCCCTGGATGATCCAAAGTTTGATGACAAGAAGTTGAGTTGGTTGATGACACACGCGTCCCCGTGGGCCAAGGACATGCCGCTGGCTGCCAAAGGCTTCACCGGATATCGATACCGCAAATAGGAGCCCACATGAGTGCTAATGGTGATTCAACCCGCGATTGGCTGCTGAAAAAGCTGCTGAAGGCGAGTGGTGTACTGAAGGAACAAGAGGTCTCGCTGAAGCTCGTCAGTGCCGAGCGCGACAGCCTGTCTGCCGAAAACCTGATGCAGAGCGCACAGCTCAGCGATCTTTCCAACCAGTTGCAGAGCCAACGGAATCTGGCCAGCTCACTGCGCGAGCAGCGGAATTCAGCCCGCGAGTCGCGGGACGAGTACCGCCGCGAGAACAGCGAGTTGCGCCGTCGTGTGCGGAGTTTGTCCCCCGACGCGCAGTTCAAGATCATGTATCAGCCCGATGCGTACGGAACGCAGTTCAAGCCGATCCAGCTCGCCATCGAGTCAGTCGAGAGCGCGAACGGCAAGACCACGATCCGCACCCGGTGGCCGCAGAATGTTGAGTTGCAGCCGATCGTTCAACCGCTCCAGTTCGCGAACACGGCTATCACGGCTGGATGGGACAACACGGAAGAGTACCAGGGCCTCAGCGAGCGCGAGTTGAAGGAGAACGGTATCATTATCGATGATCCGATCAATGATCGCTCGCCAGCTCTCGACACGCAGACGCAGGAAGCGGTGCGGAACGTGTTCAACGGCCCTCACGGCTGTAGCTAGTGTATCTGGAGGATAAGGTAGAAGACGAACTCGCCGAGGGCGTAGCGGCCCTTGGCGGGATCGCCTTTAAGTTCAAGCCTTTCGGGATTATCGGTGTGCCGGATCGGATCGTGTTGTTGCCGGGCGGCAGACTGATATTCGTTGAACTCAAGAAGCCTGACGGAGTGTTGAAGCCGTGGCAAAGCCGGATGCATCAGACATTGCGCGAGCTGGGTTTTCGGGTGGAGGTTCTGTGGAGCATTGGTCAGGTGCACCATTTTATCCTGACATTGTAAAACCTGTTTACCGGTACAACTGGCGCGTTGAAAATTGGTACCTGCGTTCGGATTGGCGCTATGTACCTTGGCACTTTAAAGTGATGTACCGTGGCTAACCTGATCCTACGCCCGCCGCAAATCCCAATGGTGGAATGGGTACGCAGGCATGCCCGCAACGGCCTATGGGCCGGGATGGGTATTGGCAAAACGTCGTCGGTGTTGGTTGCGCTCGACTGGATGAGACTGCTGGGAGAAATCGATGTACGCAATCCAACATTGGTCGTGGGGCCGATGCGTGTTGCACGCGACACTTGGCCTGAAGAAGTCCGAAAGTGGGATGAGTTCCGAGACCTTACTATTGTTCCGCTCACTGGCACCCCTGACGAGCGACGACTTAAACTACAAACTGTGGCGGATATCTACACCATCTCATATGAGCTTGCACCGTGGCTCGTTGAGCGTTACTTGGAGAAATGGCCATTTCGAATAGTGATCGCGGACGAATCGGACCGCCTGAAAGGCTTTCGGGAGAAGTCATGGACCGCGAAACGGCAACAGAGTATTGGGAACGACAAGAAAGGGCGGAGCGGAGTGCGCGCCTATCAATTGAGCAGAATAGCTCACAACCTCGTGGACCGCTGGATCAATTTGACAGGGACGCCCGCAACTGCTGGTTTACAGGATCTCTGGGGTCAGACATGGTTCTTGGATCGCGGAGAACGTTTAGGATCAACATTCGGAGCATTTCAGCGGAGATACTTCAGGCGCTCTTGGGACGCAGACCCGACGCACGGGACAATGGAGTTGATGCCGGGCGCGGACCAGTGGATACGGGACGCGGTAAATGATATCCACCTAACTATTGACCCAAAGGACTACTTCAACCTGCAGGAACCGATCTACAATCGGCTTGAAGTCAATCTACCGGCCGGTGCGCGCAAGCTCTACAAGCAGGCGCGCAAAGAGATGTACATCGGCCTGGAGGAGCTGTTGGGCCAGCCGGGTGGCATCAACATCGTGAACGCCGGAGTGCTTGCGCAAAAGTGCTTGCAACTGGCCAACGGCGCGATATACTCCGATCCAAAGCGAACCGCATGGGTGAAGGTGCACGATGAGAAGCTCGAAGCGCTCGACTCGATTATTCACGAAGCCAGCGGTGCTAGCGTACTGGTTGGAATTAACTTCCGACACGACCGGGAGCGAATTCTGCGGGCCTTTCCACAGGCTGTCGATATTGCACGACCGGAGGGCTTGGCTGCTTTTAAGGCAGGCAAAGCGACTGTTGGAGTTGCCCATCCTAAGTCGATGGGACACGGAATCGACGGACTCCAGCTCGTGTGCCATCACCTCGTATATTTCGGACACGATTGGAAAACTGGGGAACGACTCCAGTTCTTGGAACGCGTTGGTCCAATGCGTCAATTCCAAGCCGGGTTTGAGCGTCCTCTTTTCGTCACCGACATAGTAGCTCGGGACACTGAGGACGAGAACGTGATGCGGGTGCATCACGAGAATCGCAGCGTAATGGATGTTTTGTTAGAATCTGCAAAGAGGTTCAAGTGAAAGTCACACCCCTGTTCCTACTCACTCTCACCTTCGTGATCCTGAGGTTGATCGACAAGATTGACTGGTCATGGTGGTGGGTCTTATCACCGCTCTGGATCGTGTTCCTGATCGCGATTCTGGTCGGCGTCATCCAACAGATCGGGGAGAGCAAGTGAAGGTCTACATTGCGGGTCCGATGACCAACATGCCGCAATTCAACGTCCCGCTGTTCGATAGAGTAGCGGGAGAGTTGAGGCAGAAGGGTTATGAGGTCGTGTCGCCGGCCGAACTGGACTCCCAAACAATGCGACAGGCTGCTCTCGCTTCCCACGATGGGAATCTGGATGAGCTGGAGAAGACGACCAAGGAGACGTGGGGCCATGTGCTGGCACGCGATGTGCTGGTGCTGTCCGATCACGGCGTCGAGGGTATAGTCCTGCTTCCGAACTGGTACAAATCGCGCGGCGCGACCCTGGAAGCAAACGTTGGTCTGCTCAATGGGCTGGAGTTTTTCGCGTATCAGGAAGATGGCGGAAACATCTCCGTGGTGCCCAAAGAGTTTGTGTTGCTGTATATTAACCACGGATACAACATCCGATGGGGGAACGTACCGTGAGCTTGCTACCTGACAACGACAAGGAGCGGAAGGGCCTGCCGATCCTCAACATGATCACCGGCTACTTCCCGAAGGCGCTCCGCGAGGTGACTCGCGTGTGCGTGGCCAATAACACCCGCTTCAATCCCGGCCGCGACCCTGCGGACATCTCGTGGGCGCGCGGCAAGAGCCCTGACCAGCTCGGGAGCGCGTTCCGGCACATTCTGGAGCGCCGGGTCGATGGCAAGGTGTTCGAGATGGTCGGCGGAGTCGATATTTACGTGCTGGCTGAGGCTGCGTGGCGCGTTCTGGCGGCCCTGGAGCTGGAGATAGAAGCCCAGGAGTCGATCCACAGCGAGGGCTGCCCCTACCCCAAGGCGCCCTGCCATTGTCCCGCCTTGCGACGGCAGGCGCAGGTTGAGGCTATGGTTGCTGAGGCGGAGAAGGGTCGAGAACCGCTGACGCCGGCACAGCGGGATTACGCCACCCGAGCCGCGACCTCCTATCTGGATCGGGCGGATGGACCAGTATCCCCGCTTCCGGTATGCTCAGTGACTCACGAACTGCCGCCGATCCAGGGGTGCGATTGCACGGAGTGCACCCGTAAGCGGCACAACGCAGCAACACGGGTGTAACCACATGGCCGCGATTCACATCAATCCTGAGCACAAAGGCAAGTTCACTGCGCGACACATCGGCGTCGAGAAGGGCCTGAAGTCGAAGTCTGGACTCGTTCGTAAGGAAGCCAACTTCGCACGGATGGCAAAACGCCACTTCAAGCCGCTAGGCGACGTAGTGACGGGAAAGTAACATGCCGATGGAATCCAAAGCCCAGGTGCGGGCGATGTACGCGGCCAAGGAAGGCAAATCAACGCTCGGCATCCCGCAGAAAGTGGGTGCCGAGTTTGTAGCCGCAGGACCGGCGAAAAAGAACCTTCCCGAGAAGGTGCGCAAAAAGAAGCTCGGTGACGAGCTGACATCAACATGACGGAGCCCCACATGCCCAAAGTAACTGCCCGAACAGGCGCTGACTTCGCGTCCAAACACGTCCGCAACACTGCGGTCCACGCGAAGATCACAGCCGCCTTGAAGGCGATGTCGATCATCGGCCCCGAGCACTGGGAATACGAGACTGACCTGTCTCGGCCGCCCTACGGGATCAACAGTCGAGACCTCGCGGAATACCGCGATGACTTCAAGCAACACTGGCTGCTGACCGAGGTGCAGGACGGCGAGAAGCCGCGCCGCGTCTGGTTCGCTGACGCCAAGGTTGCCGCGAAATACCGGCCGAAGGCCACCAAGGAGTCCACATGACAACCGCCCGTACGGGCGCTGATTACGCGGCGAAGCACGATCCCGCGACGATCATCGCCAAACTCAGCGCTCAGCTCACCAAGCTGGAAGCTGAGTCAGGTACGCGCCAGCTCATTGCCGGGTTGCTCGGCAATGCGTTGGAGCGTCTCGAAACCCTCAACCCGCCGAAGTGGACCACGGAGTTGGTGCACCCGGAGTCGCCCGGCATCCCGACGCTGTTCCTGTCGGACATCCATGCCGGCGAAGTTGTCCAGGCCAATCAGATCGGCGGAGTCAATTCGTATGATCTGGAGACCACGGCCACGCGCATGGAGCACACGGTAAAGACTGCTGTGCACCTCTCGCGCATTCTGGACCCGGAAATGCGCTACCCCGGCATCGTCGTCCCGCTCGGCGGCGACATGGTGAGCGGCGACATCCACGAAGAGTTGCAAGTCACCAACGCGCTGCCGACGATCCCGACCGTGTTGGAGCTGTACGAATACATCGTCTCAGCTATCGTCTTCCTGTTGGAATACTTCCCATTCGTCTTTCTGCCTTGCGTGACGGGTAACCACGGGCGCAACACGAAGAAAATTTGGGCGAAGAACCGGACGCGCACCTCGTTCGATTGGCTGTTGTACCAGATGCTCGCGAAGCGGTTCAAGGACAACCCTCGCGTGACGTTCTACATCCCCGATGGCAGCGATGGCCACTACGGGATTTACAACACCCGGTACGCGATCACACATGGCGACCAGTTCAAGGCTGGCGACTCGATCATCGGCCCTATCGGCCCGATCGCTCGCGGCGACCAGAAGAAACGCGTCCGTGATCAGGCTGTTGGTCAGAACTACGAAGTGCTGATCATGGGCCACTGGCACCAGTACATCCACACCGAGCGCTACATCGTCAATGGCTCGATGAAGGGCTACGATGAGTACGCCGCGCAAGGCAACTTCGGCTTCGAGCCGCCGCGTCAGGCGCTGTGGGTCACTCATCCGCGCTTCGGGATTAACTGGCGCATGCCGGTGCTGTGCGAGCTGCCGAAGAAGGTGAAGGCGTCTCCATCCATCATCACGGTGTACTAATCATGATTCCTGAGTTCATCCTGCTCGCGATCACCATCTCAGCCACGGATGGCCATGAGATTCAACGCGTTCCGAAAGGTCAACCATTCGACACGCTGGAAGCATGTTCGGCGGAGCAAATCAAGACTGGCATCCAGCATCCCGCCGATGGCACTATCGTTGTGTACGACTGTGCCGTGGACCTCAAGGGGATGCTTGGACGTGAGAACCGAGGGTAAGGACCCGCAGCGCGATGCTGTGTACGATTGGGAGGGGGAATTCCGAGACTGGAATCGGAAGACCCTCTCCCTGAGCGATGTTCGAGCTTTCGTCCGCACGGCGTGCGCCTACTACGGCGTCAAACCGCCCTCAGTCCACCATCACACTGGCCGGGCCTACGCCTTCACACAAGGGCGCAAGCTGAGCTTCCCCGACTGGTGTATGAATCCCGCCGTGGCGCTCCACGAGGCCGCGCACTACATCGCGGACCAGCTTTTCGGTAATGAGCTACAGGACCACGGCGAGACGTGGTTGGGCATCTATCTATGGCTGTTGGAGAAAGCCGCTGTGGCGCCCCGTAAGGCGCTCACAGCGAGCATGAGGCTCTACAAGCTCAAGGCTAAGCGGATGCCACCGGAGCGGGCGCGTCTGGCGTCAGGAAAAGAGCCTTTTCTGCCTGCCGCCGTCGCAGAAGCCCTGCGTTTTCCTGCCCATTTGTATGGTCCCACACCAGAAACTGAGCGCTAGCCGCGCCCGTGTAGTGCTGATTGACCAGCTTCAGGAGGGTTGAATTGTGGAACGCTTCTACACCTACATTGAACGCGAAACTGACAAGGGCATCGAACGCGTTCTGCGAGATGGCAACATCGAGCGCCTTGAGTACACCGACGACGGTGACCTGAAGGTCGTGTACAAGAGCCATGTCAGCTTGCTCCTGCGTCCAGCAAAGGCCCTCATGCACGTCTGAGCCTGTGTGGCCCCACCCGATCGTCCAGATGCCGCGTTGGTCCTGATACGCGGTTAGCTTGCAGCTCTCGAACGACTTTATGAGCGCGATCCCCGCGCTGCCGACTTTCATTTCTTCTTACCGAGGAATACATACAACCCGGCCGCGATCGAGATGATCACGGACAGGTACTGGAGGTAGGGTTCTGTGGCCACCATAAAGCTAGTCACGCACCCGCTCACACTCGTGCAGGCCAGAAAGTGTTTCATTGTCGTAGCCCCTGGTAGCCGCGTAGTTGGGCGCTTACGGCGTCGGCTCGGGCCGCAAGAGCGCTGAGCATTGGGAGGATATCTGGCCCTGCTTGCCCTCCCCCACTGCGATTATCTCCAGCAGGCACTTGCTGAATGACAGCGGCGGGGGTGCCGGTTGGGACAGCGACGGATCGAGCTGCACTGGCGGGGGCGCTTTGCACGTTATCGTTGACGCACAACCGAACAGCAGTAGAAGGGGTATCAGGATGAGCCAGCCGAAATGCCCGTAGCTCAGAAAGTTCTTGTGCATGTGAGGTCTCCGCAGTAGTGACCGCTGCCACATCCTTCAGATGTTGGGCCGCAGCCTGTTTAGCGACTACGGCAACTTCCGCCGTGACGCCTTCTTCGTAAACGTGGTGAAGGTAGAACCAAACACCCCCGCCGACGAGCCCGAGCGCGATAAGCTCCAGAGCCCATTGCGGGAGACCGATCCAACCGAGAAGTGTGGCAATCATTTTGCATCCGCCTCTTTGGAGTCGCGGATCACCATCCAGTGATACGCGCCCATCAATGTTACTTGCAGACCCGAGTATGTGGCGAAGTTCGCGCCCGAGGGGTGCAGGAACAGGTACACAGTCCCGGCGAGCCCCACAAAGGAGATGCAGCCGAGTATGAACCAGTCCCGCACGTCCATTACGGAGTGTCCGTGATGCAGGCGACTGCCGTGGTGCCCGGTGCGACGCCGGTGTTGGCCGCATTCAGGTTGTTGGACGGCGAGACGCGCACAACGATGGACTCACCCGAGGCGAGGAACCAACCGCCGACCGTAGCTACCACAGTCGCCGCAGGGCCGAACGCGATCGACATCGGGCCGCCTGCGGTGAGCTTCACGTACCGCGTCGCGATGTTGAAGGCCGCCGAAGGCGTCGAAGTCGAGGACGACAGCACGACCTGGGAACTGGTCAGAGCCGCTTCGTTGAACGCGAGCACGTCAGTGTTCTGGTCCATCGAGGCCAGTCCACTGAATTCCGCGATGTGTAGGTCAGCCATTACGAGACTCCGATTTCCGCGTCGATGTTGAGCACCAGCTTGTTGGCGCTATCCGCAAACCCCGTCAGGAAGTCTGCCGCATCGAGCCGCAGCTTGCCGTACCAGTCCGCGTACGAGTTCGCGCCGATCGTGGTTCCAGACCAGATGGCCGCCGTGGTCGCGGTACTGCCACCGGTCGCGCCCTTGTAGAGCGTGGCTTGATGGTTCGAGCTGTCGTTGTTCACAACACGAATGTGCGTGATGAGGATGTACGGCTGCGTCATCGTGAAGCCGACCGGCCCGGACAGGGACGTGATATTCGGATTCAGGATGTTCGCGGCCGACGCGCCCAACGCGATCGGCTCGATGTTCAAAACCTTGTTCGATGCCATTGCAATCTCCTAAGAATTGTGAGTGTACTCTAAGCTGTGCGCCGGAACCAGTGCACGTACTCTGCGTCCTGGCTATCCACGACGTTGAGCATTACGTGGGTCGCGGCAGCCAGCGAAAACGTCGAATGCTGCGTGAAACCGGGGGGTGCGAGCCCATTCGTGGTGTATTGCGACGGATACGGATACAACGACGGATTTCCGACCTGAATCCCGATTGTAGAGTAATACAGCGTATACGTGGTTCCTGTGCCGGGATAGCTCACCGCGAAGTAGTACCACTGATACGACGGCAGCGAAGCTGTCGTATTGTTGCTTAAAAAGGTGAATGCTCCAGTTGACGGGTTGAAGCTGGAGAACTGTTGGTACGCCGTATTCTGATAGACGAAGATGTTGTACAGGTTGTTGGTCGTTGCACCAGCATTGATGATCGCCAACCCAGGACCGTAGTACCCGACGTTGTTATAGGCGCCCAACGCCTTCATCGTGAAGCACCACGCGCCAGAGCCCGGCAATGCCTGTCGAGCGCCGAACGTTGTGTCAGGACTGGACTGCGCCGGAATGTACAACCCGTATGGGCTCAAAATCTGTGGCAGCGGTGTTGACGGGGAAGCGTCCGAGATATAGGTCCACGCATTGGCGCCAGACCGGCGAGCGCCAGTTGTATCCAACACGGTGCCGAATGTGAACTCATCGTCCCATGCTGTTGGTGAAGTCGGCGGAACGTCGATCAGAATGCCACTCGAACCGCCGCCTGAGCCCGCAGGCCCTGTCATGCCGGGAGGACCCATGTCGCCATCATCGCCAGAGTCACCCTGAATCCAGATCAACGGTCCCTGCGGACCTTGTGGGCCTGTTGCTCCAGTCGGACCCTGAATGCCGGGCGGCCCTGGTACAGCGTCCTGACCATCCTCGCCATCGTTGGCTGACATGAAGATCGCCGGGCCAGCGGGACCCGCAACGCCTGTTGCACCGTTGGCACCGTTTGCTCCAGGCGTACCTGGGACAGCATCCTGACCATCCTCGCCGTCCTCAGCAGACATGAACACCGCAGGACCCATTGGGCCTGCCGCGCCTGTTGGACCTTGTGGCCCCATCTGCCCAGGAGGACCCGGATCGCCGTCTCCGCCGCCCCCACCGTCATCACCCATCATCCAAGGGATTGGAGCTGTCAGGTTGATCGGCACCGCACCGACCAGCGGACCTCCGCCGCCGAGCCCAGGACCAACAACGATGGACGCACCGGACCCTCCGCCAGTGCCACCACTAATCGTGTTTGGAGTTGCGGTTGTCAGCCCGAGCGCGAACTTCAGTTGTGCGATCGTGACTAACTGGCCAGCAAAGCCGTCGATCGTGGTGCCCGCAGCGTTGGACTGCGAGTTGACGATGACAGCCT
>Ga0210395_10000990_pt1 | contig 22015 bp, 19 predicted proteins | sample IncBWH4OmetaG_FD_150861 | JGI IMG/M metagenome (GOLD analysis project Ga0210395, IMG submission 150861) | Forest soil microbial communities from Barre Woods Harvard Forest LTER site, Petersham, Massachusetts, United States - Inc-BW-H-4-O ...
CTCATCCGGTTCACGACAATGGAGAGCGTGCCGGCACTGCGTTCCGCCGGCGGCGTCTGCATCGCCAGTTCCGTCGATGTCTCGTTGATGTGCCAACCGTGCTGCCAGCCGTCGTACGTATAGGCGGTGATCTTGCCATCGGCGTCGATGGCGGCGCGCACTTCGGCCAACTGCGCCGGGCCGTAATTGTCCCACCCCAGCTCATCCCAGCGCATGAATTGCACGCGCACGGGGCGGCCCACGGCCTGCGATAGGATCGCGGCGGCCTGCGGCGCATCCTCGTAGCAGCTGTGGCCGAAGGTGCCGGATCCTTCGTAGTACTGGACCCGCACGCGCTCGATGGGCAGCCCGAGCAGCGTCGCAAGCATGGTGCGGGACGCATAAATGTCCTGCGTTGAGGAAAGAACCAGCGCGCTTTCCGCACCGACATCGGCAAGCGCGCAATTGGGGCCGAACGGCGCGTGCGCCTGGTATGGCGAGAAATAAGCGGCCGACGCGACATAAGCCGCCTGCGCAAATCCCTTTTCCGGTTCCCCGATATTGACGACCACGGTGTCGGTCGTCTTCGCCGCGCGCAGCACTTCGGGAAGTTTTGCGCGATCCGGCAATGCCGGGCTCGCTTCCCACGTGATGTCCAGCTGCTGGGCGGCCTTGACGGCGTCCCACTCGCGCTCCGCAACGACGCCGACGAAGTCGCCGCGGCGCACGATTTGCGCGCCGGGAATGTTTGCGATCGAGCTGTTGTCGATGCCGCGGACCTTGGCGCCGCTGCCATAAGCGCGCTGACCGCGCGGTCGCACCACCCGGCCGTGCAGCATGTTCGCCACGCGCACGTGCTGCATGTTCTCATATTTTCCGGCCACCTTGTCCGGAATGTCGATGCGCGGAACCCTCGTGCCGACGAGCCTGTACTGGCTCGCCTGCTTGCGCGGCGCGGTGCCGGTGAATTTGACATTGAACGGCTTGTCGCCGAGGAGCTCGCCGTAGCTCACGGAGCGGCTCGGATCGCCGTCGATGGAAACGACGCCCTTTGCCACCGTCAGGCTTCCCGTCTGCACCCCAAGGCGCGTCGAGGCGCGCGCCAGCAGTGCCTGCCGGGCTTCCGCCGCTGCGGCGCGAACCTGGGGCCCGCCGCGCTCGATCGACGAGCTTGAACTGGTCGCGCCCTGGTTCGGCGTCACGTTGGTGTCGAGCCGCACCGCGGCGAGCTGGCTCATATCGAGATCAAGCTCTTCGCCGGCGATCTGCAACAGGCCCGTCGTGTTGCCCTGGCCGAGCTCGCACTTGCCGAAATACAGCGTGGCGGTGTTATCGGCGTGGAGTGCGATCCAGGTATCGATCTCATTCGGATCGGGCGGCCCGGCAATGTCGCCGCGGGCGGCAAAAGCGGGCGCAGTCGCTGCCAGTTCACCCGCGAAGCTAAAGCCGATGATCATGGCGCCGCCGCCTTTGAGCGCATCGCGGCGCGAGAAGGTCATCTCGGCATGAGTGCTGCGGCGGGTCATGGCGTCTCCCCCGCGATGGTTCGCGACGCCAGCTGGATCGCTTTCATCACCCGCGGATAGGTCCCGCATCGGCACAGGTGCCCATTCATGGTCTGGCGGATGTCCGCTTCACTCGGCTTCGGATTGTTCGCCAGCAGTTCCGCGCCCTTCACTGTCATGCCGTTGTAGCAGTAGCCGCAATGCAAGGCCTGCTCGTCGATGAAAGCCTGCTGCAGCGGATGCAACGCCGGCGCTTGCGGCAAGCCCTTCTGCTGCGCGTACCACGCGGCGAGGCCCTCGAGCGTGGTGATGGATTTATCCGTCACCGTCGCGACCGGCGTAACACAGGAGCGAATCTCGACGCCGTCGGCGAGCACCGAGCAGGAGCCGCACTGTGCCAGACCGCAACCAAAGCGCGGGCCGCGCAGCTCCAACTCGTTGGTCAACACGTAAAGCAGCGGCGTGTCGGGGCTCGCGCTCACCGGCCACCAGCGGCCGTTGACTTTGATTTTGCGATCGTCCGCCATTGGCGCCCTCCACGGCTGTGCGTTGAGCCTGATGGCTTCTTGCGTTGTGTCGCAACCTAGCCAAGCCTTGGCACCCCCACAACCGGGTTGGCTAGTGTCGCCGACGAAATGCGCGCAGCACACGCGAACGAGAACTCTGCGGTGGATCACAGTATGATAGGCTTACGCGCCCATGTGGCGAACCTATCCGCGTAAGCGAGAGGCCAACCATGGTTTCGCTTGCTTCTTGGCTCGCTCGCTTCGCCGCTTCGGCATTCTGTTTGCTGTTCGCAACGCTGGCGCTGGCACAGTCCTATCCCGATCGGCCGATTCGGCTGCTGGTTTCGTTTCCGCCCGGAGGCGCCAATGATTTCGTCGGCCGCTTGATCGCGCAGTCGCTGACGGTTCGACTTGGTCAGCCCGTGGTGGTCGAGAACCGGCCCGGCTCCAACGGTAATATTGCCGGTGACGTGGTCGCTCATGGGGCGGCCGACGGCTATACGCTGCTGCTTTCCTCGGGCTCGCTTTACACCGTCAATCCGCATCTCTACGCCAAGACGTCACTTGATCCCTTCAAGAATCTGTTGCCGGTCGCGAGTGTCGTGTCGGACGAGCTGCTGCTGGCGGAAAATATCGGCCTTGAACCCAAGAACTTCAAGGACTTCATTGCGTATGCGGGCCGCGCCCAACCGCCGCTGCTCTATGGGTCGATCGGCAACGGCAGCGAACATCATCTGGCGATGGAGCTTTTGAAGGAGGCCGCCGGAATTCAAATGACTCACGTCCCCTACCGGGGCGGCGGCCCGGCGGCGATTGGCGTCATGGGCGGTGAGGTGGCGGCCATGTTCGGCGGCAACTCGGTCACGCCGCTGGTGCAGGCGGGCAAGCTGCGTGCGCTTGCCATCAGCGGACGGAAAAGATCGCAGCTGTTTCCGGACCTGCCGTCGATTTCGGAATTCTACCCGGACTACGATGTCACTATTTGGCAGGTGATGTCAGCGCCGGCAGGAACTTCGCCTGAGATTGTCGCGCGCCTGCGCGGCGACACGAACGCGGCGATCGCGCAACCCGACTTCGCCGAAAAGCTCGCCAACGCCGGTGCCGGCGAGCCCTATGGCACGACGCCCGAGGCGTTGGTGGCGCGCCTTCGGGCCGACGACGCCCGCTACGGCAAGGTGCTCAGCGGCAGTGGCTTGCAGGTGGAGTGAGGGTTCGTCGTACAATTCGTTTGGTTCTGCGGGGGAAGAATTGCCATGCGGATGCTTCGATCTTTACTCATTCCGGTTGCCGCAATTGCGCTGAACGTGCCTATCCAAGCCGGCGCGCAGCAGACCAAGGTCACCATCGGCAAGGTGATTGGCGGCGACGGCTTCCACCTTCCGTCCTATGTGGCGCTGGACAAAGGCCTCTTCGGTGCGGAGGGACTCGACGTAAGCCTCGTCGAGTTGGATCCAAAAACACAGGTGACCGCCGTTCTCTCCGGCAATCTCGACTGTGCGCCGATCCCTTCGGGCGGGGCGCAGGCGGCGTTGAGCGGCGCGAAGATCACTTACATCGTCGGTCAGTCGCTAAAATCGCAGTGGACGATTGTCACGCGCAAGGACATCAACAGCCCGCAGGACCTTAAGGGTCAGGTGTTTGGCTATGGCCAGCCCGGCAGCTCGGACCACGATGAGTTGGAGGCGGTGTTGCACCGCTTCTTTCACATGGACGCCGGCAAGGATTACAAAGTCATCGCGTTCCAGGGTCAGCCTGAGCGTATCGCGGCGCTGGTCAACGATAATATTCAAGCCGCCGGCCTCACCGTTCCGCACGCCGCGGTGGCCGCGCAAGTTGGATTGAAAGTGTTGCTGCGAACCGGCGACTATATCCCGCGCGCCGGCGGCACGATCTGGTGCTCGGCGGACTTCGTTCGGAAGAATCCCGAGACGGTGAAGAAGATCATCCGCGCCATCGCCAAGGCGGTGATGTATTTCCGCGACAACAAGCAAGGCTCGATCGCGGCATTGCAGCACCATATCGGCAGTATCAATTCCGACGCGGAAGCCGGCCTGATTTGGGACGAGGTGCACAATACGTTCGGCGCCGAGCTGCCACCGGACCTGTTCCGTGAAATCTTCGAATCGCGCCGCCTGACCATGATCGCCGCGCGGCAATGGCCGCAGGACAAGCCGCTGCCCGATCCCGAGCAGTTCCTGGCGCGCAATCTGCTCGATCCCACACTCGAGGACATGGGCTACGTGCCGACCAACATCGCGGTGCCGAGCGTCGGCAAATAATGGAATAAATGTTCGAGGCGTTGCAGCTGCGCGGCCGAAGGCCGGCACGTTGACAGCCAAATGACGTGTCCATAGGCTCATTGGACGAAAAATTGTTATTTCAAAAATAACCGAACGGCGTCTCGGCAATCGCCAGCACAGCGGCGATGTCGAAGGGAGGGTCGCCATGATCGCGCAAAAGCACAAGACCTTGGTCAGATCGGCTGCCGCGGCACTTGGTCTGTCGCTGGGTCTTTTATTCCTTTCCGGTGGGCCCGCGCCCGCGGCGGAGGACTGGAATTTTTACATGCATCAGTCGGCGCCGAATTTCGCGACATCGCGCGGCGCCAAATTGTTCACCGAGGAGATCGAGAAAGCGACCAACGGCGAGCTCAAGGTTCGGCTGCATCTGGCGGGCACGCTGCAGATCAACGCCAGCAATATCACCCAGGCCGTCGGCGGCAATGTCGTGCAGGTCGGCGACGATCTGTTCAATTCCGGAAACATCCCGGTCGCCGGCATTTTGCGACTGCCGATGCTCATTCAATCCTACGCGGATTTCGCCAAAGCGGACGCGGTGCTCAAGCCGTACATCGAAAAGGCGTACCTCGAGAAGGGCTCGACCCTGCTCGCCTCGTATACCTATCCGTTGCAGTTCATCTGGGGACGCAAGAAACTGGAATCGCTCGACGACATCAAAGGCTTAAAACTTCGCGTCGCGCAGCCGGAACAGGGCGAGTTCGTGCGCAGTTTCGGCGGCACTTCGATCACCATGAGCGCGCCGGAAGTCCCCTCGGCGCTCGACCGCGGCGTGGTCGACGGTATTTTCACCGCCGGCGTCGGCGCAGTGTTGTGGAAGGACCTGCTCAAATACGGCTACGTGCTGATTATCAACGTCAACAACTCCTACTTCATCGCCAATACCGAGGCCTACAACGCGCTATCGCCCGACCTGCAGGGCAAGCTGCGCCAGGTCGCGCAAGACACGGCGCGCTGGGACCAGGAGACGATGCAGAAGGAAGAAGCGGAGTCGGTTCAAGTCCTCACCGCTGCCGGATACACCTTCACCACGGCGACAGCGGAGGAGAACGCGCGCGCGGTCGCGGCAATGAAACCATACTGGGACGAATGGGCAAAGTCGCGCGGTCCCGACGTCATCGAGGCGCTGGCAAAGGTGCGGACCGCGCTTGGACGATAAATCCCAGCAATCATAATGGTACAGATCGAGCAGGGCCGCCGCCACGGCAGTCCGTCGACGCCAAGGCTCAAGGAAAGCATTATCGAACGCGCCTGCAAGCTCGCTTGCGTCGCGGCATTGATCGTCATGCTGGTCGTGATCGGCGTCGACATCCTGACGCGGTCGCTGTTCAATTTTTCCTTCGAGATTTCCGACGAGCTCGGCGGCTACATGCTGGTGGTGATCACCTTCGTCAGCCTGCCGGTGTGCCAGATCAGCGGCAGCTTTCACCACGTCGAGCTGATCCAGTCCCGTCTCTCGCCGTTCGCCCGCGCAGTGTCCCACGTCATCTTCGACGGTCTCTCGCTTACTTTCTGCGTGCTACTGCTGTGGCAATTAGCGCGATTCGAGCTCTCCTCGTACCGCTTCCACGATCGCGCCCCGACCTATCTGGCGACGCCGCTGTGGATACCGCAAATCGCCATGATGCTCGGCGCGGCGGCGCTGTGCTTTTCCATGGTGCGCACGCTGGCGGCTGACGTTGCCCGCTTGCGCGCGCTCGGGAGGACGACGGAGGGCGGCGATGAGCCCTGACCTTCAGATCGTCGTCACATTCGTCTTTTTTCTTGTCCTGCTCGCGAGTGGGATGGCGGTTCCTTTCGCGATCGCAGTTCCCGCCATGTTTTATCTGCTGTTGCAGGGCGGCCTGCCGAGCCTCAACAGTCTGGGGCTCGTCAGTTGGGGAAGCATGAACAGCTTCGTGCTGACCTGCGTGCCGCTGTTCATGCTGATGGCGGAAATTCTTCGCGTCAGCGGCTTGAGCAGCCGCATCTATACCGGCCTCGCCAAGCTCGTGGCAAAACTTCCCGGCGGATTGCTGCAGACCAACATTGCCGGCTGCGCCATCTTCGCCTCGGTGAGCGGATCGAGCATCGCGACCGCGGCTTCGATCGGCGGCGTGGCGCTGCCGCAACTCATCCACCGCAATTACGACCGGCGCTTGGCGGCGGGATCGCTGGCGGCCGGCGGTACGCTCGGCATTTTGCTGCCGCCGAGTTTCGGCATGATCGTCTACGGTACGTTTACGGAAACCTCGGTGCCGAAACTGTTCATGGCCGGGCTCGTGCCCGGCCTGATAATGACCGCGGCCTTCATGACCTATATCGGAGCCCACGCCCTGATTGTGCCCACCGTGGCGCCGCGCGAATCCGGACCGCGCTCGCTGCACGAACTGCTGGTCGCGCTGGCCGATGTCCTGCCGTTCGCCATTCTGATTGGCGGCACGCTCGGCGGCATCTATGCCGGCCTCGTCACCACGACCGAGGGCGCGACGATCGGCTGCAGCCTGGCGATCCTTCTCGGCGCCGTGTTCGGCCATCTCACGCCGCGCGGATTGATCGAGGCTATGTACAGCACGATCAGATTCTCGGGAAATATCCTGTTCATCATCTTTACGGCTTATGTTTTCTCCTATGCCATCAGCTTCGCGGGCGTTGGCGAGAAGGTGACGGCATTTATCGTTGGCCTGCATCTCACACGGCTGGGATTTTTCCTGGCGCTGTTCATCCTCTACACCGTGCTCGGCTGCCTGATCGAGAGTCTGGGCATGATCGTGATTACGGTGCCGCTGATCTTTCCGGTCCTGCCGAGTTACGGCATCGACCCGCTGCTGTTCGGCGTCGTTCTTGTGCTCTTCGTCGAGCTTGGGCAAATCTCGCCGCCGATCGGAATCAATCTGTTCGTCATACAAAGCATCTGGGACGGCAAGCTGAGCGAAGTGATCCTCGGCACCATTCCGTTCCATCTGACGATGTTCGTGGTGCTGGCGCTGGTGATACTGTGGCCCGAACTCGCCCTTTGGCTGCCTTATCATGTGTCGAGATGAGAAGAACGAGCCGATGCAGCGCTCTACTTTGCGAATTTTGACGACCCATACCGGCAGCCTGCCGCGGCCGCGCGAGTTGACGCGGCTGTACGCCTTGCGCGCGCGCGGCGAGGCGGTCGATGCCGCCGAAATCGATCGCGCCGGACGCGAAGCGGTGCAGGCGATCGTGCGCAAGCAGCACGACGCCGGTATCGACGTCGGCAACAACGGTGAGCAGCCGCGCGATTCCTTTTTTCTCTATCTCAAGACGCGGCTGTCGGGACTTGGCTGTTCCTGGGAGCGGCCGTCGCGCGCCGATGTCGACCGCTACCCGGACTTCAAGCGCATGTGGATCGAGCAGCACGCCAGCAAGACCCAAGTCTCGGCCCTTACCGGATTGCCGAAGGCGATCGGCGAGGTGCGCTATCTCGACGACCGCGCGATCGACGACGAATGCCGTTATTTCAACGCGGTTCTGGCAGACAATCCAGGCGTCTTTGTCGAACCGTTCATGAGCGCGCCATCGCCCGGCATCCTCGCCACGGCGGTGCGCAACGAGCATTACGATACTTTTGCAAACTACCTCGCGGCGCTCGGCCGTGCCCTTCAAGTCGAGTACGAAGCGATCGTCAAGAACGGCTTGCTGTTGCAGATCGATGCGCCCGATTTGGCGCTCGAACGCCATATCACCTACAAAGACAAGCCAGTTGCCGCATTCGTCGCATTCGTCGAGCAAGTCGTCGCGACCATCAATCATGCGCTGCGCAACGTTCCGCGCGACCGCGTCCGCCTGCACGTCTGCTGGGGCAACTCCGAATCACCGCACGATTGTGACGTGCCGCTGGAAGACATCCTGCCCGCGCTGCTTGAGGCCAATGTCGGCGGCTTTGTCCTGCCCTTCGCCAATCCGCGACACGCCCACGAATTTCGTTGTTTTGCCAAACATCCGCTCAAAGACGATCAGGTTCTGGTAGCGGGCGTCATCGACAGCCTGACGAATTTCGTCGAGCACCCGGAGGTGGTGGCCGACCGCATCGAGCGCGTCGCCGCGGTCGTCGGCGATCCATCGCGGGTGCTGGCGGGGACCGATTGCGGATTCGATACCTCGGCCGGCTGGGGCCGCGTTGCGGAGGACGTGGTCTGGGCCAAGCTTGCAAGCCTGCGCGACGGCGCGCGGCTCGCTTCGGATCGGCTATTTTCGCGCGGACGGTAAGTCAGGTTGAGCAGTGCCATATCGTGACGGCAAAATCGGTTCCTCGCGTGCTCAAGAGTGGAGTACCACAATGCCCCTGCCGCTATTTCCCACCTCGCTCGTCGGCTCGTACGCTCAACCGGAGTGGTTGATCGATCGCAAGAAGCTCGCGGGCCGCTTCCCGCCCCGCGTGCGTGCCAAGGAGCTGTGGCGGGTCGCGCCCGAATTGCTTGACGAGGCGCAGGACGACGCGACCAGGATCGCCATCCTCGATCAGGAGCGCGCCGGCCTCGACATCATCACCGACGGTGAAATGAGGCGCGAGAGCTATTCAAATCGCTTCGCCACCGCACTCGAGGGCGTCGATATCGACAATCCCGGCACGGCGCTCGACCGCTCCGGCCACCCCAATCCGGTACCGCGCATCGTCGGCAAGGTGCGGCGCAAGCACCCCGTCGAGGTTGAGGACGTGAAATTTCTGCGTGCCAATACCGACGGCGTCGTCAAGATGACGGTACCCGGTCCTTTCACGATGTCACAGCAGGCGCAGAATGACTTCTACAAGGATGAAGGCGAGATGGCGCTGGACTACGCCGCCGCGGTCAACGCCGAGATCAAGGACTTGTTCGCCGCCGGCGCCGATATCGTGCAGATCGACGAGCCCTATATGCAGGCGCGGCCCGACAAGGCGCGCCAGTTCGGTCTCGAGGCCTTCAACGCGGCGCTCGCCGGCGTGACCGGCACGACCGCGGTCCATATCTGCTTTGGCTATGCGGCCGTGATTCACGTGCGGCCATCGGGCTATTCGTTCCTGCCGGAGTTCGCCAACTCGCCCGTCAAGCAGGTGTCGATAGAGACGGCTCAGTCGGGCCTCGATTGCGCGGTACTGGAAAAGCTATCCGGCAAGACCATCATCCTCGGCACTCTGAATCTGTCGGACATGAGCGTCGAGACACCGCAGACCGTCGCTGCTCGCATCCGCCGCGCACTGCCTTACGTGCCAGCCGAGCGAATTGTCGTCGCGCCTGACTGCGGCCTCAAATATTTGCCGCGCGCCGTCGCCTTCGGAAAAATGCGCGCTATGGTCGCGGGCGCGGCGATCGTGCGGCAGGAACACACCGCTTAGTCGATTGGCTGAAGCCGAACCCGGCGCGCCCTCCGCCGAGGGGGCGACCGCCCACGCTACCCGTCAGATTGTGACGGCACGCCGTGTTCGCCTTGACAGCGAATGGGAGCATTGTCACGCTCCACGGGAACTTTAGGCAATGCAAGGTCGGCGAAACGACCGGCATTAAAATATCCCGGGAGGAAGCACATGAAGCGAATGAACACGTCGCTGTTCGCAGGTGCGTTCGCGCTCTCGATCAGCGGTATCGTCTGCGCCAACGCGCAGCAGCCCAATCCAGCAACGACAACTGAAACGCCGGCGCCGGCTGCAACGCCCTCAGCCCCAGCTCCGGCACCCGTCGCCGCGCCAACGCCGCCTCCGCCGCCGCCGCCCGCGACCGTTATGCAAGCGCCGGCGCCCGCAGCGACCGTGACCCAAGCGATGCTCAACGGCGCCGCGAACGACAGCAGAAATTTCCTCGCCACCAACGGCGACTACAAACAGCAGCGCTTTTATCCAGCCAAGGAGATCAATCGTTCCAACGTCAAGGGACTGCACGTTGCCTGGATTTTCCAGACCGATGTCCGCGAGTCGCTGGAGACTTCGCCGCTCGTGGTCGATGGGGTGATGTATGTCACCACGTCCTTCGATCATGTCTACGCGCTCAATGCGCAGACCGGCGAGATGTACTGGCACTACAAGCACAATATGGGGCCGATCACGACTTATTGCTGCGGCCCCAATAATCGCGGCGTGGCGGTCTATCAGGACAAGGTCTATGTCGCCACGCTCGACGCCATGCTGGTGGCGCTCGACGCCAAGACCGGCAACGTCGCATGGAAACAGCAGATTGCCGATCCGACGCTGGGCTACAGCGAGACCATGGCGCCGACCGCGGTCGACGGCAAAATCCTGGTCGGCACCAACGGCGGCGAATACGGCATTCGCGGCTTCGTCAAAGCCTTCGACGCCAACACCGGCAGTTTGCTTTGGACCTTCGATACCATTCCGCAAAACTCGGTCGGCGTCTGGGCCACCAAGGACGCCACCGGCCGCGACATGCATCGCGACATTCAAGCCGAGAAGGACCAGCTCGCCAAGACCGGCGATCCGTACAAGACGCTCGGCGGCGGCGTGTGGCAGAATCCGTCGATCGATCTCGCCGCCAAGCGCATCTACTTCGTGGTCGGCAATCCCTCGCCCGACCTCGACGGCGCGCAACGGCCCGGCGACAATCTCTATACCGACTCGCTGGTGTCGGTCGATCTCGATACCGGCAAGCTCGCGTGCTATTTCCAATACATCGCGCACGATGTGTGGGATCTCGACGCGGTGAGCCCGACGGTCCTGGTCGATGTCAAAGGCAAAAACGGCAATACCGTTCCCGGCATCCTTCACGCCGGCAAGACCGGCTACGTCTATGTCAACGACCGCAAGGATTGCAGCCTGATCCGCTTCTCCGACCCCATGGTGTCGCAGAAGGATCGGTGGACGCTGCCGTCGGCCACTCCGGCGCTCGATCCCAAGGCGGCGCGCATGTTCCCGGGCGCCAACGGCGGCGTCGAATGGTCGCCCATCGCCACCAATCCCGATCTGAATCTCGCTTACGCGATCAACCTCGAACAGGAGATGACCTACACCGTCGATAGCTCGCCCTATCCCCTTGGCAAGCTGTGGCTCGGCGGCGCGTTCACCAATGTCCCCGGCGGCATACAGAGCGGCAATGTGACCGCGGTCGACTACAACACCGGCAAGATCAAATGGCAGGTGAAGACGCCGCAACCGATGATCGGCGGCATTTTGGCCACGGCCGGCGGCGTGGTGTTCGCCGGAGAGGCCAATGGCTGGTTCAAGGCCTATGACGCCAGCAGCGGCAGCATCTTGTGGAAATTCCAAGCCGGTGCCGGCGTCAATGCGCCGCCGTCCTCCTACGCGGTGGACGGTAAGCAATACGTCGTCGTCGGCGCCGGCGGCAACGTGCAGATCGACGCCAGGCGCGGCAACAGCATCATCGCGTTTACGCTCAACTAGCGCACGCCCTGCCGATTTGCGAAGATTGCGGACGGAACCCGATAAGGTTCCGTCCGTTTCTTTTGGCGGGAGAGGTTCGAATGATGCGCCTGTTGATAGCTTTTGCTCTTGCGATCGATTTTTTTCCAGCAGCAGCTGGGGCGCAAACCATCGAGGAGAAGGCGCAAGTTTGCAGCGCTTGTCATGGCGAAAACGGCGTACCGCAACAGAAAGATCACCCGGTCATCTGGGGCCAGCAGCTTGGCTACTTGTTCATCGAACTGCGCGATTTCAAAGTCGGCGCGCGCAAGAACGACTTGATGTCGCCGATCGCGCAAGGTCTCGATCCGTCCGACCTGATGCCGCTGGCGCAATATTTCTCGCAGAAACCGTGGCCCAATCTGGCGCAGCCGCCGGCGACCGGTGACGTCGCCGCACAGGCCCAGCGGGCCAACGCCTCGATTGTCTGCACCAGTTGCCATCAGGAAGGTTTCAAGGGCGACAGCGTGCAGCCGCGGCTTGCCGGCCAGAACCACGATTACCTGGCCAAGACGATGAGCGATTTCCGCACCGGCGCGCGCGCCAACAATCCGAGCATGACCGACCTCATGAAGGCGATATCGGATTCCGATATTGCGGCGCTGGCGACCTATATCGCCGGCCTGCAGCTGTAACGGCGATTTATTCCGCCGAAAGCTTCTCGCGCACGTCAACTTTCGTCGCCAGGTCGATGGCGGTCTTGCCCTGCTTGTCTTTTAGCGTGCGGTCGGCGCCGCGGGAGAGCAGCAACTCGACGACATCGGCGTAACCAAGCTCGGCGGCGATCATCAGAGCTGTGCGCCCGCGATCGTCGGCATCGTCGAGGGTGGCGCCATGGGCGAGCAGAAGATCGATGACGCGCGCGCTCGCCGTGGCGCCGACGCCCTCGTCGTGGCCCGCCGCCCACATCAGCGCGGTGAGCTCGCCGCCGTAGCGCGCCCGCGCATCGACCCCGGCGTCAAGCAGGCGGCGCACGATGGTGTCGAAGCCGCGAGCCGCCGCGTAGGTCATCGCCGCTTTGCCGGTCGTATCGCGGACATTCGGATCGGCGCCATGGGCCATGAGCTCCTCGACGATCCGATCGTTGCCGGCGAATGCCGCCGCGATGAGCGGCGTGAGGCCGGAGCGGCCGGTGAGGTTGGGATCGGCGCCCTTTGCCAACAACACTGTGACGGTCGACGGCTTCTGTTGCTCCGCCGCGGCGAACAAGGCGGTGCCGCCATCGACATTGCGGGCATTGATCGGCGCGCCGCTGGCCAGGAACAACGCGACCAGCTTGAGGCGGCCCTCGCGCGCGGCGTGGGCCAGCGGCATGGCGCCGCGCGCATCGCGCGCTTCGACCGAGGCGCCCTCGCCTATCAGCTTGCGCGCAAAATCCTCGCAGCCGCTGTCGGCCGCCGCGAACAGCGCGGCATTGGTCTGCACCGAGACCGCCTCGGCCTTGATCAGATCGTAGTTGCGCTCGGTGTCGAGGCAGGAGTCTTCGGCGCGCGCCTTCGCAATCATGCAAAAGGCGAACAGCAATGCCAGCGAAGCGACTTTGCGGTATCCGACCATGTGGCGGATAATAACCCATCATTTGGGCACCTTGAATCATGAACCGTCGACAATTCATCGAAGGATTCGTGGGGTTATTCGGTTTACCGCTCGGCTGCCCAGCGCCGGGTTCGGCGCAGCCTGCAACAACCAAGTCAATCCGCGTCACTATCGACACACGGCGAAAGCTGGGCCGGATACCGGACGATTTCATCGGCCTCGGCTATGAAATTTCATCGGTCGCGATACCGGGCCTGCTCAGTGACAAGAATCGCGCCTATGTGCAGCTTGTGCGCGGACTGGGGGCCAACGGCGTTGTCCGTGTCGGCGGCATTACGTCGGACAGCGCGTCCTTCGCGGCCGATGCCGTCGCCTCCTCCGCCGCGAAATCTACCGTGATCAACGCCGCCAACCTGCGCGAGCTGGCTGGTTTTCTTGATGCGACCGGCTGGCGGCTGATCTGGGGGTTGAACCTCGGCAGCAGCGATATGCAAAATGCCGCGGAAGAGGCCGTCGCGGTGGCCGCTGCCGTCAAGGACAGGCTTCTTGCCTTCGAGATCGGCAATGAACCGGACGGTTTTGCCAGCGATGCGTTCAATTCCCACCGCCCGAAGAATTACGGCTACGGCGACTACCTCAAAGAGTTTCGCGCCTACAAGGCTGTCATCCGCAGCCAACTGCCCGACGCACCTTTTGCCGGGCCGGACGTGTCTTGGGCGACGGACTGGGTATCGCGTTTTGCCGCCGACGAAGGCAGCGATTTAAAACTCCTGACGCGGCATTACTATCGGGCCGGCGCCAACAATCCATATCTCGATAAGCTGACCGGCTCGGATTCCACAGACTACGAAGCACGCAGAAAAAACAATAAAATCGACCTGCTGATGCGTGAGGACACCAGCATCCGCGGAATGTTGCAAGAGCTTTCGGCGGCGGCGTCCGCTGCGCATGTTCCATTCCGCATCTGCGAAGCGAATTCATTTTACGGCGGCGGACAACCCGGCGCGAGCGATGCATTTGTCTCGGCGCTTTGGGTCCTCGATTTCATGTGGACTTTGGCCTATGGCGGAGCGGCCGGCGTGAATATGCAAACCGGGGTCAATCATCTTGATTTTGTCAGTTATTATTCTCCGATCCGCAACGACCCCAATGGTGCTGTCTCAATCGGCCCCGAATATTACGGCATGTTGGCTTTTGCGCAGGCGGGCAAAGGTGAGCGCATCGCGCTGGATTACGATGCTGACGGCATGAACCTCACGGCCTACGCGGTTCTAGGCGATCATGGACATCTCATGGTGACCTTGATCAACAAGGACCGCAATGCCGGCGCGGATATCACGATGACGACCGGCCAGACTTTCCAAACAGCCACCGCTTGGCGGCTAAAGGGATTCGCGTTGGATAGCGCGGATAACGTCACGCTTGGCGGCATCGCGGTCGCGGCGAATGATCGTTGGCATCCGAGGGAAGTCGAATACCTGCGGACCGTCGGCGGCGTCGGCGAAATCCACGTGCCTGCCGCCAGTGCTGCGATCGTGACATGGAGCGCATAAAGCGCACAGCCGATTCGACCAGTCGCTAGGCGGCGGCGCCCGTAACGGCCAAAAATGCCTGCTCGATCGTGGCGGCACCGGCGCTTTTGATGAACGCTCCCGGCGTCGTATCGGCCAACACCTTGCCGCGATGCAGCACGATGACCCGGTCGGCGTCGGCCACTTCATCGCACAAATGCGTCGCCCACAGCACCGCCACCGAGCGTTCCGCCCGCATGGTCAGCATCAGCTTGAGCAGATCGCCACGGCTTGCCGGGTCGAGACCGACCGTGGCTTCATCCATGAGCAAGACGCGCGGCTCGTGCAGCAGCGCGCGGGCAAGCTCGACCCGCCGGCGGTTGCCGCCGCTCAATTGAATGGTTTTGTCGTGCGCCCGCTCCGCGAGACCCAGCCGCGTCAGTTCCGCTTCGATGCGCGTCTTCGCGACGGCGCGCGCAATGCCGTGCAGGCCGGCATGGAACAACAGATTGCCGGTCACGGTCAGTTCGAGATCGAGGGTAGGCTGTTGAAAAACGATGCCGAGCTTGGCCAAGGCTGGCACCGGATCGCGCAGCATGTCGTGCCCCATGACCTCGATGCGGCCGGAATCCGGCACGAACAGCCCGGACAGGAGCTGGAACAGCGTCGTCTTGCCGGCGCCGTTCGGGCCGAGCAGCGCAATGAATTCGCCGGCCGAAGCCTTAAAACTGACCCCATCGACGGCGCGAATTGCCCCATAGGTCTTGACGACGTTGTCCAAGAGCAGCGCCGGCGCGCCCTCGCCTGTTGCCATTTGTTCCGCCGCCCTTGCCTTGCCCGTTCCCCTTATTAAGACATAGGGTCACGGCGAAGCAATGAACGGTTGCCCGATGCTCAGACTGGCTGCGACGATACTGCTGGCGCTCGCATTCGCCCCGGCCGAGGCCAAGGATTCCGGCCTGATCTATGTCAGCAACGAGAAGAGCAATAACATCCTCGTTATCGATCCCAAGACCTACAAAGTGGTCAACGACATTGCGACGTCGCGCCGGCCGCGCGACATGCATTTCAACGCCGATCACAGCAAGCTTTACATCGCCTGTGGCGACGACGACGTGATCGATGTGCTCGATGTCGCAACCTCAAAGATCGTCGACAAGCTGGTGACCGGATCGAGCCCGGAAACGTTTGCCATGGATGAAACGCGGCGGCGCATCTACGTCTCCGACGAAGAATCGTCCACGCTCGCGATCATCAACATGGACCAAAACATCATCGAGAAGGAGGTGCCGACCGGCGCCGAGCCGGAAGGGGTGATGGTCAGCGAGGACGGCAAGACCGTTTACGTAACCTCCGAAGTCGGCGATCTCGTTCACTCGATCGACGCCGATCGCGGTTACGTGACGCAAGACGTGGTGGTCGGCACGCGGCCGCGCCGTTTCGCAGCGACCCCGGACGGCAAGGAACTTTGGGTATCCACCGAAATGGCGGGCGAGGTCTACATCATCGACCGGCAGAAATTCGTCGTCACCGGCAAGATCGATTTTTTGCCACCGGGGATGCGTCAGACAGACGTTACGCCGGTCGGTCTCGTCATGACCAAGGACGGCAAGACCGCTTATGTCACGCTGGGTCACGCGGCCCATGTCGCGGTGGTCGACGTGCCGACCCGAACCGTGCAGGGCTACATCTTGGTCGGCAAGCGGTCATGGGGCGTCACGCTGTCGCGTGACGAGAAGACCCTCTACGTCGCCAACGGCCTTGGCGACGATATCACGGTCATCGATACGGCAAGCCGCAGGGCAGTCGTTTCGATCCCGGTTGGTCGCGTGCCCTGGGGCATCGTTGTCGATGAGTAGTGGACCGATGGGCGCGTCGAAGCGATGGGCGCACGTGCTCGGCCCGCTGCTCTGTCTCGCCTGGCCCCTTACGGCGGCGGCGCAGGATGTCCCGGCGCCAACCCAGCCGGCGGTGCCGCAGCAGCACGTCAAAATCGCTTTCGTCCAAGTCGACGGCGATCCGCGCTACGCGCCGATCCGTGCCAGCGATCGGATCATCCTCAAGGCGCCCGAGCATCCGTTCGCGGGCGCGCAGGTCGGTGTCGATGAGGCAGCGCCGCTGGTCAGGCTTTTGAATACCGACTTCACGCTCGATCGCATCATGGTCAAATCGCCGGCGGACGTGGCGCCCACGGTCCTGCAAGCGGCGGACGCCGGCACGCACTTCTTCCTGATCGACGCGCAGGCGGACGCCTATCGGCCGCTGGCGGCGGCGGTGCACGGCCGCGACCTGCTGCTGTTCAACGTATCGGAGCCCGATGACACGCTGCGCCGCGACCTGTGCGCCGCCGAGTTCGTTCACGTCCATCCGAGCCGCGCTCAGCTCATGGACGGTCTGCTGCAATACGTGGTATCGCGCAAATGGACGAACTTGCTGGAATTGCAAGGCCCCTCGCCCGACGATGCGGCGATGACGGCGGCGTTCGAGCATTCGGCGCAAAAGTTCGGCGCCCATATCGTCGCGCAACGCAAATTCAAGCCCGGCACCGATCCACGCGATCGCGAGCTGAACGATCCGGCCTTGCTCAGCGCGATCAATCGCGATTTCGACGTCGCCTTCGTCGCCGACAGCGATTTCGATTTCGCCCGCACGGTGCCATACCACCTGGTGCGGCCGCGCCCGGTCATGGGCAGCATCGATCTCGAGCCGGTGGCGTGGCATTGGACCTGGGACCATAACGGCGCGCCGCAGGTCAATTCGCGCTTCGAAAAACGCTCCGGCGGCCGCCGCATGGAAGGCGCCGACTGGGCCGCATGGGTCGCGGTGAAGATGATCGTGCAATCGGTGTTGCACACGCGCTCCGCCGATTTTTCGACGCAACGCGGCTTCATCCTCGGCGGCGGCAGCTTCGACGCCGACAAGGGTCTTGCCGTGAGCGTGCGCGCTTGGGATCATCAAGTCCGTCAGGCGGTGCTGCTGGCGGCGCCCTATGAGGTGGTCGCCAGCGCGCCGATCGAGGGTTTCCTGCACCAGACCAACGAACTCGATACGCTCGGCGACGATCAGCCGGAGTCGGCGTGTCATCTCGACCGATAGCCGAAGGCGCCAATTCGTCCATGCAGTTCGTCCACGTCATGCGCGCGCTACGCGCCGTCACCATGCGGGAGCTGCTCAAATTCGTGCAGCAGCGCGGCCGGCTGCTGTCGGCGCTGGTGCGGCCGCTGATGTGGCTCGCGGTATTTGCCGCGGGTTTTTACAACGTGTTCGGCGTTTCGATCATCCCGCCGTATAAAACCTATATCACCTACCAGGTTTACATCGTGCCGGGCCTGCTCGGCATCATCCTCTTGTTTCACGGCATGCAGTCCTCGCTGTCGATGGTTTACGACCGCGAGATGGGCGTGATGCGGCTCCTGCTCACGGCGCCGTTGCCGCGCTGGGTGCTGCTGGCGTGCAAGCTCGCCGCCGGCACGGCGCTGTCGGTCATCACCTGCTACGTGTTCCTCGCGGTCTGCATTCCATTCGGCGTGACCTTTGAACCGATGGCCTGGCTCGAGGTGCTGCCGGCGCTGATCATTTCCGGGCTCATGCTCGGCGCGCTGTGGCTGTTCCTGTCGGTCTATATCAGGCAGGTCGAGAATTTTGCCGGCGCCATGAACTTCGTGATGTTTCCGATGTTTTTCTTTTCGTCGGCGCTCTACCCCTTATGGAAATTGCGCGAGGGAGGCTCCGAGTTGATCTATTACGTCTCGCTGGCCAATCCATTCACCTATGCGGTGGAGCTCATCCGCTTCGCCCTTTACGGCATGTTCGAACCGCTTTCCGCGCTGGTCGTTTCGGGCACGGCGGTGCTGTTCTTCATGCTCGCCGTGCTGGGCTACAATCCGCAGCGCGGCATGATACGCCGCGCCGTCCAAGCGCAGCCGGCCTAGAGCATGATCCCGAAAAGTGGAACCCGGTTTTCGGATAAGATCATGCTCAAACAAAAACTCTAGACTATGATCCAATCCAATTGAATTGGATCGTAGTCTAGATCGCCGTAATCGCCTTTCGCGACAGCTCATTGCGGATCAGAGCGATTTCCTCCGCGCTCCGTGCGCTGCGTGGATTTTGAATCGGCACGTCGGCAAGTACGCGCGCGGGACTGGCGGAGAGCAAAAAGACGCGATCGGCCAGCCCGATCACCTCGTCGACGTCGTGGCTGACCAGGAGCGTCGTCACCGGCCGGCGCGCGACAAGCTCGGCAAGCTCGGCGCGCAAGCGCGTCGCCAGCTCCGCATCGAGCGAGACGAAAGGCTCGTCGAGCACCAGCAATTCGGGCTCGACCGCAAAAGCGCGCGCCAGTGCGGTCCTGCGCGCGAGGCCAAGCGACAGCTCAGCGGGATAATGGCGCCGGTGCGCGGACAGCTCGAGCGTGCCGAACAGCACGTCCAACGCGGCGGCGCTTGCTTGCGGCGCGGCGAGGCGCACGTTCTCCTCGACGGTGCGCCACGGCAACAGCCGCGGTTCCTGGAACACGACACCGAGCCTGCCGCGGGCCGGCAGCCGCACGGTGCCTTCGAAGTCCGCATCGAGCCCGACAATGATCCGAAGCAGCGTGGTCTTGCCGCAGCCGGACGGACCGATCAGCGCCGCGATCTCGCCGCTCGTGACAGCGATCGAGAGAGCGCCGAGCACTTGCAGTTCACCGCCCGAGGCTTTGCGATAGGATTTTTGCTTGATGTGAACTTCAAGCCGGTCTTGGTCGCCAGCGCGAGACATATCGTTCAAACGGCTGCACCAGGAATGTTTCGATAGCGAGCATGACGGCGACGAACGCCAAAGCATAGGCCAGGATTCGCGTGACGTCGAACAATTGGAAGGCAACGCCGATTTCAAAGCCCACGCCGTTCGGCCGGCCCAGCAATTCGACGATCAGCACGATCTTCCAAACCAGCGACAGGCCGGACCGAGAAGCCGCGGCGAGATATGGCGACAGCTGCGGCAGAACGACATGACGCAGCCGCTTCCAGCGGCTCATGCGGAACACCGAGGCCATTTCGTCGAGATTGCGATCCAGGGCGCGCGCGCCTTCGCGGACCGTAACGGTGGCGAGCGGCAGCTTGTTGAGGACGACGGCCGCAAGCGCCGCTGTTTCCGTGAGCCCCGCCCATATGTAGGCCAGCACGATGATGACCAGGGCCGGCAAATTGAGCAGCAGCACCAGCCAAGGATCGCCGATCCGATCCGCCAGCCGGACGCGGCCCATGACAAATCCGAACACGGTGCCGAGCGCCATGGCGATGGAGAAGGCCGCGCCAACACGGGCGAGCGTAACGCCGAGATTAAAGGCAAGCGCGCCGGAGCGCGCTTCGGCGACGATGGCGAGACCGACCGCTTGCGGGCTCGGCAACAGCCGCGGGCCGGCGAGGTGCGCGGCGGCAAACCAGACCGCAAGCAATAGAGCGATCGAGGCCAACCGCACCGCCAAATTCATTCGCTCGGTCCTGCCGTGTAAAAGGTGCCCGGATCGAGCTCACGCGCCGGGCCGACCAGATCCGCGCCGCCAATCTCGGCCAGCACATTGTACAGCGTTCTCGCGTCGGCAACTTCCGCACCGAGCGGCCGCTGCGGAATGCCCTCGAGATAGCGCCGCCGATAAACGTCGAGTGCGCTCGCCCCGCTTGCCGCGATACGCGGCGCGAGCTTTTGCCACTCGTCCGGCGATTGCGCCAGGATGTCCTTGGCCTGGCGCGTGGCGGCGAAGAAACGCTCCAGCAGCGAACGGTTGCGCTGGGCCCAGTTTCCGTTGAACACGTAACCGACCATGGCCACAGGTCCCGCGGCGCCCAGGCCTTTCACCACGTCGTCCATGGCCACGGCGCGTCTCATGCCATTTGCCTCGAGCTCGGCACAGAAATTCCAGAATGTCAGCGTGGCGTCGGCTTCGCCTTGCAGGGCTTTTTGCTGAAGCAGCGGCGGCGCACCGTACACGATGTCCGCCTGCGTTTTGAGGTCGACACTTGATCTGCGCGCCAACGCTTGCAGCAGCAACCAGCTTTTGTCGAGCGGCCCGCCGGCAATGGCGAGTTTTTTCCCCTTAAGATCGGCAATGCCTCCGATCGGCGAATTGGCCGGCACCATGACGGCGCCGAGCGCGCTCGAATAGGGATAGAACACCACGTCGTCGCCGAGCGCGCGTTCCCGTGTGACCCAGAGCCAGTCCGACAGCATCAGATCGACGGACCCGCTTTCGAGCGCGACCTTGCCCGCCTCGGTACTGGCAAGCTCGGTGGTCTCGATATCGATGCCGACCTGCCGATCGAGGCCGTGCGCTTTGAGGATATCGAGCTCCCAGGCCAGCGTGCCGGTGCGCTGCGCGGCGATGCGAATGCGATCGCCCGCCATGGCGTTGGATACCGCGAGCGTCAGCGCAGCGATCACGCAGAGGCGCACCATGCCTGCCATTTCGCGCATTTTCCCGGCCTTTCGACCAACGGCAGCCATTTTGGGCCGATGCCCAACGTGACGCATGTGTTCTCCCTTATGGACGGCGCGATGCTTGCCCGGACGGTGACACAGTTCGACACGCCGAAAAAGCCTAAGCGCCATGCACAGGCCGCAGCACGCTTGGAGCGGCCCGCGAAACTGCCTATCATGCCGCGCTCGGCGGATAGCCAGAACAAAATAAATCGGGAGGAGACGAATGACGCGCACAACGCTTTTGTCTGCATTGTTGACGACGGTCCTCACCGCGGTTCCGATCGCCGCGCTGGCCCAGACCGCAGACGATCTGAAGAATGACGAGAAAACGCCGGGCAACGTGCTGGTCTACGGCATGGGCTATTCCGGCAACCGCTACAGCCCGCTCACTCAGATCACCAAGGACAACGTCGGCAAGCTGGTTCCGGTATGGTCGTATTCGCTTGCCGACCTGCAGGGCGGCGAAGGCTTTCCGATCGTCAACGACGGCGTCGTCTACGTCACAACCCATGATTCGACCGCCGCCGTCGACGCCATCACCGGCAAGCAAATCTGGCGCGTCAAGCACGAATATCCGCCGGACACGCTACGCGTGGTCTGCTGCGGCATCGTCAATCGCGGCGCGGCGATTTACCAGGGCATGATCATCCGCGCGCTGATGGACGATCGCATCGTCGCGCTCGACGCCAAGACCGGCAACCAGGTCTGGGAAGCGAAGTCGCCCGATCCCGCCGTGCCGGCGAACGGCTATGCGATGACCGGCGCGCCGCTGATCGTCAAAGGCGTCGTCATCGTCGGCGTCGCCGGCGCCGAGTTCAGCAACCGCGGCTTCATCGAAGGCTACGATGCGGCAACCGGCAAGCAGCTG
>Ga0210395_10000992_pt1 | contig 21998 bp, 23 predicted proteins | sample IncBWH4OmetaG_FD_150861 | JGI IMG/M metagenome (GOLD analysis project Ga0210395, IMG submission 150861) | Forest soil microbial communities from Barre Woods Harvard Forest LTER site, Petersham, Massachusetts, United States - Inc-BW-H-4-O ...
GAGCTCGCCGTAGCCAATCGAGCCTGTCTCCCCCTTCACTTTGTCGGCCATGTCGGAGCTGCGCTCCGCAGGCTCACCAACCGGCCACTTAGGCGACGGACTGGTTCCGATGCGGGTGCGGAATTTGGAGCTGGACTTGGAGAGGAAGTCGGAAAAGACATAGTTCGTTCCCTTGCCTGTGGGCCGGTAGAAGATCTTGATCGGCACGTCCGGTAAGGAAGCATTCGGATTCAGCTTGGTGATCTGGGGATCATTCCATTTCTTGATTTCACCCAGAAAAATCTGCGCCAGTAGGTCTCCCGTGAACCGCAGCTCCTGATGAGATCCGGGTAGATGGTAGTACGGAACGATCGCGATCATCACCGTCGGGAATTCCGCGAGGCTGGCTTCCGCCTGCTCCGAAGCCGTAAGCGGAGCTTCGCCGGCGCCAAAGTCGCCGCTGCCCCTCAAAATCTGCTTGACACCTTCGCTCGTTCCGATGGGGAGGTATCGGAATTGACGGGCAGGGTTTCGTTTATTGTACTCGGCCGACCATCGGCTGTAGAGAGGAGCGGGAACGCTGGAGCCCGAGCCGACCAGAACAATCGCATCCTGGGCATTGGAGACGGTGCTGTACGGCCCGAAAACAAAAATCCACAACAGACAAACACGCGAGAGAAAACAGCGGCTAGAACGCCGCGGCCCAATGCTTGGTGCCGAAAATGTTGCCGGTACCTTCATCGTGTTCCTCCTAATTGTAGCGGTGCTATGTCAAATGGACCCTTCCTCTTGGCCACCGGAATCCTAACCGAAGTTCGTCGCTGTACGGGAAAGTTTCATTTTTGAGCATGATTTCCATAGCAACATGCTTTTTTTTCAGCCTGGCCAGCAGAAAAACCCTGGGCACGAACCCGGGCAGTTTGCGTGGCGGGATACTTCCAGGCTGTGGCGAAGGAAGGAAAAATCTACGCTGTCGAGGTGCTGAATCGGCACTTCCGGCTGTTTGTTCCCGCAACGCTAACTGGAACGATGACCAAGCATGTGTCGTCGAAGTGGATGTTCTGGGACCGCATGCCAAGGTCTTGTCGGTCCACTCGGACCAGCGTGCCGAACAATTAGCGGTTTGCTGCGTGGGGACTGTAGTGCTGCCATCTCAGGTTTGTCCGTGCATTCCGCTTGCACCGACTCACGAGTTGTGTTGGCCCGGAACTAATCTGGAGTCCAGCCAAGGAAGTCTTCGTGGCCCTCGAACACCGCAGCCAATTTTGTTATGCGAAACAGCTCCTGCAATCGTTGGTTTAAATTGATGAGTTTCAGCCCGCAATGCTGCCTTCTAGCGGAGAAGTACAAGCCGACGATCGCACCAAGGCCGGAACTGTCCATGTAGCTGACCTCGGTCAGGTCCAGCACGACGCACTTGGTCTGCGGGATGAGACCGCGAACTGTCGTATGCAGCACGGCAGAGCTACGCAACGTGATTTTGCCGCTGCAGCGGACGATGGTTTCCTCCGGAGTTCTTGTCGTTTCCAGATTTAATTCTGAGATTGAGCTAGGGTTCGCGGCCATGACAGCGCCTCCTAAGTCGAGCTGGAATTTGCGAGTAACGGGCTGCGCTCTTCGTAAACGGCACCGCCGCAAGTTCAGTCGGACGTCAATCGGTAGTGCAGAGTGTGGGCTGCGCTGAACCGCATTACAATACGCCGCTGGCAGCAAAGTCAAGCCAAACCTGATCAGAAGGCTGCAAGCCTCTGCGATCTGGGCAAGTCATCAAGAAGAAGCCCGAGCCATCCAAGGTCAGTTCAATGAGACACGGCGCAGCGAGTTCCCTCTTGGATGGTGGCGCAACTCCAGCCGGCATCCAGCCCATGTTGCCCACCGGAGGATTGCCGTCGGGTCCAATTTTGCCCGCGATGCCCTTGGTGATTGCGTCAACCGAGGCATCCAGGTTGCCATACGTCGCAAGCGCGCCGCCAGGAAGGTAGAAAGTTGTGCGCTCCCGCGGATTCCTCTCGAAAAAGCCGCGCTGCCCGCTGGGCGGCCGCACCATGAAAGGCAGATCGGGAGGGTCCGCGACCGCTGCGCTTCTTTGGCGGAAACTTGTTCGATCCGCTTGTTACAGAGGCTGAACCTGCTGCTCCAAGGCGGCTGGCTGGTCCTGCAGCGCCTCGATCTGGGCCTTTGGATTAGAGACTTCGTCCGCCCGGGGCACCTGCTGCGCACATCATCAGGCAAGCGGCCGTAAGCAGCAATTTCCGATACGTCATGAGGCGCTCCTTCTGGTCGGCGGCGTCAGGGCGTTTCGTGACTCGTGCGATTTCGAGAAAATGTGCCAACTCGGAACATTGTTCCAATCTCAGCACTTACTGCCACCTTGGCTCTCGCTCTAAGTTGTTTCTTTACAGGCTGTACCGACGACATCCCACATCATCTATGGCAAATCAATTGCCACTTCTCAGGGGAGGGGCGATCTTTTTTTGTGGGGCTGGGGCTGCGTATCGTGCCATCTTTGTAGTCGAGTCACGACACGAGCTGAAGCGCGCGGTCGACCGCGACGCGGAGTGCCAGAAATGAGACGGAACGAAGTCAGCTACATGCTGGGGATCGCCTTTGGACTCCTCGTCTCCATTCTGCTCGGAGTAGGCTGGCTAGGCGTGAGCCGCATGGCGAGCCTGCATGCCGACCTAGAGCAGAGCATCGCCAAGAACTGGCACCGCGTCGAGATCTCTCGCGAAGCCATAAACTACTCCAACCTGAACAATCGACTGACTATGGAGATTCTTCTTTTGAGCGACAAGGAGAAGATCCAACAATTGCTTCGCGAGCGCGCTGAAAATACCGAAAGAATTACGGCCCTGATGATGACCATCGAAAAGGAAGGACTTGAATCCGCGGAAGAAAAAGAACTCTTCGCCGACCTGAAGCGCGCCAGGCCGCCCTATGTGGAAAGCTACAAACGAATGCTGCATGTGCTGTTAGACGAGGACAAGCCCTCACAGGCTAAAGAGATCATGATTCAAGAGACTCTGCCGCGCTTGAGCCTCTACCACAAAGCCTACGACGCTTTCGTGAATTACCAGGGACAACAGATGGACCTGGCCGTCCATCAAGCCCGCATCAAGTACCTCCGGACACGCGAGATGGTTCTGTCACTGATTGGGGTGGCTGTGCTCATCGCTGTCGCCATTGCTGTTTTTGCGACTCGCCGCCTGGCCCAGGAAAGCCTTACGCGCGAACTAGCGGAGCACACCGTGATGCAGCTCAACGCCGATCTCGAGAAAAAGGTGAAATTTCGCACGGCGGATCTCGCTCTTGCCAACACCCATCTAGAGCAGGCCAAGGAACTTGCCGATGCCGCCAATCAAGCAAAGAGCACCTTCCTGGCCACCATGAGCCATGAAATTCGCACCCCCATGAACGGCATCCTCGGCATGACTGAGCTGGTTTTGGATACCGACCTTACAGCCGAGCAACGGGACTCCCTGGGCCTCGTCAGATTGTCAGCCGAATCATTACTGACCGTGATTAACGACGTCCTGGACTTCTCCAAGATCGAAGCAGGCAAGCTGGATATTGAATCTATTCCCTTCAATTTGCGCGAAAGCTTGGGAGAAACCACCAAGGCGCTGGGTTTCCGAGCGCACCAAAAGGGTCTAGAACTGATTTGCGAAGTGCAGCCCGATGTTCCTGAATTCGTTCTCGGTGACCCAGGGCGAATCCGTCAGATTGTTGTCAACCTGATTGGAAACTCCATCAAGTTCACTGAGCGTGGTGAGGTTTTGTTGTCGGTCGCACAGGTTTCGGAGTCTTCCGATTCTGCTCTGCTGCACTTCGCCGTGAAAGATACCGGGATCGGCATCCCCGCTGAAAAGCAACAACGAGTCTTTGAAGCGTTTTCCCAAGCCGACGACTCGATGGCGCGCAAGTACGGCGGTACAGGTTTGGGACTTGCCATTTGCACGAGGCTTGTTGGGATGATGGGTGGACGCATTTGGGTTGAAAGTCAGCTTGATCACGGCAGCACGTTTCACTTTACCCTTCGCTTGACGATCCAAAGCGCCCCTTCAACACGTGTCCCACACCTCTTCAGCCGCAAGAGTTGAGGAACCTGCCCGTCCTTATCGTGGATGACAACTTTACCAATCGTCGTGTGCTGCTTGGAATGTTGAACGAATGGGGCATGAGACCCACGGCAGTCGAGGGAGCGCGCGCTGCGCTTCAAGCGCTTGAGATTGCAAAGAGCACGGGTCGCTCGTTCCCTCTCATTTTGTTAGATGCGCAGATGCCAGAGATGGACGGATTCGCTCTCGCAGCTGTCATCCAGAGGGATTCTGAGTTGGTTGGAGCGGCAATCATGATGCTAACGTCTGCCGGGCATGTGGGTGACGGTGCTCGTTGCCGAGACCTTGGAGTCTCAGTATACCTGGTCAAACCTGTCCGCAAGGGCGAACTACTGGACTCGATTCTTCAGGTGTTACAAAAATCGCCTAAACGTGAATCTGTTCCCCTCGTCACGCGCCACACGTTGCGCGAGACTCAAAATCGAGCGCGAATTCTGCTGGCAGAGGACAACGCCGTAAATCAGACTCTTGCTGTCCGCCTCCTCGAAAGGCGAGGCTTTGCAGTGTCTGTCGCGGAAGATGGCCGAGCGGCAATCGCGGGGTTGGAGAAAGACCATTTCGACCTCGTGCTCATGGACATTCAGATGCCCGGCATGGATGGTTTGGAAGCTACTTTAGCGATTCGGGAGAAAGAGAGACGGACTGGCGGCCACATTCCGATTGTTGCCATGACCGCTAATGCGATGAAGGGCGATCAGGAGCGATGCCTTGCTGCTGGTATGGATGGCTATGTTTCCAAACCGATACGCACTGCTGAGTTGTTTTCCGTCATCGAAAGATTGCTCACGAACAATGGCTCCGCTCTGACAACGGAGGCGGCCAACCTTCCCGAGAAGATTGTGAGTCGCGCTGATAAAATGCCCTCGCGATAAGACTTGCCTGGGGTGCAGAAATAATTGCTGGCCGATAGGCGGAGGCTTCGAATGAAGGCATACATTCTTATAGCGGTGCTGCTGGCGGTGCCCGGCGTGGCCGGGCAGACGGCCCAACAGATGGCATTCTCTACATTGGGCATTTTCTTTGGTTCTGGTCGTTGAGGGCATTTTTCTGTTCGATTCTTCAGCCTGAGTTGAAGATGAAGTCGGCTTTCTTCCGCGTTGCTCTTATCTTTCCAACTTTTCATTTCGTTTTCTTCATCGCGACTTTTCAACACTCCAGTCCAGGGTTGCTCGGTCTCATTCTTCCACTGTACCTCGTCGCCATGGTCTGCATGTTCTATCTGTTGTAGTTCGTTGCGAAAAGCCTCGTATTGGCAGGACCAGCAAACCAGCATCATTCTCCGATTATGCAGGTCCATTTTTTCTCCTCTGGTTTTTCCTCGTTGGAATCTGGATTGTGCAGCCGCGGGTAAATCGACTCTACTCAGACAGAAAAAACGCCGAGCGTCCCGTTGAGAAGGACCCTCGCTAACGGGCATCAAGGCACCCGCAAACCAACCCAAGACGGCACCCGCCCAGATTCGTCGTGGGGAGGCCATGTCAGGGTATTCTTCTGAGAGGCGAATTTCCTTTCATTGAGGTTGATGCGAAAGCGCTCAACCCGCTCAAGACCACAAGTATCCATAGCGCAGCGCGAATGGTCGAAAGTTGGGCTACAAACCCGATCAGGGGCGGACCGGCAAGGAAGCCGACATAACCAGCAGTCGTGACTACGGCCAGGCTGGGGCCGGGTGCGCTGCCTTCAATGTTCCCGGCAGCCGCAAACGTATTGGGAATAATTGTAGCTAGACCTGCTCCAGCGCACGTAAATCCCACCAACGCCGAACCTGCATTGCCGAACAATAAGACGAAGACGAGCCCTGCCGCGGCTAAGAGTGCCCCGTAACATACGAGGTGCCCGCGGCCGAGCTTCCCAGTGAGATAGTCGCCTGTCAGACGACCTCCAGCCATAGCGCCTGAGAACACCGCATATCCAAGAGCGGCCAGTCCTGGCCCGGTGAGAACCGAAGTACGAAGATAAATTGCGCTCCAATCAGCGATTGCACCTTCAACGAGCATAATCGAAAATGCAAGAAGAGCGAGCGCACCTAAGGGAACAGACCACGCAATCGTGCCTCCGGATGCCACTTTCTCTGCATCCGAAGATGCCGAGGGAAGCGGAAGCCACCTGAATGCGAGCATGGATATTGCGACAAGCGCTATACCGCTGACCCAAAAGTGAACCCCGGCCGGAATCGCACGCGAAGCGACCAATCCCCCTAACGCGGATCCGGCCATTCCACCCAAACTGAAGAGGGCGTGGAATGAGGACATGATGTGACATTGGTATCGCTTCTCGAGCATGACGGCGTGAGTATTCATCGCCACGTCCATCGAACCACCCATCGCCCCATAGAAAAGAAGAGCGACTGACAGTTTTAGGATCGTATTGGATTCGGCAATCAAGGGCAGTGCGAGGCCAAACCCCAACGTCGACCCAATCACGATGCTCAGGCTGCCGAACTGGTTAATAAGCCATCCAGTCACAGGCATGGCGAAAACGGAACCGATTGCCGCCATCATCAGCGACCTGCCCAAAACGGCGGGAGGAAGATGTAGCTGCGCCTGAAAAGCCGGAATCCTCGAAGCCCAGGTAGCGATGATCAGTCCGTGGATCAGAAAGACTAAGGACACGCTCACGCGTACCTGTTGGAGGCTGCGTTGCCGCATCAATCGGGTTCCGTGCGATTCGAGCGCCGACTTGTTGAGCTGTACTGTGAATTTGATTGGCGACAGCGGCCATAACTCGGAACAGGGATGTCGAATCGGTTTCCGACTCTTGATGCAGTCTTTTCGACCGTGTCAAACAGTACGGAGTTAATTCCTAAGCAAGCCGCCGCCTCGATGTTTTCGGCGCGATCATCCAGATACAAGATGTCTTGAGGGGCCGCCTTGAGTAGTTCGAGACAATTTCGATAGATTGCCAGCTCCGGCTTTATTGACCGGTAGTCGCAGGAATAAATCAAGTATTCAAACGTAGAGAGGCTCTGAAAGGACTTCGTCACATAGCGACTGAGTTCGAACGGCATGTTTGAGAGAAGTGCTAATGGGATGCCTGCGCGGTGCAACAGCTCTGCCCATTGCACAGCGCCTTGATTTGGTCGCGTTATACTTTCGCTATCGAGCTTGATTAGCGTCGCTATCTGATCTCTGCTCAAATCTAGTTCTTGCTGGCGAACAACGGCTGTCCAGTAGGCAGGTCCATCGATATCACCGCGGTCGTAGGGCGGCCGCAGCTTCCAGTAAAGTTCCGAGAATCGCTCATCGGCGATGCCGCAAACGAGCGCCATAGCTTTCATGTCCTCCAGCGTTTGGTCGAGGCAAAGAACGTTTCCGTAATCGAAGACGACTGCTCGAACCGAGCGCTTTCGCGAAAGTCCTTGTATGGCGCTGAGTTTGGCAGTAACATGCACAAATCGAATAATACACGCAGAAACGTGCATATTCAAGTGTATTCGTGCAATATGGTGCAGAATGAAACCGGAAGCGGAAGCAGACCAAATCGCCCTGAAGGAAGAGCGCCACCAACAGATCCTGGAGCTGCTTGGCAGCGAGGGCCGAGTCCTCGCTGCGGACCTCAGCAGTCGATATAGCGTCTCTGAAGACACGATTCGTCGAGATCTGCGCGAATTGGCGCGTTCGGGAAGGATCCAACGGGTACACGGCGGCGCCCTGCCTCGCCGCGCGGAGGCTGTTCCCTTCGTTTCTCGTCAACAAATCGATATTGAGAGCAAGACCGGAATTGCTCGAGCGGCGGCTGACATGATCCGCGACGGTCAGGTAGTGATGATTGATGGAGGTACGACCAATCTAAGAATTGCTTCCTACCTTTCAAGAGAGCGTTCGACAACGATTGTTACCAACAGCCTGCCCCTTGCGCTTGCGTTGGCGGATCATCCGAAGGTGAGCGTGCTGATGCTCGGAGGAAATCTTCTTAAAGAGGCGCGGGTCGCGACAGGCATTGAGACCATTCGGGGAATCGAATCCATCCGCGCTGATCTATGCCTTCTCGGAATGTGCAGTTTGCACCCGGAGGTCGGAATAACCGTCGGCGACCGAGAAGAAGCGTACGTGAAGAAAGCGATGATAAGGGCTTCAACGGAGGTCGTTGGCCTGATTTCACTTGGAAAAATGGGGACGTCCCTGCCTTACCTCGTCGGTCCTGCTTCCCAACTGACACGTTTGATCACCGATGCCTCAGACGAAGATGTCCTGAATCCCTACCGTTCCCAAGGCATAGAAGTCACAAGTACGTAAACCGACTGCAGTTCGACCTGGAGCAGCCAAAATTCAGCGAAGCAGGTCTATTGGGCGGAAGTTGTGACGACCAGAGGGGAAGTCGGTACAATACTGCGACGCTCGTCTTCTGATCCTTCCGGTCGTAAAACACGTCCGAAGTAATCGGATGCTAGTACGAGGCATTCTTTGGAATCGACCCTGCATGATGCCGCAAGTAACCTAAGCACTTCACCCCTTCCGTTCAACAAGCCTTCCTTAATGTAGTGGAAACATTTAGCCGCAGCAGGACGGTAGCCAAGAGATAGAAGAGAAAACATTATCTCGTTTTTCCATTCATCCGAAGCGCTGTAGCGAGTTAGGAGATCATCGAGCCTCTCGGCAACCCTATCGGGATGTTCCTCGACCAGGACCGCCATAACGACTCCCCACATTGTTGGTTCCTGATTTGCTACGGACTCAATCAGGCGAGCCCAAAGAATTTGGCGAGAATCGGGGTCGAGTATTCTCGCCCATTCTCTAATTCCACGAACCTGGGCATACCCGCCGTCATAAACGTGGCGGTAGTCAGCCGCTAGGCGCAGCAGTCCGTCCGTAATTTCCTCACGTTTCATCAGACTATACTCGTGGTGACCCGACATGTTAGGTTGCGAACAAGAGGCAAGTCAACGAAATCAGACTACTTACGGGTCAACCTTGATCCAGTTTGAAAATTCTGCGACGCAGCATACCTGAGATGTTCTCACTGCTTGATTAACGCGCTTAACTCTTGGTACGTGTCGAATGCCCCACATGTCGGTTTTACATCTGGATTTTTGGATGGTTCTTGCCGTTGTTCGGCGGGCGGGACTCTATGTAATAATCAGTCGCAATGGAACACTCCGCGCATCCCGGAGGAGTGCTTGGTCCGCACGCAGCGGCAATCAGAGCGGCTCTCTTGCAGCCTTTTCTCCGGTTAAACTTCGTGACGCTCTGGGTTCGGGATCAGGCGCGGAGTCAGCGGTTTTTCGTAGAAAAGTTGAACTTCGAAACGATTGTGGACGTGCAAATTCCCGAGGAAGGCCGGTGGGTCATTGTCGCTCCGTCGGCTCCTGGTTGGCTCTCTGGAACGACAGGCGCGGGCTTGCCTGGGATCGCCCTCGTAGTTCCACCCGAAGGATCTGCCGAGCACCAACACATCGGCCAGAACACCGGATTTAGTTTTCTTACCGAAGACGTGTGTAGGTTGTTCGAAGAATGGACGAGACGCGGAGTCCGTTTCCCGCTCCCACCAATGGAACCTTCCTGGGGAAGCGGGCAAGCGAGGTACGCGGTTTTTGAAGATGTGGAAGGAAACAGTTTTTCTCTGATTGAGTTCGATGAGGCGACGCGCACGCTGGAAGCAGAGCGCCGTGCCCAGGCCGCCAGGTTGGAAGCAGAGCGTCAGGCTGCGCGCGAGTTGGCGATCGCCAAGCAAGTGCAAACCCGCTTGTTTCCGCAACGCCAGCCGCTCATCCGAACTCTCGCCTATGCGGGGATTTGCCATCCTGCTCGGTCCGTCGGTGGAGACTATTACGACTTTCTTGATCTCGGAAGCAGAAGACTCGGCCTGGTAGTGGCGGACATAGCCGGCAAAGGCATCGGAGCCGCTCTGCTCATGGCGAATCTCCAGGCAGCTCTGCGCAGCCAGTGCGCGACGGCTTGGGAACAGCCCGAACGATTTCTGCGGTCAGTGAATCAGCTGCTTTACGAGAACACGGCCGACGGCGATTACGCCACCCTTTTCTTCGCAGAATACGACGATGACACACGCAAGCTGCGCTACTCGAATTGCGGCCATCCCCCTGCCTTGCTCTTGCGCGGCGACGACGGTTTGGAACGACTCGGGTCAACCTGCACGGTGGTGGGCTTGTTCGAGAGCTGGGATTGCGCGATGGAAGAACGGGTACTGGCTCCAGGCGACGCGGTCTTCCTTTACACCGATGGTGTTACGGAAGCTCGGAATGATGAAGGAGAGGAATTTGGCGAAGATCGTCTGCTGCAAGCCGCCCGGCAACATCGTCACCTATCCTTGCCGGAGTTGCTGGCAGCACTCGCAGATCAGGTTCGAAAATTCAGCCCTCATGAACAGGCCGACGACATCACGTTGATCGGCGCAAAATGCACGTGACCTCAGCCAAACGGGAGGGCTATTCGTGCACACCTTTCTAACCGAGGCCCGCGGCCGAGCGGAGCGGGATGCTGCGATGCTCGTGGTGGAAGCGATCCCACCGGGAAAGCGGGTGACGTTGGGAGGAGACAAGAACTACGATACACGGGAATTCGTCAAAGAACCGCGGGGGATGAACATCACCCCGCATGTGGCGCACAACACGACCAATCGGAGGAGCGCGGTGGACGAACGGACCACGCGGCATGCGGGGTATGAGGTCAGTCAGCGGAAGCGAAAATGCCTTTCAGAAGGGTTGCAAGACCAAGAGGAAGATTCTCGTCCAGCTTGATGTTCATCGAATGTGCGGAACCGCTGGAACGGGCAAGTCCTCTTCGGCGGAAGCGGCAGCAAATGCAATGGCGGCTTGAACGTCCTCGGCTTTCAGGCTAGTGAAATCGATAAGAATATCTCCGGCGGAATCTCCGCCCGCCAGGCTCGCGAGTACGGTGCGCAGAGTGACGCGCGTACCCTTGAATACGGGCTCCCCGCCGCAAATTCCTCTGTCGCGGATGATGCGCTCTTCGTAGCTTTTCAGTTTGCTGGTTGCGCCGCTCATGTTATCGACCTTCGCTTTGCTAACCCGGGGCCTCTTGGGCCCCAAGGAAGCGGCCGAAGAGCAGTAGGGAGGCAACGCATTGTAGAGCGCAAAGCAGGAAGGTCCTCATGGTGAAACGTACCACGGAATGGAAGGGGCCTTATCAACGATTTTTTTCACTTGGCACTTGGCTGTATAGTTCTGTAATCGGGAACTTGAAGCCTTGAAAGCTACTTAGACGACCGGATAACTCCTTTTGGGCCGATCCACACATTATAAAAGGGCGCCCCTTTCCCGATCAGCGCTTAGTAGGGACAAAGAAGCTCGCGCTGTGGTTGCGAGAGTGCAGATCACATCCAGTATTCGCATCTCGGCCTCGTTCGGCCTGAGCACTGCGAGGGTGAATAACGACCAGTCTACTCCGGGCCGTCGCGGGGCCGACGGTCGCTATGGCATCGACTGTTCGAGTTGCCTAGCGTTAATGGCCGTTTGTGGCCGCTCGAAAAGCCACACGCTGTTATTTATGAAGATGTGTCCCTGGAAATAATCGATTCCCGGTAGGGCCTTGTGCTTTTCCAATAATGGATGTATAATCCTCCAATAATGGAAAGCTGGGAGGACTGGCGATGGCCACGGTGAATAGGCTTGCGGCTGGAGTGGCGTGGGAAAAGCCTGCGGACCTTTCCAATAAACAAGTCCTGCGAGACCTGACTCCGGCCGCGGTAAGAGCGTTTCTGAAAATGTATGAGCTCTGGGACCTGCCGGATGAAGATGCCCGGGTCTTACTAGGAGGGATGTCCAACGGAGCCTTCTACGAGCTAAAAAGGAAAACGCCCGCTGCTCTGGATCAGGATCGCATGACCAGAATCTCGGTACTGACCGGGATCTTCAAGGCCTTGAACATTCTTTACGGCAAGAAGCTCGCAGACCGTTGGATTCAGTTGCCCAACGATAATTCGATGTTCGAGGGCGGATCGCCGCTGGCCTACATGCGCCGCGGAGGACTGCCTGGGATGCTGCGCGTAAGACAACTCCTGGACTCGCGACGGGGCGGCCGATAGGTGCTTCCTCCTACAACCTCTATCAGACAAGACGACACTCACCGCTTAATCCCCTCTCCCTACATCGACACAGACGAGACGGTTCTCACCAGGCTTACCGAAAAGCTACACGATCTGAACAAATTGCTTGAGCTCGAAGGTGCCACGAACGATCGACTTCTTGGAGAAGCCGGGCTTCTACCGGGGATCACCGTACGAGAACTCGTATTCGGTCTCTCCTATTCGCACATTGTCAATGCGGCATTCACGCATGCCAACCCCTTGGGGAATCGTTTCAACGGACCGGAGCGCGGCGCGTGGTACGCAGGCTTCTCGAGGAAAACCTCCGAGACCGAAGTGGCCTACCATAGATCAAAGGAGCTAAAAGAGGTCCGATGGGCCGAAAAGGAAGTTTTTACGTACGTAGATTTTCTCGCAGACTTCCGCGGAGAATTTCATGATCTTCGTGGCGCTACTGCATTTGCAGATTGTTTGGACCCATCGAGCTACCAGGCTTCGCAGCGTTTGGCGAGCGCACTGCTAGATACTGGATCCGCAGGAGTCATTTATCCGAGCGTCCGGCACTCCGGTGGCGTTTGCATCGGATGCTTTCGGCCCGCGCTGGTAAACAACGTTAGGAAGAGCTCGCAACTATCCGTTTCCTTCGAGAATGCTTTCGCGCCACCTGTGATCAAGGACATTTAATCAGGTGACGGTGGATAGGCGACGCCGGCGAACAAATCAATGACGTACGCGGTTGCCGCTGCTTTGAGAGAAGCAAACAGCAAAGTGGTTCGACTGGTGCTGTCGGCGCAGGTGGTGTGTGCTTAATGCTCCCTTAAGCTCCCTCGCAAATCTACGACCCACAGTTAAAAAAGGAGATGTTGGTAGGGGCGGTGGGGATCGAAAACACTACCGTGCGGAATTTCAAGGACTTGGAGGGAATGCTGGGGAACGCTAGGGCATTGAAAAGGAACAATTGGGAATCCAAAGGAATCTTTATTGGCCCCTTACCTTAATGGCCCCTCATTTTTCTCGACCACCGAGATTCCGTCACTGTGTATTTCACTCACTGTCCAAGTCACGACGTCGGCTTCGGGCTCAAATCTCGCGGTGCGGATGGCAAGCCAACGTAACTTCACGAGTGTGCCAGACCCGAACTACTGGCCCTGCGGGGGGCATCGTTCGAGCGGAATTTCTTCGACTTCGTCGAGACCTTCCAGGATCCGGATGTTCACAGAACCACTTCTACGGTAACCGCGTTTTCAGGACTTGAGCGTAGATGAGATTATTGCGGGGTCACAATCTTGACGGAGACTCGATATCGTCGATAGTCCGTATAGTGGTGCAAATTACGGAATTTTTGCTTCTCAATTTCCATCGATACATCCACGTCCCTGGGCAGCCACAAAGGATTTGGAATGTCCTGAAGTTGCACTTCGCCGAACGCCACTTCTGTTGTCAGCTGATCGAGTCGAATTTCATTGTTCGGCGTAAGTAGATCGCTCCGCATTCGGATGATTTGGAAATTATTCTTGTCCACCCACAAGATCCCCTGCGTCAGCATATCCACATCTACTCCTCCAGCTCCCCTCACCGAGTTGACAAAAGTAGCCACGCCAGGTCGCTGAGCAAACCCCACGACATAGGTCTCTCGTGAGTCCATCTTTTCCTCGCCCAGGTAGCGGAACCTCGACTGCGGCTGAACGACCGTAGAAAAACGGATACAGCTCAAAGCGTAACCGGCGGTGATCACATAACCCTTCTCGAGGCCTATCGGTCCCAGGCGATTTCCCTTTTCGTCCATCCGATATTCCGCGCTTGCCCCCAATTCGTTGCCGTGATGAAGGATCAAATAGTTGTCTTGAACGCGCTCCTTCGCTTGAATCTTTCCTTTTGCATTCAACTTTTCCTGGGTCACGTCTTCGTGGGCGATTAGGTCCCCAAGTTCGCGGACGAAATCGTCCACGCTTCGGCCCAACTTCTGCAGAATCACTGGCAAGTCTTGCTCGTCCGGTGCAGGCTGAAGGGTTTTCAGTTCTGGAACGCGCTCGATCAGCTGCGCCAGCGGCAAATCAAAGTATGGATGCGCCTTCGCATAATCGCTGGTCTCCGCTGGAACCGCACTCTCGGTGCCGGTCACCTCACCAAGCTTCTCAGTCTCAGTCGTAACCTTCTCTGCCGGGCTAGGTTGCGAGTAATACCCCTGCCGAGTGCGCGCCGTCAGACCCGGCTTTGCGATACGGATTTCCAGATCGTGATATTCGTTAGGCCGATCGGTGGTGACTGGATCGAAGGAGATCTCGTAGTAAGCATGCGTGTCGGCCAGGCACCGTTTCACGGGTGTGGTTATGTCGTTGCCGCCGGAGAGAGCAAGACCTCCGCTCTGGGTGGCGATTACCTGTAAAGCTAAGTCGGCCCATACGGTCTGGCTAGGTTTGCTGATTCCTTTAAAAAAGGGGTCCCAGCTGGAGCTGCCTCCGATACTGTGCAGGGTGATGCGCCCCTGCCGCAGCAGCGTCGACAGAGTCACGACATCGTTGAAGATCGTTTGCTCTTGCTTTACGTCCATCTGTTCCCTGTCGCCGGAGGCCGGCCAGCCCGGGGAAATCCACAGAATGATCTTGCGCCCTGGCCGGGCAGCCTCGCGAGTCGCAAGCTGAAACAAGGCCTTGAGGGAAACCTGCAAGCGCTCGATGTTGCTGTAGAAGCCGCCTTGGCGGTGCATAGTAGGTAACGCGCGGGTGTGCTGATCCAGAGCGGCACTGAGTGCGTTGCCATCACTCGAGAAGTCGTCCTGAACCTTGAGGCCGGCATCCGTAAGGAAGGCAAGAGCGGTCGGGTGCGCTAGCCGACCTCCATCGGTAGTAGGAATTTGTCGATCTCCGAACGTTCGAAGGCCATTCGTTCGAAGGCCATTTTCAGAAAACTGGTGTTTAGGTTATCCACAACAAGCACGACCTCTATCGGTGCCTCGCGCTCACGGAAAGCTTGGAACGAGAAGATGGTCTGCGGAAATTTATTATCCAAGACAGTGAAGTCTTGTTGCTCAAGGCCGCTCACGGGGAGGCCAGCCTCCGAAATAACTACCACGTCCAGATGGATCTTGCCGTCGCCGGGAAAGGTTGGCACATGATACTGGCGAGCTGAAATTTGAGGCGTACACAGAAAGGGGACCAGAAGAAAAAGGCCGAGACGTGACTTCATAGGCATACGCTCCCTCGTCCGAGCGAAGGCCGACCGAGGATCCCCACAGTACTCACCGATTCCGCAGCATATTGTAAGAGAAGCTCACTATATGAGACGCCGTCAACGGTGGCCCAGTTTCAAGCTCAACGTTCCGCCGACTGCTCTAGTAGATTTGAGATTACTCGAAAAAAGCCCAACTGCCCGGTTAGTCGTTAATCAGGCATTTGCGCAGTGTGCGGTGAAGATGTAGGCGCGACTATCAGGTCCCCTGATTTGCAAAACTGGATCAATCTGTTCCCGGTGCCACCGTCGCGGCGGCGTATCCGACCATGTCAAAAGGGCAGTAAGAATTTCTGTGCAACGCCGTGTCCCGGCCAGCTGATCCATGCGTGATATGCTCGTCCCTGATGTTTCGCTTCGCAGCCTCCGTCCTCGTCCTGCTTCTCTTCGTCTGCTCCGCAAGTTCTCAGACCGAAAATAGAGGCGCAACCATTCACGTCAATGTCGATCTCATCTCTGTAAACGTGCGTGTTACCGACAAGCAGGGCAGCGATATTCCGGGACTGACGGCGGATGATTTCACATTATTCGAAGATGGGCGCCGGCAGAAGATTTCTTTCTTCGACACGGAAAAAGAGCCAATCGCTCTAAGCATCTTGGTAGATTCCAGCAGCAGCATGGGTGCGGGCGACAAACTGGACGTTGCAGAAGGAATGCTGCGAGAGCTGATAAACCGCAGCCGGCTTGAGGATGAAATTTCGGTATTGCAGTTTACGGATCACGTGGTCGGATTCCGACAGATCACGCGCGAGCAGCGCTTGCTGACCCTCCCAGCCGCAATAAGGTCGGAATCGGGCGGGACCGCCCTATACGACGCCATAGCCTCTGCTTTGTGCCATCTCCGAACATCGAAAAATCTGCGGCAGGCTATCGTGGTCATCACTGACGGAGCCGACCAGCACAGCCGGCTGAGGCTGGAACAATTGATTCGACTCGTACAATCCTCCAGGGCCCAATTGTTCCTTGTCGGCTTTTACCGCGAACCTGAATATACGATTTACAAGCAATCTCAAGACACGGTGACGCTCGTGACCGGCCGGGAGATCGACAATCCCTTAGTCATCTTTGACCGATTGTCCAAAGAATCCGGCGCCGAGGCCTTCTTTCCAAGCACCAAAAAAAGTCTTGATCAGGCCGTGAGCGAAATCTTGAACATTCTCCACGCTCAATACACGCTGTCGTTCTACCCCGAGGGGGGCGCAAAAGCTTTGCGGCGCATTCAAATAAAGCTCAATCGCAGCGGCGTCAAGTTCAGGGCACGCCAGAGCGTGAGCCTGCAGGACCCTGCAGGGGAAGAAGTTCAGTTTGATGAGGAGACTTGTGCCGTATCGGCGAAGGCGCATCCTTATCCTTACGAGGCTCGTCTGACGAAGGACGGTGACACTCTCGACTATCGGGAGGACTTCTCCGATCCGCGAACGGGTTGGCCCAACCGCGCAGGCTCGCGCTACATCTCTAACGGCTACGAACTCTCCTATCAACTTCCGAAGCATAATGCCGACCAAGTGCTCGTTGATGCAGGTCCGATTGGCACCGGCGCTCTGGCTGTTTATGGCCCCTGGTGGGACGATTTTCGCGCGACGGAATACGTGGATGCCGGATGGGCAAAAACGCACCCTCCCACGCAGACTCTCCCGCTGAAATCTCGGGAAATTCTGGACGCTTCATCGGCGGGAATTGCCTTTCGAGTGACGGGCGGTGGCTACTATGCTTTCGTGCTGAGTACCAGCCCTCAGGCATATAAGGCCGATGAACTTTCGTTCAAATTAGTGAAAAAAGCATTTCACGGAATTTCCGAGGAACAGATCATCCCCTGGACTCGCCTCTCCGCAAAACAAGTCCAACAGGAAATTGCAACTGGTATAAAGTTGACCGTCGAGTGCCAAGGGGACCAAATCACGTTGTTTGTCGACGAGCAGCAAGTGGGCAGCATGCGCGATGCAACTTATCGCAGCGGCTACGTGGGGTTTGTCTCGTCGGGAACGGGGCGCGTCATTTTTCGAAACCTACATGTGCAAGGAACACGCTGAGTTCTTTGCCGCACGTCCGCTCCACCTCTCGTCTCCTCGAAACCTCAGGCTAATTCCTTCCGAACTTCGGGGCGGTGGGGATCGAAAACACTACCGTACGGAATTTCAAGGACTTGGAAGGAATGCTGGGGAACGCCAAGGCATTGAAAAAGGAACAATTGGGAATGCAAAGGAATCCTTATTGGCCCCTTAATGGCCCCTCGTTTTTCTCGACCACCGAGATTCCGTCATAGTGTATTTCACACACTGTCCAAGTGGCGCAGTCGGCCTCGGGCTCAAATTCCACGGCGCGGATGGCAAGCCGACGTAACTTCACGAATGTGCCAGACCCGAACTGGTAGTCTGGCTAGGGCATCGTTCGTGAGGGATTTATTCGACTACGTCGAGGCCTCTCAGGATCCGGACGCTCACGGAACCACTTCTACGGTAACGGCGTTCTTGGCAGGCATTCGGATTTTTTCTGAGCACGCCGTCACTCGGCACCAGGCAAGAGGTGTCCCGTTCCGCATCATTCCTACCCCCTTGGGCTGCCACGGTCGGTCAGTCAGTTCTCTCAAAGGCCGCGCTGTTGAGCCACCGCTATTAGTCCAGCGCGCTGGCGGGTTCCAGGCCCTTCAGGCAGGATTTCTCTGTCGAACTTTTCACACATCGAGAGGAAGGACTTCAGCAGAACACCTTCATTCATAACGCGCCGCAAGACTTCTAGGTCACACAGTCCTGCAAGTGATCCGAGGCCACCGCATCGCAAAACCCGCATCCCTTCGGACTCCAATATTGCTCTCAGTTCGACCGGTAGGAACGCCTTGAGCGATCCCAGGTAGTTCTGAGTGACACCCTCCGCCAAAACTCTATTGCTCGGAAACTGTTGCTGATGCCATTCGCCACGATTGATCATCGCTTCCACTGCCGGACCGAGCTGACCGGTCTTGACAAGACTCGAAACAACCCACGCGGCTGTCATTTGTGCCTGATGTGAGACTGTAAGAATTACTGTCCTCCTCGCCACTCGGCAGGTCTCTTGAATTGCTTGGGGCGCTTTGGAGCCCGCGAACGAAATTGCACCGTCCAGATTTAAAACAAAATCGAAAGCCCGATCTGGAAAGCGAGATAGGTCACATGAGTTTCCTTTCACGAACTCTATAGTTTGCACTCCTTGAGCCTTTTCGCGCGCGATCACCAACATCTCTGGGGACAAGTCCAGATGGGTCACATGGAAGCCACGCTTGGCCAGGGGGATTGAAAACGCGCCTGTTGCACCCCCTACGTCAAGGATAGTTCTGACTCCGCCAAGATGCTGCTCAATCTCGCGCCAACGTAGAGCGCGATTGATGCTTTCGTCCGCCAAATCGCGTTCTTCTTTCAGCGCTTTGGCGTCCCACCACTGTTCTTCCCGATCGAAGTCTGTCTCTGGCAAGCTCATCGTGATACAACTTTTCTGCAATGTGTTCTCAACTGCAATCGCTACCTGACAGGCTATCTGGTCGAGCAAGATGACGTCGTCTTTCTCAAAAGTATTTTCCGTAAGACGGGGTGTTATCTTCCGCTAAAGCTGCCGCGACTTCAAGGCGATGTTCCACCGGCACTGACGCCAATCGTTTTGGGAAACTTGCTGCCGGGCGGCACTCGCGGATTGGGATTTTACTTGTCTAGCTAAGTGACCGTACCGTAGATTATGAGACGGCTCCGCATTATTCGATCTCTTCTCGTGGTCGCCTGCCTGTCGTATGTCCTCATGCTGCCCTGTGGACTTGAGGCCCAATCGAGCAGTGGGCCTGCGCCACAGACGCACTTCGGGCGATCAACGACCGGCATATGGATTTGCCGAAACTTCGGCAGGAAACGGAAGAAAAAACTCAAGGAATCCGGAGACGAGCAAACGGCTGGCCGCGCATTGGAACAATTCTTGAACGCATTTGGAGACGGCCATCTGTCGATTGAATGGCCGCGCAGTGACCCTTCCCCGCCGCACGCGAAATCGGGAACAGTTGAACCTTTGTGCAATCGTCTTGGATACAAATCCTCTACAAACGCCGGCATCGACTTTTCGTTGTTACCCGGCTTCACGGCTGTCCCGTCAACTGGGAGCGAGCTGTTTTCGGGAGGACTGCTGACGGACAGGGCACCTCAAGTACAGACTCAGCACGGTGGAATCGGATCTGAACAAAGGGGCAGCGCCGAGGAGCGTGCTTGAAGAAGCTGCGGGCAAGCTACGCTCAGCAATCACGGCGAGCCAACAGCCTCGCGACCGGAGCCGGGTCTTTGAGGGCGGCAGCCTGAACTGCTCACTGGTGTTGACGAACGTTCTGTTCTGGAGTGGAGTTCTACCCTACGCCAAGCCGGGATCGTTCGCTGCGCTGGAGTCGAAGACAACGCTATTTAAGCCGTTTCAATATGAATACATGGAGAACTCGGATCGACTGCCGCTTTACGTGGCTGTAGACCGTCATACCTGGTTTTCCGCCGAACGATTTGCCGCATTGTTGCAGGACAACGGTGCGGCGATGATTGTCGGCGAACTCACCGGCGGCGCGGGATGCGGCTACACGGGGGGAGGAATTCCGACGACGCTCGCGCATTCGGGCGCGCAAGTGAAAATGCCGGATTGCGTAGGTCTTCGGGGGGATGGGTCGAACGCAAATGACGGCGTAACTCCCGATGTTCTTGTACCTTGGGCGGCGCGTGATACGCCTTATACGAAAGCTAATAAACTGCTGGTCTATCTGGGAAAGATCACCTTCAAAACGAACTAGAAAGTCTCAGAACCCGATGCCTGAATTGAGTTGACACCGACATGTCGCCGGCTCCTAATTAACGCTAGCGTTAATGAGGATAGGAGTTATCGAGCCTGCCCACGGGATTCACGCGTTTTAGGTGCGAGTTCCTCAAGACACAGTATGTGTTTAAGGGGACTCGCTTCCACGGATCCAACCCATCGCCACTGGTCTTACTCGAATCGCGCAAAGTGGCTATTGCCCACCACACCTCGCCGAGAGATACTGCCGGCACTCCATGGCACGCAGCATCACATCAAATCTCGGGCTTTACCTCTACGGCGGAGCTGGCATCTTTCTCGGCCTCCTGGGCCTGGCCTCCGGCGACTTCGCCACCACCTGGCAGAACGTCGGCCCCAACATCCCTTTGCGCGTACCGCTCGCCTATCTCACCGCGGTCATTGAGCTCGTCGGGGGGATCGCGCTCCTCTGGCCCCCGACCGCGCGTGCCGGCGCTCTGACCCTGACGACTGTCTACTCTGTTTTCACGCTCATCTGGGTGCCCAAGGCCTTTGTGAATCTCGGCAATTACGACCCCATCGGCAATGTCTTTGAGGAGTTCGCCCTGGTCGCCGCTGGTCTGGTCCTCAGCGCGATCTTCTCGCCTGCGGGTTCATTCATTGCGCGTCGCCGGCCCTTCTTCGTGCTCCTCTTCGGTATTTGCCCGATTTCCTTCGGCATCGTCCACATCATTGACATGCCCGGCCTGTTGGGCTGGATCCCGGGTTGGCTGCCGCCGACCAAGATGTTCTGGGCTTATGCCACCACCCTGGGCTTTTTCGGGGCCGCCGTAGCCATCCTCACCGGCATCATGGCTCCGCTTGCCGCGCGCCTCCTCACCGCGGAGATCGTGATCTTCGAGTTGCTGGTCTGGATTCCAAATCTGTCTGCCGGGCCAAGCAATCACTTCAATTGGTCCGGCAACGCGATCTGCATCGCTTTGGCCGGCGCCAGTTGGGTCGTCTCCGACTCCATCAGCCGACACGCCCAACCTGCGACTTCGTAGATTCAGCTTAAGACAAGTCGTTCCATTCCAGCTCGGAACTATAGGCTAATTCTTGGTGACAAGTCGGAACTCTGCGATGTGGGTATCCTGATAATCCTCGAATACTTGCGTACTCACGGTTTCATAGAGGTCTTTGTGCTGATAAAACAAAAGTTCTCCCGGGAAATTGCGTGGGAACTGCTTTAAAATCGTGGCGAAGAGCTTTCCCCGCGCATCGCAAGCGTCCTGGTTCTTGTATTCCGTTAGTAAAACAATGTTCGGGTCGCTTTCCGAGGTGCTTTGTTCTGCGATGCGGTGATAACTGAGAACGGCACCCTGGCGCTTGGCTTCCTCGCGGATGCGCATCCAGTTGTCGTCCAAGTAGCCGAGCGTTGGCCCGAACCCTCCGGGCAGTACTTTAAGTATCTCCATCGTCCAGACCGGCTTCTCGCGATGCGAGGCTTTGCGCACCTCCACCGGCCACGGTAAAGAGATAGATAAGAAAAAGGCCAGCTAATATACGTCTTTGCATGAGTACACCTCCATGTATATATGGCACGGTAGCAGCAACGGCAATAAACAGCGAAGCGCATTTTTTCGGTACGGCTCAACTCCTGACATCATTTCCTCGAGCTGCAGGTGCCACCCATGAGGCTCGTTTTTCCCTTATTGCCGCCTTTTGGCGCCCCGCGAAATCGCTACGTCATTCTGAGCTAATGGGTTGGTTGGTAGGGGCGGTGGGGATCGAAAATACTACCGTGCGGAATTTCAAGGACTTGGAAGGAATGCAGGGGAACGCCAAGGCATTGAAAAGGAACAATTGGGAATGCAAAGGAATCCTTATTGGCCCCTCGTTTTTTTCGACCACCGAGATTCCGTCACTGTG
>Ga0210395_10000993_pt1 | contig 21979 bp, 15 predicted proteins | sample IncBWH4OmetaG_FD_150861 | JGI IMG/M metagenome (GOLD analysis project Ga0210395, IMG submission 150861) | Forest soil microbial communities from Barre Woods Harvard Forest LTER site, Petersham, Massachusetts, United States - Inc-BW-H-4-O ...
TGGCACAACATCCTACCGCTCGAATGACCTTGATGCTGCGGTCCGGTCGAGATCCGCTCGAACTCGTCCCGTCCGTGCGGGACGTTGTCGGTGGCCTTGATCCGAATCTGCCGATGTTGCACACCATGGCTTACCAGGACTTCTACATGAACCAGGCCGTCAACGGGCCACGAATTGCGTTGAAGCTCGTGGCTAGCATGGGCTCGGTGGGCCTCGTGCTGGCCATCGCCGGTTTGTATGGACTGGTGGCTTACAACGTGAGCCGCAGAACCCGTGAGATCGGTATACGCATCGCCCTTGGCGCGGCAAGCTCGGATGTGCTGCGACTGGTGATGGGCAAGGGCCTCGCGCTGGTCGGAATGGGAACGGCGATCGGGCTGGCGATGGGTTTCGGCCTCGAGCAGCTTATGAATTCCATGTTGTTCGATGCCGGCGGCGTAGACATTGTGGTTTATGTCATCGTCGTGCCGTCGCTGTTTCTGGTGACCATGCTGGCGGCCTACGTGCCCGCGCGACGAGCCACCCGGATTGCGCCAACACAGGCGCTGCGCTATGAATAACGCGAGTTCCCTGGCGCCAGATCCGCTACCGACGCCTGCGGAAATCATACCGGTAAAATTGCCAATTCCGCTCCATTCAGCCGGTACCTGAGTTCCGCGGGATCGGAACCTCCAACCACCTGTCCGAAGGGCCTAAGGATTGGAAGAGCCGTCTGGAGCAACGCTATTGACACGTATCGATATGGTTTGATATATATATCAGCATGGCTGAGACGAATCCCCAAGGTTTTATTCCACTTAAGGCGCAGTGGTTTCACATCATGCTCTCACTTGCAGGCGGAGAGCAGCACGGTTACGGAATCATGCAGGACGTCCTGAATCGCACTACCGGAAAAGTGCGATTGTGGCCGGCGACGCTATATGGATCGATCAAGCGGATGATCGAGGCCGACCTGATCGAGGAATCCGACGAACGGCCTGCGCCGGAATTGGACGACGCGCGACGGCGCTATTACCGGTTGACGGCTCTCGGCAAGCGAGTGCTCGACGCGGAATGTGATCGCCTCGAGGAATTGGTCCGCACCATTCGCGTAAAGCAAGCCATGGTGACGGAATGAATTTCGCATGGCGGATCTACCGGCGGTTGGCGCAAGCGTTTCCGCACGAATTCAAATTGGCTTATGGCCGAGAGGTGATGCAACTCGGGGAGGACGTGGTGAAAGAGATTGCCAAAAGACAGGGAGCCGCGGGACTCTTCCGGCTAATCGCGGACATCGCCATTCGCGTACCCCTCGAATACCTGAGCGAACTGCGCGGCGATATGCGCTACGCGCTGCGAGCGCTGCTCAAGTCGCCCGGCTTCGCTCTCGTCGGCATCCTTTCGATGGGGCTCAGTATTGGGCTGACCACCAACGTGTACAGCTCGAAATGGGCGCTGCTGTTCCGTGAACTGCCGGCCGCGGCGAATGCCAAAGACTTGGTGATGCTTCAACAGTCGGCGGATGGGGATCTCGCCTCTGTGTCGTACTACTACATCGAACAGTTTCGGGAGCAAAAGAGCCTGTTCGCGGGGGTCGCTGCATTCGAGACCGGCATCCCGTTCAATGTCACGTTCCAAGGCGATCTGAATGCCAAACCCGAGCGCGTCTTTGGGCAACTTGTATCAGCCGATTACTTTTCCGTGCTCGGCGTCGAACCCCAGCGCGGACGAGTGTTCGGCGCCGCCCTTGACCGGCCGGGTGACGCTCCCGTGGTGGTGATTAGCGATCATTTCTGGCGTAATCGCCTCAACTCCTCTCCGAACGCCTTGGGGCAAATACTTCGCTTGAATGGGCAAATCGCGACCATCGTGGGAATCACGCCGAAGAATTTCAATGGCGCCCTTTCCATCAACCCCTCTGAGCTGTTCGTACCGATCACGGCCCCTGCCGCCCTCGCTCCAGAGCTCGCTGGCGACGTGCTGCACGAACCGGATGCCAAGCAGTTCCTGGCCATGATGTGTCTGGCGCCCGGCGTGACGATTGAATCCGCGGAAGCGGGTCTCGACGCGATCACGCGTCGCCTCGACGAGCAGGATCCTTCCTCGCCAGTGCGCCGAGACAAAGGCAGGCGTATCGCGTTACTTCGAGCCGGCACCAGCGTACCAATTCCGCGAAAATTGAAGCCCGCGTTGATCGGATTCCTGGTGGCGCTGATGGGCCTGGTTATCACTCTTGCATGCATGAATCTGGCAAACATGCTGATGGCACGCGGCGCCAATCGCCGAAAGGAGTTGGCCATTCGCCTGTCGGTTGGGGCCAGCCGTTTCCGGCTGGTCCGGCAGATGATGAGCGAAGGCATTTTGCTCTCACTGCTGGGTGGCGTTGCAGGATTCACAATCGCGTATGGTCTCGGGCTGTTGAACTCTCACTTCAGGCCGCCCATGACGGTGCCGGAGGAAACCAATCTCAGCCTGGATTGGCACGCAGGCGTCTTCGCGTTCGGCGTGGCGATTGTGTGCGGCATCGGATTCAGCCTCGCGCCCGCACTGCAAGCGACGAAAGCGGACCTGACCCCGGCACTCAAACAGGGCTCGGCGCTTCAGTTACCCGGTTATCGGCGTATTGGTCTGCGCAACTTGCTGATGGTAGCCCAGGTTGCAGCATCGCTCATGCTGCTGCTGATGACAGGATTCCTGGTCATGGGAATTAGCAAGGCAAGCAGCATCGAAACCAAATTCGATCCGAACACGATGTATCTCTTGTCCCTCGACCCGGTGCGGGATGGCTACGCGCCCGAAAAAGCGCAAGCTCTGTTCGAGAAACTTCCCGAACGGCTCAAAACCGCCGGCCCCTTGCAGAGCATCGCCCTGGCCGCCGAGCCGCCCTTTACAAGCGAAGTGGAACGCACCCTACTGTCTCTAGAAGACTCGGCGGGATCCTCACAGGTAGTTGAGCCGGTGTTCGAGGAAACCGTGGGAGCGGGCTATTTTGCCACGCTCAACGAGCTCATGCTCGCCGGCCGAGAGTTCGTCGAAGCGGATCAACGAAGCCACGGAGACGGCTCGAAGACTTTGCCCGCCGTGCTGAATGAGAGTGCGGCACGCGCATTTTTCGGAAATGGGAATGCACTCGGCAAGCGCGTTAGAGACGACAAGCGGCCCTATGAGGTCGTCGGCGTGGTCCCCGACTTTAAAGATGTACAGGGATTCAGCGAATCCATAATCTATTTGCCGCTGACGTCGCGTGATTTTCGGCGGCCGCCCGCCGGCGGCATGAACCTTCTGGTGCGGTCGGATGCGGGAACGGATGCGCTCGACGCGATTCGGAACCAGATCTCTTCTATCGATCCCAATCTGAACATCTTCAATATGCAAACGCTCGGCGCTTACCTGGATCGCAGTCGGACCGCCTTACGGTATTCCGTCGAAACGTACGGCGCAATTGGAGTGTTTGGTTTGGTGTTGGCCGCCATCGGGCTCGCCGGAGTTACGGGCTACTCGGTTGCGCAAAGGCGCAAGGAGATCGCCATCCGCACGGCGCTAGGCGCAAGCAGGGCGCAGGTGCTGCGGCTGGTCCTGCGCGAAGGAGCGGCTCTTGTAGGTGTGGGAACGGTCCTGGGATTTTTAGGCGCGGTCGGTCTGGCAAAAATAGTCTCGGCGCTGGCGAATATGTTTGTCGAGGCGCTTAAAGTCGGTACGAACGATCCGCGTTTGCTCGTCGGCGCACCGTTGCTGCTGGCTGCGGTGGCCATGCTCGCCTGTTACGTTCCGGCGCGCAGGTCGGTCCGAATCGATCCGCTAAAGGCGCTGCGTCAGGAATAGGGTCTTGCCTGTCCTGGCTTCCGCCGGACGCCCAGCGAGCGAATGTAGCGTAGGGCGGAGGACGACGGTTTTCTCCCGAGCGCCAAAACGAACGGACTGGGCCACCCCATCTCAGGAAAACATAGGGGCAGGGATCTTACCGTTGACCAGCTAAATCCGCGATTGCCACTCACTGCGGAGCGGTCTTGGATGCGGGAGCCTGGTCAACGCCGAAATCCCACACGTACAAGTTCAATCCATCTGCGAGGATTTCCGCGAGCGCGTACTCCCCCGGCGGCAGCGGCGCGCTCAGTGTAAACCTGTAGATGTCCGGAGCCACTTCCCACCGCTGGATTGAAATCTCAACCCGGTCCTGCGAAATCTCCTGGCCGAACTGGCTCCGTATGGACTCCAGCAACCGGTTGTTTCCCTTCACTTTCGCGCGTACTAGAGCGACATCCGGTCCCGACACGCCCTGGCGCCCCGTCCGCAACACCGAGGAATCGCGGTCCGGGTCTGGCGGCGGCTCGCGCAGATAAAACTCGGGCACTGCACTTGTCAGCCGCACGGCAGCTTTGGTACCCGGGATTTCCACGTTGTGTTTGCTAGGGATGATCGGTATGGGCGAAAACACCTGTTTTAGGACCGTTTTCTTGTCCGTTTTCACCGCTGAGCCAGCCTGCCCCAGCCGTTTGACCGACTTGCCCTCGAATGCGAACATGCCCTCGCCGTCAGGCAAGAACACCCCAGGTGCAACCGTCAAACTGGCGTCCACATCGACAGGCGTTTCCGCCTTAGCAGCCGCTTCCTGGATGCGAACTTTTTCCAGCAATGCTGCTGTGGTCTTCTCATCGGCAGCTTCCGCCTTTTTGGTGGCGTCCCAATCCACCATGGCCGCTGGGATCTCTTCCCAGGCGCCTCTTTCTACGCTGAAATAGCGCACCCGGTCGCCCGTCTTTTCGTAATTGCGCACAAGCTGGAAGCTTCCATCGGTTAGCATCAACTTTTTTCCGCGGGGAAGGCTTGCCGGCGCAGCTATTCGAGCCGCCGCTTCGTCTCGTGGCGCCTTGGTGCTCGGACTATCCTGCTGGGGGGCGGAATCAGCCGCGAAACTCGCAGGCCGGGTCGTTCCATCCCAGCTCAGCAGGGCTATCGGAAGGGCCAGGACCAGTGTAGAAGACAATCGCATTGTAGTTTATGGGCAATAGGATGCCGGTTGGAAGAATCGGTTTGCCCTGGGTTGAGCATACCCCCCTGCCCATGGCCCTGCAACTGGTCCTAGAAAGCAAAGGGCTCTTTCCGGAGTCCCGGAAAGAGCCTTGTGTGACTCGAGGCTGGTTAGATTCTTAGTGCGTGCAGCGCGGAAACAACGTCACCAGCACCATTAAGTCAGATAACGTAAACAGCCACTGGTCCGCCTGCTTGCCTGCCGCTTCCGCAGCACGCGCGATGAACCCCAGATGCCGGCTCTTCGCAAAATTGCGAATGTGATCGACGCAAATGCCAGTCAGGCTGGCAATTTCCGCGTCCGTGAAGATCTTCTGGCTTGATTTTACGGTAACCATGGCCTTTTCCCTTTGACTATTTCGGACACCGCGCTTCTATTTCTGCTCCCAATCCGTTTGATGCTTTTTGAAGCATAAGTGATGCACCTTTTGTAGAGCAATAGTAGTTCCGTTCTCTCAACCTAAAACGAAAAGACTAGTACTTTTGTTCCAACCCTCTGTGCAAAAAGACATTTAACCGAAATCGCGGACATCGTTGTGAGCCGGTACGAAGAGCAAGGGAGTCGAAAACGGAGGGAAAAAATGTCCTACTTTTGCAAACTCTCTATGGCTTTCGGTAGAGTCGCTACAATTTCGCGCATCTGTTTTGTGTGCCGTACCTCATGCGACGCGATGAATTGCATCCATTCATAGGTGTTTAAGGTTCCGAGCGCCGGGTGGGCCCAACAATATTCAGCTAAATTCCAGCTTCTCGTTTCTTCCAGAAATGCCAGTGAACGCTCCCGCACGGCTCGCAATTCCGCCAGCATCAGCTCTTTGTCGCCGAGCATTTCCGGCTGAACGGGCACCGGCGATTTGCGACGAATCCACCGTGATTCCACCAGCGCCAACGGAATGTGAATTCTCTTTAACAAGGAAACGCGCTTCGGGGGATGCTGTCGAACGCGGTCCGCCTTCCCGATTACCGCTCGTTCCACCATCATCAAATGCGCCACCAGTTCCGCGGCCGACCATTTCCCCTTGCTCGGCCGCGTTTTCCATTCGTCAGTAGCCACCGCATCTGCCGCGGACAAAAGCCCCGTCTGCGCTCGAGCCATACACGAGATGATGAAATCAAGTTCCTGTGGCATGCCTAGCTTTCACTTCGACTCTTCTCGTGCGGCTCCTCAGACTGAAGCACCGCCGGCCTGCTCGAAGGCGTGCGCAAGTTGTAGGACCTTGGCCTCGCCGAAGGCAGGTCCAAAGATCTGCAACCCCACGGGCAGCCGCCCCGAGATCTTTCCGCAAGGAACCGAGATCCCTGGCACTCCCGCCAAAGACCCCGTAACTGTATATATATCAGCAAGATACATCTGAAGTGGGTCGCTCGTGCGCTCCCCCAGCAGAAAGGGAGGAACGGGAGAAGTGGGGGTCACAATTACGTCTACTTTGCTAAACGCATCACGAAAATCCTGCGCAATGAGCGCTCGGACCTTCTGTCCCTTCAGATAATACGCATCGTAGTAGCCAGCCGACAATACATAGGTCCCTAGCACAATCCGTCTCTTGACCTCGGCTCCAAATCCCGCCCCGCGGGTTTTCCGGTACATCGCCAGCAGGGAATCGCCCTCCACGCGCAAGCCATACCTCACCCCGTCATACCGCGCCAAATTCGAGCTCGCCTCCGCCGTTGCGATGATGTAGTACGTGGCAATCGCATAGTCCGTATGCGCCATGTGGATTTCACGCAGCTCGCACCCCAGCTTTTTGAGAACCTCGATCCCCGCCTCGATCTTCTTCCGCACCCCATCGTCCATTCCCGCGCCAAAATATTCCTTAGGAATGCCGATACGCAGCCCCTTGACGGGTTTCTCCATCGCGGCCTGATAGTCCGGCACCGGGGCGGTCGTCGATGTCGAATCGTTCGTGTCGCGGCCGGCGATAACGCCCATGACGGCGGCCACGTCGCGCGTCCTCGTCGCAAACGGTCCAATTCGGTCGAGCGAAGATGCAAACGCAATGAGCCCATACCGCGAAACCCGTCCGTAGCTACCCATCATCGCGGGGATCCCGCAGAACGATCCTGGCTGCCGGATCGACCCGCCGGTATCTGTCCCTAGCGAGGCCACTGCCAAGCCCGCCGCCACGGCGGCCGCGGACCCGCCGCTCGAGCCACCCGGCACCCGGTCCGTCGACTCCGGGTTCCGCGTCGGCCCATACGCGGAGTTCTCGGTGGAACTGCCCATCGCAAATTCGTCGCAATTTGTTTTGCCGAGAATCACCGCTCCTGCTGCTTCCAGTCGCTCCACGGCAGTGGCGTCATAAGGTGGGATGTAATTCCCGAGAATCTTCGACCCGCACGTGGTCCGCACTCCGCGCGTGCTGATCACGTCCTTGATGGCGATGGGGACGCCTGCCAGCGGAGGCAGCGGTTGGCCCGCAGCGACCAGCCGATCGATTCGATCGGCCTGCGCGTAAGCGCGTTCTCCAGAAAGAGTGAGGTAGGCATTCAGGTCTTGGTTCCGCTCAGCAATCCGCTTGTAAAAATCCGACGCCAGTTCCCGCGCCGAAATCTTCTTCGACCCCAGCGCTTCGCGCACTCCGTCGATGGTCCATGCGGCACTCATCGTTCGATGACTTTCGGCGCACGGAAATAAGGCCCCTCTCGATCCGGGGCTTCGGCGAGAATTTCGGCAGCCACATCGCAACGCACCGTATGGTCCTCCCGCAGGGTTGCGTCGGCGGATTGGTCGTCGGCCAAAACCTGGGCCATCGGTTCGACGCCGGTGGTGTCCAACTCGTTCAATTTCCCGATGTATTCCAGGATTTCGTCAAGCTGCGTGCGGTACATCTCCAGCTCGGCCTCGCTCAAATCCAGATTGGCCAGCTCGGCAACTTTTTCCACATCTTCCCGGCTGATTTTCAAGATAATTTCCCACTTTCATTCCATTGGCTACGCAGCAAAATTCTAGCATATCCCCCACTGGTTGCCCGGGCAGCTACTGGAATACGTGGGACGCCTTGGGATCGGGGATAAACACTACGAAATCGTAGCCGAAGATTACGCGCTCCAGTTCCGGATCGATCCGTCCGTACTTCGAAAAGCCGTCCCGCAAGGCGCGCAAATCATAGAGCGTCCAGGAATTCTCGACCAGCACATCAAACAGCGGCTTGAAAAACAGAAATGGCGAATCCTTGTCGCCAGCAAGATCGACGGGCGCGGCCTCCGCTGGTTTTCCGATGCCGGCAAAATGCAACTGTTCGCCTTTCACTCCGGCGATCAAAATATGAACCGATTTGAACTGGTTGGCCTCGGCCGCTTCGCCGATCAGGTTGCCCAGATCGCTCGAATGCAGCGGATTGATCCCGCGAAACATGTGATAAGCGCCGAACTTGAAAAAAACTTTGGGGAGCACGCCGTTGCTTGCCGAGGCAGCCGCAAACGGCTCCGAGAAATTCTTTTTCATCAGCAGCGCGCGCTGGCGATTCGATTCGTAATAGTCGCCGCTCATATTCTTCTGGTAGATCTCCCGGCTCAACAGCAAGGCTTCGAATAGTTTCTGCGCCTCGGGCTTGCCCTGTTTCTTTAGCAGGTCCCGCACCTGATCCAATTCCTCTTGTTTGGCCGTCATCATAAACATATCGCCGGGGCTTCCGCTCTTCACCGCGACAGCACGAGCTTCGCTGGTCTCTTTTAAAAGCGTTTCGACGGCCGCTTTCGCTTCCGGCCCGGGGTTCGTCGCGAGAATCCGGTCGGCCAGAAAGCCTGTGGCGCCCATGAACTCCTGGTCCAGCCCCCAAATCGTCATGTGACTCGGCGAAGCCGCGCTCTCGCACTTTTCGAGCATCCGGAACTCTTCCTGCCAATTGTAGAAGGCGATGGTTTCCGGGTATCTCTTCTCGAACAGAGCCAACTGCTTCGCTCCGTCCGCGCTGCGCGCCATTTTTTCAAGTTCCGGCGCAACGTAGGTCCCGATTTCGAGTCCCATATGGTGGAATCCGTGCGGCCGCAGTTCGGCGCAAAGCGCGGCAGCGAACTCAGGAATTTGCCGGATGCCGTGGTCTTCTCCGAGGGCCACAAATTGCGCTTCGGCTAATGCTGTGCGCAGTACTTCCGCGCCCGCGCCCGCGAGTTGGCCATCCTGGACGCTGATGACCCCGCGGTTTTTCTTCAAGACGTCCGCAAATTCCGCGTTCTGCGCCCGCGTGCCCATCGTAAACATGAACGAAGCCGCCAGAACGACCGCCGCCGCGCGCTGCTTTTTCATCTCTTCTCCGTCAGTAGGGAAATCCCCGAAGGCCTCGAGGCTACCTAGCCCCTCATGCTTTACGCATTGTAGAGAAGAAAGCTTGCTCGTCAATCCTCAAGAAAACAGCCTCCCAAGCAGCCTAGGGAGCCGAGCCCTCGACGCGCGACTCCGGGTCAGTGGTTCTCGGGCTTTTCCCTGGGCACGGCGGCGGATTCCAACTCGGCAATGGAATGATGCATGCTCGCCATACGCCAATGTCCTTCGGACTTCTTGCACATGGCCATGCCGCGCCCGTGCAACTTGCCGCGCGCTGAGTCAATCGTAAACTCATACTCGTACCACACCGCCTCGCCGATGGGATGAAACGCACTCTCGCGAATGTCCAGCCGGGCCGGCGGCACCTGATGAAAATAGCGCTCGCGGAAATACCCGACCACTTGTTCCCGGCCATAGAGTTCGGTGTCGATGGAGAACAGCACAATCTTGGCGTCCAGGCAGTCGCCAAACTTCTGCTCGTCGGAATCATTAAAAGCGTCCACGCAGCGGTGCATTTCGTGCTGCATGGCCGTCACCAGCTCCGCGCCATGCACTTCGTCCGGCGTGGCGACGTGAATGGTCTGCTCCTTCAGATTGATGCTGGCCCCCAGTTTTCCCAATAGATCGACGCCCAGGATGCCGTCGATTTTCCGTCCGCACGCTTTTCCAATCGCCGAAAGATCGATGGCCGGCAGTTTCAGCTCAAGCACTTTTGTTCGACCCACAGTCAAATCAGGCAGGGTCACTTCCTTCGCGCTGGTTGCCAGCGTGCCACTCCACGACGTCACGCGGATGTCGCGCGCCTGTCCGGCGGCAAACGATTCCAGATTCAATATCGAAGTCGCGGCGGTATCCACCAGGAACCATTTGTCGAGCCCGGCGACCTGCACATTGATCACCGGAAGTGCGTCGCAGCGCTCCATGGGCAGCTCCTGCGCGCTCGCGACGCGCGCCGCAATCCCGGCTTCGAAGAGAATGGCAACGAGCGCCGCAAGACGAAGCAAACTGCCCTTGGGCGTGCCAGCGGTTGCTCGCCCGGCGAATAGCGGCGAGCGGAGAGCCCATGGCATTGGCCCTACCAGGCGTTCGAAAACCTTTGCGCAGCGTGACAGTTTCGGCCAAAGAAGTGGGCGGAGGACGACGGCATTTCCCATGGCAGACACCTCGTGCGCCAGAGCATACCACAACAAACGAACGTTCGTGCTTATTTGTGTCCTGTGTTACAGTATTTTCAAATGCCCTACGCGCTCGGCTCCCGTGGCGTCAAAAAGCCTGTCAAACGGCGCGTCAGCGAGCCCGTCACTCGGCCCGTACTTCGCCGCCAGGCGAAAGGCCTGCGAACCCGCGAAGCGATCCTCGCCCGCGCCGTGGATATCGCTTCCGCCGAAGGCCTTGAAGGCCTCACCGTGGGCTCCCTCGCCGAACAGCTCGGCATGAGCAAGAGCGGCCTGTTCCGGCACTTCGGCTCCAAGGAAGAATTGCAACTCGCCACCGTTGAATTGGCACGCCAGGTTTTTATCAATAAGGTCACCCTCCCGGCCATTGCCGCGCCGAAGGGCATGCCCCGCCTATGGTCTTTGATTAATCATTGGCTGGTCCTGGTCGAAAAACGAGTTTTCGAGGGTGGCTGCTTCTTCACCGCCGCTTCGTTCGAATTCGATGGCCGCCGCGGCGTGGTGCGCGACCGCATCGCCGCGATCATGCACGAATGGATCGGGGCCATCACCCGCGCGGTAGAGGGAGCCCAAAAGGCCGGGCATCTCGACCCCAAACTCGACGCCACGCGTCTGGCCTTCGAGTTCCACGCCATCGCCATTGGGGCGCACTGGGCGCATCAATTGCTTGAGGACCGTCAAGCATATTCACGCGCGCGCATGATGGCGCTCGAGAAGATGCGCAGCGTGGCCACCCCCCAATCGCCCCGATTGCCCTAGCGTCGGACCGGGATCTCGGGTAGTTCCGAACACACGTGCGCCCGAGTCTGCCAACGACTCTCTTCCCCATTTTTCGTTTTAACCTCTCGGATCAGCCTCTGGCTGGAACTACTTCTCGGGTCTTGCGGGGATATTTTTTCGCGATGTAAGTATCGACGAGCGCTTCGAACGCCACCGCCAGTTCGCCGTAATTTCCTTCGAGGGTCACGTCTTTCTTCCCATCAATATAGATAGGACAACGTGGCGCTTCGCCGGTCCCTGGCAAGCTGATGCCAATATTCGCAGCCTTCGATTCGCCCGGGCCGTTTACGATGCAGCCCATCACCGCCAGCGTCATCGTCTCCACGCCCTCGTACTGCGTTTTCCAGATCGGCATGCTCTCTCGGATGTAGTCCTGAATGCGTTCTGCCAACTCCTGGAAAGTTGTGCTGGTGGTGCGCCCGCAGCCAGGGCACGCTGTCACGCTGGGCGAAAACGATCGCAGCCCCAGCGCTTGCAGCAGCTCGCACGCGGCGTACACTTCGTCGCGCCGGTCGCCGCCAGGTTTCGGGGTCAGCGAGATGCGGATGGTGTCGCCAATCCCTTCATAAAGCAAAACGCCGAGCGAGGCCGCGGACCAGATCTGGCCTTTCATGCCCATGCCCGCTTCGGTCAAGCCAAGATGCAGCGGCTGCTCTGTCTTGCTGGACAAATCGCGATACACGGTAATCAGATCGCGCGGCCGCGAAGTCTTGCAGGAAATAATAATTTGATCGTGCCCGAGCCCGCACTCCAGCGCCAATTCGGTCGACTGCAGCGCCGAGAGCACCATGCAATCGTTGATAATCTCTTCGGACTCCTTGCCCAGGTTCTTGTCGGTATTCTCCTGCATCTTGTGCATGACGAGCTCTTGATTCAGCGAGCCGCCGTTTACGCCGATGCGCACAGGCTTGCCGTTGTCGCGCGCGATTTTGCAAATGGTAGAAAATTGTTCGTCGCGGCGCTGCCCCGCTCCCACATTCCCTGGATTGATGCGGTACTTGTCCAGGGCCTTGGCGCACGCAGGATACTTCGCGAGAAGAACGTGTCCGTTGTAGTGAAAGTCGCCGATGATCGGAGCGTTCGAGCCGGCATCCAGCAAACGCTTCTTGATTTCCGGCACGGCCGCGGCAGCCTCGTGCACGTTAACCGTCCAGCGCACGATTTCCGAGCCCGCTTCGGCAAGCTGCATGGTCTGCTGGAAGGTGGTCTCGACGTCGGCCGTGTCCGTGTTGGTCATGGACTGCACGACGATCGGTGCGCCGCCGCCCACGAGCACGTGGCCAACGCGCACGCCGTAAGTCTTACGCCGAGGGCGCCCGCTAGCCGCTGCGTCAGTTCCTTTGATCTGTGTAAGCATCTTCTATGATTCTAACGTGATTTCGCGATTCCGTGAATCAGGACTAGCTTTGAAAGAGCCGAGCACTCCTAAGTTTAACTCGTGCATCTGGCTTGGTCCACTTGGGCTGCGGACTGGGTTTCTGCCAAGCTTCCAATTTTTCGTATGAGGTCCTACGCATACCTGTAGTTTCTGCGCGCCTTTAGAACCGATTTATCTCTCCATGTGCGATAACTCCTTGTTTCTAAACGCTCGCGTTGACTCGGGCTAAAACGCGTTCCAAAACAATGTGGCGTGTCTCGTGCTCTCCGACGTGCAGGTCAATGTCCAGTCTCAAAGGCCAAATATTCCGTTATTCCTTTTGGAGGAATCAATGAAGCTGCTGCTGGGTCGCATTTTTCCTGTCGTAAGTCTCCTGTTCCTACTCACGCTGAGCACGCATGGCGTCGGAACAACGGGCACGCTGATCGGCACGGTGACCGACGCCAAGGGAGGAGTGATTTCGCAAGCCAAGGTGACGGTCAAAAACGTCGGCACCAACGCGACGCGGGAACTCACTACCAGCCTCTCCGGGGAATACAGTGTTCCTTTGCTCCCGCCGGGCGAATACGAAGTCTCCGTGGAACGCCCTGGCTTTAAGCGCGCGGTATTCAGCGGCATCAAGCTTGAAGTGGATCAGACCGTGCGTGTCGACGCTACGCTCGAGATCGGCGAGGTAAACCAGCAGATTGCGGTCACCGAATCGGCTCCGCTTCTTCAGACCGACTCGTCGACGGTTGGCCAAGTCATCGACCAACAAAAAGTGAGCCAACTTCCTCTCAACGAACGCAACTTCCTGGCCTTCACGCTTCTGGTTCCGGGCGCCCAGCTTCCCTCCGACGGCTCACAGAATTCCACGCAAGGCGGCGCCATCAGCGTCAATGGCGCTCGCGAGCAGGCCAACAACTTCCTTCTCGATGGCGTAGACAACAACGACCTGGCCATCAATCAGTACACGGTTTTGCCTTCCGTGGATGCCATTCAGGAGTTCAAAGTCCAATCGAGCGACTCCTCCGCGGAATACGGCCGCAGCGGGGGCGCCCAGATCAACGTCGTCACCAAGAGCGGCACCAACGAGTTTCACGGGACGGGCTTTGAATTTGTTCGCAATCGCCACTTGGATGCGAAAAATTTCTTTGATCAGCCTTATTGCACGGCTAGCTCTGCCGTGGGAACTTGCGGTCCGATTCCCCGGCTTGATCGCAACCAGTACGGCGGCACAATAGGCGGCCCGATTCGCAAAGACAAGACGTTTTTCTTCGGTTCCTACGAGGGCTTGACTCTGCGCCAGGCGGAAACTCGGAACGCCACCGTGCCCACCACAGCCGAACGCCAGGAGGCGCTGGCTGACGTTCCGAATCCCAATTCGGCGGGTCTGGCCATCTTCAACTTGCTGCCCCTCAGCAACGTAGGTGGCCAGCCCAACGAGTTTGTGGCCTCGCCGGCGATCGCCAACCAAGTGAATCAGGTACTCGGCAAGGTCGATCACAACTTCAACACCACGAATACGTTGTCTGGCGAATACGCTATTTTCAACGAGCATCGTTTCAATCCCTTTGACCCGCTGGCTTCGTTCACCAACATTCCCGGCAATGGAAGCTTCACTCTAAATCGCGGGCAGATCGTGCGTATCGAGTACACCCACACCTTCAGCGCCAAACTCCTGAACGACTTGCGCATCGGCTTCAACCGTTCCCGCGGCGGGATTTTTCAACAGCACTTCGGCACCAACGTCAGCCAGCAGCTCGGGTTTCCCACGGTCCTTCCCAACTCGCTCGACCTGGGGGTTCCCAACGTTGCTATCGCCGGTTTCAGTAATATTGGCGAACCGGAGAACACTCCGCAGGACCGCCGCGACAATACCTTTCACTATGCGGACACCCTGGCCTGGCATCCGGATTTTAACGGCGGACGTCACCAGTTCAAGTTCGGCGCCGATATTCGCCGCTTCCAGCTGAACTTCTACCTCGATGAGATCGCGCGCGGCCAGTGGACCTTCAATGGCGGTGTCTCGGCAGCCAGCCAGGCTGCACCGGCCGACATCCAGTCGCTCGTGGACCTCCTGAGCGGAACGCCCAACTTCGCTATCGGCGTTTCCGGCAACACGCAGACCGAAGAGCGCACCACGGAAACGGACTTTTTCGCGCAGGATGATCTTCGCCTTACTTCGCGTCTCACCTTGAATCTCGGGTTGCGATGGGAGTTCAACAGCCCCGTTGTGGATACGCACAATCGTCTGAGCGTCCCCGATTTGACGGCCAATGCGCTTACCTGCACGCCCCAGCCTGATTGCCAGTTCATCATTGCCGGCACGGATGGCGTTCCCCGGGCCACCTACAATCCCACCTACACGAACTTTGCTCCGCGAATCGGCTTTGCCTGGCGACCCCTGGCCTCGGACAAGTTCGTCGTACGGGCGGGCTACGGCATGTTCTACGATACGGGAATCCTCAACGGCAACATTCTCCCGCGCTTCAATCCCCCGTTTTTCAACGTACTGCTGTTCCCGAACAACGCCGCGGGCGACCTCACGATTCAAAACATTCTCAGCCAGACCGGAGCCACTCAGCCGGCATTGCCCAGCGAAATTGCTCCCAACTATCGCGACGGCTACGTCCAGCAATGGAACCTCGACCTGCAGCACGAAATCGCCAAGAACCTCGTCCTTGACTGGGGATATGTAGGCTCCAAGGGAACTCATCTCCAAGACCAGCGCGACCTCGACCAGGGCGCGCCAGGCTCTTCCGTCCTGACCCCTTCGGGGCTTCCATACCCAGCCTATGGAGCAATCACCCTGCTCGAATCCGCCGCCTCCAGCACCTACCACGCGTTCCAGTTCCGCGCGGAAAAGCGTATGAGCCAGGGTTTGGTATTCCTGGGTTCCTACACCTTCTCGCGTTCCATTGACGACGCGTCCGCCCAGTTTGGCACGGCTGCCGAGTCAGGCCTTCCGCAAAACTCCAATGACCTCGCCGCGGAAAAAGCGTTGTCCAATTTCCAGACCAAGCACCGCTTCGTGTTCAGCTCCGTCTACCAGATGCCCTTCGGCAACGGCCAGCGGTGGCTCAACCACGGGGGGCTGGTGGATCATATTCTCGGACACTGGCAGGCCAGCGGCATCCTGACGCTGCAATCCGGCAAACCCTTTACCATCCTCACGGGCGTCGACCAGAGCGAATCGGGCAGCATCAACCTTGCCACTTCGGATCGCCCCGACATTATCGGCAATCCCTTCCAGCCGGGAAATTTTGCCGCCAATCCGGGATGCGTTGGCCCAACGCAAGTGCATACGCCAAACGCCTGGTTCAATCCATGCGCGTTCGTTGAACCTACTGTTCCTGCCTTTGGCAATCTGGGCCGCAACACTCTGATCGGGCCAACCTTCCGGGATCTGGATTTTTCGCTTGCAAAAGAGATTCCTCTAAAGAGCGAGGCCCGCAAGCTTCAGTTCCGCGTCGAAACGTTCAATCTTGCAAATCGTCCAAACTTCGATATTCCCAACAACGTTTTCACCGGCGCGACGTTCTCACAGATCGCCACCGCCGACGCGTTTGGCGGGAAGCCACCGCGCCAGATTCAGCTCGGCTTGAAGTTCCTGTTTTAGATCTGGAAACTAGCCTGCGCCTGGCGCCACGTTTCTGTTGCGCCAGGCGCAGTTTTCTTTTGCCCCGAACTTTCTGAACAACATTTCCGTCCACTGCGGCGCCGACTGCACCCATGCGATCCTTGACAATCTCTTCGGATTCTTTGCCCAGGTTCTTGTCGGTGTTCGCGGCCGATCCCTCCTGGTGGTCACGAACCCGCTGCTTGCTACATACGTTTCAGTGTCTTCACTCCCTTCGTGAACGCGGTCACTTCAGGCTTCCCGCCAATGGGAATCACCATGTCTTTCTGTCCACCGGCCCGCCTCGAGAGCAACAATTAGATACGTCCCCCCTGAAGCAACGACCGTTTCGTTTTTTTGCTTTTATGAATCAGTCGTTGACACCCCCAGACTTTTTGGAGTAAAGAGTGCCACATCTTTAGTGATGGGGACCCTGCGAGTGGTTAACCATCGTTTTGTCATTTCGGGCGTCTCTCTATTCTTGTCTCGCCAGACGGGTTTGCCCTTCGTCGCACAGAAAGCGGCGCATGGGAGCCGCCGGGCGGGAAATCGTTTACCGGCGGCGCACTGAGATGTCTTGCGAAGGCCCACTCCGCGGTTGATCAGGCAACTAAAGCGGGGGGGAATATGAAGCTGCTGGTTCGTTTTCTTTTTGCTACTCTCTTGGTCCTCGGAGTTTTATCGCCCGGCATCGCCGCTGGGGCGCAATCCTCGAACTCCGGCACCGTACTAGGCACGGTTACCGACAAAGCTGGCGCGGTTGTCCCGGATGCCATCGTCGAACTGGTGAATACCGCGACGAATGAAACCAAGACCACCACAACGGCGGCCGCAGGTGAATACACTTTAGCGAACGTGCCTCCCGGTACGTACACTCTGAAGATTTCCAAAACTGGTTTTGCCACCACGACCTTTGCGAATATCAAAGTCGATGTAACCAAAACCTACACCTACAACGCCACCCTCGAAGTCAGCTCCGGCAAAGAGGTCATCGAAGTTTCCGCACAATCGCAGGCCGAATTGCAGACCGCCGACGCCGTCGTGGGCAATGTCGTCGGCGAAAATGAGCTGATGCGGCTGCCAACCCTCGGCCGCGATTCTCGCGAGCTCCTCACTCTTCAGCCCATGTCCACGCCTTTCGAGACCACCAACGGCGGAGGATTTGGCAATAGCGGCGGCACCATTGCCGGAGCACGCAGCGACCAGAACGTCTTCAATCTCGACGGCATCGACATCACCGATAACGTTATCGCCGGCGGCGGCAATCAGGCCCCGGTCATTCCCATCGGCGTCGAAAACGTAGCGGAGTTCCGCGTTGGCGTCACGAATAACAACGCTTCTTTCGGCCGTTCCGAGGGCGGCCAGATCAACATCATCAGCAAGAGCGGCTCGAACGAATATCATGGCGCAGCCTATTGGTACCACCAGAATTCGGTCTTCAACGCCAACACCTGGGACAACGGTCACACTCCCAATGGTTCCGGTCTCGACTACACGCCGAAGCAGCCTCAGCACGACAATCGCATCGGCGTCACCGTTGGCGGACCCCTGAAGAAAAACAAGACCTTTATCTTCTCAAACTACGAGCTGCGCCGTTTCCCTCAAGCCGTCGAAGTCGAGCGCATTGTGCCCACACAGTCGCTTCGCAATGGCATCCTCACCTTTAACGGCGTGGCCTACCCTCTGGCCACTTCCATGTTGTGCGGCGCCTCTGGCAATCAAGCCTGCGATCCCCGCGGCATTGGCATCAGCCCAACTGTCCAGGCACTTTGGAACATGATGCCTCTAGGCAACGATCCCAACGTGGGAGATGGCTCCAATACCGAAGGATTCCGCACCACCGTTCCAGAGGCTCTGAAAGACGACTTCGTGAATTTCCGCTTGGACCACAACTTTACGGACAAAGTGAAATTCTTTGGTCGTTACCTCTATCATCGGGACATCGCGCCCACTGCCGCCGGCCAATCCACCGGACAGGTAAGCCTCATTGGTGGCACGGCCTCCTCTGCCAGCGCTTCCGATATCCGTGGCGATGGTTTCACTAGCGGTCTCGACTGGCAAATCCGCGATAACCTCATTGACAGCATCCACGTCGGTTGGATTCGCAGCCGCCAGGACTTTAACGTTATTCGTCCACGCGTCTCCGCCGCCGATTTGAATCTGCCCGGAACGTCCACTCCCTTGGGCGATATCGCTCTCGCTCCCGGCCTCGGTGCCACCGGTTTGATCGACACCGTCGTTGACGTGGATACGCAACGCGCCCGTCATCAGGCCATTTACGATAGCAACAAGCAGTACGCTGACAATTTGACCTGGATCAAAGGTAAGCACACTCTTGTCACCGGTGCGGACATCCGGTGGCTGCCGACCATCCACGAACGCGATGACAAAGTCATCGGCTCCGTCACTTCCCTCGTGGCGACCCTCGACGCGGATGTCATCCAAGGCATTAGCATCCCGGCAGCGGACCGCCCCGCAGCACTACCCATCGCCGATCAGCAAAACTGGGATCGTCTTTATGCCGCGACCCTCGGTTTGGTAGACAACGTTGGCATCCTTGCCGTTCGCAACGGCGCACTCCAACCCCAGCCGCTTGGCACGCAGCTCGAAGCTAAGACCACACTCCGGGCCTATAATTTCTTTGTTCAAGACTCCTGGCGCATCAAGCCGTCCATCACTCTTACCTACGGTATCGGCTACGGCTGGCAGACTACGCCCCAGGAAGCAAACGGCCAACAAACCTTCATCGCCGATCACGATACCGGCGACTCCATCATCAATGGCCTCCAGTACATCCAGGCCAAAGAGGCGGCTGCCGAAGCTGGCAATATCTACAATCCCACCCTTTCCTACATTCCCATCAGGAGCAGCGGACGCTCCAACGTGTTCAATGTGGATTACGGAGACTGGGCTCCTCGAGCTTCCATTGCCTGGAATCCTAGTTTCCGAGACGGCTTTCTGGGCAAAATCGTGGGAGACAGAAAGACCGTTGTTCGCGGTGGCTATGGCATCGCCTACGACCGGGTGAACACCGTACAGAGCGTCATCATTCCCATGCTGGGTGTAGGTTTCGCACAGACTATCAACGTCCAGACACCCTTGTGCAATGCCACCGGTGCGGGCGGGCCGGGCTGCAATGCGGCTGCAGGCCTCACCAATCCTGGGGCGGCAAGTTTTCGTGTCGGCGTCGACGGCACGATCCCGACTCCGGCGCTCCCCGGCGCACTTACTTCGCCCATCATCCCAACCGTCCCGTTCGGCGAAGAACTAAGCTTTCAGAACGATCCCAACTTCAAGGACGGCCGCGCGCACATGGTGGATTTCACTATCCAGCGCAGCTTGCCGGGCCAGATGATTCTAGAGATCGGCTACGTTGGACGCTTCGGCCGCGACCTTGCCGGGAGCATCAACTTTAATTCGGCTCCCTACATGTTTAAGGACAAGGCTTCCGGCCAGATTTTTGCCCAGGCCTACGACGCCGTGGCCACTCAGCTTCGCGCGGGCGTGGCCCCGGCCGCCGTTACCACGCAACCCTGGTTCGATAATCAACTGGCTGGTCTCACGGCAAAAGTTTGCCCGACCACACCGACCCTTACTCCGACTCAGTGTCTCGCGTCGGGTAGTTCGACCAGCTTCATAAACAACAACGTGTCGAGCGTGTTTGACACTATTGATGTTGACCGACAGTTTGACCTCGGATTGCAACCCTATAACAACTTGCAGGTCCTGGACCTCTTCATGCGCGATAGCCACGACAGTTCCAACTACAACGCTTTCGTCGTCACTCTTCGCAACAATAACTGGCATGGGTTGGTGTTCGATCTGAACTACACGCGCTCCAAGTCGCTGGATGACGTCGGCGCGGTTCAGAACGCTGCGGAGTATCACACCTCCAGCTACAACTTCGGTTTGGACTACGGACCGTCTTTCTTCAACCGGCCCAACGTGTTCAATGCCATTTTCAATTATGACCTGCCATTCGGAGGTTCTCACCGCCTCAGCAGCAGCCATTCCGCTGTAAACAAAATCATCGGCGGCTGGTATACGGCCGGCATCTTGCGCATCAGCAGCGGCGTGCCGGATCTCGTCACCGTCAGCGGCCAGTCCTTCGGCGGTGGCGATATCTTCGGCATCTCCGCAGGTATGCTCCCGACCGTGCCGATTGGCTCCATTGGTGGCGGCGGCATCCACTCCGGCGTTTGCAGCACGGGTGCGGGTTCTGGCGGCAACGGACCGGGTTGTGCTACCGCAGGTACGGGCACGGGCCTCAACTACTTTGCCAATCCCGTGGCGGCCATCGCTGATTTCCGCCCGACTCTGCTGGCCACGGACACCAATGACGGCAGAGATAGCCCCTTGCCGGGTTTGGGTTTCTGGAACTTCGACATGAGCCTCGGGAAATCGACCAGTATCACGGAGAGACTGAAAGTTGAGTTTTCAGCTGACTTCTTCAATCTCTTCAATCACGTCAATTTCCTCGATCCGTCATTCGACACGACCAACCCATCCACCTTCGGCGTAATCAACACCCAACTCGTTCCCGCGGACCGCATTCAAGGTTCGCGCTGGATTCAGCTTGGCTTGCGCTTCAAATTCTAAACAACTCTCTTCAACACAAAATGGGAGAGGCTCTTGGCCTCTCCCATTTTCATTTCCGTCATTTAGGAGTCGAGTCGCCTGCCGGTCTGAAATGCCGTATCATGGCCTAGGCTTTGCCGGTCTCGGTACTGAGAATACAGGCGGTGTCGAAGCTTGCGGAAAGTGTTTCGACAGGGGAGCGAAATTGATCCCACGTTACACGCGTAAGGAGATGGGCCAGGTCTGGAGCGATGCGAATCGATTCCAGAAGTGGCTGGATGTCGAGCTGGCGGCCACGGAGACGCTGGCCGAAGCTGGCCTGGTGCCCAAGGACGCCGCTCGGATCATTTGCGAGCGCGCCAAAGTGGATGTCCCGCGCATTCACGAACTGGAAGCGCGTGTCAAGCACGACGTCATTGCGTTTACCATGAACGTCGGCGAATCGATCGGCGATCCCGCCGCCGCGCGCTGGCTGCACTATGGGTTGACTTCGAACGATGTCGTGGACACCGCGCAGGCGCTGCAGATTCGCGATGCTTCCCACATCCTCGAGCGCGGTCTTGTGCTGTTCGGCGAAGTGCTCGATCTGCGCGCGCACCAGTTTCAGAAGACGCCGCAGATTGGCCGTACTCACGGCGTTCATGCTGAACCGATTACTTTTGGCTTAAAAATAGCGAACTGGTTTTCGGAAAACCAGCGCAACATCGGCCGCTTCCGCGCCGCTGCGGCGCAGATGGCCGTCGGAAAAATTTCCGGTGCCGTCGGCAATGCTTCGCATCTCGGCCCGGAAATGGAAGAGCGCATCTGCAGGAAGCTCGGGCTCGGCGCTGCACCCGTTGCTTCGCAAGTCCTTCAGCGCGATCGGCACGCGCAGTATCTCAGCACGCTTGCACTCATTGCCGTGACGCTCGAAACAGTCGCGCTCGAAATTCGGCATTTGCAGCGCACCGAAGTTCGCGAAGCCGAAGAGCCCTTCAGCGGAGAGCAGCGCGGCAGCTCGGCGATGCCGCACAAACGCAATCCGGTTATGAGCGAGCAGATCTCGGGCCTGGCGCGCCTGGTGCGTTCAAACATGCTTGCGGCCTTTGAAAACGTGGCCCTCTGGCACGAGCGCGACATTTCGCACAGCTCCGTCGAGCGCATCATTCTTCCCGACTCCACGATTCTCGTAGACTACATGCTCGGGAAGATGACCA
>Ga0210395_10000995_pt1 | contig 21967 bp, 21 predicted proteins | sample IncBWH4OmetaG_FD_150861 | JGI IMG/M metagenome (GOLD analysis project Ga0210395, IMG submission 150861) | Forest soil microbial communities from Barre Woods Harvard Forest LTER site, Petersham, Massachusetts, United States - Inc-BW-H-4-O ...
CTTGCCAGGCCTGCCCAGTCGCGGCCGTCACGCCGCTGGGTGCAGCCGCGGTCCGGCGTGTGCAGAGTATCCGCGCGCGATCTTGCGCAGCTATACTCTGCCCGGTCATGGTCGATCTGCCCGAAGCTCCCCACCGCCATCCCTCCCACACCGGCCATCGCCGGCTCGACATCGTCCTCGGCTTGAGTGCGATGTTTGTGTCCGTCGTGTCGCTGGTGGTCGCCGTGGAACACGGCCGCACCATGGAGCGCATGGCTGATGCCAACGCGCGCATGGTGGATGCGACCTCATGGCCCTTTGTCGAGTTCTCGGACCACAACGTGGACGACCAGGGGAACGCGAACGTCAGACTGGTGCTGACCAACGATGGCGTCGGCCCCGCCCGCATCGAGACCTTCGAGCTGTGGTGGGACGGAAAGCCGATGTCCTGGGGGGGAGCGTTGCTGGTGGCCTGTTGCATGACAACACCGGCCGAAACTGCCGAAGGGAAAACGGCGGTCATATCCGTTGGCATTGCCGCGCCCCGGATCTTGCGCGCCGGCGAGCACGTGGATTTTTTCAGCATGACCAGGGGTCCGGAAAACTCGGAGCTCTGGTCGAAATTGAACAGTCAGCGTTCGAAGATCACAACCCGCGTCTGCTACTGTTCCGTGTTCGACCAATGCTGGGTGCAGGGATCCGAACGCGGGCTGTTACGGGAGGATCCCAAGAGAGCCATTCACCCGCAGCGGGTGGACAGTTGTGCCGTACCGGCCGTTCCTTACCAAGAGAGCGCGCCACCTAGGCGGTGAGATCAATTGACCGGCCCACGGCGGTCCGACCTCACATCGTGTGTGTGGCCTTATCCCCGGAGAGCGCCCCGGCGAGATAGGTCTCGATCTTCTTCTGGGTCTGCCCGCGGTCCTGCTCGCTGAACTGCACGCCGATGCCCGCGGTGCGCTTGCCCTGCGCCCCCTTGGGCGTCACCCAGATCACCCGTCCGGCCACGGGCAGCTTTTCGTCCTCACCCATCAGGTTCAGCAGCATGAAGACCTCATCGCCGAGGCGGTAGTTGCTGTTGGTGGGGATGAACAGGCCGCCGTTGCGCACAAAGGGCATGTACGCCAGGTACAAGGCGCTTTTGTCCTTGATGGTCAGCGTGAGAAGTCCAGGTTTTGGTCCCATTGCGCTAATCTAACTTACACGACCAGTGAGCGTAACAGGCTCTCGAGCACCAGTGACCGGTTCACTGGGGTTGCCAGGGCCGCCCGCAGCGCGCGCAGCTGGTCCAGCAGATCGAACAGCCGAGTCACATTTGACCCCGTATCGGGGCGCGCGGGTTGCGCACCATCCCGCATTTCCAGGGAATATGTCCCGGCGCCCAGGCCCTGGCGGATCCGATCCGTGAGCCAGTTCTCAAAGCAGGTCAGGCGCAGGGCCAGCTCGGAGCGGTTCCAGGTGTCGGCCAGCTGCGCGGCATCGGCACGCCGAGCCGTAAGGTCTGCAAGGCCACCGAAAGTTTCATCGCGGATCTCCAGGACGGCCCGGGGATCCAGTTGTGCGGCCAGCAGCGGCGCATGGCCGATGACGTCCAGGACCGCCTCCCAGGGACCCTCGCCCACAAACTGCCGCAGCCACCGCAGCGCCGGTTCGCGCTCCGGGGTGCGAATGCGCACGCGCTGGCAGCGGCTGAGGAGGGTCGCGGGCAGACGCGAGGGTTGCAGGGCCACCAGCATCAGCAAGGTGCCCCCCAGCGGTTCCTCCAGTGTCTTGAGCAAGGCGTTGGCGGCGTTCCAGTTCAGGGCATCGGCAGGATCAATCAATGCCACCTTGTAACCGCCCTGGTGGCTGGCCAGGGCCAGATGAGCCGAGAGCTCGCGCGCCTGCTCGACGCGTATCTGCTTGGAGTCCTCGATCAGCCCCAGGCGCGTGAAATCCGGGTGGCGGTCCGCCGCGACGCCGCTGCAGGCGCCGCACCGGCCACAAGGGCCGGCCGCCGTGGGCGCGGCGCACAACAGCAGCTGAGCCACCCACCCCGCCAGCTGGCTCCCGCCGGCGCCGGGTGCATCCTGGATCAGCAGTGCATGCGGTACCCGCCCCTGCTCAAAGGCCGCCAGCAGCTGCTCGCGCGCCGGCGTCAGCCAGGAGGCGGCGCTTAGGGAGTCGGCGAGCATGACGGGTCGGTGCGGTTGCGCAGCTCTTCAAGGGCCGCCGCGACCGCGGCCTGCACCGGCGCCAGGTCGCGCCCGGCATCCACCACGCAGAAGCGCCGCGCCTCATCGGCCGCCAGCTTCAGATACGCCGCCCGCACCCGCTCGAAGAACGGCGCCCGCTCCTGCTCGAATCGATCCGCCAGCGTGTGGCGCGCCTGGGCGCGCCTCAGACCCACCTCCACCGGCAGGTCCAGCAGCAAGGTCAGATCAGGCGCCAGGTCCCCATGCACCAGGGTGGCGAGCGATTCGATGCTGGCCGGATCAAGACCGCGGCCAGCGCCCTGGTAGGCACGCGTAGCATCGGTGAACCGATCGCAGATGACCCAGTCGCCGCGCGCCAGCGCCGGACGGATGAGCTGATCCAGATGGATGCTGCGGGCGGCAAACATCAGCAGCAGCTCCGCCGCCGGGGGCATGGGCACGCCATCGGGTTTCAGGACCAGGTCGCGCACCCGCTCGGCCAGCGGCGTACCGCCGGGTTCGCGCGTCAGCACTGCCGGCACGCCGCGTGACTTGAGCCATTCCATGATGAAGCGCGCCACGGTCGACTTGCCCGCGCCCTCGATGCCTTCCAGGGTGATGAAACGACCGGCCATCTTAAGGATGCGCCGCGCCGCGCAGCTTCTGCACATAGTGCTGCACGGCCTGATTGTGCTCGGCGAGCGTGGCGGAGAAGTGATGGCCGCCCTGCCCATCTCCGGTCGCCACGAAGTACAGGTCGCCGGTTTCCTCCGGGCGTACCACGGCCAGCAGCGCCGCACGGCCGGGCAAGGCAATCGGGGTGGGAGGCAGACCTTCGCGGGTATAGGTGTTGTAGGGCGTATCGGTGGTCAGGTCGCGTTCGTGGATGTGTCCGTCATAGGCCGCACCCAGGCCATAGATCACCGTGGGATCGGACTGCAGCCGCATATCCTTGCGCAAGCGTGCGATGAAGACTCCGGCGATGCGCGGCCGCTCGGCCGGCAGCCCGGTTTCCTTTTCCACCACCGAGGCCAGTATCAGCGCCTGGTAGGGCGTCTGCAGTGGCAGGTCGGCGCTGCGCAGGTCCCAGGACTGGGCCAGCGCCTCGCTCATGCCGGCATAGGCCAGCTTCAGGATCTCCACATCGGTGGTGCCGGCGGCAAAGCGGTAGGTATCCGGAAAAAAGCGGCCCTCGGGCTCTTCGCCCGGATGGCCGATGGCGGCCATGACCTGCGCGTCGCTGCGCCCCTTCAGCAACGAATGCACATACGGATCGTCGGTGAGCTGGCGGCGCAGGTCGCTGAAACGCGTGCCCTCCACCACGGTGAGCTGCTCGAGGATCACCCGTCCATCCTCGAGCATCTCGATGACATCGCTGGCGCTGGCATGCGCATCAACCTCGTAGTCCCCGGCCTTGATGGTCAGCGTGCGCCCGGCCAGCCGCAGATACAGTTGCGTGCACCAGGCGCACTGCAGCGCACCGACGCTCTGCAGACGGCCGAGGACAGCGTGGACACTCAGTCCCGGGGCCACAGTGACCCGCAGCGCGTGCGGCGCCGGGCCGGGTGCCTCGAACTGGGTCGTCAGCCATATGCGGCCGCCAAGCCCCGCGCCACCCAGCAGCAGTACCAGCAGCAGTGCAGCCAAGAGGACCTTACGCATCGGGTGCATCCAGCAGGGGGCGCAGACGCTGCTGCAACTGGCGTGTCACCGGGCCCACCACCCGCTCGCTGCCATCCAGCGAACGCACCGGCCAGATGCCGATCCTGGCATTGGTGAGAAAAATCTCCGCGGCCGATGCCAGCGCCGCTGCATCCAGCGCCGTCTCACTGACTTCCAGTCCCGCCGCCTGCGCTTCGCGCATCACTACCTTGCGCATGACACCGCGTACGCCGGCCTGGGTGAGCGCGGGTGTCATGATCCGACCTGCCGTGACCAGGAACACATTGCTCATCGTGCCTGAGATCAGCCATCCGCAGCTACTGAAAACCAGCGCTTCGTGGATGGCTGGATCGCTCCACTCGCCACGGATCAGAACCTGTTCGAGCCGGTTCAGGTGCTTCAGGCCCGCCAGCGCCGGATTTTCTCCCAGCCGCCCCTGGGCCATGCGCACCACCACCCCGCCCGCCCACAGCGCGGGATCCTCCGCCGGCCAGGGGTACTGCAGCAGCACGGTGCGCGGTTGTTCATCGCCCTGCGGGCCGTAGCCGCGCGCCGTCGCGCTGCCGCGGGTGAGGATGAGCTTGATGATGCTGGCCGGATGGGCGGCAGCCAGCTCGCCGATCCGCTGGCTCAGTTGCGGGAAATCCCGATACCCGATCCGCAGGCGCTGGCAGCCTTCGGCGAGGCGCTGCAGGTGCAGATCCAGGAAGCGCGGCCGGCCGGCGCGGCAGGCGATGGTCTCGAACAGGCCATCCCCATAGTGCAGGCCGCGATCGTATACATCCAGGGTGCTCATGGGCTGTGGTCAAACACCGCGAGCATGCCGCGGGCCTTGGCGCGGGTTTCGTTCAATTCCCGTTCCGGATCCGAATCCGCGACGATGCCGCCGCCGGTGCGCAGGGTGATCTGCGAATCACTGAGCGTCATGGTGCGGATCAGGATGTTCAGGTCCATTTCTCCGCCCCGGGTGAGATAACCCAACGACCCGTAGAACGCCCCACGCCCCTCGCCCTCCAGTTGCGCGATGATCTGCATGCAGCGGAACTTTGGACAGCCGGTGATGGTGCCCCCGGGAAACACGGCGCGCAAAGCCCCGATGGGCGTCACGCCAGCGCGCAGCCGCCCCTGCACATTGGACACGATGTGATGCACATGGGCATAGGTTTCAGTGACCATGAGTTCGTTGACGATCACCGTGCCGGCCTCGCACACCCGTCCCAGATCATTGCGCTCCAGGTCGATGAGCATGATGTGCTCGGCGCGTTCCTTGGGATGCGCCACCAGCGCCGCCGCCTCGGGCGCGTCTTCCCCCGGGCGCAGCGTCCGCGGCCGCGTGCCGGCGATGGGGCGCGTGTCCACGTCCCGGCCACTGACCCGCAGCAGGCGCTCGGGGGATGAGCTGAGCACGCTCACCCCCTGCCACTGCAGCAGCGCGGCGAATGGTGCCGGATTGCGCGCCCGCAGCCGCTCATACAGCAGCGCCATATCCAGGGCCTGCGCATGGTCCGCGGCACCCGGTGGCGCCGCCGGCCGCACCCGCCACGGCCGTGACAGGTTTGCCTGGTAGATGTCACCGGCGCGGATGTATTCCTGGGCGCGCAGAACGCGCTGGATGTAAAGCGCCGGATCCTCCTCGCTTACCTTGAAGGCCGGCTGGCCGGCGGGTGCGGGTCGCGCCGGCAGCGCGCACCGCAGGGCCTCGGCCACCACTTCGTCCAGCAGCGCTTCACTCCCCGGCTCGGCGACGGCCCAGACGCTGTCGCTCTCCAGGACGTGCACCAATGCGCAGGGTGTGCGCAGCGCGAAGGCGGTCCAGGGCAGCGGTGTGGGCGGCAGGCTCAGGTGCGGCTCGATGTCGGCCGCGATCTCATAGCCCAGGAACACCACCCAGCCCGGGGCAAAGGGCACGCCGCTGTGACGCGCCACCTGCAGCGCCGACTCGCCGCTGTGGCGGGGATCGGCGCTTTGCCGCCACCACCCCTCCAGGGCATCCAGGAAATTGCCGGCGCAAGGTTGCATGCCCTGGCCGTGCACCCGGCCATCTGCGCTGCTCCACAGTGCCGCCTGCGGCTGCGCGGCCAGAATGGTGACCTTGCCCAAAGGGCCGGCGACCGCGCTTTCCAGCAGCGCCGGGTAACGCCGCGGATTGGCCACCGCCAGCTGTCGCAGGACCGCGGGCGACACCTCCAGCCGTCGCGCCACCGGTATATCCACGATTCAGCCGCTGAAGCGGCGGAAAATCAGGGTACCGTTGGTGCCGCCGAACCCGAAGGAGTTCGAGAGCGCCACATCGATTGGCATCTGCCGCGCGCTGTTGGGCACGAAATCCAGATCGCAGTCAGGATCCGGTGTGCGGTAGTTGATGGTCGGCGGGGCGACATTGTCGCGGATCGCCAGGATGCTGAAGATGGCTTCCAGCACGCCCGCGGCGCCCAGCAGGTGCCCGGTCATGGACTTGGTCGAACTGACGGCAACCTTGTAGGCATGGGCGCCGAAGGTGCCCTTGATGGCCGCGGTTTCGGCCTTGTCGCCCAGCGGGGTCGAGGTCGCATGGGCATTGATGTACTGGATGTCCCCCGGGTTCAAGGCGGCATCGCGCAGCGCATTGCTCATGGCAAGGCCCGCGCCGGCGCCATCCTCGGGCGGCGCGGTGATGTGGTAGGCATCACTGCTCATGCCGAACCCCGCCATTTCAGCGTAGATCTTGGCCCCGCGGGCCCGCGCGTGGCCCAGTTCCTCGAGCACCACGGCGCCGCCGCCGTCGCTGAGCACGAAGCCATCCCGATCCTTGTCCCAGGGACGGCTCGCTTCCGCGGGCGCATCGTTGCGGCCGGAGAGGGCCTTGGCCTGGGCGAAACTCGCCAGACCGCACACGGTGGTCGCCATCTCCGAGCCGCCCGCGATGATCATGTCCGCATCCCCGTACTGGATGGCGCGCATGCCGAAGCCGATGGCGTGGGTGGAGGTGGTGCAGGCGCTGACGACGCCCAGGTTAGGACCCCTGAGCCCGTACTTGATGGACAGGTGTCCGGCGATCATGTTGATGATGGTGGCCGGAACGAAGAATGGCGAAATCCGGCGCGGATTGTGCGCCTTCAGGTATTCACCGTACTCGCTTTCGATGGTGCCCAGGCCGCCGATGCCGGCGCCCATGATGGCGCCGCAGCGCGTGGCGTCGCTGGTGGCGACGTCAAAGCCCGAATCGGCCATGGCCTGGATGCCTGCGGCCACGCCGTAGTGCATGAAATCATCCATGCGGCGCGCTTCCTTGGGCGATATGTAGGCGGCCAGGTCGAAGTCGCGCACCTGTCCGCCGAAGCGCACCGGAAATGCGGAGACATCGAAACGCGTGATCGGGCCGATGCCGCTGCGGCCGTTCAAAACGGCGTCCCACGCGTTCGGCACGGTGCTGCCGACCGGAGAGACCAAACCCATACCTGTTACGACGACGCGACGTTTACTCACTCGCAGCCCCGGCACTCAACCTAAGATGGAACAGTTCTTGCGAACGATCGAAACGCGAGGCGTGGGCGACCGTGAGGGCCGCCGTCTTGGCAACGCGTGCGCAGCTTCAGACCTTGCTGCGACGCTCGTTGATGTAGTCGATGGCCTGTTGAACCGTCGTGATCTTCTCGGCGTCCTCGTCCGGAATTTCAATTTCGAACTCTTCCTCGAGAGCCATGACCAGTTCGACCGTATCCAGCGAGTCCGCGCCCAGATCGTCGACGAACGAGGCGTCATTGGTGACCTGTTCAGCCTTGACGCCCAGTTGCTCCGCGACGATGGCTTTTACCTGCTGCTCAACGGTGCTCATTACACGATTGTCCTTGTGAAGAATTGTCTCATGCGCCTGCCGACGGTCGGTGGCACGGGCGCGGTATTGTAGGGGAACACCCCCCCGTCTGCCAGCACGGCAAAGCGTGCGGGAGTGATTGTTTTTTCAGGTGAAACCCTCCCGCCAATGGCGGCAAGCTCCCGGGCGGCGCGGCCTGCGGCGCGCAATGTGGCTATTTTCCAACGCAGTACGTCCGGCGGCACCGGGCCAGGCTAGGGCATGTACAGGCCCCCGTTTACGTGCAGCGTCTCACCGGTGATGTACCCCGCCTGCGGGGAGGCCAGGAACAGTACCGCCGATGCAACATCCGCGGCGCTGCCGAGCCGCTCCATGGGAATGCGCCCGGCGAGTGCGGCGCGCTGCTCTTCGGACAGGGCCTTGGTCATGTCGGTGTCAATGAAGCCCGGGGCCACGGCATTGACCGTGATGCCACGCGAGGCGACCTCCTGGGCCAGTGACTTGGTGAAGCCCAGTATCCCGGCCTTCGCCGCCGAGTAGTTGACCTGGCCCGGATTACCCGTCAATCCCACGATGGAGGTGATGTTGATGATGCGGCCGTGACGCTGCTTCATCATGCGCCGCAATACGCCCTTGGACAGGCGGTATACCGCCGTCAGATTGGTGGCGATAACCTGGTTCCAGTCCTCGGCCTTCATGCGCAGCAGCAGACCGTCGCGGGTGATGGCGGCGTTGTTCACCAGGATGCTGGGCATGCTGTCGGTGGCCTCCAGGTCCGCCAGCAGCGCATCAATGGACCCCTCGCTGCCGACGTCCAGCACCGCGCCGCGCCCCTTCAGGCCATTGGCCGCAAAGGTTGTCGTGAGCTCGGCAGCGCCAGCGTCGCTGGTGGAAGTGCCGATGACACGGGCACCCGCCGCCGCCATGCCCACGGCGATGGCACGGCCGATGCCGCGCGAACCGCCGGTGACCAGCACCACATCGTTGTCAAACATGCTTGGCTCTCCTGGGCACGGCTTTCAGGAACGGGTGGCGGCCAGCGCCGCCTCCAATGTCGCACGATCTTCCAAGGGCAGGCAGGCCAGATCGGGGCGTTTGTCGATGCGGCGGTTCAAGCCGCTGAGGATCCGGCCCGGACCACACTCGATCAGCTGCGCGTGGCCGTTGGCGGCCAGGGCCCGCACCGTGTCCTGCCAGCGCACCGGGCTGGCCAGCTGGCGCACCAGCAGCTGCCTGATGTCATCGGGCTGCGCATGGGCCGCAGCATCCACGGCGCTGACATAGCGGATGACCGGTGCGCTCAGACTCACGTCCTGCAGATGCGCCTCAAAGCGGTCCGCGGCCGGCCCCATCAAACTGCAATGCGAGGGCACGCTCAGCGCCAGGGGCATGGCCCGCTTGGCCCCGGCCGCCTTGCAGGCCTCCATCGCCCGCTCCACGGCGCTGCGGGCCCCGGCGATGACCACCTGCCCCGGGGCATTGAAATTGACCGGTTCCACCACCTCACCCTGTGCGGCCTGGGTGCAGCAGATGGCCACCTGTTCGTCGCTCAAGCCCAAGATGGCGGCCATGGCCCCGGTGCCTGCCGGGACGGCCTCCTGCATCACCTGACCGCGAAACCGCACCAGGTCCGCCGCCGCGCCCAGGGTCAGGGCGCCGGCGCACACCAGCGCCGTGAATTCACCCAGGCTGTGGCCGCTGACCTCACCCGGATCGGCCCCGCCCCGCGCCCTCCACAGCCGCCACAGCCCCACACCGGCCGTGAGCATGGCCGGCTGGGTGTATTCGGTGGTGTTCAGCCGCTCCGGAGGGCCTTCCTGGGTCAGGGCCCACAGGTCATAGCCCAGGGCCGTGGCCGCCTCCGCGAAGGCTTCCCGGACCTCAGGCTCCGCGGCGAAGTCAGCGAGCATGCCCACGGATTGGGATCCCTGGCCTGGAAATACGAAGGCGAATGACATGGGCGCTCCTGCGAAGGCGGCCCACGGGCGGCCAAAAGTCCACAATTATACCGGCTTGTGCCGCCATCGCAGGAGCAGCGCAGCAAGGGCACCGGAGGCCGCGCCATACAGATGGGCATCGACGATCACCGCGCCGCCGGCGGTGAGGGGCAACGCGCCCTGGCTCTGCTCGTACACCAGCTTCCCCACCAGGAACAGCGCCAGTACCCAGCCGTCCGGCTCGCGCCGCCGCAGGTGAGCGCAGATGCCGGCGGCGAGTGCACCATGGAGCACGCCCGAGGAACCCACGTACCAGTCAGTGGTCGAAGAAAGCAGCCACAGTCCCGCATCGACGCCAATCACCGACAGTCCGATGATCAGCAGCCAGGCCCGCGCGGAATAGTCCCGCGCGAACAGCGCCCAGATCAACACCAGGCCCGCCACATCCAATATCGCATGTTCGTAACCCAGATGAATCACATGGCCGGTCAGCAGGCGCCACCACTGCCCGGCAGCGAGCGCGCCGCGGTCGTAGCGCAATGCCGCCTGGGCCGCCGCGGCGCCCGCCTGGATGGTGAGCAGCACGATGACGGTCCCGAGCAGCAGCTGGCCGCGGCGGCCGTCGCAATTGAGCGACTTTGCCAAACGGTGCAGCCGTTCGCGCTGAAGCGACACATTCATTTGTTATGATCCGGCGCCATTTGCTGCACCCCTCACCACGCGGGTAATTCCATGCGCAAGTTCCTCACCAAACCGAACCCAATCGGCAGCAGCCGCGGCTTCACGCTCATCGAGATCATGGTCGTCGTGATCATCATCGGGCTGCTGGCGGCGGTCATTGTGCCCAGTGTCATCGGCAAAGTGGGCGAGGCACGCGTCGCCAAGGCCCATCAGGATATCCAGGCCCTCGGCACCGCGCTCGCCATGTACCGCCTGGACAACTTCAAATATCCGACCTCGGACCAGGGACTGAAGGCGCTGGTGCAACAGCCCGCGGACCCGACCATCCGCAACTGGCGCAAGGGCGGCTATATCCAGGACGGCTCGCTCAAGGATCCCTGGGGCAACGACTATCAGTACGTATATCCGGGCACCCACGGCCGCGAATACGACCTGTACTCCTTCGGCGCCGATGGCCAGGAAGGAGGCGAAGGCGAGGATGCGGATATCGGCAATTGGAATGTGGACGCCAAGCCCGGCGACACTCAGGCCGCCAACGGTCCTTGAGCCACGCGGCGCCCCGCCGTGTTGAACCGTGACCTCAGGGCAGCTCGCAGCGGCGGGTTCACCCTCATCGAAATCCTGGTGGTGATCGTCATCATCGGCATCGTCACCGTCGGGGCGGTGCTGTCGATGTCATTCACCGGACCGGAGCGCGAGCTGCGCACCGAGGGTGATCGGCTCGCCGACCTCATGAACTACGCGCAGGAACAGGGTGAGCTGCAGACGCGCGAGCTGGGCCTGTACTGCACCGATCACAGCTACAAATTCCTGGCCTTCGATGCCCGCCGCCAGCTGTGGGTTCCGATCGCGGACGATGATGCCCTGAAACCGCGCACCCTGCCCGATGCCATACGCATGCAGCTGCAGATCGAAGGTCGCGAGGTGGTGCTGGCCTCGGTCGCGGATGAGGAGAAAAAAGCCAGCAGCCAATCAAATACCCAGCCGAGTACCCCAACCAGCCCCGCCAGCAGCACCGTTTCCAGCGCCGCCTCCAGCTCTGCGGCCATTGCCGCGGTCAGTACTCAATCCAGTGCCCCGGCCGGCGCCCTGAGCGCGGCGGAGGTGCAGCCGCATGTGATGATCTTCTCCAACGGCGATCTGACCTCCTTTCGCGTGACCCTGGGCAGAGACGGCAGCGATGCGACGGTCGACGTGCTGCCCGACCACCAGGGCCGGATCAAGGTCAAGGTTCCCAAGGAGCACATCACATGAGGAGGCAGCGCGGCTTCACCCTCATAGAAGTGCTGGTGGCGCTGGTCATCGTCGCCTTGGGAATGTCGGCGCTGCTTCAGACTCTGGGCTCCGCCGCCGATACCGCCACCTGGCTGCGCGACAAGACCTTCGCCGAATGGATCGGGTTCAATCAACTGGCGACCCTGCGTCTGTCCGGATCACTGCCCTCGGAAGGCACCACCAACGGTGAATTGGACTACGCCGGCCGTCACTGGAGGTGGCGCCAGGAAGTCACGGCCATGGGATTTCCGGGTCTGTTCCGGGTGGACGTGCTGGTGGAACCGGCCGATACCTCAACCGTGGATGAGAAAGGCTGGATGGCCACCGTCATCGGCGGTGTGGGCGATGCGGTCGCGCCCTCGCAGCTGCAGTCGCTGTATCCGGACCCCTCGCTGCCGGGCGGCAGCAGCTCGGCACCGTCCAGCCAGCCCACCTCCAGCGCGCCGCCCTCGACCTTCTTCGCACCGACACCGCCCACGCCGGCGCCCACCACACCCGCGCCGACGCCGGAGCCGCAATGAGCGCGCGCCGCACTGCAAGCGCCCGTGGCTTCACGCTGGTGGAACTGATGGTGGCGCTGTTCATCACCGCCATCATTTTCGCGGTGGGCTATGGCGCCATCAACCAGGCGCTGAAGAACCACTCGCAGGTCAAGGAGCACCAGGATCGTCTGAGCGAAGTGCAGACCGCGGTGCGCCTCATGGTGCAGGATTTTTCCGAGCTCACGGCCCGACCGATCCGCGATCAGCTCGGCCAGAACTGGCAGGCCTGCATCATCACCCCGACGCCCGATGCCCTCTCGGACAGCCTCGGCGCGCCGAGTCCCGCCGCAAGTTCCGCTCCGGCAACGCCGGATGATGATGACGACACCGATGACAGCAGCCCGCCGGCCGACGATGGCGGTCCTGACCTGGTGGCCTTCAGCCGCGGCGGCTGGGCCAACCCGGCCGGGATCCAGCGTCCGACGCTGGAGCGGGTCTCCTACCGCTTCGCCAACGGCATCCTGCGGCGCATGCACTGGACGGTGCTGGATGGCACCGAGGCCAGCCTGCCGGTGCGCCGCGACGTGCTCACGCATGTGAAATCAGTGACCTTCCGCTTCATGAACGACTCGCGGCAGTGGGTGACGCAGTGGCCGGCGCTGGGCACCTCCAGCCTGCGCACCCGCCCCTATGCGGTGGAGATCACGCTGGATCTTGAGGACTGGGGCAAGATCGTGCGCGTGGTGGAGGTGCCGACGTGAGGCGCCAGCGCGGCGTCGCGCTGATCACCGCCATCCTGCTGGTGGCGCTGGCGACCATACTGGCGGCGACCATAGGCTATGAAAACGCGATGACCGCGCGACGCGGCACGGCCACCTTTGCCTTCGAGCAGAGTCTGGAGGTCTCCAAGGCCGCCGAGGCCCTCGCCGCCTATGTGCTGCGTGCGACGCGCCAGGCGAACAAGACCGACACCGATCCCACGCAGGCCTGGTCGACGCCTTACGGGCCGGTGGACCTGGTGCCCGGGGTCACCCTGGAGGCATGGCTGGAAGACACCCAGGGACGTTTCAACCTCAACAATCTGGTGAACCCGGATGGCTCAACCAACCCGGACAGCATGCTGGTGTTTGAGAATCTGCTCACCACCTTGGGTCTGGAGCCGAAGTGGGCGCCGATGATGGCCGACTGGATCGATTCGGACACCGTGCCCAATAATCCCGACGGCGCCGAGGACAGCGTCTATCTGTCACAGACCCCGCCGTACCGCGCCGCCAACATGTTCATCACCAGCGCCAGCGAGATTCTGGCGCTGCCGGGCTTCGGCCGCGACCGTTACCTGAGGCTGCAGCCCTTCATCACCGCCCTGCCCCAGGGCACCGCCATCAACCTGTGCTCGGCCCGGCCCGAACTGCTCGATGCCCTGGGCCCGGCGAACACCACCAATTTTTCCGATCCCCAGAATCTGGCCAAGAACCGTGCCGAAGGCTGTTTTCCCAGCAAGCAGGATTTCGACGCCCTGTTCAGTGACGCCACCGCCCGCTCCAAATCCGACGCGATGGTGACGAGCGTGTCCAACTACTTTACCCTGACCAGCATCGTTACCATTGGCAGCACGCAGTTCGCCTTGTACAGTTTGCTGCATCAGGAAAGCGACATGCGCGTGCGATCCATCCAGCGCAGCTTTACGGCAGACTGACGCATGGCAGACTGGCTACTCATCAGACTCGGCAACGACCCGCAGCTCGTGGACTACCTCACGGCCGACGCCGCGGGTCGCATCGTGGCGCCGCTGCGCGCCGGCCCGCTGGCGCTGGCCGCGACGCAGGCGGCGGGACATCGCATCTGCGTGCTGGCCCCGGCCAGCGACGTTTTGCTGACCGATGCCGAGGTACCCGCCCGCTCCGGCCAACGGGTGCAGCAGATCGTGCCCTATGCGCTCGAAGAGCAGCTGGCCGAGGACATCGATTCCCTGCAGTTCGCGGTGGGCCGCCGGGTCGGTGATGCGGCGCGCATTCCGGTTGCCGTGGTATCGCGCACGCTCCTGGAAAGCTGGCTTGCGCAGTTGCACGCGGCAGGCCTGGATCCGGAGTGCATCTATGCCGACAGCAGTCTGGTCCCGGAGAACCCCGGGCAGGCGGTGCTGGTATTGAGCGGGGAGAACGTGATTCTGCGCGCCGCCGGCGCGCCACAGCCGGTGACCCTGCCGCTGGGCGCGCTTGAGGAGGCGCTGCAGCTGCTGCGTCCCGTCGCGCAGCCGGCCACCGTGGCGGCCGAGGACCCAACCCAGCCGGCGCTGCCGGCGACGGACTTTGGCGGTAATGGCCTGGTGGTGTACGCCGGCGAGAGCGAGTGGCGCCAGTACGGCGCCAGGATCGAAGCCGAGCGCGAACATTTCGAGGGCCTGTCCGTGCAGCTGCTGCCCGAGGGGCCGCTGGGACTCTTTGCCCAGTCCCTGCCGGGCACCAGCGCCATCAATCTGCTGCAGGGAAGCTATGCCGCCGCCTCGCCTTTGTCGGTTAGCTTCAAGGCCTGGCGGGTCGCCGCCGCGATGCTCGCCGGACTGCTGGTGCTGCATGGCATCGGCAGCGCCGCGCAGCTGCTGATGCTCAAGCGTACCGAGAGCCGTCTGGACCAATCGATCAGCGAAACCTTCGAGCAGGCCATGCCCAGTGAGCACAACAGCTCCAATGCGCGGCACCGCATGGAGGCCAGGTTGACCGCCCTGCAGGGCAGCACCGACAGCTCCGGCCTGCTGGCGATGCTCTCGGCCGTGGCGCAGGCCCGGGCCGGTTCCAGCGACACGACCTTGCAGGGCCTGAGTTACCGTGACGGACTTTTGGAGCTGCAGGTGAAAGCCCCGGGCGCCGATGCCCTGGATCGCATCAGCCAGCAGCTGCGTACCGCGGGCTGGCGGGCGGATCTGACCTCGGGAACCTCCAGCGGCGGCGCCTACCAGGGCCAGATACAGATGAAGCCGGGTACATGAACATGGACAGCCTGCTCGCCTGGTACAAGGCGCAGAGCCCACGTGATCAGCGGGTGGCGTTGATGGCCGGCGTGATCGCGCTGATCGTACTGGTGGGCGTGATTTTCGTGCCGCTTGACACCAGCGTGGCGCGCGCCAGCGTGCGGGTGCAGCGCAAGCAATCGGATCTGGCGTGGATGCGCACCGTGGCACCGCAGCTGGCGGCGGCGGGCGCCTCGGTCGCCGCGCCGGTTTCGCAACGTTCGCTGATCGTGGTGATCGACAGTTCGGCACGTGAATCCGGGCTCGGCTCCGCGCTCAACAGCACCGAGCCGGGTGGCCCCGGGGCGCTGCGGGTGCGACTGAACAAGGCCTCATTCGACACGCTGGTGGCGTGGTTGGCCAAACTGTCGCAGCAGAACGGCGTGCACGTGCAGTCCGCCACCATCGATGCCGCCGGACCGCCGGGCCTGGTCAACGCCGGCATCGAGCTGCGCACCGCAAGCCAGGACTGACGGGTCTTGCGACGCGCGATCATTCTCGCGGTCATTGCCTTCACACTGGTGCTGCTGGTGCGCTTGCCGGCGCGCTGGCTCAGCCCGCTGCTGCCCCATGGCATGCAGTGTCAGCAGCTCGACGGCAGCGCCTGGAATGGCAGCTGTACGGGTCTGACCAGCAGTGGCAATGCAGTGGGCGATGTGACCTGGAACCTGCAGCTGCTGCAGCTGCTGCGCGCACGCCTGGACCTGCGGCTCGATCTCACCGGCACCGACAGCAGCGCGCACGGCGAGGTGGCCCTGGGCTTCGGCGGCGCCGTGCACGGCCGTGATGTGACACTGGATGTGCCGCTGACCAGCGCGCTGGTGTCCTCGCTGCCCGTCGGGGCGCATGCGCGCCTGCAGGGCACTCTGGCGCGCATCGAATGGACGGGCAAATACCTGTCCGAACTGCAAGGCGAACTGCGGGTCCAGGACCTGGTCGGGCCGCGCGGCCAGGCCTTCGGCAGCTATCAGGTCAGCTTTGCGCCCGGCAGCGGTTCGGACAGCGCCGACCTGCCCACCGGCGTGGTGCACGACGGCGGCGGTCCGCTGCAGCTGGAGGCCACACTGCAACTGACCCATGATCCGGGCTACGTGGTTGACGGGCGGGTCGCGCCACGCCCCAGCGCCTCCGCCGACATCGTCGACATGCTCAAATACCTGGGCTCGGCGGATGCGTCGGGCCGCCGCCCCTTTTCCCTGATGGGAACCTTCTAGGAGGCGCTGCCGGTCCACCACAGCTGTGCGGCGGGCAAGTACACCGCCGCGCGTACTGCGCCCGGTGCCAGGGCCTGCGCCAGATGGATTTGCCGCGCCAGAGGCAGCGCGAACGCATCCTCCAGGGATTGCCGCGGCCGCGGCAGGATATCGATCAGCCAGCGTGTTCCAGCATCATCCTGGAAGCTCAGGTCAGTGCGGATGCTGGTCAGGCGCCCGCCGAACATGCCGGTCAGCGCCAGCGGCGCGGCGGCCTGGGCCGCACCGCCAAGGCTGGTGAGGATCCATCGCAGCCGTGAGTCCTGCAGGCAGGCCGCAAGCATTTCCAGGGCCCGCCCCCGCTCGGGCGCAGGCAGATGAGCGTTGAGCAGCGGCGCCAGCTGACCGGCATCATCCGGCGGGGGTTGGCGGCGGCGCGCCAGGTGGCGCAGCACTGCGCACACCGCCTGTTCCACGAGGTCCGCCTCCACGCCATCCTGCTGCGGCGCCTGATAAGCGGCGATGGGCAGCATCTGCGGTTGCGGCACGGGCGGCGGGGGCGGCACCTGCCACCCGGCGCGCAACCGCTCGCGCGGCGTGTTGCCCGGTATATCCTGCGGCATTGCCGTAGCCGCGGCAGCGTACGGCAGCTGCAGGAACTGGTCCTTGAGCGCCGGCCACAGCCGCTGCAGCGGCGTCCCGGAGCGCGGCGCCGGCGCGGGCTTGCCGGGCCGCGCCTCATCAAGCTGGCCGAACAGATGCAGCTGCAGGCGCGCCCGGGTCGCCGCGACGTACAACAGGCGCGTCGCCTCGTTGCGCTCACGCTGTTCCTGAAGGCTGGCCACGTAGCGCCCCAGAGGCGTCGGGCCGGTGCTCGCCGCCGGCGGCACAGGCACCATCAGCAAGTCACTGCCGCGGCTGCCGCGCGGCAGATCCACCCATTGCAGCAGCGAACGCGGGTTCTGGCGTCCGCTGCGGCCCAGGCCGGGCAGGATCACGTGATCGAATTCCAGGCCCTTGGCATGATGGATGGTCATGATCTGTACCGGGTGCGCGCTGCGCCCCGGGTGTGCGGCGTACAGGCGCATCAGGCGCTGCGGCAAGTCCTGCGGCCCGCTCCAGTCCGGCTCCGCACTCCATTGCGCCAGCGCATCGAAGAAGCCCCGGGCATGTCCCAGATCGCTGTGCTGTGCGCAGGCTGCCGGGCCTCCGAGGCGCAGCCACGCGGACTCCACCCGGCGCGCCAGATGCTCGCGACCGCTGGCATAGGTGTGCTGCATTTCATCCAGGCTCACGGCGAGCGCCTGCTGCAGGCGTCGCAGCCGCGCCTGGGCCGGCGCGGCGAGCGCGGCGCTCACCTGCGGGTCGCACAGGCGCTCCCACAGCGTCATGCGCCGCTCGCTGCCCACCACCTGCCCGATTTCCTCGAGGCTCAGACCGCACCAGGGCGCGCGCAGCAGGGCCAGCCATGCAGTGCGGTCGCCCAGATGATCCAGGGCCCGGGTCAGCGCCGTCAGGTCGCGCACGATGCTCAGGGCTTCGAGTGAGACGAGTTCCACGCCGGCGACATCGATGTGCTGCGCCTCAAGCGCCGCCACGATCGGGGCGGCGTGGGCGCGGGCGCCCACCAGGATGGCGATGCTCGAGTGCGGCTGCTCGCCACGCAGTTGCATGACCACGCGCGCGATGGCGGATGCTTCTGCGGCGGCATCGCCCGGCAGTACCCGGTGCAGCTGCACGGCACCGGTGGCATCAGCGGGCCGCGCGGCGATGCTCGGGGAGTACGCCACGGCGCTGGTACGCGGATCATCCTCTTCTGGAAAGCAGCTGGCGAACACAGCATTGTTCCAGCGCACCACTTCAGGGGCGCTGCGAAAATTGCGGCGCAGGACCAGCGGCTCGAGCGGCACGCTGCCAATGCCGCTGGCGCGAGCCGCCAGAAACATACCCACCTCAGCTTCCCTGAAGCCATAGATGGACTGCATCGGATCGCCCACCAGGAACAGCGTGCGGCCATCCCCGGGCGCCCAGCCTGCGGTGAGCAGTTCCAGAAGCCTGGTCTGCTCCAGGGAGGTGTCCTGAAACTCATCGACCAGGATGTGGCGCAGTCGGGCGTCCAGGCGTAGCGCCAGATCGCTCGGATCATCCACACTGCCCAGTGCCGTGCGCGCCGCGACGCCGACCGCCGCATAGTCCACGCGCCCCAGTTCGCTGAATACCAGGTCCAGTTCCGCGGCCGCCACTTCCAGCACTCGCGCCAGCACGCCCAGTACCTGGATTTCATCCAGGCTCAGCTGTGGATCCGGCAACAGCCGCAGCTCGTTGAACAGCCCCAGAGCCCCGGGCAGCGCGGCCAGCTGCGCGATCCACTGGCTGCCGCGGCGTTTCAGGGCCTGCTCCTCGGGTGGGAAGCCCACGCGCACGTCCAGGCGCTTGCGCCAGCTGCCCTCCTGAGTCAGCGCCAGCGCACACAGCCCCTGCCACTGAGGCAGCGTGGCCGCAGCCCCGGTACTCGGCGCGGGCAGGTCGCGCTCGCCGCGGTGCCGCGCCGTTGCCGCGGCAAGGGCAAGACCTTCCGCCAGCAGCGGCGGCGCGAGCAGGCGCCCGGCCTGCGCCAGGCGCGCCGCGACCACCGCCTCGAGGCTCTCCCTCACACGGCTCGCCAGCCGCGTTGCCGCATCCCCCACCAGGTACGGCAGCCAGTGCGTGCGTTTGGCCAACATGGCGGCGATCAGCTGCTCGCAGTGCCCGAAGTCATTCTCCATGCGTTCGAACAGCAATTCGACATCCGCGCGCAACCGCTCATCGGTCTGCGCATCCAGCAGCGCGCGGCGCGCGGCGCGCCGGTAGGCGCCATGGGCCTGTGGCAGCACCTGCAGCGAGCCGCTGCCGCGAGCCGCCAGCGGCATCTGCAGGGCCAGCGCCCGGTTCAGCGCATCCAGCGTCTGGATCCGCAGGCGCGCAGGATTTTCCAGCAGCTGCCAGCCCAGCTGCTGCGAGCGCGCGCGCACCGCCGCGGCCAGCTCCCCCGGCCCGGCCAGCGCCTGCGCCACGCGCAGCGCCATCTCCGCGGCCGCCTTGCGCGTGAAGGTGATGGCCAGTATTTCCTCGGGCAGCTGCGCCCGGGTCAGCAGCACCAGCACCCGCTCGATGAGCACGGTGGTCTTGCCTGAACCGGCCGGCGCCTGCAGGATCACCGACCGTTCAGGGTCCACGGCGCGTTGCCGCGCTTGGCTATCGGCGGCCAGATCAGCTGCGGTCATGGCGAGTCCGCGATGCGGCAGAAGGCGTGCAGATGGCAGTGGTCGCAGGCCCCGTCCATGGGATCCACACGTGCCTCGCCGCGCATGAAATCGGCGGCCAGCTGTGCGACCTGGTCGCGCCAGGCCGCGCACTGCCGCGCCCAGGCACCCTGCTCCGCCAGACCCGCCACGCCCGGCAGCCGGCCGTCCTGATCACCGATGCCCTTGAACATCACGGCCTTCGGCTCAAGGTGCGCCACGCCCAGGGCACTCACCGGTACCCCCGCTGCCAGCAGATACACCAGCAGCTGCGGATAGGTGGTGCGCGCCACTTCCCAGTCCGGGGTTACGACGCGGCCCGTTTTGTAGTCAATGATGGCGTGCGTGTCATCCTCCAGCCGATCCACCCGATCGATGCGCACATCGATGAGGGCGCCGGCGATCCCCAGGCGATGCTCGGCCTCGGTCTCATGGATCGCGAAGGGCGCGCGCGCGGCGTCCACCTCGCACAGTGCGCGGATCAGCCGCTCGGCCCGACCGCGCTCGCGCGCAATGGCCGCACGCCGCAGCTCCAGCAGACCGCTGGCATCCTCGGCCGGGTGCGCCGCCTCTTCATGCAGGATTTCGGCGGCGGCCTGCAGCACACTCTGGGTGATCATTGGCCCCAGCGCCTGCGCGGTCCGCGCCGCGCCCAGTCCCGCCGATCCCCCCAGCCGTAGCCACAGCAGCTGCAGGGCCCGATGCAGCATGCTGCCGCGCTCCCGCGCGGTGATGCCGGGCGTGGGCGTTTCAAGCGGGTCCGCTCGCAGACGCAATTGCGCGTAGGCGCGAAACGGGCAGCGGCTCTGCAGTTCAATCGCGCGGCTGCCCGCCGGCAGCGGCAATCCTTCCGGCCACGGCGCTGCCGGTTCGTCCACATAGCTTTCCACAGCCCGCGCAGCCCGCATGGCCACCGGCCACTGCTCAGCGGGTGCAGCCGGCGCGTAGCTGCGCGCGGCGAAGGGCGCCAGCAGCGGCGAGATTGTCAGCTTCAGATCGGCTTCCTGGCGCGGCGCACTGACAATGAACTCGCGACTGCAGCGACACAGCGTCAGCAGGGACTCGCGGGCCTGATTCACCAGCACGCCGGCATCCGTGCTGCTGATGCGCGCCTGGCGCTGCAGCGCCGCCGGAATGAAGGGATCAAAGCGCGCCGCCTGCGGAATCGTCCGGCTGTCCAGTCCGCTGGCCCAGATCCCGTCGTAGCGCGCGATGGGATCGGCCAGCGTTGCGGTCACGGTGACGGCCACATCCCCGGTGGCCGGCTCAAAGCGCGTGCGTGACAGCAACTGCGTGAAGCGCTGCAGGGCTGCGGCACCCTCGCAGGCACCCAGCTGCGCGGGCAGTTCGCCGCACTCCTGCAGCAGCTCGTCAAGTCGCTGCAGCACCTGCTGGGTATGGCTGCTGCGCTGCCGGGTGGCGCGGGCGGTCAGGTCGCACAGTGTGAGTACGCGCCCGAAGCGCGCGCACCACTCACCCAGTGTTCCGCGTGGTGGGCCGGCCAGCGCCTCGAGCATGCGCTCGATGAAGTCAGCCACTGCATCGGCCGGCACCCGCAGCGCGGGCGGCGCTGCGCGCAGTGCCTGCAGCAGCTGCCGCACCTCAAGGCGCGGCGGCACCACGGTGCGCAGCCACACATCAAGCTCGGCGCGTGCGGCGGCATCCGGGCGCGGCCAGAAGCTGTCGCGCAGCCATTGCGACAGCTGCGCAAACTCCACCGCCGCGGTGAGCAGCTGCAGCGTGTTGAGCCCAGCGGCGACGGGAGCGAAGCTGAGCAACGGCTGTCCGCCCTCCAGGGCATAAGCCTCACCATCGGGCCCCAGGGCCGCATCGAACATGCGTCGCACTTCACCCCGGCGCTGCGCCAGCTGCGGCACGATGACCAGCAGGCGTGCCGCGGGCGCCGCGCCCAGCCGCTCCCGGCACCATTGCGCCATCAGGGCTATTTCCTCGGCGCCATCGGCGGCCGGCGCGATCGCGGCCGGGCCTTGCGGGAATTCGCAGCCCAGCTCGCGGCTCGCAGTGCCGCGGCGTTCCCAGGCCGCCAGCAGCGCGCGCCGGGCCGGGGTCGTTGAGCCAAATCCCGCAAACAGGGGGACGCGCCGTGGTGGCTCCAGGGCCAGCTGCCCCAGCACCTGCCAGTCGCCCACTGCGTCCAGCTCGATCAGTCGCGCCTCGATATGCTGCAACGACTCGGCGAGTAACGCGGCCTCCGGCGCACCGGAGTGCATTAAGGCCTGGGGTGAAATACGCCACTCGTAGAGCAGCGCGGCGGAACGTCGTACCGCCTCCACCAGGCCCGCGACGGGGGGCAAGGACCGCTTCGCGGCGGCGGCCGTCACCGCCTCCTGCCACAGCAGCCACTCCTCACTGGCACCCAGATGGCGCAGCCGCTGCCCGGGGGCGCCCTGCACCGAGCGTGAGTGCAGCCAGCCACCGAGACTGTGGACGTCCGGGGTGTAAAAGGCGCGCCGTCCCGCGCCCAGCTGCGCAGAGGCGAACC
>Ga0210395_10000997_pt1 | contig 21954 bp, 19 predicted proteins | sample IncBWH4OmetaG_FD_150861 | JGI IMG/M metagenome (GOLD analysis project Ga0210395, IMG submission 150861) | Forest soil microbial communities from Barre Woods Harvard Forest LTER site, Petersham, Massachusetts, United States - Inc-BW-H-4-O ...
GCCCGATGCGGCTGGGCAGGCCCTTGAAGAACCACACGTGCGAGCAGGGTGAAGCCAGCTCGATGTGGCCCAGGCGTTCACGGCGGACTTTGGACAGCGTGACTTCCACGCCGCACTTGTCGCAGATCACGCCGCGATGCTTCATGCGCTTGTACTTGCCGCAGAGGCACTCCCAGTCGGTGACCGGGCCAAAGATGCGGGCGCAGAACAATCCATCGCGCTCCGGCTTGAAGGTGCGGTAGTTGATGGTCTCGGGCTTGGTGACTTCGCCGTGCGACCAGCTCCGGATTTTTTCCGGAGACGCCAGGCTGATCCTGATGGCGTCGAAGTCCGCGATCACATTTGCCATTTCAAAGGGGCTCGAACGAAACAAGGTGTTCCTCCGCTTCCTGCGGTTCTCACGCGTCCGCTGACGGGCCCCGGAATCAAGTTCTCAGTTCTCGGTTCTCAGTTCTCAGAAAAACCGAAATCGAACTCTCGCCTTTCATGCGGCATCGGGGCCCGATGCCGCAGTGGCGCGTATTTCTAAAACTCTTTAGGGCTCTCAGCCCTCGATCCCGCCTCAGTACCAACTGAGAACTGAGAACCGAGAACTGAGAACTCGTTTCTTAATCAGCTGCCGCACTGGCCGTGGGCTTTTTCTCGCCTGCCTTGATCAATTCCACATCCAGGCAAAGCGACTGCAGCTCGCGGATCAGCACGTTGAACGATTCCGGTACGCCGGGCTCCATGGCGGCTTCGCCCTTGACGATGGCCTCATAAATCTTGGTGCGGCCGTATACGTCGTCGGACTTCGCCGTCAGCAGCTCCTGGAGAATGAAGGCTGCGCCGTATGCTTCGAGGGCCCAGACTTCCATTTCTCCGAAGCGCTGTCCGCCGAACTGCGCTTTGCCACCCAGCGGCTGCTGGGTGATGAGCGAGTACGGCCCGATGGAACGCGCGTGAATTTTGTCGTCCACCAGGTGAGACAGCTTCAGCATGTAGATGTAGCCCACGGTGACCGGCTGTTCGAACTGGTCTCCAGTCATGCCGTCGTGAAGCGTAGTCTTACCCGAAGTCGGCAGTCCGGCGTGTTCGAGCAGCGCCTTGATCTCGCTTTCGCGTGATCCGTCGAATACCGGCGATCCCATGAACACGCCCTTGGTCAGGGTGGGCGCCACGGCCTCCAGTTCTTCGTCGGACATGTCGGAAATAATGTCAGCCAGCTGCGAGTCTTTGAACAAAGCTTTCAACTCGCGGCGAATGGCTTCGGTGCGTGTGTTTTCTTTCAGCAACTCGGTGATCTTCTCGCCGAGCACGAAGCCCGCCCATCCCAGGTGGGTTTCGAGAATCTGCCCGACGTTCATACGAGAGGGCACGCCGAGCGGGTTGAGGACGATTTCGACCGGGGTTCCGTCTTCGAGGTACGGCATGTCTTCCTCTGGCAGAATGCGGGCGATCACGCCCTTGTTGCCGTGACGGCCAGCCATCTTGTCGCCGACACTCAGCTTGCGCTTCATGGCGATGTAGACCTTGACCAGCTTGATCACGCCCGGCGGCAGTTCGTCGCCCTTGGTGAGTTTTTCTTTTTTCTCGTTGACGATCTTCTTGAGCACGTCGATCTGACGCGACGTCATTTCTTCGATCTCATCGATCTGCTCATTCACCCGCGGGTCCTTGTCAGCATATTTAATGCGCTTCAAGTTGCGGGTGGAGATGCGCTCGATCTCGTCGCGAGTCAGCATGTTGCCCTTGGTCAGCAAGCGCTTGTTGGTGCGCTCGTCGTGCAGGTCAGCCTGCACTTCCTTGCCGCCCAGGATGTTCTCCAGGCGCTTGAGGCGCTCGTCGGTGAGAATCCGGATTTCGTCCGAAAGGTTCTTTTCCAACTTCGCGATCTGCGTGCCTTCGATGAATTTCGCGCGCTCGTCCTTTTCCTGGCCCTTGCGCGAGAAGATTTTCACATCGACGATGACGCCCTCAATGCCCGGCGGGCAGTAGAGGGAAGCGTCGCGCACGTCACCGGCTTTTTCGCCGAAGATGGCGCGCAGCAGTTTTTCTTCTGGTGTCAACTGGGTTTCACCCTTGGGCGTAACTTTTCCGACGAGAATGTCGCCCTGCTTGATGCTGGCGCCGATGCGAATCACGCCCGCTTCGTCCAGATTGCGCAGCATGGTCTCGCTAACGTTGGGAATGTCGCGCGTGACTTCTTCCGGCCCGAGCTTGGTGTCGCGGGCTTCAATTTCGTATTCCTCGATGTGGAGAGAGGTGTAGTAATCCTCTTTCACCATTTTCTCGGAGACGAGAATCGCGTCCTCGAAGTTGTAGCCGCGCCACGGCATGAAGGCGACCAGGACGTTGCGTCCCAGCGCCAGCTCGCCGTGATCGGTGCAGGGACCGTCGGCGATGATCTCGCCCTTCAGCACGCGCTGACCTTTCTTGACCACCGGCTTCTGGTTGATGCAAGTGTTCTGGTTGGAACGCTTGAACTTCGTGAGCTGGTAGATGTCGCTGCCCACCTCACGCGACAACTGCGTAGGATGGTGTTCGCCTTCGACCCGAACAATAATGCGTTCGGAATCGACGGAATCGATGATGCCGTTGCGACGGGCGAGAACCACTGCACCAGAATCGCGAGCCGTGACACCTTCCATTCCGGTGCCGACGATCGGCGCTTGCGCGCGGAGCAGGGGCACGGACTGGCGTTGCATGTTCGCGCCCATCAGCGCGCGGTTGGCGTCGTCGTGCTCGAGGAACGGAACCAGCGAGGCGGCGACGGAAACCAGTTGCTTGGGGCTGACGTCGACGTAGTCGACCTCGTCGCGGCTGACCAGGACGAAGTTGCCGGCCTTACGGGCATTGACAAGTTCGGCGACGATCTTGCCTTTGTCGTCGAGCTCGACGTTGGCCTGCGCGATGGTGTGACGATCTTCTTCCCAGGCGGAGAGATAGAAGGAGAACGGCTCAATCGTCGCCGGCTTCTTGCGCTTTTCTTTCAGCTCGTTGTTGATCTTCTCGATCTCATGTTTTTCCATGTGATCGCCGACCTTGTGGTCGCTGTCGCCGACGTTGACCACGGTGACATAGTCGATGACGCGTCCCCCCTTGATCTTGCGGTAGGGCGACTCGATGAAGCCGTAGTCGTTGATACGGGCGTAGCAACTCAGCGACGAGATCAGGCCGATGTTCGGACCTTCCGGCGTTTCAATCGGGCAGATGCGGCCGTAGTGCGTCGGGTGAACGTCGCGGACTTCGAATCCGGCTCGTTCACGGGAAAGCCCGCCCGGCCCAAGCGCCGAGAGACGCCGCTTGTGCGTGATCTCGGAGAGCGGGTTGGTCTGATCCATGAACTGCGAAAGCTGCGACGATCCGAAAAATTCGCGGATCGCAGCCATCACCGGCTTAGCGTTGACCAGGTCGTGCGGCATGGCCGTCGACATTTCCTGGTAGACGGACATCTTCTCTTTGATCGCCCGTTCCATGCGGACCAGGCCGATGCGGAACTGGTTCTCCATCAACTCGCCGACCGCGCGCACGCGGCGGTTGCCCAAGTGATCGATGTCGTCCACCGCGCCAATGCTCTTGCGCAGCTTGAGCAGGTACGCGATGGTCGCGTAGAAATCGTCGGGATCGAGCGTGCGCTTGTCGAGCGAAGTGAAGTCCTGGTTCTCATGCAGCTTGATGTTGAACTTCAATCGGCCCACGCGTGAGAAATCGTACTTGCGCGGATCGAAGAACATCCCGTGGAACAACGCCGTCGCCGTATCGAGCGTCGGCGGATCGCCGGGACGCAGCTTGCGGTAGATTTCGATCAGCGCTTCCTGCGGCGTCTTCACCGCATCGCGCTTCAGGGTCTGGCTGATGACCGTGCCCACGTCGTCGCGCTCGGGGAAGAACAGCGACATTTCCACAACGCCGGAATCGAGAATCTTCGAAACCTTGTCGGCGGTGAGTTCGGAGTTGGCTTCGAGCATGACTTCGCCGGTCGTGGTGTCGACTATGTCGCCGGCAGTCCACGCGCCTTCGAGATCGCTGATGTCGACTTCGATTTCAGTGATCTTCGCCTTTTGAATTTCCTTCAGAATCTGCGCGTTGATCTTGCGGCCGGAGTGCGCGATTTCGTCGCCCGACTTGTTCTTGATGCTGTGCGCGAGTTTCATGCCCAGCAGGCTCGTCGGCTTCTCGCTGGCCGGATCGAGCGTCCAGAAAAGCTTCTTGTCGCGGACCGCGATGCGGTCGGTGGTGTAGAAAGCCTTCAGAATATCTTCCCCGGAGCGCAGGCCGAGGGCGCGCAGGAAAATCGTGCCCAGGAATTTGCGCTTGCGGTCGATGCGGACGTAGAGCACGTTCTTCTGGTCGTACTCGAACTCAACCCACGATCCGCGGTAGGGAATAATCTTGCCGAGGAAATAAGTGCGATTGTTGGCGGTCTCGAAGAACACGCCGGGCGAACGGTGCAACTGGCTGACGATTACTCGTTCTGTGCCGTTAATAATGAACGTCCCGTTCTGCGTCATCAGCGGAACGTCGCCGAAGAAGACTTCCTGCTCTTTGATATCGCGGATGGAACGGTTGCCGGTCTCTGCGTCCTTGTCGAAAATCGTGAGCCGCATCGTGACCTTGAGCGGCGCGGAGTAAGTCATACCGCGCTCTTCGCACTCAGCCACGTCGTACTTCAGTTGCAATCCGACTGGGTCGCCGCACTTGTTGCAGAAGTCAGGGGTGTTGGCGTTGTAAGTGCCGCACTTGCCGCACAGCACTTCGCCGGGATGGAACGGATCGGTAATGACCGTATTGCCGCAATTTTTGCAAGTGGTGCGCAGATGGTGCAGCCCTTTCAGGTGGCCGCACTTGCACTCCCAGTTACCAATGGCGTAATCCACAAACTCAAGTTGTGATACGTTTCGAAAGTCGGTGATCGGGAAAACGGACTGAAACACGGCCTGCAAGCCACCGTCTTCGCGCTCGCTGGGCAATTTGTCCATCTGCAGGAAGCGGTCGTAGGAACGCTTCTGAACCTCGATCAGGTTCGGAATCTGAATGGTGGCCGGAATTTTGGAAAAATCGAATCGTTTACGGAAGGCGTTTTTCATCGTCAAGAGACTCCCAATCTCGGGCACAGCCGAAGGCCGCGCCAAACCGCGGATAGTGGGGCGCGTTTCCTTTCGAAAACCGCGCCGCGGTACCTACCAGTTAGAACCTTGCCAGTTAAGAACCAGAACAGCTAGAACCATGTGGAACCTTGAACTTGCATTAGGCTGCGAAAATCACGCAGCCGGAAACGACGATGGGGCGCCTGCAGGGACAGTCGTTCCCGCAGACGCCAACCAAGGCGTTTCGCCCTTCTTGATTTGAATTCTTTCGCGCCAGTTCTCCGGCCTGTTTCCGCTTCGCCTGCCCGCGAAGCAGCCCGCCTAAAACTTCCCTTGCGAGCCCCTGCTCTTGCGAATCAGCGCTCGCGATTGAGTGAGGCCAAAGGAAGCGGCTTTTCTTATAGATGCTAACACCGCCGTCCCGGACTCACAACTAAGAACGTAAAACAATAACGATTTTGCACCGAACTCGGTGCTTTTTGGGGGAAAGTGTGGAGCGGGCACTCTTGCCCGCTGCTCTTGGTGTGGTTTTGACCTCAGTCTTATCGCCTGAAGTCAAAGTCAAAAGCAGGCGGACAAAAGTGTCCGCCCCACATAAACCCTTATTTTACTTCGACAACGGCACCCGCTTCGGTGAACTTCTTCTTGATGGTCTCGGCCTCTTCCTTGGAAACGCCCTCTTTCACGTTCTTGGGGGCGCCGTCGACCAGTTCCTTGGCTTCTTTCAAGCCCAGGCTGGTCACTTCGCGGACGGCCTTGATTACATTGATCTTGTTGGCGCCGACCTCTTTGAGGACGACGGTGAACTCGGTCTTCTCTTCGGCCGGAGCCGCACCCGCCGCCGCGCCGCCGCCGCCAGCCACCATAACCGGGGCCGCTGCCGCCGCCGACACGCCGAGACGCGTTTCGAGCTTCTTTACGAGCGCCGCCGCATCGAGCAGCGACAACCCTACGATTGAATCTTCCAGTTGCTGTAGATCTGCCATGTTAAGTTCTCCAGTATTTTTGAATTCTTTGTCTTGCTACTCCGCGCTGCTTTCGTCACCTGCAGTCCAGGTTTCCAGTGCGACTGGGTCGATTTCTCTCGCGCCAGACAACGCTCAAGAACGACCCGCGCAACCCTTGAACCGCCGACAACCAAACCCATTTGGTGATTGATCGATCGGACCATTGGGCGATCTTCAATCGCTCAATGACTCAATTGCAAAATCACCCAATTCCTAGGCTTCCTTGAACTTGCCTTTTTCGACGCCCTGGCCGAGCACGACGGCCATGTCGCGGCCGACCGCGTTCATCACGGTCACCAGACGCTGCGCCGGCGAACTGATCAGGAACAGGAGCTTCGAGTACAGCTCTTCCTTCGACGGCATGGTGGCCAGCGCTTCGATCTCTTTGATCGTTACCACGCGGCCTTCGACCACGCCCACTTTAAAGGTGAACTCCGGCGTGTCCTTGGCGTACTTGATCAGCGCCTTAGCCATCGCCACCGGATCGCCCGTGGTGTAGGCAATCGAGGTCACGCCCGAAAGGCCGGTCAGCGCCGCTTCGACCTTCGTACCCTTGGCGGCTTTCTCAGCCAAAGTGTTCTTGACGACTTGATACTTGGCGCCCGCGCCGCGCAAAACCTTGCGCAGTTCATAGTCCTGGGGCACGGTCATCTTCGTATAGGTCGCCACGACGACGTTCGAAACATTCTTCAGGTCCTTGCTCAGCTTCTCGACCTGCTCTGTCTTCTTCGCTTTAGTAACTGGCATGATTCAATTCCTCAAAATGATCTCGTGTAGGGACGGACGCATTCGTCCGTCCGCGTCGCGCAGCGACGCTAGGCTTTCGCCGCAGTCTCGATCGGGGTAACGTCGAGCAAAATCCCCGGCCCCATGGTCGAGCTTAAAGTGCAGCCCTTGATGTACTTGCCCTTGGCGACCGACGGCTTGGCCTTGATCACACTGGTGATCACGACCGTTGCATTCTCCACCAGCTTGTCGGGCGTAAACGAAATTTTTCCCACTGGTACGTGAACCAGCGCAGTCTTGTCGGTGCGGAATTCAACCTTGCCGGCCTTCACTTCCTGCACCGCCTTGCCCACGTCGAACGTGACGGTTCCGGTCTTTGGGTTGGGCATCAGTCCCTTGGGACCGAGAATCTTTCCCAGCCGTCCCACGGATTTCATTACATCGGGCGTAGCAATAAGCGCGTCGAAGTCGGTCCAGTTTTCCTTGGTGATCTTCTCGACCATTTCTTCCCCGCCGGCGAAATCGGCTCCCGCCGCTTCCGCTTCCTTGATCTTGTCGCCGGTGGCGATGACCAGGACTTTTTTTGACTTGCCCAAGCCGTGAGGCAGAACAACGGTGCCGCGAACCATCTGGTCGGCGTGCTTAGGATCGACTCCCAGACGCAGCGTGATTTCGACGGTCTCGTCGAATTTGGCGAACTTCACTTTCTGCAGGAGTGGAACTGCATCCTGCAGAACATAGGGGCGCTTCTCCACTAAGGAATGCGCCTTGGCGATATTCTTTCCTTCTTTTTTCATTGCTTTTCCTTGTCTCCCACCGCTCGGCGATGTTCTGCGGAGCCGTGGTGATGTTGACGTACAAACCTCAGGGGCTAAAGCCCTTCAAAATAGGTGCCTCAACGGCACGGCTGAAGCCGTGCCCTTCCACGAACTTAGCCGACGACTTCGATGCCCATCGACCGCGCTGTACCGCGAATGCTTTTGATCGCGGTTTCGACCGAGGCGGCGTTCAGGTCGGGCATTTTCTGTTTCGCGATATCCTCGACTTGTTTGAGGGTAACCTTGCCCACCTTGTCTTTATTCGGCACACCCGATCCCTTGGCGATGCCCGCGGCGCGCTTCAGCAGAATCGAGGCCGGCGGCGTCTTGGTGATGAAGGTGAAGGTGCGGTCGCTATACACCGAAACCACAACCGGGATAATCAGGCCTTCCATTTCCTTCTGGTTGGTTCTGGCGTTGAACTGCTTGCAGAACTCCATGATGTTGATCTGCGCCTGGCCGAGTGCCGGGCCGACCGGAGGCGCCGGAGTCGCCTTGCCGGCGGCGATCTGCAGCTTTACGAAACCTGTTACTTTTTTTGCCATGATCTCTCTTCTGCTCCAACTCCGGGTCTAGGATTTTCGGCCCGGCATTTTGAAGCTTCGTGTTTCTTCCAACCGTTAAACAACTTGTCATCCTGAGCGAGACGCTTTTTGTCTCGCGAAGGATCTCTGCAACCGCCTGCTACGCGACCTTCTCTACCTGATTGAATTCCAACTCCACCGGGGTGGAGCGGCCGAAAATCGTAACCATGACTTTCAGCGTCTCGCGGTCTTCGTTCACTTCGTCGACAATGCCGGTGAAGCTGGCGAACGGCCCCTCCGTGATACGCACTGATTCCTGCTTCTCGAACTTGACCTTGAGCTTCGGTTTCTCGCGGCTGTCGGCGACTTTGTAGACGATGTGCTGAACTTCTTCTTCCGACAACGGAGTCGGTTGCTGCCCGGTTCCAACGAATCCGGTGACTCGCGGTGTGGACTTCACCACGTGCCAGACGTGATCGTCCATGTCCATTTCGACCAGCACGTAGCCGGGATAGAACATGCGTTCGGAGGTGTACTTCTTGCCGCCGCGCACTTCGGTGACGGATTCGGTGGGGATCAGCACTTTGCCGATCTTGTCCTGCAGCCCGAAGGCCGCGACCCGCGACTCCAGCGACTCTTTCACCTTGCGCTCAAACCCAGAGTAGGAGTGGATGATGTACCACTTCATATTCGGGTTCTTGGGCGCCTCGGCGGTGGCGGTTGCTCCATCGGTGGCGGGAGAATGCTGTTCGCCTTCTCCGCTTGCTGCTTGGTTTTTCTCTTCGTCCTGCATATGTGGGTGCTGCTTCCCGGCCAGCCGTTCCTTGATCAGTAATCAGTATCAGTGAACCTTAAAAGCGTTGAACAGAGCGGTCACGCCGTGCTGAATAGCGAAGTCGATCACGGCAAAATACAGCGCGAAAATGAAAACCGTAATGACCACCACTGTGGTCGTCGCCCGAACTTCCTTCCACGACGGCGCCGTCACCTTGCGCATTTCGCCGCGCACATCGTTGTAGAAAGTCTTGACGCGTTCCGGCCAGGACTTGATCTGGTCGCCGAAGTTGCCACCCGCTGCCGCTAAATTCGCCATTTTCTTCGTCTCGACTGCCATGCCTACTCCCTGAATCTTCCGTTACCCTCAAAAATCTGGCAGGGGCGGAGGGATTCGAACCCCCAAGTTCGGTTTTGGAGACCGACAGTTTAACCGTTGAGCTTACGCCCCTGAATGCATTGAGTAATTGTACGATTGAGTAATTGGGTAATTTGAAAACCGCGACTTCAGGTTTTCAATTTCCCAATTACCAAATTTCCCAATGACTCAATTATTTCACTTCCTTGTGCGGCGTGTGCTTGCGGCAACGGTTGCAAAACTTCTTGAACTCCAGCCGTTCCGTCGTCGTTTTGCGGTTCTTGGTCGTCGAATAGTTCCGCTCTTTGCAGTCGCCGCACTGTAATGTCACTATTTCTCGGGGCATTTCAACAGCTCCTGGATTCTAGCTGTCAGCTCTCAGCTGTCAGCTCTCAGTTAAACCCTTGTCATCCTGAGGCGACGTTTTTTGTCGCCGAAGGATCTCTATCTTGTTACTGAACGCTCGCAGCCTGCCAATCTTGCTTTGTGGGCATACCAGCCTCACCAACGACCGCTACTGAATAATCTCCGCGATCGTGCCCGCGCCCACGGTGTGCCCGCCTTCGCGAATCGCAAACCGCAGACCTTTCTCCATGGCCACCGGCGTGATCAACTCAATCACCAGGCTGACGTTGTCCCCCGGCATCACCATCTCGGTGCCCGCCGGAAGTTCCGCCACGCCCGTCACATCCGTCGTGCGCAGATAAAACTGCGGACGATATCCCTTGAAGAATGGCGTGTGCCGTCCGCCTTCTTCTTTGGTCAGAATGTAGACTTCCGCCTTGAACTTGGTGTGCGGCGTGATCGATCCGCCCTTCGCCAAGACCATGCCGCGCTCGACATCTTCTTTCGCAATGCCGCGCAACAGCAGCCCGGCGTTGTCTCCGGCCATGCCTTCGTCCAATTGCTTCTTGAACATTTCGACGCCGGTCACGACCGTCTTGCGGGTTTCGCGGAAGCCGACGATTTCCACTTCTTCGCCAACCTTCACCTTGCCGCGCTCGATTCTTCCGGTCACCACCGTGCCGCGGCCCTGAATCGAAAAAATATCTTCGATCGGCATCAGGAACGGCTTGTCCAACTCGCGCGCCGGCTGCGGCACGCTCTTGTCCACCGCCGCCATCAACTCGTCGATCTGGGCTTCGGCCTTGGCATCCCCGTTCAGCGCGTTCAGCGCGGAAACGCGAACCACCGGAACATCGTCGCCCGGGAACTTGTAGCTCTTCAGCAGCTCGCGCACTTCGAGTTCAACCAGCTCAAGCAACTCCGGATCGTCAACCGCGTCCACTTTATTCAGCGCCACAACGAGATACGGCACGCCTACCTGCCGCGCCAGCAGCACGTGCTCGCGCGTCTGCGGCATCGGACCATCCGTCGCCGCCACCACCAGAATGCCGCCATCCATCTGCGCCGCGCCCGTAATCATGTTCTTGATGTAGTCGGCGTGGCCCGGGCAATCGACGTGCGCGTAGTGCCGGTTCGCCGTCTCATACTCGACGTGCGCCGTGGCAATGGTGATTCCGCGCGCCTTTTCTTCCGGAGCGTTGTCGATCGAATCGAACGACCGGAACGTGTTCTTCGGATTATGTTTCGACAACACCTTGGTGATCGCCGCCGTCAGCGTGGTTTTGCCATGATCGATGTGACCAATCGTCCCGACGTTGCAGTGCGGCTTATTGCGATCAAATTTTTCTTTCGCCATATCGCAGCTCTTAGCTCCTAGCTCTTAGCTTCTAGCTCAAAACCCTTTACTACTCAGACTCTGTCATCCTGAGCGGCGCCTTTCGCCGCGAAGGACCTATGCAACTTCTGCTTCAGTAATACTGATACAGCTTTTTAAACTTGTGCCGCAGCGCTTGATCTACCGTCTCCAGCTTCGACAGATAAAACTCGCGCATCTGGGCCTGGTCAGACACCGGAAGCGACGCATACAACCCGCGCGCGTCTAATCTCGTGTCACCCAGTCCCGCTTCGCCGCCGACGCCTTCCAGAATGCGTTGCCCGAGCACGGCGTCGAAATCCCTGACGCGAATTCCCTTGCGATCCAACCGCTTCAGGAACTGTCCGACCTTCTCGGTCAAGAACGCATGCTCCACTGCCGCTTGCAGCCGGGCGTACTCTTGCTCCTTCTCAATCTTGATCGGAGCCCGCTGGAAAGTTGCTGTCATAACCATTCAATCTTTGGAGCGGGAGACGGGAATCGAACCCGCGACCAACAGCTTGGAAGGCTGTGACTCTACCACTGAGTTACTCCCGCTTAAAACCAGCTCTCAGCTATCAGCCGTCTGCTTTCAGCTAACCCTGCGGCTAAAGCCGCTTCTGAATTCCGACTCCTGGCGGCACGGCTGAAGCCGTGCCCTTCCACAACCCTCTCAACCCCGCAAGGTGCTTCAGATTCTGGAGCCGATGACCAGGATTGAACTGGTGACCTCTCCCTTACCAAGGGAGTGCTCTACCAACTGAGCTACATCGGCCCTGAAACCCAGCTGTCGGTTGTTGGCCGCCAGCTCTCAATCAAGCTCTAATCCGCGTCGCCTTCTTTGTCGGCATGCAGGACATCATTACGGCGCAAAACCGACTTCACTGCGAACAGCGCCAGAATCACCAGCGTTCCGGCTCGTAACTTCGGGTCCGTCAACGTGGTCCACGCCAGCGCTCCCAGCACCACGTAGCAGACCAGCGCAATGGACAGTCGGTTCACAGAACTGGCGATTCACCGAACTCGCGATTCACGAAACTTGCGATTCACAAAATCAGCAACCCACAAAATGATGGTGCACAGGGAAGGATTCGAACCTTCGTACCTCGCTAGGAGGGACAGATTTACAGTCTGTTGGCTTTAACCACTCACCCACCTGTGCAAAACTCTCGGGCGATGCGGCTGTCGCGCTCCATCCGGCAGACACCAAACGCAGCACAAGTCACAATTTACTTTCGCAACACAGGGGAACCAAGGCTCACGCGAGAATGCCGCGAAGATCACTACTGCTGATCACTGCACACCGGAAAAGTACCGAATGGAGTGCGTTGGAAAAACCTGTTGCGCCGCTACCGAGTCCGCCGGAACTGCCGGAAAAATCTAACGCTTCCTGCTAATCGTACCCTGCTCGTCAGTTTCTTGTTGATCGTATTCTGGAGCTGGCGAAGGGATTTGAACCCCCGACCCCCTGATTACAAATCAGGTGCTCTACCGACTGAGCTACGCCAGCAATACGGGGATAGACGCGCCTTCGCGCAAACTAATCCCTCTGATCCCTGCCAGATGTCCGGGACAATTATTTAAGGTATCACAAGGGCAAGTTTTGGCGCAATAGATGGTCTGGAAAGTTGAGCCTTCCCGCGCGAGATCCCTCGCCCCGTTGGAGAAAACGCGGGGCTTCGGGATGATGCCGACACCTATCCCGTTATTCTTCTCGCAAGGCCACCATCGGATCCACTCTCGAAGCCCGTCGCGCTGGAATAATGCAGGCTGCGAACGCAACTGCGGTCAGCACCACGGCGACCAGGCTGAACGTCGCGGGGTCGCGTACCGGGACGCCGAACACCAGACTCGAAACTGCCCGTCCCAGCGCGAGTCCGCCCAGCAGGCCGATGCCGACGCCGAGCAGCACCACCTTCATCCCTTGACCGACGATCAGTTGCAGCACGCTGCGGGGCGTCGCACCCAACGCCATGCGCAGACCGATCTCGCGGGTGCGCTGGTTCACGGAGTAAGCCAGCACTCCGTAGATGCCGATGGCCGCGATCAGCAGCGCCACGGCGGCGAAAGTTGTCAGCAGGACGGTATTCAGTCGCGGCTGGGCTGCGCTGTTCGACAGCCACTGATCCATGGTGTTGACGTTAGCCAGGGCGAGTCCCGCGTCCATGTCGCGGATTCTCTGGCGGATCGAGGGCAGCAGCGCCTCCGCGGAACGGTCGGTGCGGGCCTCGCTCTGAACGACCACGTCCATCAGCGGCCACGAACCGCGTTCCGGGATCGAATAGTAAAGCGTCGGAGTCTGCTGGTTCAGGGCCTGATCGCGCACGTCGCCCACAACTCCGACAATCGTGTAGGCAATTTCCGGTTTGGCGCTGGGACGCAGGGCTTTGCCGATCGGGTCGGCATCGCCAAAGAATTTCTTAGCGGTGGATTGGCTGACGATCATCACCAACGGAGCCGTCCGGACATCGGCGTCGGTAAAAGTCCGGCCACGCAGCAGCGGAATGCGCATGGTGTCGAAGTAACCGGGACTGATGCTGGTCCAGTCGATGGGAACGGCCGTTCCTGGAGGCAACACGGAGGCGTCGGTCGTGATCATGGGATGCCGGGAGCGATTTCCGGCGCCGAAGGGAATCCCGCTGCAGACCGCAGCGCTGCGCACACCGGGAATCGATTGCAGGTTCTCGATGAGGCGGTGATAGAGCTCCGGCCCCTTGTCGGCCAGAGGGTATTGCGGCACGGGCGGGGCAAGCTGAAAAGTCATTAGCCCGTGGGGATCGAATCCGAGTTGCACGCGCTGCAGGTTGGCGAGACTCTGGATCAGCAGACCCGCGCCAATCAGCAGAATGGCGGCGAGCGCCATTTCGCTCGCGGCCAGGCCGTCGCGAAGCCAACTGCGGACGCCGCCAGTCGAGCCGCGTCCGCCCTCTTTGAGAGTCTCGTTGGTTTTAGAAGCAGCGATGCGCCAGGCCGGCGCGAGGCCGAACAACAGCCCGGTGGCAATGGTCAGCGCGAAACTGAACCACAAGACGCTGGCATCGACTCCGATATCCGGAAATGGCAATGTCCCGTCCGGCAGTGAGCGCATTAACACTCGCACCGCGGCCACCGCTCCCAGCAGGCCCGCGGTGCCCCCAAGGATTGCAAGGGCGATGCTCTCCACCAGAAGTTGACGAATCAATCGGCTGCGGGTTGCTCCCAGCGCGGTGCGCACGGCCATTTCCTTCTGCCGCGTCGCAGCGCGCGCCAGCAGCAGGTTGGCGACGTTAGCGCACGCAATCAGCAGCACGAACCCAACCGCGACCAGCAGAACCAGTAGTCCGGTTTTCAGGTCGGCTCCAACAAACGTATCGAACAGGCTAAGGAGATGAATGCCCCAATAGCGCACTTCCGGATATTGCTTGCCGACGCGGGCCGAGATCGTATCCATCTCCGCCTGCGCCTGCTGCGGCGTTACCCCGGACCTGAGTTTCCCGAAGACAGCGATCACGTGATTCAGGCGGATTTCCTTCGCCGGATCGATGGTCAACGGGGTATACACATCGCCTCCGCCAATGAGTTTCAGACTGGCCGGAGCGATGGCGACAATGGTAGTGGGCACTCCATCCAGGGAGATCGTACGGCCAACCAGACCGGGGTCCGAAGCGAACCGGCGCTTCCACAAGCCTTCGCCAATCATCGCGACCGCCGCGCCTCCGGGCTTTTCCTCGTCTGCGCGGAACTCTCGACCGGCGAGCATCCTGGTGCCCAGCACTTGGGTCAGGGCAGGGCTGATGGGATTTCCGCTGAGTTGCTCGGGCTCACCGTTTCCAGTCAGGGTGAACGTGGCGTAGCCCACTGCGGCGAGCTGCTCGAATGCCTGCGTCTGCTCTCGCCAGGAAAGAAAATTCAGCACCGAAGCCGAGAAGGTCGGCAGGTTGAGCTTGTCGTTCTTCTCCGCCACCTGCATGATCCGGTTGGGCTCGGCAAAGGGCAGCGACCGGATCATGACCGCGTTTACGACCGTGAAGATCGTGGCATTGGCGGCAATGGCGAGCGCCACGGTGAGAATGACCGTAACCGTGAACAGCGGCGCCCGCAGCATGAGGCGCATGGCGTAGCGAATGTCTCCCCAGAGTGTGCTGAGCATGGTGGTTTGGACGAATGGCCTCATGGAACGATATCAGCGGTGTGAGCTGTTGGCATGGAAATCCAGCAGTCGACGCAGGCCAGCCCATCCTTCAGGCGATATCGTCTGAGCCGCGGCGAAGCCAGTCCCTTCTAACTGCCAATTGCTCCTTGGGGTGTGCAGGAGTACCATTCGCTTATGGGCGAATGGCGCAGTGTCGTCTCCGAGGGCCTGATTCTTATAGCATTCATGGAATTGATCGAAATCGGCAAATGGGTCTTCACGGATGGTTGGAGCGGCATTCTTAGATTTCACCTGCGTCTAAATCGGCAGTTGCTATTGCACGGTATTGGTCTTGTGTACGCCGGCGCCGTCTATGGGATCGGAATGGTGTTCGGGTGGCGAGCCTTTAGGGGCGCGCCGCTAACCGTAATCTTGATTCTTGTCGCGATACCGCTCCTCGCTATTCCGTTCCGACCGTTCCTCAGGACGTTCTTTCAACGCGACGACCTGAATCCGCCAGCAAAGGCGCACGAGCTGCCCCTCCCTCGATAAATGCTATCATTTCATCCCTGACCCGCATTTCATGCGAATAAGGCGCACTCTCCCCATCGTGCTGGCGGTTGTGGCGGTTTCCGCCGCAGTGACGTTCGCCGTGCAACTGCGAAAGGCCGCTCCGCCGGAGCCGGCGCGTCTGTTGCCCGGCGCCGACGCCTTTGTCTACGCCGACTTCGGCTGGGCGCGCAAGGCGAATGGGGGCAAGCCACTTTTTTCCAGTTCAGACGCTCCTGTTACCCACGATCCGGAGTACGAGCGCTTTATCCAGGAGACCGGCTTTGACTTCGAGCGCGACCTCGATGCGGCGGCCTTCGCCATCCATTACCCGCAAAGCTGGCCCGGCGGTGGGACCGGGGGCGTGGCACCCGAACCCCGGTTTTCGGAAGTTTTCACCGGACGGTTCGACGGAAGCCGGTGTATCGCTTACCTGAAGCGGACGGCGCAGTCGGTCGAGAACTATAACTCGGTCGACATTTTTACGATTCCTCTCTACGGACGGTCGTTTCGCATCGCGATTCTGAGCGTGGACACGGTGGCCGCTTCGAATCATGACGATCCGGCAGTGATCCGCGGGATGGTGGACCGGTCGCGGCGGCTGGCGTCTCCGTTTGGCGGCCCGGCTTTGCTGCGCAAGTATTACAAGCGGGTGCAGCTGGCCAGCCCGGTTTGGCTGGTGGCGCGCGTGGAGCCGGCGGCTCCCGGTTTTGAATCGTGGTCGCCAGTGTTTCCCAAGCCTGCTGATCTGGTGATATCCGCCAGTTACAACCCTCTGCATTTGCCGCTGCGCTCCGGCGTGCTTCACCTGCGGGCGGAAGCCGAGGCGGGCAGCTCCGACGACGCCCGCGCGGTCGCCGACAAGGCGAATGTTTTCCTGACGATGTTCCGCAGCGCGGAAGTATCAGTCGGTTCGGCGGGAACCGATGCCGACGTGAAGGCGGTATTTGAGAGCCTGCAGGTGCGCCAGGAGGGTTCCCGGGCCGTGCTCTCGGCGATTCTTCCCAGCAGCGTGTTTCGCAAGCTGGGAGGCTCGACGGACCAGACGTTCGACGCGGCGCCACCGAACGGTGCGCCTCCAGCGCCGCCGCGGACTGGTAAGGCGCGATAAAGAAATGGGCTTGCGAATCGCCTGCAACTAAATCCGTCCCCGCGCGTCTGATCTGATTGAGGTCACAACCAGCAGTTAAGTCAGCCAGTTCAGGCCCAGCAGGTACAATAAAGAGCAGATGACGAGTCTTCCGCTTCCCATTGCCGCATTCTTCGCAGGCCTGGTCTCGTTCCTTTCGCCCTGTGTGCTCCCACTGGTGCCGGGGTACGTGTCGCTGATCTCGGGTGCGGGAGTCGAGGAACTGAAAGCGCCGCAGGGGCAGTTGATGCGGCGCGTGATGGTGAACTCGATCGGGTTCATCCTGGGTTTCAGCGTGGTGTTCATCGCGCTGGGGGCGGCGGCGACCGAAGTCGGCCAGGTGCTCGGAATTTACAAGCACACGCTGGCCCGGGTGGCGGGCGTGGTCATCATTATCTTCGGGCTGCACCTGACCGGAATTTTCAAGATCACGGCGCTTTATACCGACGCGCGACTGCACAGTGTGAAGGGCAGCAGTACGCCGATTGGCGCGTTCGTCATCGGATTCGCATTCGCCTTTGGCTGGACGCCTTGCCTGGGGCCGATTCTCACGGTTCTGCTCACTCTGGCGGGCGAGCAGGACACGCTGGTGAAAGGCATCCTATTGCTCGCGGTTTATTCTCTGGGGCTGGCGGTACCGTTCCTGCTGACCTCACTGCTGATGGAGCGCTTTCTCAAGTTTTACAGCCGATTCCGCACCCACATGCATGTGCTGGAAGTGGCCGCGGGCGGCCTGATGATCGGGCTGGGTGTGCTGCTGGTGATCGGGCGCTTTACCCTGATCTCAAGCTGGCTGTCGTTTCTGAATCGTTTTGCTTTGTAGCTGGAGGTAGTGGTTTGAAGATTGAAGAATTTCAGTGGTGTCCAAGATGTGGGGCTGCGCTCGATCACAAAGCTGCTGGCAGCGCCGATCCCAGCGCGGACGGTAGCACGAACGCGACGCCAGAAAGCGCGGAGGAAGGGGTAACTTGCGGCGCCTGCGGCACGATGTTTCTTCCGTCGTATCTGGCCGGCATGGCCGCGATTCCGCCAGCAATCCCGAGAGGGAATCGAAATCCGCTGGCGCTGGTCGTGGTCGCGATCGTCGCGGCGGCAATGCTCTACTTTGGAATGCACATGGCTCGCCGCTCCGACTCGGGCCGCTCCCTGCGGATTACCAAGTCGTCGCCCGCGCCCGACTTCACCCTCGACTCGCTCGACGGCAAGAGCATGCGCTTGTCCGACCTACGCGGCAAAGCAGTGCTGCTCAATTTCTGGGCCACCTGGTGCGGGCCGTGCAAGATTGAAACCCCGTGGCTGGTCGAACTGCAGAATCAATACGGATCGCAGGGCCTGCAGGTGGTTGGCGTCGCGATGGATGATTCCGGCAAGGATGAAATCGCCAAGTTCGCCAAGGATATGGGCGTGAACTATCCCGTGCTGCTGGGCAAGGAAGCGGTGGGCGACGCGTATGGCGGCGTCCCGGCGCTGCCGGAGAGCTTTTTCATCGGGCGCGACGGCAAGATTGTGGACAAGATTATCGGGCTGAAGGGCAAGGGCGAAATCGAAGACTCGATCAAGCGGGCGCTGGACACGGAGTCGACCACGAGCGCAGCATCGGCACAGTGAAAACGCGAGAGCGGACCTGCTCAGAAGTAACGTCGCAACCTGTGTCGGATCGCTCTAATATGGAGTGAATCCGAGGCAGGAGTATCTGGTGGTTCGATCTGAGATGATCATGCGAGTACAAAATTCAAGACTGGTGTGGACGAGGCTGAGCGGCTCGAAGCTGAGCTGTCTGCTCGCGCTGTTCGTCGGCACCGCCGTGGCGCAGGCCGGAAAGGCGCCCTCGGTTTCCATGGCTCCGGTGCCGCTGGTTACGGCCCAGCGCACGGCGCAGACCATGGTGAACTTAAATTTCCGGGTGGCCCGCGGATTTCACGTCAATTCGAATGCGCCGAAGTCGGAATATCTGATTCCGACCGCCTTGAAGATGGACGTGCCCACCGACATCATTCTGGGGAAGATTGAGTATCCGGATGGACAGGACCTGACTTTCCCCTTTTCGCCCGATGAAAAGCTGAGCGTGTACAGCGGAGATTTCACCATCGCCGTGGCCGTGCATCCCCTGCATGCCGTGGTGCCGGGGAAGTACGTGATGCACGGCGTGCTGCGCTACCAGGCCTGCGACAACGCGCAATGCTTCCCCCCGAAAACCGTCCCGGTGAGTTTTGAGGTGAAAGTCGTGAAGGAACCGCCAACCCACCATGCCAACCCTGCGCAGAGCCCGCACGTGCATAACTAGCTTCTCCCTTGGGCCTCGAAACGTGCCGGCGGAGAGCAGTAACTTTTTCCCGGATGATAAACGCTACGAACTGCAGGCGAAACCTTGGGGGACGACAACTGGGTACTAGAACGGAAATAGTATTCCTTTGTCCTTCAGCTTTTCATACCGCGCAGCGACGAATTCGTAGAGGCGCGCGGGCCGGCGTCCTGCCCGGCGGTATTCCCGCGTGGGTCGCAACACTTTGAGCAGCGCTAGCTTGCGCCGGAAGTTTCGCTTGTCGAGCTTCTTGTCAAGAATGGCTTCATAGACTTCCTGCAGCTCGGAGAGACTGAAGCGCTGCGGAAGCAGCTGAAATCCGACGGTGGTGTAGTCGAGCTTGTTGCGCAGGCGTTCCAGCGCATAGTCCAGAATTTTGCGGTGGTCGAAGGCCAGGGGCGGTAGCTGGCAAACGGCACACCAGTTGGCATCGGCGGCATCGGTGCCGGCCGCGAGCGGTGAGTGATCGGCAGAGATGAGAGCAAAGTAGGAAACCGAGATTACGCGTCCGCGCGGGTCGCGGCCCGGGTCGCCGAAAGAATAGAGCTGCTCCACATAGACGTCTGCAACTCCGGTTTCTTCTTTTAATTCGCGCAGAGCAGCCTGGTCGAGACTCTCATCCTCAAGAATGAAGCCGCCCGGAATGGCGAACTGACCAACAAAGGGGGGGATGCCGCGCTTCACCAGGAGAACCTGCAACTCTCCCGACTGGATGGTAAAGATCACGATGTCGACTGCGATTTGCATGCCTTGCACCCCAACCTAGCTCTGCTTACCCGCAGCTAATTCGCCCACGACGAGATGAGCCCGCTGTTCGGCGGCGCGCACTTGCGCGCTGGCTCCGGAATTAAAGTGCAGGAAGTCGGCCTCGACGCCGTCACTGAAAATAACGCCGCCGGAGGGCATCAGCGATTGCAGAGACAGGTCTTCGCCGGGACGCAGCATGCCCGCCACAATGGCGGCCTGGGAGTGCCGGCTGAGGAAGGGTTCGCGCACCACATAGAGCAGGCGTCGGTCTTCCCAGGGTAGGCGGATCGCCCGTCCGGGTGTACCTCCGCAGAATTTCGCGAGACCAGCGGCCATGTTGAAGGCCGAGGAGATCCATCCGGTGGATCCGGCGCCGGTCGAAACCAGGACGCCGCTGGAGGATTGCGTTTCTGACCTTTTGTCGCACGCAATTCGATACTGGGCGGAAATATGGCTGCGTGCCCCGATGAACAAGTCGTTGAAGGCCAGCAGCCGTTGCCGGTCGTGGAGAACCACCTCGGCCAGGGTGATCTCGCGGATGATCGCTTTCGCCTCCATAACGTTGGTGACGGCGGAGCGCGCTTGGTCCGGCGCGAACGGCAACAATACACCGTCAAACCGCGAGGGCTCCGGATTCACGGCGACGATCGGCTGATTGCCCACGTACTTTGCGGTGTTGGCGACAAGGCCGTCTTGTCCGAGCGTGACCACGAGATCCTCCTTCTGAAAATGAAAGGTCGGAACCAGACTCCGATCTACGAATTGCTGGGGTAGTCCCAAGTCCAGCGATCTTCGAAGAACGTCCAGCGACCGGTGGTAGGCATCCTCTTCGAGCTCGTAGTCAGCAAAGTCGCCGCCCGCATGCTCGATATAGAATTTCGCCTGCGAGCGGGTGTTGAAGCGCTCAACCAACGCCTGCAGGCGAGTTTTGCGGGTTACGATGATCAGCTTCTTGTACATATTCACTTTCCGGCGCCGGCAATCAGCGACTTCAGCAAGTCCGGAGAAATATTCAGCTCGCCGATCTTTTGCGCGTTGCCAGCCATTTCCTGAAAGGCCATCGCGATCATCGCTTTGGGATCGGCGCCTTTCCCGCCCAGCATCATCAGGGTCTTCCAATCGAGGTCGCGCAACGGCTTCAGAGTTTCGGTGATCACGTAGGCGCGGCTGTCGGCGTCTTTGCGCTCGTTCTCGACGCGGCGATCGATCAACTGCGCGCGCTGCTGTTCAACGGCGATTTCGGCCGCCATCTGGGTCTCGCGGATCTGTCGCTTCTTGGTTTCCACCGCGATTTCGGTGTTCAACTCGCTTTCCTTGATGAGCCGTTCCTGCTCGACGGCGGCATTGCGCCGGGCATAGATAGCTTCGTCGGCGCGCTGCTGGAGTGCTTCCCGGGCGTCGGCTTCGAGAGCTCGTGCCGTTTCTGGAGTGGGTTCGATGCCCAGCAAGGACAGTCCGAGAATCTCAATGCCGAGCGTCGTCACCGATTGAGAGGCCTTCAATTTTGCCAGCACTTCTTCCACGATGGCGTCGGAGCTGACCAGCACATCGCGCAGCGGCAGCCGTTGCGTAACTGCGCGAGTCAGAGTTTGCATCGTGTGAACCAGACGCTCCGGCAGCTTGCGGGGATCGTCGGAACAGTAGGCCCGGCGCTTGTCCACGCTGAAATCCAGAAGCGTGGCCAGGCGTTTGGGGTCAGTGACGCGATAGGTGAGTTGGCCCTGGAGCGTGACCGACTGAAAGTCGGAGGTGGCTTCCTGGAAAACGAACGGCACGTCGGCGCTGGCTACCGGGATTGCGACAATGGTCGATGTGGGCACCGAGTAGATGAAGGCAAGCCCAACTCCCTCTCGCTTGACCTTCCCCCGCTTGAATTGCAGGACGTAGGTGGTGGGTGGCACTTTCATGAAGTTCAGCATGGCGCCTCCTATAAGTGTCTTATAGACACCTATGATAGTGTACATAAGACACTAATGTCAAGAAAATTCTCGCCAGGCTAGGTGCTTGCAGAGTCAGCCCTTTTCTAGCGCTTGCCGGTTTGCTTTCCGGGCGGCTTATTGGGGTCGTAGCCGGAGTTGGGGTCGAACATGGCGGGATCGAGTCCCTGGTTGATGGTTACTGAGTTGAGGAAGCGCTGGCTG
>Ga0210395_10000998_pt1 | contig 21951 bp, 2 predicted proteins | sample IncBWH4OmetaG_FD_150861 | JGI IMG/M metagenome (GOLD analysis project Ga0210395, IMG submission 150861) | Forest soil microbial communities from Barre Woods Harvard Forest LTER site, Petersham, Massachusetts, United States - Inc-BW-H-4-O ...
ACCAGAAATTGACCGGCTCGCTCACGGTCAATTTCCGCGGCGAAGAAAAGACGTTGGTGCAAATGAGCCGGTACTTCGAGGAACCCGACCGCGCGCTGCGGCGCGCGGCATGGGAGCTGGTGGCGAAACGGCGACTCCAAGAGGCGGAAAAATTCGATGAGCTCTTCGACCAGATGCTCAAACTCCGGACGCAAATGGCCCGGAACGCCGGGTTTGAAAATTACCGCGATTACGCGTTTCGCCGGCTCGGCCGATTCGATTACACGCCGCAAGATTGCGAGGCGTTTCATGGCGCGGTGGAAGAGCACCTCATGCCAATCGTGTTTGAATTGCAGGCCGAGCGGCGGCGCCAATTGAAACTGGAAACCCTGCGTCCCTGGGACCTGGCGGTTGATCCGCAGAACCGTCCGCCACTCAAACCATTTACCCAGGTGGACGAAATGGTTTCACGCACGCAAATAATTTTCGACCGGCTCGATGGCGAGTTAGGTTCCGGCTTTCGGCAGATGCAGGAATTGCGCCTGCTCGACCTGGATAACCGCAAGGGCAAGGCCCCGGGCGGCTATCAAGCCACGCTCAACGAGGCGCGCCTGCCGTTTATCTTTATGAACGCCGTCGGCTTGGAGCTCGACGTGGTGACGATCTTGCACGAAGCCGGCCACGCCTTCCACGCGCTGGCGGTCCGCCATGAAGATTTATACGCCTATCGCAGCCCGCCGATCGAATTTTGCGAAGTTGCGTCGATGAGCATGGAACTGCTGGGCAATGAATTCCTTGAAGAATTTTATTCCATCGCCGACGCCAATCGCGCGCGCCGCGTCCATCTGGAAGGTCTGGTCGGCGTCTTTCCCTGGGTCGCCACGGTGGATGCGTTCCAACACTGGATTTACACCCACCCGGATCACACCCGCGCCGAGCGGACCGCGGCGTGGCTCGCGCTCCGGGATCGCTTCGGCGGCGCCGTGGATTGGAGCGGGTTTGAAAACGCCAAGGCCAATCTTTGGCACCGGCAACTTCACATTTTTATCCATCCGTTCTACTACATCGAATACGGAATCGCCCAGCTTGGCGCGTTGCAAGTTTGGGCCAATTCAAAGCGCGACAGAACTCAGGCCTTGAATGCCTACAAAAAAGCGCTCGCGCTCGGCGGTTCGCTTCCGCTGCCGGAGTTATTTTCTGCTGCCGGCGGTTCCTTTGAATTCAGCGCAAAGACCATTCAGCCGCTGGCGAAAATGCTGCGGGAAGAATTGGCAAAATCGTAAAGGCAGATGCGATTTTAGGTATGGCACAAATTTCAGTTCAATAGATCTGGCCTTGGGTCAGGCCCTTTAAGATACCGGACTTGGTCTTCATGGCGACGGGTAGGGTCTCATGTTTCATCCCATCGAGCAGGCGAAACACGGCAAAATGCAAGTGCGGTCTTGAGGCAAATCCCGTGGCGCCGGAAAGCCCGATGGGCTGGCCCGCCTGCACCGTTGCGCCCAGTGCGACCAGCACGCCGTCTTTCTTCAAATGCAGGTATTCCGCATAGGTTCCGTCGCCGTGCCGGATGACGAGGTAATTCGCGCAGTTGAAAAAGACCGGGTAAGGTCCGCCGGCATCCGCGTCCTGCCGCTCGCCAACGACCACGCCCTCGCGCGCTGCACACACCGTCGTGCCTGCCGGCATGGCCCAGTCGTAGGCATATTCGTTCCCCGACCCCGCATAGTGACTGAATTTGCCAAAATAGCCCTGGATGAGCACATGTCGCTCGCCCGGCGGATATGGCAACAGATAAACTACCTTGTCATCCGGAACCCCACCCTGCACGCCATATTTCCACTGGAATTGATATTGATAATAGTGGTCGCGGTGCAGATCTCCGACGCGCAATACGGCCAGCTCGACCGTCTTTTGTCCCTTCACCTCCACCGTTACAGGCAAGGCATGTGACGCTGTCATGTTATGCAAGGTCACTTCCAAGGTAACGGTGTAATCGAGCAAACGGTCGGATTCAGCCAGCAGTCGGACGACATCGCCCTGCCGATCTTCGACGATGCGCACCGCCTCATCGTTGCAATTGGCGGAAACCGGGGCGATCAGCCCAAAAAAGAGCACCAGCCAGGCGGCGATTTTCATCTGTCCCCAGTGAACAGGTCGCAAACCGATCGGTCAATCGCCAGGTGAAGGCCTCACTTCACCACTGCCAGTAACGATTGGATAATTCAGTTATCTGGTGTAGGCACAGGGCCATTATCCTGGACTGGAATAGGAAATTCATTTCCCGGATGCCCGTTTTCGCCACCCGGAGCTACGTCCGCGTTTCGTCCAATCGAACGCGCTAATTCCCTAATATATGTATTACTGTTGTTTTGAGTGTTGGTCGTCCCCAGCGGAGCTTGATATTGGATCGGTCCTGCGCCTACGCGGATTAAGTACCCATACTTCGAGTTGGGCCAATAATGAAGTGCGGCCCCCGGTGAAGAATGTTCTGCATACTTATATTGAGCAGAAGCAGCAACTATCTGTTGCCACTTCTGATTTGCGTCCGAATTCACATAAATTATCGTTTCTATATGCGGTGTGCTTGTTGTATAAATGAAACTGATTCCAACTATTTCTCTATCCAGGTGTCTGCTTCGGCCATTACTACGCCAAACATAGCGAGAATAGGTCGGTGGATTAGATCGATCAGCTGGCAGCAATTGAAATGCATGCATCTTTATTGCTCCTTTGGGTGGATTTTCAGGTGAAAATTCCTCTAATTCATGTATATCATTGTTGTTACATACAGAATAGTATTCTATAGAATAATGACTTGCCCAATCGAATTCCGTGGTTATGTCTCCTGCAATACCAGGCAATGCTGTCCTGGTTCCAACTGTTATGAAATCTTCTCCAAATACATCTATATTATCAATAGCATCGTTGGCTGCAAATCCATAAAGATTAGCTCCTCCATTTTCATCAATCGGGTCTCTCGATAGCCATCTACCAGTGGCTGGATCGTAATATCTTAGGCCGTAATAATAGAAATCAGTGAAAGCATCATGTTCCTTCGTGCTAAATTGATATGAATTGATGTCTGTCAATGTTCCCGTTGCACTGAGGCGTTCTCCAAAGGGTGAGTATTGGTAATGGGCTTGCGAGCTGCCATCATCGCCCACAAGGTCGATGACATCGCCATTGCCGTTGTAGAAGTAGCTGGCAGCGGTAAATGCGGATAGATTCGACGAACCCACCACCGGCTGGGCCAGGGCGAGGATACCGCCAATGCCGCCGTCGCCTTCGAGCGAGCCGGACAAATCGAGGCCCCGGGTGTAGCTTCGTGAAAGGCTGAAAGACTGAAGGGCTGAAGGGCTGGAAGACCATTCTTCCACGACGCAACGGCCGTCGTAGACGAAGCGAGTATCAGAGGTCAGATTCCAGAGGCCAGAGGTCGGATCCACGGTCGCAACCTGGGTTTCGACGCGGCGGCCGAGGCCGTCGTAGGTGTAGGCTTCCTGAGTGGTGGCATTGCTGACTTTGACCAAACGATTTTCTTCGTCATAAACCAGAGTCAGTCCCGACAGTGAAGTTGTATTGCCGTTGGCATCGTAAACGGGGTTCACGGTTGTCGGTTGGCTGTTCAAAGTCTCAGTAATCGCGGTGTATTGGTTGAGATTGTTCGTTGCGTAAGCCGTGGCATCGGACGGCGCGTTAGGGATAACGCGCCCTACCGTCTGCCTGTTACCGATGCCGTCATAGGCGTATTGATAGGCTGGGCGCTGGGGCGTGGGATTAATCGGAGTGGCCTGAGTAAGCTCGCGTTGGGGGTCGTAGGCGAAGTTCTGTTGGTAGTCCGACGTGGTTTCAGTGGTGCGCTGGCTGGCAGCGTTGTAGGTGTAAGCAAACGAGTCGAGCGTCGAGCGTCCAGAGTCCAGAGCCGAGATACTTGTCAGGCGGCCAAGGGTGTCGTAACTCTTATTCTCGGTCAGGCCGGTGGGCGTGGTGATAGTGGAGACCAGGTTTGCGTTGGACTTATAAGCGTAGACGAAAGGCTTTCCAGCGGGCAATCGGCTGTCGAGAATTGACTGCATGCGCCCGGCATTGTCGTAGCCGTAGATGGTGGTCCAGTTGGTAGTTGATGGCTGAGAGCTGAGGGTTGAGGGCTGAACCAGCATGCTGATACGGTTGCCGAAATTGTCATAATTATAAGTCAGCGTGCGCTGCGATCGGCTTTGAGTCTCGGAGGACATTCGGCCCAATGAATCGTAAGTCCAAGTGGTGGTACCGCTACCGTCGGACATACTTGTCCGATTGCCTTGCTGATCGTAGGTGAAGGCAACAGGCGGATCAGTCGGGTACGTGATACTGGCAAGCAGATTATAAGCATTATAAGAGTAGGTCGCGGTGTGGCCCAAGGCATCCTGGCGCGTCCGAAGGTTGCCGGCGCCGTCATAGGTAAAGTTATACGTCGTGCCGTCGGCGCAAGTCTTGGTCTGGACTTGATTGCGGGCGTTGTAGAGCCATTGGGTCTGATGCTGGTTGGAATCGGTCATGGAGTTGCGATTACCGACCGCGTCGTAGCCGTAGGACACGGGATAGTCCCCTGCCCCAGCCTGCGTCACCAGATTACCGAAATTATCGTAGGTAAACGTCGCGACCCGTGGGTTGCCCGGCGCATCGTCGGGGAAGGTGATTTGCGTTTGGTGATCAAAAAGATCGTATTGATAGCTGGTGGTTCCCGCCGGATCGGTTTGGGTGGCGACCCGGCCCAAAGCATCGTAGGTGTAGCCGGTCACTGCGCCTAGCGATGTGGTGAATTCTTTTTGCCGCAGAGCCTCATTGTAAACGTAAGAGGTCACGAGGTCGGAGCGGTCTTCAAACGCGTCGACCAGCGAATCGTTATAGGGCGAGCGCGAGTAGGATTCGGTGGTCGACAAGATCGCACCGGAGCTGGCCACCGGCGGATACGTCGTGGTCAGAAGATTGTCCGCGGCATTGTAAGAAAAGTTCACGGTTAGCGGTTCGTTGTTCACGGTTGTCGATCCATCGGTTTGGCTGCCGCTTTGCTTCTCGCTCATCTTGCGGCCAAAGGAATCGTAGATGTAGGTTGTCACGGCCGACTGAACAGTTGAGCCGTTGACCGTATAGCGGGTGGTCGAGGCTACCTCGCTCCACGCGTCATAGGCCGTTGCCTGCCGGACATAGGCGGGTTGGGTCCACCAATTATTGGGCATCGCCTGAGTCGCGGACAATGGGATCGACGTCGCAGCAAGACGGTTTAGCGCATCGTAATAGAAATGGGTGTGGTTACCCGCGCCATCGGTTTTCGAGATTTGGTTACCGATCAGATCGAATGCATCGCTTTCGATGGTTGTGCCATTGAGTTTAGTGTCCATCACATGCCCGTAATTATCGTAGTCATAGGTCGTCTGGTTGTTACGTGCGTCGGTTTGGCTCTTGAGCTGATCGTCGGCGTCATAGCTATCTGTTATGGCATAATTATGGTCGCCGCCGGTAGATGTGCGATGACCCAACGCATCATAGGCGTAGATGGTGGTATAAGTGCGGCTGGGATTAATGACGTCGGTGTATTGCTCAGTCAGCACATTCCCAAGCGCATCGTAGGTATAGCTGGTGCTACGCTGAACGGGAGTGCCCACCGCCTCAGTCTGATTGACCACGCGATCGAGTAGATCGTAGGTTTTTTGGGTGGCAACATCGAGCGGATCGATGGTTCCGGTGTCCCGACCGAGCGCGTCGTAAATTGTCTGCGTCGACGAAATCCCTCCCGTGTCGTCGGGCTGACCAATGGTATTCTGATTGCCAGCGGCATCGTAGCCATAGGTCGTGCTCTGGCCAAGCGCATTGGTTGCGGAGACGAGGCGTCCATCATTGTCGTAAGCGTAGGTCTTGAAAACCGTTTCGTTCCCCTGGGCGTCAACGCGCTTTTCCATCGTGCGGCGGCCTTGCGCATCATATCCGTAGCGCATGATCCGTCCTGGTATAATTTGCCCCGACGCATTTTGTGTGCGGCCGGTTTCGACCTGCACCAATAGAGCGCCTTGATAGGTATAAAGCGTCTGTTCTTGAAGGGGGTCGGTCTCAGAAGCCAATTGACCCGCGGCATTATAAGCGTAAGTCGTCACATTGCCCAAGGCATCGGTCTTGGTTAGCATCTGGCCAATCGCATTGTCGTGATATTGGGTCTGGTGCGCGAGATTGGCCGGATCGTATTCAAGCCTTAAATTATTTTCCGGATCATAGTCATAAGAGGTCTGGTGCCCGAGCGGGTCGGTGACTGTCTTGAGCAAGGTGGTGCCCGGAACGTAATCCTTTTTCGTCACACGTTCGAGCGGCGTGCCTACCGCCTCGGTACGCGTCAGCTCATTGCCTAGGGCATCGTAGGTGTAGGTGGTGACAACGCCGAGGCGATTGGTGTAACTGGAGACACGGTTGACCGTCGGATCGTACTCATAGGTCTCACTGGTGTTGTCTGGATAGATTCGGCTGACCACATAGCCATTAGCATCGTATTGCTCGGTGGTCTGCTCTGCGCCGCGCGTCACGACCCGGGTCGTAGCGTCTTGCTGCATCTGGTAAACCTGCTGGCCGTTCACGAGCTTGGAGAGAAGATTGCTATTTTGATCGAAGGTAAATTCCGTGACCACCCCTTCGCTGGTCGTGGTCTTGACATAATAGGTTTGGTACTCGCTGTTGTATTGGTAATCGAAGGTCATATCCCATCCCGTAGCATTGTGCTTTACCTCGATCACCTGGCCGCGATTGACGTCGCTGAAATACGGACTACCCGGCACTACGCGTGCTGGCGGCAGAGTCGAAATAGCGGGTTCGTCCGCGTAACTGATGGTTTCTGCATCGTCTTGGCTGGGAGAAGTGTTGGCAATGTGGGTCGATTTAGAGGTGAGATTCGACGAGTTGTCGTAGATATAGGTCATGATCGTTCCGACTGCGTCGGTGACGGTATAAAGCTGGCCGGAAGGATAGTAAGCATAACTGACCTGACGGCCAGTCAGATCGGTGACTGAGTCGGGATTCACGTTGCTGCCGGTGTAAGCGAAGGTGAAAATCGTGCGGTTAGTGCTATCGGTGACGGTGGCAAGTCGGCCAGAGCTATCGTAGTTATAATTGGCCACCAACTGGCCGCGAAATTTGGTTGAGACTTGGTGGGCTGTGGTTGGGTCATAGTCACGCTCGTTGCCCTGCCCATCGGTCCAGACAAAGTAGCCATTGCTGGCCTGAATTTTACCAGGACTCTTGCCCCCGAGTTCCAGGAAAGTCTCGCCTTCGACATATTGGGGTTGGCCGATGGTCGAACCTTCGGTGAGGTCGAATGACGACGAAGGATCCAGGTAGTATTCGCCATTGATGACGAGCGCGCAGACATGCGGAATTTGAGCGTTATCGGTCAAGGCGTAAAAATCATCGTCGGTACGGAAAGTCCATTGATCGAAACGGAAGTCGCGCCAGGCCGAGATGCTGCCATTAGGCACCGGCACGGACAAATCGGTGACCGCGTCGTAAAATTCACGGCTGGTCATATCGACCCAACTGCCTACTGGTTGAAAGTGGTTATTATCGCATGGCGGAGGACCGCCGTTATTGCCTTGGCAAGGTTGAGGATTTGGTGTCGGACCCGGCGGTGGACAACCTGGACTCGGCGGCGGGAAGCAGGTGTCATAGTGGTGACCGTTGAGCGGGGGGATGGGAACGCCAGGGGGAAGAAGGATGTTGAGGACAGGGAGTGAGCCGATACTCGGCGGAACCGGACAATTTCCCCACGGCCCATAGGCGAAATCGGATTGGGCGGAACCGGAAGAAAACGTATCAGAATTTATACACGGAAAAATGAAGCCAAGATGAACAGGGGTTGCATACGAGCCGCAGCCACCGCTACCGCCGGCTCCACCACCATTGCCGGAAGCCGAAACCGCCGGGCACTGTTCCGGCAGCGGCTGCAGGCAAGTGACTTTGTAGGTAAGGATAACGGTCTGGCCAGCCGGGATCGTGTCGCCAAAATTGGAAGAGATTTCGTAGGAAAAATTGGCGTCGTTCGGCGGCGGGGTGATTTGCACCTGCTGCGCGGCGACAAGACCGTAATTGGTCGCTTTAATTTGTCCGGTCAGCGTCTGACCTGAGCACATCGGCGGAAGCGTGATCGAAGCCGGCTGCATGACGACCACCGGCACCGGCACGTGGGTTTCATACGTGGCGGTAAGGACAATATTATATTTATCCTGGAAGGTGACCGGCACGACCGACCAGTTGAAAGAGATGGGAGCGTACGTCAGCAGAATCTGCTGACTGTAATTTATCCCCGGCTGGATGGTAACATTGCCCGCGTACGGCTCGTGCTTGTCCACATTGATAAACACCTGGTAGCTGCCGGCCAGCAGGGGCATATTGTAGTTCGGATCATGGATATCAGTTATGGCGGTGCCAAAATAGACCATGCCATCGGAGCCAGTGGTCGCACTCAAGGTCGTGGTCGGAATGCCGTTAGACGTTACATTTTGCAAGGTGACGACAGCGCCGGGCACGCCGTTTATCGACGGATTGGGTGTGCCGTCGGCAAAAGTAAATTGGTAATAAGGATCAACCACCTTGAAGGACACTCCGCCATTCCCAAAAGGCGAGACCGCCACCACGACGGGGAAGTCCTGCGTGTCGTTGTCCGAATGCACGTGCAGATTGAGATCATAGAATTGAACGGTGGTCTGGTTGGCGCTCGCCGGCGGATTGACCGTGACGATGGCGCTGAAATTTCCGCCGATGTCCAGGGAGCTGAGGGTGGCCGGGCTGCCCAGTTGAATCCACGAAGGAACTGGGGTCACACCATCCTGTGAAACCAGGCTGAAGGTGGCGGTATCGAGTGCGGCCAAGCCGGTATTGCTCAGGTTGATCGTGCCGGAGCCAATGATGCCACCGTACTGCACGCCGATCTGAAGCTCACTGGGCGTGCCGGTGAGGTGAGGACTCGCGGGGGAGAAGGTATAAATGACTTGGATCGTGGCCCAGGTCTGAGGCGGGCTGCCGGGAGCGCCGTCGCTAACGATATTGAAGGTGAGCACGCCTTGATCGAGCGCGTTGTTGTCGGGGGGAGTGAGGCCGACGATGTAAAGCGGAAGCGTAAAATTCGTGGTTTGGCTTCCGCCCACGTCGATGGGCGTCACGGCAGGGACGCTGATCGCCTCGGGCGGGCTACCCACTAATACAGCGCGAAGATTGGTCGCGGTCGTGCCCGGGCCGGTGGTGATGGGTATCTGAATCGTTTGTTTATAATTTCGCGGAGCAACGAGGGTGAACGATTGTTTAGTGACGACCACGCTATTGATCGTAAAGGTGCCGGGATTGGCCGGCTGCGCCGTAACCGATGGATGCGACGCCCAGACCAAGTAATTTCCGCCTAATTCCGCCGCGCCGGGTTGATAGGTATAGCTGAAGTTTCCATTGGCATCCGTGGTCACGATGGCTTGTTGAACAAAATCTCCGTTCTTGATAAATAAATTGAGTGGAACGCCGGTCGCAGGCGCGGAAGGCACCGCGAGATTGGCGCCCTGCCAGGATGCACTCCCCTGAATCACGATCGGCGCGGTGCCGTTGGAAACGGACGGGGTGATCGAGGTGATCGTGGCCGAATAAGGCGCCACTTGGGTGGAGGCCTGGGTCACGACGCTGGGGCCGGGCAACTGGATCTGAGTCAACAGATCGCCATAATTATAGTACACGGAATCAACACCAAGGGCGACGTTGACCGTAGCCGGGGCATTCAAGGGAACCGGAACCACGATGGGTGGCGAGGTGTAGGTCGCCTTGGGCGGAATCTGGACCACGCTCGTGCCATCGGGCATCAGGATGACGCCATTGCCCGTCACCAGCTGCAGCGGCGTCGTGGAAAGCAGGTTATCCTGTTGATCCAAAACTTGGATGCGCGCTTCGGAGGAAGGCTGAGCTCCGTTGTTCTCCGCGACTTTGAACTCGATCGGCTGATCCGACGGATTGGTCAGCGTGAAGGTAACGCTGCCGTTACCGCCGCTCACCATGTTGGTGGGAGTAATTTGCGCCATAAAGGCCCCATCGGTGACCGGTGCGCTGAGCGACCGGGTGAGCGTGACCTGCTCGCCGTCGTTGGGCATGATCGTCAAGGTGGCGCTGACCGGCGTGGAGCCAGCGGGCAAATTGGGAAATCCTCCGACCACGACCGGCACGGTTTGCTGGGCTCCCGGAGCGAGCGTGACAAGATCGGATGCGCTTTGACCTCCGTCCGCACCGGCCACGACCAAGGTGAGATTGGCATCGGTGACGGTATCGGTCTTCGAAAGATTCTGGACGATCATATTGACCGTGTTGACCAGGCCGCGGATGATCGTGGCTTTCGGATCGAGGGAAATAGAAACATTGGGCAAGACAAGGCTGCGCGACACGCTCGAGGTTCCGTTCGGATTATTGCCCAGGGAAGTGACGGTATAGGTGCGATCGCCGCTTTGATAATTTGAATCGATATAGGTGTATGGCGATGGGGAGAAAGGAATCAGGGTCGCGCCATTGACCGGCACCAGCGTATTGTCGATGAGGAGATTGTAACCGCTCAGCGTGCTGTTCGGCGCAGCCTGCCAAGTCAGCACCGGCGCCTGTTGATCGGTCTCTGCGATCTTGATTGTGCCGGGTGGCAGCAAGCTGACGTCGATATTGCCCGCGACGATCGCCGAGGCATTGCCGGCGGCGTCAAACGAGACGAGAGCATAATTCGGAATACTGCCGTCCGGATTTGGATCAATCGCGGAGGTGGCGCTGGCGGGGATATTGGCCACGACCGGCGTTAATGAAGCAATCGATGAGATCGGATTCGCGCTTCGATACAGCGCGTATCCAGCCACGTCGCTGAAATTATTGACGGGGGGAGCCCACGAAGCCTGGACCCCCTGCCCGATCACCTGCAGCGAGAGGTTCGTCGGAGCATTGGGCGGAATCCGCGCGGATGTCGCGGTGGCCACGTTGCTCCAGCCGCCGGTGGAGTTCTGGCCATTGTCGGAGCGAACGCTGGCAATGCGATAAGAGTAAAAGCCGTCGGTGGCCGTTGTATATACATAATTGGTGGCACTGCCGTTGGGCTGGGTCAGATCCTGGAAAGCCGACTGCGTGGGGCCTTCGACCTGCAGCTCATACGACGAGGCGCCGGGAATCGCCGTCCAGTTCAGGCTGACGGCGCCCGCCGGCTGCGCGGTGGCGGTCAGGGTGAGTTGTGTGTCATCAAATGGCGGAAGTTGGCTCTGGTAAACCTGGAAGACATGCGGCGGGACGATAGTGCTGCCGTAATTTCCCAAATCATCGTTCACCGAATAACCAAGGGTCAGGTTCTCCCCCTGCCCTGCGCCGGCGGTAGACGGGAGGGTGACTGTGATAAGCCAGGTCAGCGGGTTCCCGTCGCTGGTATTGGCCACGGTCACTGACGACAGGTTGGTGCCGGCTAGCGTCGCCGTGCAATTCGGCGCCAAGCCAGTTGCGGGCGGTTCGTTGAGCGTCAGCTCCCAAGAAACGGTCACGGCGGTGGCAGGCGGCACCGGCACGTTTTGGATCACATCAAACACGGGCAACGGAGTGACCACGCCCGATGAACTGATCTGGACTGGAGTGAGGCCAGTGGCGATTGGACCCGCCGTGGCAATTGTCCACGGAAACGGCATTGTGACGACCGAGCCGCGATTGCCAGCGGCATCTACTCCGGAGAAAATCGGGGTGAGCGCGCCTGACGGCGTGTTGGCGGAGATGTTGAGGATGCCGGTATAGGTCGTACCATTGGTGGCCGTCAGATCGACCGCGATGGCTCCAGCGCCCGCGATGCTGAAATTTAAAAAGGGTGTCGCGCCTAAAGGCTTGTTGGTCGTCAGCGTGGCTTGCACGAGGCCGCGACCCAGCAAGTGATGGGTCGCATCGAAAAGATTTCCCAGCGGTTGCAAGGCGACCGTTGCGATGGGAAGTACGCTGTCGGCCACGGCATCGGCCTGGTTGGAAAGTGAGCTGAAGTTTTGGCCCGCGGCGGTGCCATAGACCGTGACCATGCGATAGTAATAATGACCATCGGCAGGCGGCGTATCGGTATACACCTGGCCTTCGAGCAGTCCGCCGATCGCATTCGCCGTGTTGACCGTGAAATTGTCGGGAATGGCTGAAGTCGAGCGGAAGAGATAGTAACCGCTCACTCCACCCCCGAGCGGCGGCTGCCAGGCCAGACGGATGACGCCGTTGGGGCCGGACTGCGCGCTCAGCGCCGCGGGCGGGCTTGGCACGCTGGCGTTATACGTGATGGCGATTGAATTGGAGAACGCGCTGGGCTGGGGATTGCGGTTGGTCGCGTTGGCGTCGATTGAATTTGCGCCAACCGCGAGAGTGACGTTGATCGCAAAAGAACCGTCGGCGCCGGCTGTAACCGAGCCAATGACGGCCGCGCCGGAATAAATGGTTACGTTCGAACCGGCCTGGGCCGTGCCGCGCAAGGTGACGGCACTGATGTTTACGATTGTGCCCGTCTGTGGCGAAGTGAGGATGGGGGCCGGCGGCGGCGCCAACTGCGTGTTCAGCGTCACGGTGACCGGAGTCGAGGCGATCCCGAGATTGTCCACCGCTTGGACGGAAAGCTGGTGGGTACCGTCAGAAACCGTGTTGAGGTTGAGTGGCGCCGTGAAAATGCCGTTGACCGAGGCGGTATCGGCACCGATGACCTGGCCGTCGAGACTGAACGTCACGCTCTGAATCCCGACGTCGCTGGTGGCCGTGATGCCCAAAATGCCGCTGGCCGTGATGAGCCCCGGAATGGCGCCACCGTTAAATGTAACAGGGGATAGCGTCGGCCCGACCCGATCGATCGTATAAGTAGCAACGAGGATTCCGCTGTTATTATAGTTGGCCGCTGTGCCCATAGCCTTGAGCGTCACACCGGAATGCAAGACGATCGGCGAGGTATAGAGCGCCGAGCTGGTTGTCGGAACGCTTCCGTCCACCGTGTAATAAATGTCGGCATTGGTGGGCGCGCTCGTGCTGAGTGTGATCGCCGTTCCATCGCTTACCGTTCCTCCCGCCGGTGACGCGGTGGGCGCGGACACGGTGTTCGCATAAGTGAGGCCCGAGGCCACCTGCCAGATCGGAATCGATTCCTCGGCAAAGTTCGCCGCGCTGCTCCAGGTAAGCGCCAGCCGCTCCTGCGCCGCATTCGCGGGGTTGCGGACGAGGTATTGCAGGCGCACGGGATAGGCTTGGCCCTGCACGAGCGAAATCGTGCCAGAGAGTTTTTGATATCCAGTCTGGCTGGCTCCATCAATCACCAGCGTATTTCCGATCCACAGCTGCGGATTGCCGTCGGAGGCGATATAAAAAGTATACGTGTCGTTAAACTGCGCTGTGAGCGTGGCCGTCCAGAGCGCGCTGGCGGTTCCGGCCGGGATCGTGTTTCCATTCGCCGGGAAATTGACAACCGGATCGAGACGGACGAACGAACTGCCGGAGAAATCCGGATCCTGATAGTAAGTGCCGGCAAAACCGGAGGTTGGAACGGGTGGCGTCGGCAATAGGCCGATGTTAAATGTCCCATCAGCCACACTACTTGATTGGCCGTTCATAGAATCTATGGCCTTGATATGAGTCGTGGCAGAGACCGCAATCGGACCGGTGTAAGCGGTCGAACTTGTGGTTGGGGTGGAACCATCCGTGGTGTAATCGATCGCTGCCGACGCAGGAAGGGGTGACAGCGTAACCGCGATGGAATTGTTATACAGACCGGGAGCCGGACTGAAGACAGGCGACGGAGGCGTCAGGACATACGTGCCGGTGGTGATGGCACTGGAGCCATTGGCATTCACAGCGACGGCGCTAAGCATGGTGGTGCCAACCGGCAGCGAAACCGCCACAGTATATGGCGTTGAACTAGCCGTGGGCGTGCTGCCATCCGTGGTATAATAGATCGAGGAGCCGCTGACCGCATCGCTGATCGCCACGGGTAGCGTGGTGCCGTTGTTGTAAGTGCCCGGCACCGGATTGAAGAGCGGGGCCGAGGGAATGATGGTATAGCTGGCGGAGGCGGTGGGACTGGCTCCGCTGTTATTGACCCCGATGGCCTGCAAGACCGTGTTGCTGTTGATGGTCACAGCTCCTGTGTAGAAGTTTGAGGAGGCGGTTGGTATGGTCCCGTCAGTTGTATAATAGATCGACATCGCTTTATCGCTCGTGATCGCCACTGATTGGGGTCCGGTGTAAGCGCCGCTTGGGGGATTGAAAGTCGGGGTCGCGGGCAATGGCGGTATCAATTTGTAAACACCGGTGGCGACGGAACTGGAGAGACTTGAGTTTGTTGCAATGGCGCTGAGAGTAGTCGTGCCAATCGGTAAAGAGACTGCCGCGGTATATCGGGTCGAGGCGGTGGTGGGCATGCTGCCGTCTGTCGTATAATAAATCGTGGCGCCATTGGCCGTATCGCTGATAGTCACGAATAGCGGGCTGGTGACATTGGAATAGGTGCCCGGCGCCAGGCTAAAGACCGGCGCTGGCAGAAGAAGCAAGGTGTAATTGGCAGAGGCGACGGGACTGGCACCGACAGTATTGACGCCGATGGCTTGCAGGACGGTATTTTGAGCGACTGGCACCGGCCCGCTATAAAGAGTTGATGCGATGGTCGGCGTGCTGCCGTCCGTTGTATAATAGATTTGCGTCGCTCCGGCGCTGGTGATCGTCACCGACTGCGCGCTGGTGTAGGTGCCGGCGCCGGGACTAAAGACCGGCGCAAAAGGCAGCGGCGGCAAAATGAGCGCAAGCGGGACCGGCATGCTTGTGACTGAGCTGACGGAATTGCTGACAACCACCGTATAGCTACCGACATTGGAGGAATTGACGTTGGCGAGGGTCAGTGTTGCGCTGGTCGCGCCAGCAATATCGACTCCGTTAAATTGCCATTGATAGGCCAGCGGAGCGGTTCCGGTTGCCGCAACCGTGATCGTGGTGTTAGCTCCCTTGATCGCATTCTGGCTCGATACTTCAAACACGGTTCCATCTCCGTTCGCTCCGCCATTGTCAGCCGTTCCGAATAACCGTCCGTCGATCCCTTGGATAAGGCTGCCATCGGGGAAAATACCGTCACTGCTCCCAGTGAAACTGTAGAGCGGGGTGAACCCTGTGCCATCGGTGTTCATCGCAAACACAGTCCCGTCGCCGTTCGCTCCGCCATTGGGGGTCGTTTCGTATAACCGTCCGTCTGTTCCCTGGATTAGGCCGTTTTTATACACAGCGTAATTATTGCCACCGTTGAAGGTGTAAAGCGTGGCGAAGCCCGCGCCCGTTGTCTTAACCGCAAACACAGTTCCATTATTATTCGCTCCACCATTTTGCGTTGTCCCGTACAACCGAAGGTCGGATCCTTGAATCAGCGTGGCTTGGGGATTGCTGCCATCAGCAGGACCGCTTAAATTGTGAAGCGTGGCATAGCCTGTGCCATTTGTTTCAATCGTGAATATGGTTCCATTGCCGTTTGTGCCGCCGCTATTTGCCGCTCCATACAACCGTCCGTCGGCACCCTGGACAAGGCCGGCATAGGGAGCACCACCGTCACCCGTACCGTTAAAGCTATGAAGCGTGGTGAAGCCCGTCCCATCTTTATTTATCGCAAACACGGTCCCGTTGCCATTTATACCGCCTTGTGACGCCGTTCCATACAATCTGCCATCGCTTCCCTCAATCAGACCTGCTTCGGGATTATAACCATCGTTTCCGCCGGTAAAAATATATAGCGTTGTAAAGCCTGTTCCGTCACGGTTTATGGCAAAAATAGTCCCGTTTCCGTTGTTATAATAATTGTAACCGGTATTATTTATTCCGCCATACGTGGTCGTTCCATATAACCGTCCGTCATTTCCCTCAATGAGTCCGGCTTGAGGATTGGCCCCGTCACCCCCGGTGAAAGTGTGAAGCGTGATGAAGTTCGTCCCGTCCGCGTTGATCGCAAATACGCCGCCACCACCATAGTAACCATTGCCGCTATAGGAAACTGTTCCGTATAACCGTCCGTCCGTCCCCTGGATAAGGCTGCCCTCCGGATGAGAGCCATCATTGCCCCCGGTGAAGGTATAAAGCGGAGAGAACGATGCAATCTGCGGCTGCGCCGTGATGACGGGCGGCGTCGGCGGAGGCGGGGGCGGAAGATTGATCGTGTAGGTTCCCGTGGTGACCGGACCTGATCCGCCCGGATTGGCGCCGATGGCATTGATAGTCGTGGTGCTGGAAACCGGGATTGGACCTGAATAGACTGCCGATGACGTGGTCGGCGGGCTGCCATCGGTCGTATAGTAGATCGTGTCAGCACCGGCGCTGGTAATCGTCACCGACTGCGCGCTGGTATAGGTGCCGGTAGCCGGGAAAAACACCGGAGCGGCCGTGGGCGGAGGCGGAACGGTTACGGTGAGCGTGGCCGCCGCGCTCGTGACCGAGCCGGCCGAATTGCTTACAACCACGGTGTAGCTGCCGACATTGGACGCGTTGACATTGTTGAGGGTGAGCGACGCGCTGGTCGCGCCAATAATATTTGCCCCGTTAAATTGCCATTGATAGGTCAGCGGGGCGGTGCCGGCCGCCGCCATCGTGATCGTAACATTGGTTCCCGCGACTGCAGTTTGGTTCGAAAGCGCAAACACGGTTCCTTCGTAATCGTCCTCACCTGACGTCGTTCCATATAGCTGGCCGCCGGTTCCCTGGATAAGCCCGCCATTGGGGCTACCATCATCCCCGCCGGTACAGTTATAAAGCGTCGTGAATCCAGTTCCATCGGTGTTCACCGCAAACACGGTTCCACTGCCGTTTGTCCCACCGCCCACTGCCGTTCCATATAACCGGCCGCCAGCTCCCTCAATCACGCCATTGGGATTGTCGCCATCAGTAGCACCGGTGAAACTGTAAAGCGTGATAAAGCCTGTTCCGTCTGTGTTCATCGCAAACACATTTCCATCGTCATTTACGCCACCATTGGGGGTCGTTCCATATAAGTGGCCGTCGGATCCCTGAATGACGCCAGCAGAGGTCTGGCCGCCATCAGTGCCACCAGTAAAATTGTAAAGCGCGGAGAATCCCTTCCCGTTTGTTTTAATCGCAAACACTGTCCCTTCGTTGCTTGACCCGCCACTGTAGGTCGTTCCATACAACCGGCCGTCGGTTCCCTGAATGAGGCTGGCGTTGGGCTGAGCGCCATCATTTTCACCACTAAATCTGTAAAGTGTAGTATAGCCTGTGCCGTCGGTTTTAATCACAAAGACGGTCCCATTGTTATGTGTGCCGCCTTGGGCGGTCGTTCCATATAACTGGCCGTCTGTGCCCAAAATGAGTCCATTAGGAAATGCTCCGTCCGTGCCGTCGGCAAAACTGTAAAGCGTGGTGAAGCCTGTACCATTTGCGTTCATCGCAAACACCGTCCCATCGCCGTTCGCCCCGCCATCGCCGGTGGTTCCGTATAACCGGCCACCGGCCCCCTGGATGAGTGCGGCCCCACTGCCGGCATTGCCACCGGTGAAACTATACACGGTGGTGAAGCCTGTGCCGTCTGTGTTCACCGCAAACACTGGGCCGGCGGTTCCGTATAACCGTCCGTCGACTCCCTGGATAAGGCCAGCCTGGGGTTTGTCCCCGTCACTGCCAGCGGTAAAGGTGTGAAACAGGGAGTACGATGTGATCTGGGGCTGTGCTGTGATCGTGGGTAGGGCCGGCGGAGGAATATTAATCGTGTAAATTGCCGTAGCGACCGGGCTCGATCCGCCGGCGTTGACGCCGATGGCGTTAAGCGTCGTCGTCGTTGAAATTGAGATTGGACCCGAATAAGAGGAAGAAAATGTCGTCGGCGTGCTGCCATCAGTCGTATAGTAGATGGCGGTGGCTCCGGCGCTGGAGATGGTCACCGACGGCGCGCTCGTATAGGTGCCGCCGGCCGGCGTGAACACAGGAGTGGAAGGCGCCGGCGGAGTGTTTACGGTGAACGTAACGACGTTGCTCGTGATGGAGCCTCCGGGAAGACTGATGATCACGTCATAGCTGCCGACATTGGACGCATTGACATTGGTGAGCGACAGCGTCGCGCTGTTGGGAGCCCCGAGGTTCTGACCGTTAAATTGCCAGTCATAACTGAGCGGCGCGGTTCCCGTCGCCGCGACGGCGATCGAGACGTTGTCGCCGGCAAATGTAGTTTGGTTTGAAATTGCAAATAAGGTCCCATTGCTATTGAGGCCGCCACTCGAGGTCGTTCCGTAGAGCCGACCGTCGCTTCCTTGGACGAGACCGGCTTGCGGAGAGCCGCCGTCATCGCCATTGGTAAACGTATAAAGCGAGGTGTAGCCTGTGCCGTCGGTATTTAATGCAAAAACCGTTCCATCGTTACTCGAACCATAGCTCTGATTTGTGCCGCCGCTGTGAGCGGTCCCATAGAGCCGGCCGTCGGTTCCTTGGACAAGGCCGGCTCGAGGATCGTAGTCATCATTGCGGGTGAAACTATGAATTGTGGTAAAGCCAGTCCCATTTGTGTTTATCGCAAAGATGGCCCCGGCGCCGCTGTTGTAAGTGGCTGCGCTTACGCCACCATCATAGGTCGTTCCATAGAGTCGGCCATCAACTCCTTGAATCAGATCGGTCGCCGGATTGCTTCCATCGGCACCACCTGTGAAGTTATAGAGGGTAACGAAGCCGGTCCCGTCAGTGGCCAATGCAAAAAGGCTGCCTTTTCCGTCCACCCCGCCAAAGGTAGCAACTCCATATAACCGATGGTCGGTCCCCTGGATAACGCCGGCTTGTGGGAAGGCGCCATCATTGCTATTGGTAAAGGTATAAAGCGTGGCAAAGTAATTACCCGTTGGATCGAATGCAAACACGGTTCCAGAGTTATTGGCGCCACCGGAATTGGCCGTTCCATATAACCGGAGGTCGATTCCCTGGATCAGGCCGGATTCAGGGTTGGCGCCATCCGTGCCGTTGATGAATGCATAAAGCGTGGCATAGCCGGTTCCATTTGTATTGAGCGAAAATATGGTTCCAAAATTATTTGCGCCGCCCTTTGATGTCGTTCCATATAGCAAGCCATTGGCTGCCTGAACGAGGCCGGCTGCGGGATTGGCGCCATCATTCCCACCGGTAAAGGTATGAAGGGTGGTAAAGCCTGTCCCATCGGAATTCACCGCAAACACCGTCCCAAAGCCATTTAGGCCGCCACCATTTGTCGTTCCATATAACCGGCCGTCGGTTCCCTGGATGAGCTTCCCGGCAGGAATGCTGCCGTCATTGATGCCAGTAAAAGTGTAGATCGGAGTGAGTGCCGCGATCTGCGGCTGCACCGTGATTGTCGGCAGAGGGATATTCACGTTGTAGGTGCCGCTTGCCACCGGGCTTGAGCCGCCCAGATTGACGCCGATTGCGTTGAACGTGGTGGTGGCCGTAATAGGGATAGGACCAGAATAGTATGAAGAGGACGTCGTCGGCTGGCTGCCATCGGTCGTATAGTAGATACTGGTTGCGTGCGTGCTGGTGATCGTCACCGACTGCGCACTGGTATAGTTGCCGGCCGCGGGACTGAACACCGGAGCAGCGGGCGGCGGCGGAAGGGTCACCGTAAGCGTGGCCGCCGTGCCCGTGACCGATCCTCCAGGATTGCTGACCACCACGGTGTAGCTGCCGGCATTGGATGCACCGACATTGGAGAGCGTGAGCGTCGCGCTGGTCGCGCCTGAAATATTCACCCCGTTAAATTGCCATTGATAGGACAGCGGACCGCTTCCCGTCGCGTCGACGGTGAGAACCGCGTTAGTTCCTGCAATCGTGGTCTGGCTCGAAACCGCATAGACACTTCCAACATTGGAAGACCCGCCAAGGAACGTTGTTCCATAAAACCGTCCGTCAGTCCCTTGGATCAACTTGTCCTGGGGAAATGCTCCGTCACCATATCCAGAGAAACTGTAAAGCGTGGTGAACGCGGTCCCATCGGTGTGAACGGAAAAAATCGTTCCTTTCTTATTCGCTCCGCCGTCGTAGGTCGTTCCATATAACTGGCCGTCGATTCCTTGGACGAGACCAGCGTAGGGATCGGAGCCGTCGTTGCCTCCGGCAAAACTGTAGATGGTGGCAAATTTCGTGCCATCCGTATGCACCGAAAAGACGGTTCCATTGCCGTTCGCCCCGCCCAATGATGTTCCGTATAATTGGCCACCGGCTCCCTCGCTGAGTCCGGCAACAGGAAATCCACCGTCATTCTGACCGGAAAAACTGTAAAGAGTGACAAAGCTTGTCCCGTCTGCGTTGATGGCAAACACGTCTCCAAAGCCGTTCGCTCCGCCACCAGAGGCTGTGCCATATAACCGGCCATCGGTTCCCTGGGCAAGACCGGCGTAAGGATTGGTGCCGTCAGGACCGCCAGTAAAACTGTAAAGCGTGGAATAGCCTGTACCGTTTGTTTTAATGGTAAAGATGGTGCCATCTCCGTTCGCTCCGCCATTGTAGGTCGTTCCATATAATTGACCGTTGGCTTGGACGAGCCCAGCGTATGGATTGGCACCGTCAGCGACACCGGTAAAATTATAGAGCGTGGAATAACCTGTCCCATCTGGATTCAACCCAAATATAGTTCCGTCGCCCTTTGTTCCGCCACTACTGGTCGTTCCGTATAGCCGCCCATCGGTTCCCTGAACCAGGGCGCCTCTCGGACGACCGCCATCGTTGTTATTATAGCTGGTGGAAAAATTGTATAACGTGGAAAAGCCCGTACCATCGGGGTAGACTGCAAATACCGTACCGCTCCCATTGGAACCACCACCATTTGTTGTCCCGTATAACCGGCCGTCGGTTCCCTGGATGAGGCCGCCGTAGGAATCGGATCCATCATTGCCGCCGCTGAAACTGTGGAGCTGGGAGAACGACGTGATCTGCGGCTGCACGGTGATCACCGGAGGAGGGATATTGATCGTGTAGGTCACGCTCGTTACCGGGCTCGGGCCGCCGGTATTGACGCCGATGGCGCCGAGGGTCGTAGTGGCCGAAACGGTAATTGGACTCGAATAGGCAGTAGAAGAGGTGGTTGGGGTGCTGCCGTCGGTTGTGTAATAAATGCTGGTCGCGCCCGCGCTCGTAATCGTCACCGTCTGCACACTGGTGTAGGTTCCGGCCACCGGGGCAAATACCGGGGCGGAAGGTGGCGACGAAGTCTGGGCCCAGCCGACTAGCGGCAAAAATGCGACAAGCACCGCGAAGAAGCGGAAAGATATCGGAAAACGATTGGTTGTTTTCATGATAAGAGGGTCTTTCAAATTCAATGTCGGCAGGAGCTGCAGCCTCCGGCGACGACGGGGGCATTTTGGGCCACTTTGGTCTTGAAGACCTGGCCGGTACGGAGCGCCGCCTCTATTTGCTCGTGGCGGAAAAGAGCCAGGGCTGGCGCCCCGCCGTTCAAATAGAACACCGGCGATCTTTCCGCCCGGCCCAACTGCGCTTCGATTTTTGCATAATCGCCATAGGTCGGCGCGATGATGAGGATGTTGGGCGGCAGTCCCTGCACGGTATCCTTGGAAAGCGAAACCAGCGAAAGCTCGACATTATCCGTTTCGCTCAAATGGATCACATCCCTCGCCTCTGCCGCCGGGACCGAAATATCGCCGACCGCGATCACCCGCCATTTCGCCGCCCGACTGGCCCAGGCAAAATTCGCGGCGGAGATCTGGGCCACATCGAGCACCGAATGGGACGAGCCTTCGACTTTGCCGCCTGCGCGCATCCATGCGGGCAGGCCGCCGTTGAGGACAAAAACCTGGGCGAAACCCTGGCTGCGTAAGGCGGCAACTTGCGCCAGCAGATCGGTTGGGGCAACGCCATCGTCCAACAAGACAAGCTTGCGCCCGAGCAAATCGTTCCTGGTCCTGAGCGCAAAGGCGGGAATATTGAGCGCATGCGCAATATGCAACCGGCCGAACT
>Ga0210395_10001000_pt1 | contig 21934 bp, 17 predicted proteins | sample IncBWH4OmetaG_FD_150861 | JGI IMG/M metagenome (GOLD analysis project Ga0210395, IMG submission 150861) | Forest soil microbial communities from Barre Woods Harvard Forest LTER site, Petersham, Massachusetts, United States - Inc-BW-H-4-O ...
GCAAGATGCTGTCGGCAAGCGCATGCACATGGTGGAATCCGAGGAGCCGTGGCTGACCGTTGTGGGTGTGGTCGGCCGCGTGAAACACGAATCCCTAGATTCCGATCCTCGTATCGCTTTTTACCTGGCGCAAACACAGTATCCCACTCGCGCCTTGACACTGGTCGTGCGCAGCCATGGCGAACCGTCCGCGCTTTCACAGGCGATCAAGCAGCAACTGCACGGCATTGATCCGGACCTCCCCATGTATTCCGTCCGGACGATGGACGAACGCGTTGCAGAATCGCTGGCTCGGCGCCGATTTTCGATGCTTTTGCTGGGGCTCTTCGCCGGAGCCGCTCTGGCTCTCGCAACCATAGGAATTTACGGCGTGATGGCCTTTCTCGTTAGCCAGGGAACGCGCGAAATCGGCATCCGCATGGCCTTGGGCGCCACGCGGCACGAAATCCTAAAGCTGGTGGTCGTTAAAGGGATGACGCTTGCCGTATCCGGCGTAGCCATCGGTTTGGCCGCGGCTTTGGTTTTCACGGGGCTTATGCGCAGCCTGCTCTTTGGCATTAATGCCGCGGACCCCGCGACCTTCAGCGCCATTTCACTCTTGCTGACGCTCGTTGCACTGGCTGCCATTTATGTCCCTGCCAGACGCGCAGCAAACATCGAACCAATCCTGTGCCTGCGTTCCGAATAACACGCGCCTAACACGTGCTTCCCAGGCTGTTCGCGAAGTGTGAACAGCCTGGGGCAGCGAAGAAGTGACTTCTATTTGGTCGTGCGCGAGGTTGAGAGCGGGCGGGCATCCGGATGCTTCGACGACCAGTCTTCAGGAGGAAACGCGACGCGCCAGAAGGTGGGACGCGGTTCAGAAAACTCCAGACCGATTTCGGCCTTGCCCCCGCGCACCGGACCGAGGAAGACGACATGACACTCTTGCTCTTCCTGGGTGCGTTTGTGCTGCATGGTCATTTTACTTCCGCTGGTCACCCGGGCGTTCACTAGAATCAAGGCGCCATGTGCGTTGATGGCGAGGGTTTCGGTTTCTTCTTCGAAGGCATTGCCCTGCGAGTCCTTTCCGCGAACGCGGACGCCGACTTGCATCAGCACGCGCTGGCTGCGACGCCGCACGACGGGATTCCCAGCTGTATTCGGGGCTTGTGCCATACCACCTCTCTTGGTCAACTATACCGAGCTCGACCTGATTGTCGAGCGGCAACCCAGGAATTGATTCTAAACGGTGATTGCATGTAGTGCGTTTTCTCTGAACCCATTGGAGTCTTGGACCGGGGATCGCTCTCAGCTCCGTTCCTCCATCGGGACGTAGTGGCGCGTGTCGTGACCAAGGTAGATTTGCCGCGGCCGGGCAATTTTCTGTTCGGGGTCGAGGAGCATCTCTTCCCACTGAGCGATCCACCCGGAGGTGCGCGGAATCGCAAAGAGCACCGGGAACATGGAGATCGGGAAGCCCATGGATTGGTAGATCAGGCCGGTGTAGAAGTCCACATTGGGATAAAGCTTGCGCTTGATGAAATATTCGTCTTCGAGCGCGATGCGTTCGCACTCGAGCGCGATTTCCAGCAGCGGATTCTTGCCCATCAATTCGAAGACTTCATAAGCCACGCGCTTGATGATTCGCGCGCGCGGATCGTAATGCTTGTACACGCGGTGGCCGAAGCCCATGAGCTTGACCTCGCCGGCCTTCACGCGCTTGATAAACTCCGGAACTTTCTGTACCGAGCCGATCTCCAAGAGCATGTGCAGGACTTCTTCGTTTGCGCCGCCGTGCAGCGGTCCATAGAGCGCAGCGATCGCGGCAGCCGTGGCGGAATAGGGATCGACGTGCGAGCTTCCCACTCCGCGGATGGTGTTCGCGGAGCAATTCTGCTCGTGATCCGCATGCAGGATGAAGAGCACATCGAGTGCGCGCTCGAGGGTAGGATTCGGGCGGTACTTCGTCTCCGAGGTGCGGAAAAGCATGTTCAGCAAATTGCCTGGATAGCTGAGTTCGTTGTCAGGATAGATGTACGGCATGCCCAAAGTGTGCCGGTAGGAAAACGCCGCAATCGTGGGCATCTTGCCAACCAGGCGATAGGTCTGCTTGCGGCGCGATTCCGCGTCAAAGATATCCTTGGCATCGTGATAGAAGGTCGAAAGGGCCGCGATCGTCGAGATCATCATCCCCATGGGGTGGGCGTCGTAGTGAAATCCATCCAGGAATTTCTTGATGCTTTCGTGGATAAACGTGTGATGCCTGACGTTGTACGTCCAGTCCCTGAGCTCGGGCGCGGTGGGCAATTCTCCGTGCAGGAGCAGATAAGCCGTTTCCAGATAGGTGCTTTTTTCGGCTAGGTCTTCGATGGGGTAGCCGCGGTAGCGCAGGATGCCGGCGTCGCCGTCGATAAATGTAATCTTGCTGATGCAGGATGCCGTGTTGTTATATGCGGGGTCATAACTCATCATCCCGAATTCCGTAGGGTCCACTTTGATCTGCCGGAGATCCATGGCGCGGATGGAGCCGTGGGTTATGGGAACTTCGTAGGATTTGCCGGTGCGATTATCCGTGATGCTGAGAGTTTCGCGGGGTGCGGCGGTAGCTTCGGGCTTTCTCGTTTGCGTTGCGGACGGAGCGGAATCCATAAGGCGATCCTCGGAAACAGTGACGACGAATGGCTCTTGACTTGACCAGTCTATACCAAAGGGAGGTCGCCGGGAATGGTGCGGTCGGACGGTCGGACGATAAATGCCGGCGGATGTTGGCCTTCAAGCGGGCCGCCAAAAGGGGGTACCGGGCGGGGGCAAGACGGCAAACCGTGCCTCTTGACAATAGTCGTTATAACGAGTATTATCCTCGTGTCAAACCGGGAGGTACACCCATGATGGACATCCGCAAAAGCCAAGACCGCGGCCACGTGAACCACGGCTGGCTGGACACCTATTTCACGTTTTCGTTTGCCGACTATTACGACCCCAAGCATGTGCAGTTCCGCACGCTGCGCGTCTTGAATGACGACCGCGTCGCGCCGGGCGAAGGCTTTCCCACGCACCCGCATCGCGACATGGAAATCGTCACCTACGTGCTCGAAGGCGCGCTAGAACACCGCGACAGCATGGGCACGGGTTCCGTAATCCGTCCCGGCGACGTGCAGTACATGAGCGCGGGCTCCGGCGTGACGCACAGCGAATTCAACGCTTCGAGGACCGAGCCCGTGCATTTGCTGCAAATCTGGATGCTTCCGGAAGAGAAAGGGAGGAAACCGGTCTACGGCCAGAAAAACTTCAGCGAAGAAGAGAAGCGCGGGAAGCTGCGACTCGTCGCCTCGCCGGACGGGCGCGACGGTTCCGTGAAAATCCGGCAGGACAACGAACTGTACGCAGCGTTGCTGAACAAAGGCGAAGCCGTGAAGCACGAGCTGAAGCCTGAGCGGCACGCATACGTGCAAGTCGCACGAGGCAGCGTGAAGCTGAACGGCACTAAGCTCGAAGAGGGCGACGGCGCAGCCATCTCGAAGGAGAAATCCGTCGAACTGACTGGCGTCGACAACGCCGAGGTGCTCCTGTTCGACTTGGCATAATCTGGAGCTGACTTGGACGAGGTCAACGCGCCGAGGAACTGCTCCTAGGGTGCAGCTTCTCGGCGCTTTCTTGTTCCGCAGATTATTCGTAACGAAGAGCGACGATGGGGTCGACGCGAGTCGCGCGCCGCGCGGGAATGTAGCAGGCCATGAGCGAAACGAAAATTAGAAAGATCGTGGCGAGCGCGAAGGTCAGCGGGTCGTTAGGGCCAACGTCGAAGAGAAACGAAGAGAGAAGACGCGTCAAGCCAAGCGCAACGGAGAGTCCAATGATCAGTCCGAGAAAGGTCAAGAGCGCACCTTCTCGCAATACCATTTCCATAATTTCCGATGGTTTGGCTCCCAGGGCCATGCGAATGCCAATTTCATTCGTGCGGCGAGCCACGGTGTAAGAAAACAATCCATAAATGCCGATCGAGACCAGAAAAACGGCCAGCAGCCCGAAGAAGGCTGAGAGCTGGGCGACCAGCCTATATTTGGAAACGGAATGATCGACCTCGTCCGACAACGTCGAGACCTCGCCGATCGGGACATCTCGGGCCACTTCCTCGATTGCTTGGCGCACCTGCTGCGTGACCTGAGCGGCATCTCCCGAGAACCTGACTTCGAGATTCGGGAGGTACGTGACGTTTTGCGAATGAGGGAAATACGCCGCCGGATGCGGCCGCTCCCGAAGCGACTCGTACTTTGCGTTCTTCACGATTCCAATGATCTCGTAGTCGCCGCTGTGTCGAGGGTCATCACCAAAGCCGAAATGGCGGCCGATCGCGGATTCTCTCGGGAAGAACCGGCGCGCCATGGTTTCATTGATCACGGCAACCCTTGGCGCCCTCTCGTTGTCTCGAGGCGTGAAGGTGCGGCCGGAAAGTACAGGTAAACCGAAAGCCGCAAAATAGCCCGCGCCTACCCGGTTCATCAAGACTTCCTCGCTATTTTCAGAGTTTCTTGAAATCCCTTGCAGTGTGACGTCGTTAGACCATTCGCCCTGGTTGAAGGTGAACATGGAGAAGCTCGCGGCCTGCACTTCTCGAATGGCGCCCACGCGCTCCTCGATCTGGTTGAGCAGGTTTCCGAGGCGCGCGTCGGGCTTGTAACCCGCCGCGTACTCGTCAAGCTGGAAGACCAGGACGTTTTGCTTTTCAAAACCGGTATCGACATGCGCGAAGTTCAGCAGCGTGCGTAAGAAGAGTCCAGCGCCGGCCAGCAGCACCAAGGAAACTGCGATCTGCAAAACGAGCAGCGCTCTTGCCAACGGACTTTTCGCTTGAGCCGAAGCCGCTCCACGGCCGTCCCTCAGAGAAGATGTCAGCTGAAACTGGGTCGAGCGAATCGCCGGGGCCATTCCGAATAGCAGTGCCGTCAAGATGGTGAGAAGGAGTGAGAACGCGAGTACGCGAAGATCGGGTGTGACGGAGAGCGGGGTTGGTCCGCCGCCGGTGGCCATAGCAAGGAGAAAATCCCCGGCTCGCCAGGCCAAGGCTACTCCCAGTCCGGCGCCAAGTAGTGCGAAGAGAAGACTCTCTGTCACGAGCTGCACGGACAGGCGCAACCGGCTGGCCCCCAGCGCTGCGCGAACGGCGAATTCGCGCGAACGGGCTGTTCCCCGCGCCAGCAGCAAGTTCGCAATATTGGCACAAGCAATCAGCAGCACAAGCCCGGAAACAGCCATAAGAATTTCGACTGAAAGCAAATACTGGATGCGAAGATTCGAGAGCCCTCTGGCTGCTGATGTGAGATCAATCTGCGCGCGCTGAATCGCCGCCAGCTCCTTCGGTGTGGGCTGCGGACTCACGTATTCGCTGCGCAGAATTTGCTTGAAAAGAAGATTCGTATCGGCGGAAGCCTGTTCGACAGTGACACCTGGTTTGAGCCGGGCGATGATATAGAGCGATTGGAAGAATTTGTCGTTGAGCCCGTTCCATCCCGGGGAGATCTCTTTTTCCATGGACAACGGGATCCACAGGTCGGGTGCCTGTCCCACGCTCGTGCCGAAGAATCCCGGCGGGGCCACGCCGACTATCGTGTAAATCGTTGATTCGAACCGAAAAGTCTTTCCGAGAATGGAGGGATTATTTCCGAAACGCCGCTTCCACCAGGAATAGCTCGCCACGGCGACCGGACCCGCGCCCGGCGTTTGATCATCAGCCTCATTGAGAACGCGGCCGAGAACCGGCTTTACACCCAATACCGAAAAAAACGTTCCTGAAACAAGATCCGCTTTCAGCACTTCCGGACTGCCGTCGTCGACCCCGCCATGCGTGCTGAACTCGATGCTGTGGATGGCGGTGACGCCGGCATAAACCGCATTTTGCTTGCTGATTTCGCGGTAGAAGGGATAGGAGAACAAATCCCAGCTGCGATCCGGCAGCGTATCCTGGCTTCCACCCCACCTACCGGCCCCGAACAAAACCAGCTTCGAAGGCTCCTCGACAGGCAGAGACTTGAGCAAGAGTGCGTCGAGCAAGCTAAACATGGCCGTGTTGGCCCCGATCCCGAGGGCCAGTGATAAGACAGCCACGAGTGTCAATCCGGGACTGCGCTTCATGGCTCGGAAACCGAACCGCACGTCGCGGATGAGTGTCTCAATGAAATTCACGCCGCGGGCATCGCGGCATTCCTCTTTGAGCTGCTCGTGGCCGCCAAATTCCAATCGGACGCGCCGCATGGCTTCCTCGCGCGGAAGCCCCGCAGCCAAAAGTTTCTCTACGTGCTTCTCGAAATGCGAACGCAGCTCCTGGTCCATCTCGGCCTCCATTGCGTCGCGTCGAAGTAGCGCGCGTAGACGAAACAACAGGTCACTCAGCATCACGATGCAACTCCCCATTCGTCCGCAAAGATTGCCAGGCCAAGGTCGTTCTACTCCTACGAAAGAAGCCTGCTAAGTCGTTGATTCCACATGACTGAGCTCCGGGCTGCTTTCATCCTTCGTTGTGGTCCCCGAGGGGACCATGGTTTACTCGTAACGCAAAGCCACCATCGGATCGACGCGCATGGCGCGCCGCGCGGGCAAGTAACCGGCGACAATTGCGACGGCGGAAAGCACACCCATCGCCACGAGGAACGTGAACGTGTCGTGAGGCGCAAGCCCAAACAGCATCTTGTCGAGCACGCCCACGGTTGCGAATGCCAGGGAGGCTCCCGCCGCTAGGCCGCCGACCAGAACGAAGACCACGTCGCTCATCACCAACCGAAGGATGGAGCCTCGCGGCGCGCCCAGCGCCAAGCGGATCCCGAATTCTGGCTGGCGCTGCGCGACCAAATAACTCAGGGCGCCGTATAGGCCAATCATCGCCAGAAGGAGAGCCAAGCCGCCAAAGAAAGTGGAGAGGGTGGCGAGCAGGCGTTCTTCGACGAGCGAATCGTCAACCTGCTGGGCCAGCGTGGCGAACTCGATCGGAATGGCTTTGTCCACGCTGGCAACGGCCTCCTGCACAGCCGAGACGAGAGACATGGGTGGCGTGGCCGTTCGGAGGATAAAGTTTTCCGAGCTATCCTCAGGCACTTGCGTAACAGGGAAAAACGCAGTGGAAAATGTGTCCTCGCGAAGAGACTCGTACTTGGAATCCTTTGCGAGACCTACGATTTGAAGCTTCGGCGCAGGTTTCCCGGGGTCCGCTTCGGTTGTGAAATACTTCCCCAGTGGATCCGTGTTGGGAAAGAATCTGCGCGCCATGGTCTGGTTGATGATAGCAACCTGAGTGGAAGCCTTTGTGTCGTGGTCGTTGAAGTTCCGTCCCGCCAGAAGGGGAGTGCGCATGGTCTTGAAATAGCCTGGGGAGATGTAATTGAAGTACACCAGGGCGTTATCCCCGGTGGGTGAGTTGGGAGAATCCGTGTGGACAAACTGGTTCCACTCGAAGCCGCTGATTGGCGTCATCACCGAACGGCCGGAGGAAACGACTCCTGGAAGGGAGTGCAATCGGGCCTCGATTTGTTCGTAGGTGACGAGCCACTGCTCAGGCGGCACCTTTGCGGTGTGCAGATCGGCGTGCACGACTAGAACGTTTTTGCGGTCGAAGCCAATATCGAGCGTCGCGAGTTTCACGAAGCTGCGGAGGAAAAGGCCGGAGGCGACAAGCAGAACAAGCGACAGGGCCACCTGCGAAGCTACGATCCACTTGGCAGGGCGAAACCGCATGCGGCGCTCGCTGTAGAAGACTTGGCCGCCTTTCATAGCCGACGTCAAAGAGACTTGTGTCGATCGAAACGCAGGAAGAACACCAAACAAAATGCCCGTAAGTATGGCGATCGCAGCGGTGAAGCCGAGAACGCGGGCGTCGACCGTAAAATCGAGGAAGACCTCGGTTCTCTCCGTCGAGATATAGCGAACCAGGAGAGCGGTCCCCCAGCGAGCGAATAGGAAGCCCAGCAGCGCGCCCACAGAAGAAAGTAGGATGCACTCTGTCAGGAACTGACGGATTAGGCGTGTGCGAGAAGCGCCCAGCGCTTTGCGCACAGCAATCTCTCTGTTTCTCGAGGCCGCGCGAGCCAGCATGAGGCTGGCAATATTCGCGCAGGCGATCAGCAGGACAAGGCCGACGACGGCCATCAAGATATGCAGAGGTTGCTCGAATTGACGGCGGAGACGTGAAATTCCCTTGGCAGCCGGAGAGGCAACGAGTGTGAGCTTTAGGAATTTCGCCTGCCCCTTCTCGTCCCAATCCTTTGGTAAAGCGCCGGCGAAGATTTCTGGAGAAATAACGCCGAGCCGGGCCTTCAATTGGTCCGGGTTGATGCCTGGCTTCACGCGCCCCACGATGCTCAGCCACCACCAGGATCGGTGGTCGAGCCGGGACTCTTTTCCATCAAAAATGTCGGCCGCACAAATCGGAATGGCCACTTCAAATTTGTTACCGATCTCCACGCCATAAAAACCGGGAGAACTCACACCGATAATTTGAAATGGATGGTTGTCGAGAGAGACAGTGCTGCCGACGGCGCTCTGCGTTCCGCCGAAGTGATCTTGCCAGAAGCCATAACTCAAAACAGCTACTGCTGGGCAGCCGCGTCTGTCGTCGGCCGGGGCAATCAGCCGACCTGCCGCCGGTCGAACTCCCAGAGTATTGAAATAGTCGCCGCTCGCAAAGAATCCACTGGCGTAGTGGACGGCGCCGCCTTGCGAGAGATCGAACCGGTCCCCTCCCCAAGCAAAAACGTCCGAAAAAACGTCCTGATGGTCTCGCACCTGTTCCCAAAGAGGATTTGTGAAGCTTGCCGAACCTGGTCCTGTTCCTGAGAAATTCGCCCGCAATAGTTGGGCCAATTGCTCGGGTTTTTGCACGGGCAGAAGTCGCAGCATGACGGAGTCAATCAGGCTGAAGATCGCCGTGTTCGCGCCGATGCCGAGAGCCAGCGAGAGAACCGCAACGCAGGAGATCACCGGCGTGCGCCCGAGAATGCGCAGGCCGTAGCGAATATCTTGAAAGAGTGTCTCAAGGAAACTCACGCCGCGCGCATCGCGGATCTCTTCCTTGAGCTGTTCGTGCCCGCCGATTTCTAGCCGCGCGCGCCGCACGGCTTCTTCGCGGGTCATGCCGGATTTAAGATACTTCTCAACTTGTTGATCGAAGTGGAATCGCAGCTCGGTGTCCGCTTCCCTTTCGACGACTTCGCGCCGCAAAAGCGAACGCAGACGAAAAAACAGGTCGTTGAACACCAACCCCTCCCTAGGCGGTCTCGAGAATCTGCGCGACGGCGGCCGCCAATTTCTTCCAGGAATCTTCCTCAGCGGCAAGCTGTTTGCGCCCGGTTTTTGTGAGTTCGTAATATTTCGCGCGCCTGTTGTTCTCTGACGTGCCCCACTTCGCCTTGATCCATCCTCGCCGTTCCAGCCGGTGCAGCGCCGGATAGAGCGAGCCTTGCTGAATCAGCAGAACGTCGCTGGAAATCTGCTGGATGCGCTCGGAAATGGCCCAACCATGCTGCGGCTCTAATGCCAGTGTGCGCAGAATCAAAAGGTCGAGCGTGCCCTGCGGAAGTTCAATTCTTTTTTGCGCCATCAGCGGAGTACCCCCTGTCACTTCGACAAGAGACAATACGCCCACTCTTGTAGAAGTGCAAGGGGAAAGCTTGATGCACTTGATCTGTCAGATGGACGGGTCTGGCGGCGAGCCGTTTCCCGCTCCGGCCTCTCCTAAGACCGGTGTAGGGGCGTAGGCTAGCCGCGGGTGCGCTGGAACTCGCGCAGAAAGCTGGTGAGCGCTTCGACGGCGTCGAGGGTAATCGCGTTGTAGAGCGATACGCGCATCCCGCCTACGGAACGATGGCCGGGGGTGCCCACCAGGCCCGCCTCCGCGGATTCTACGGCAAATTGCTTTTCAACGGATTCGTCCCCGCCGGCGACACGAAAAACCACGTTCATTTTCGAGCGCGAAGAAGCTTCCACCGGGCACCGGTAGAAGCCGTTGCTGGACTCGAGCGTATCGTAGAGAAGCTTGGCCTTGGTGTTGTTGCGCTTCTCGATTGCGGAGATGCCGCCCTCCGCGTCGATCCATTCCATCACCAGCCCGACAATGTAAACCGCGAACGTCGGCGGCGTGTGATACAGCGATTTTTCCTTAATGTGCGTGCGGTATTGCAGAAGTGTAGGCAGATTCTTGTCCGCGCGCTCGGCCAGATCCTTCCGCACAATCACCACGGTAACGCCGCTCGGCCCAAGGTTTTTCTGCGCCCCGGCGAAAATCAGGCCGAATCTCTTCACCTCCATGGACCGCGAAGCGATGTCCGAGGACATGTCCGCGACCAGCGGCACGCTACCGGTTTGCGGCAGTTCCGTCCACTGCGTGCCTTCGATCGTGTTGTTCGTGCACATGTGCACGTAAGAAGCATCGGGCGAGAGTTTAATCTCGTCCTTGCGCGGCAGGCGTACAAATTTCTCCCCTTCGGTCGACGCCGCTATGTGATGCAGAATGCCTTTCTTCAATTCGCCCAGCGCTTTTGCCGTCCAAGCCCCGGTGTGAATCAAGTCGACAGGCTTTCCGGGCAAACACAGGTTCATCGGCACCATGGTGAACTGCATACTTCCGCCGCCCTGCAGAAAAAGCACCGCGTAGTCGTCGGGAATCGCGAGGTGCTTGCGCAGCCCGGCTTCCGCCGCCGCGTTAATGGCCTCGAATTCCGGCGAGCGGTGGCTCATTTCCATCACGGACATCCCGCTGCCGCGCCAATCAAGCAGCTCTTCGCGGATGCGCTCAAGCACGGGAAGCGGCAGAGCCCCCGGCCCCGCATTGAAATTGTGCACGCGCTTAACGGCGCGTTCAGAAGCTATAGACGTACTCACGTTGGATGATTCCTCTCTGCTGAATATGGCCGAGCTCGAAGGTGGGACGGCCGCTATCTACCTGGCTCTTCAGGATAACAGAATCTCGCAAGCGTTCAGAAAGGCGATTTTCGAGGCTATGCGAATCGTCTAGGCAAGCTCTGCTATGGCGAACTCGACGCGGCGGCGCATTGGGTCGATGCGCTCGGCGCGGACGTGCACGCGGTCGCCAAGATGCCAGGCAAGTTCTTTGGGCTTTGCGCCGCGGCCACGACGCGATCCGGGCGCGCCGCGCCGCCCTTCTCCTCCCGCGAGCGCGACCATCGCGTGATCGCGTTCGCGGAAGACGACGCGCGTGCCCGCAGCGTCTTCCAGAGCGTTGATGGGTAGCAGGCCTTCCACAAAAACTTCGAACAGCTCGACAAAACATCCAAATTTTTGCACCGAAATGATCAGCGCTTCGTACTCTTCGCCGAGATGCGCTTCCATGAATTGCGCCGTCTTCCAGTCCATCAACTCGCGCTCGGCACCGTTTGCTCGCCGCTCAGCTTCCGAAGTTTCAGACGCAATCTCCTCCAGCTGCGTTTCTGAATAAAGCGTCGCCTCCACGCCTCGCGTCGCAGGGCTGGCGGCGGGTGAGGCGTGCGGATGCTCCAGAGCCCACTTCAACACGCGATGAACGATCAAGTCGGGATACCGCCGGATCGGCGAAGTGAAATGCGTGTATTCATCGAAGCCCAGCGCAAAATGCCCGAGCGGTTCGGCGGCATAGCGCGCCTGCTTGAGGGACCGCAGCATCAAGTAGGATACAATGCGTTCCTCCGGCTTGCCGGTTAATTTGCGCAGCAGCTTCTGATAATGCTGCGGGGTAATCCGCAGTTCCGTAGAGCCAGGCAGCGCCACTTTCATCCCCCGCTCCCGCCCGTGTCCGTAAGAATCCGGCCGCCCTGCTTTCGCCGGTGCAGGCACGCGGCCGTGCCGCACGGCAACCTCGCGCTGATGCAAATCCGCAACCCCCAGCGAATAACCAAATGCACGCGCCAGTTCTTCGAACTCCAGCACCTTTCGCGCGTCAGGTTTTTCATGAACGCGGTGCAACGCCGCAATCCCGCGCTTGAGCAAATAACCGTCCACCGCGCGGTTCGCCGCTAGCATGAACTCTTCGATTAACCGGTGCGCGATGTTGCGCTCGCTGCGCACAATGTTGGTCATACGCTGCTGCTCGTCGAACTCGATCACCGGCTCCGGCAAATCGAAATCAATCGAGCCATGTTCATTGCGGCGCTTGTTGAGCAGTAAGGCGAGCTCTTTCATGTCGCGAAAATGGCCCGCAAGCCCCGCGTAGCGCGTACTGGCGTCCGTGTCGCCCTCGATCACCTTGTTTACGTCGGTGTAAGTCATCCGCTCGGCCGAGCGGATCACGCCCGAGGTCATCCGCGCGCCCTGCATGTTGCCAGCCGCATCAAACTCCATCAGCGCGCTCATCACCAGCCGCTCCTCGCGCGGCTTCAGCGAGCACATCCCATTCGAAAGCGCCTCCGGAAGCATGGGCACGGCGCGGTCCGGAAAATAGACAGAAGTCCCACGCAGCCGCGCTTCCTGATCGAGCGCCGTCCCCGTTCGAACGTAATGGGCCACGTCGGCGATATGTACCTGAAGGGTCCAGCCGCCATCCGGCCGGCGCTCGACGTACACGGCATCGTCAAAATCGCGCGCCGTCTCGCCATCAATCGTCACGATCGGCAGATGACGAAAATCTTCGCGCCCCTCGCGCTCCGTTTCGCCGACCGCAGCAGCGCGATGCTCCGCCTCCTCGAAAACCGCTCCGGAGAATTCATGCGGCAGATGATGCTTGCGAATAATGATCTCGGTGTCCACGCCGAGATCCCCCGGCCGCCCAAGGATTTCCATCACGCGTCCGGTCGCAGCCGTTCCACCGCGTGGATAGCGCAGCAACTCCACGTTCACCACCGCGCCGTCAAGTTCAGGTAGCGGCGGCAATCGCCTGTCCCGCGCGCCGCCGTCTTTGGCCTCGCGCAATCCCAATTTTTCCCGCAGCGCCCGGGTCAACTCCTCGCCAGCCGGGATCTCGATTTCATGTTGGATTCTATTGTCGTACGGCAGAACAACATTTCCCCGCGGCCCGTATCGAAACAATCCCACGACCGAAGGATGCGCCCGTCCAAGCACGCGCACGATCCGCCCCTCCGCCCGCTGCCCCCCGCGCGACCCTCCGCCGCGAAACTCGCTGATGCGCTCTAACTTCGCCAGCACATGGTCCCCGTGCATCGCATCTTCTACCGCGTCGCGCGGAATAAACACGTCGCCATCCAACTGCGGCATTGGCACATCGGGGACCACAAACCCATAACCATCGTGATGCAGCACTAGCCGCCCGCGCACTTCATCGCGCGCCAAAGGTCGCCGTGGCTCTTGCCGCGGAATGCTGCCGGTCGAACCTGGCCCGCCGGAACCACGCCCAACCGAGCCCGTTTCCCCGACGCCGTCACCAGCGGAGACCGCCGCCGCGGCTCCCATGCCTTCCTTCCCTCTCCTGCCGGCCAGTTGATACCGTCCCCCCGGCAATTCCCCAATGGCTCCCCGCCTCTTTAGTTTAACCAACATGTCGGATAGGGCCTTGCGATCGGCCTTTCCCAAGTGCAAAGCGGAGGCAATCTCATTCTTAGAAGCCGCATCTCTCGTAACTTGCAGAAAACGCAATATGTTATCTGGACTCAAGGAGGAGTGGCGTGGCATAAGGTGGAATCACTCCCTTACGGAGCTTTATTTCCAGGAAGATTCTAGCCACTTTTTCGATTTTCTCCGGAACTTTTTTCGTGCTGCCGGGATTATATAGGTAGGCCAACACACGACCGGCTAGCCGCCCTCCGTCAGGCTGGCCGGACATCCCCGAAAGGGGAGAGAGGAGGCAGGACGACCTGGCCTGCCTCCTCTTCTTATTTCCATAATATTTTCAATAACTTACGACGACAATTAGTCCGACTGCATAGCTACTGTGCCCAATTGTGCCCAAGACTTTTTCACCTCGGTTTCGAGGTTGTCTTGGCGGCGTTTAATCCAGTGCGAGTAATGCTTCATCGGGACTCTTATTGAACTGTGCCCGGCTAAAACGGCTACAGTTTCGACGGGGACTCCCGCGCTCAACCAGTTCGTAATACAGGTGTGGCGGAATAGATGGGGGAAGACCCGGGGGGTCTTGGCATCTTCAAACACGGACGTGAGCGCCCGCTGATAGTCGCCGACTGCGGACTTGGGTTTAGACTTCCCGGACCAGAAATAGTATTCAGTCTTGGAGCCGATTGCTTTCAAAGCCTTGAGAACTTCATCTGGTAATGGACAAAAAACGTCGGTCCCGGTCTTAGTTCTTCTCAAGAATAGTTTTCCGTTCGTGATCGCGTCTTGAGCGTTACCGCGTCCCTGATCGCCAAAGCTGAGTAATACATAAGCAGGACAAAGGCCCGGAGACGCGTTCCACTGCGCCAACGCTTCCCGAGGTTTTTCCAGGATGTACTCTTGCTGGCTTCGTCCGGAGCATTGCAACAACAAGTCCACGACGCCAATTAGTTCCGTGCCCGACAGTGCTTCGCGCCGGATGACTTCGAGAACTTCGGTCTGATTGCCTTGCGGCAACCGCACCAGCTGCCGTGCGGCGGTAGGCGACAAAAGCCCGACGCGCAGTTCCTCTCGCGACTCTGGCCCCAGACGCTCGAGCAGCGCCAGTCGCCGGCACACCCAACTCTTGTGGCGGCCCAACAGCTCCGCTACTTCCACCTGGCTCAGCCCATCCTCGCGAACCAGCGCATGCACGATCCAAGCTTCTTCCAGTTCTCGCGTGCGGCCTCCGGCGCGGTTCAGCCCGTAGATGGCCGCCTTCGCCATTCGATCGTCCGCCTCCATGACGCGAGCCGAGAGATGACTCAGCGTCGTGAGTCCGCGTGCCGCTCCCAGGCGTTTGAAGCCGTCGATCAGCTCGTAGTGCCCCTCACGCTGGCACACCACGACCGGGGATAGCTGGCCATAGCGATCCAGAGACCGCGCCATAGCACGCTCCGCTTCCGGCTGATGCAATCGATAGCGTCCGTAGTGTTCGCCGATCTGCGCGCACGGCAGATCCAGCAAACTCTCTGGGGCCCAACGCAACACGAGCGCCCTCCAGAAAATACCCCAATGAAGAAGAGAGAACGAAGGAACCAAAGCACCGCTCTCTCGCTCCCTCTTCCTCTTGCGGGCCAGTCGAACCTACGGAAACTGCTCTGCGTGCGTCAATATGTCCAGACGATCTCCGTGAAGATCCACACGATCCCGGATACTTCGATACTTCCTTTAGGTGTGACGCAGTTCCTACACTGCCCGCGCCCCTCGCCATCGTCGTTCCCGCTCCCAAACGCGCTCCAGCGCACGCCGGCACGCCTTCGAACAGAATCTCTGCCGCGGGGATCTCTTGGTACGCAGGAACTCTTCGTAACATCCGGGCCGATCGCAGGAATAATCAAAAAAATTTGTGAGCGCTACGTGAACCGCATCTTGCGGAAGATGGTGGTCGCGTAGCAAAGTTGCGCGATGACGCAACGAAAACGAAGCAGAAATGCATGGACGAAGTGGCGCAGACTGATTTCCGAACAGATGCGGAGCGGGAAGAGTGTGGCGAAGTTCTGCCGAGAGCAGAAGTTGTGTGCGCCGCATTTCTACTGGTGGAAAAAACGGCTGCGGGAGAACACGTCGGCGAGATTCGTGGAAGTGCAAGTGGCGGAGTCCCCGGCCAACTTACCGGGGGACTCGTGGATCGAAGTCCGGCTGCACAATGGCCGAAGCCTGATGGTGAGGCCAGGATTCGATGCTGAACATGTGCGCGCGTTGCTGGCGGTGGTGGAGGCAGCGGGGTGATCGGGCTGCCAAGTTTGCGGGCGATGGATCATGCGCAGGGAGCGCGGATCTGGATGGCCAGCGAAGCAACGGACATGCGGTGCGGATTCGATCGCCTGGCGGAACGTGTGCGAGCGGTCATTGGGGAGAACCCGCAAAGCGGCCACCTGTTTGTGTTCCGTTCGCGTCGTGGAGATCGTTTGAAGATTTTGCTGTGGGACCGGGACGGCTTCGTACTTTGGTACAAGCGCCTTGAAATTGGGGTTTTCAAAATACCGCGAGTGGAACAGGGCGTGCGATCGGTGGAATTGCGCGCCAGTGAGTTGGCGATGATTTTGGATGGGATTGATGTTTCGAAACTGAAGCGTGTGCCGCGCTACCAGCGAGCGATAGAAAGCTGCGAATAAAATCGTCGCGAAAAAAAAGACAAAACAAAAAAACTGCAAAAACAGATCGCGATGTGTGTAACTAGTTCGGTGGAGGCACGTCTAAATGAACGTGCTCACCAACGAAATTTCTGTGAACAACTTACCGGAAGACAGCGCGTCGTTGAAAGCAATGCTGCGCGAGGTGCTGGCGAAACTCGAGAGCGTCAGCGCGGATCAGCAGCGCGAGAAGCGGCTTGCCGAACAGTTGCGGCAACGGGCCGACGATCTGTATTTAGAAAACCTGCGACTGCAGCAGGAACTGGAGCGCTACAAGAAGGCGACCTACGGTCCGCGAGCGGATCGTTTGAGCATGAACCAGTTGGCGCAGATGCTTCTGGAGTTCGCCGAGGCCAGGGAACAAAAACCCATCAACTTGGAAGATCTCCGAGGAGCGGAACCGGAACCAGAGGTGCGGCGGGTGAAGCGGCGCAAGGGGCGGCGCGCTCTGGCCAACTTCGAGAATCTTCCGGTCAACACGCAAGTCTATGAGTTGAGCGCGGAGGAGCGAGTCTGCCCAGGCTGCGGTGTGGAGCGCAAAGAGATCGGGAGCGAGAAAAGCTGGCAGATCGAATACATTCCGGGACACTTCGAGCGTCTCGAGCATGTACGCAAAAAGTATGCGTGCGCCAGTTGTGAGAGAGAGGGAGAAAACCCGCAGATCGAAGTGGCCGCCAAAGCAGAAACAGCAATCGAGAAAGGCTTTGCCGGCCCAGGGCTCCTGGCTTTCATCGTGACCAGTAAGTTCGCGGATTACCTACCACTCTATCGGCTGGAAGATATTTTCGAGCGACAAGGCTTCGAGATTTCCCGGGCCACACAATCCGTGTGGTGCGGGGATGTCGCCGATGTGGTCGAGCCGTTGTACCAGCGGATGGCCGAGCGGGTCAGGAAGTCGCATGTGGTGGCCACCGACGACACCGTCCTGCCGATGTTGAGCCCGGGCCAAACACAGTCGGCACGCATGTGGGTGTATGTGGGCGACGAAGCGAATCCGTATAACGTATTCGACTTCACCCTCAACCGTAGTCGAGAGGGCCCGAAGGAATTTCTGAAAGACTACACCCAGGTTTTGCTGGCCGACGGGTACGGTGGTTACAACGGGGTGGTAGCTGGTAACGCCATCACGCGCGCCGGTTGTTGGTCGCATGCGAGAAGGAAGTTCGTAGAAGCCGAGAAAACGGCACCGGAGATCGCACGCGAGGCGGTCGCGTTGATGGACTCTCTGTTTGCGGTGGAAAGACAGGCCAAAGACGTTTCCTTGGCCGAGCGACTGGAGTTGCGGCAGAAACAGTCGGTCCCGGTGCTGGCGGAGCTGCATCGCAAGCTGCTGATCTGGAAAGAGCAGTTGATACCGAAGCATCCCATGGCCGAGGCCGTGAACTACACGCTCGGCCAATGGGAAGCACTGACGGTGTTCACCACCGACGGCGCCGTGCCCAGCGATAATAATGTTAGCGAACGAGAGATGAAGCGCGTGGTCCTCAATCGCAAAAATTCCCTATTCGTCGGTGACCCTCGCGGCGGGCGAACCGCGGCGATCCTGGCCAGCTTGACCAGCAGCTGCCGCCGGCATGACATGGACCCACATCTCTATTTCATGCAACTGCTGGTGAATCTCCCGACCTGGCCAGCTCGTGACCTCGACGCTTGGCTTCCCGACCGTTGGAAACAAACTCATATCGCTCGGTGCGCCGCTCTGGGAATCCCCGTTCCTCCCAATCCATAGCCCTGCGCTTCACGTATCGCTTACAAAAATTTTATGGCTGATGACCCTCGCCGACTCGTCCGCGGCTTCGCCGGTCGGTTCTTTCCTGTTCCGGACGCGCTCCCGGTAGCGCTGGCTCTGGGCCTTCCGCTTTTCCGTACCCGCTGGCGTGGCCCGGTACTTCTGTTGCGCTTTCCACTCGGACCACTCCCGCGCCTGCTCTCGACACGCGGCACTGCAGTAGCGCTCCGAGGCTTGTTGAGGATGAAAGGGCTGCTCACAGCCCTTTAGCAAACACACGCGCGTCCGCGGCCGACGTGCTGGATGCACCCATCGGCTTGCCTCTTGATTTTCGGGAGCGTCTGTAGGACGTTCAGGAAGGCCCATGGGAGATACAGCTCCCAGAAGCTTATGCCTCGGAGGGGAACTCTAATTCCTCTCCGGGGCGCAGCAATTCTGTTCGTTCACCGACCGTAGATCAGCGAAAAGCTCCAGTCGGGCACAACACACTCTATCTCAACTCACTTCAAAACGGGCCGGCTTACTATCTTCGCCCGCCACCACCGCCACCGAACTCTGGCGGTCCGCCCTACACCGGTCCCCCACAATGGACCAGTCGCAAACCGCCTCTGACATCCCCGCTGAGTAACTGGTGGTCGTGTCAAAGAAAAAGGTGCGACTACTACCAAATCTATCAGGCTCACGGTCCCGCCGACCTTACTCACATCGGGTATCACGCAGCCGAACAATTGGCCCTGGAACACCGAGTAATTTGCGAGGCTAGGAACGAACGCGAGTGTGAGATTTGCCAGCAATGGGCCGACAGGTTGCGCGGGGAACTCTGGGAAATCCTGATGGGAAACAAATACCAAATGAGTTTGCTTGGAGAAAAAGGCAACCCTTAAGAAGATTTCAACTGGAGGATTCATGAAAATTTTAGCAGCAATTAAACGCGAACAGAAAAAGCTCGAAAAGCAGTTAGGCAAGATACAGCGCCAATTGAGTGGCGTTCGAGCGGCTGCTGAAGCGCTCGGTCATTCCGCGAGCAAAGAACTGAAAGTCGTAAAGAAGCGCGTCCTGTCCGCCGCTGCCAGGGCGAGGATTGGCAGAGCTACGAAGAAGCGGTGGGCGAAGTTTCGAGCGCAGGCCAAGAAAGTGGCAGGATGAGTCCGGGGTTCTAACTACACCGAACACATCATTCCAATCGAACCGGCGGAACCAACGCGCCGATTTTACCAAGGGCATCGAGGATACAGTCGCAGGAATTGTTCTCAAACTTTTGAAAGAGTATTGGGTGTTGGATTCCGAATGCCGTGTCTTGGACTCAAACCAGCGTCCCATTAAGAAATAGCAGGTGCAATTATGAAGCTACCCTTCTTTGTCAGCACGAGGACGAGGGCGTGAGGCGTTTGCTTCGCGCTGCCATCGCCAAGAGGCCCAGCAGGCCGGTTCCGAGCAGGAGGAGGCTGGACGGCTCAGGTACGGCGCTAGTAGAAGGTGGATTCAAGTAGGACAGCCCGCTTGCAGTGGTGTAGCTGGATCCGGGAGTTAGAGGAGTGACGGTCATATAAGCGGTGTCCGAGTCATCAATCGTGATCACGCCAGAGCTACTTAGCTCGTTACGTATTTGGAGATCTTCTCCTAGCGTGTCGGATTCACCCGCAGCGGCATCGATCACTACGGAACCGGTTCCTGGACCATTAATGCTCCCAATACTACCCGAAAGCCCCCCAGGTCCCACCGCGTCCGCTGTGCCATTCTCATATACCGAAAGCCTATTGATCACGATGCCGGGCGGGGGACTCGTTTGTGTTCCATCGAGCGTAAAGGTCACTAAGTACTGACCGCCGCTGAACGTTAATGTGTCAAAGAAAATTAGGTCCGCATCACTGGAAGAGCCGCCAACTCCGGTGGTTTGTGAAAAGGCATGTAGACCACCATTGCTTATCGACCCCGAAAATGTACTGGTTCCGGGGTAAGGGTCACCCCCGCTGATCGACCAACTGTCAGCGGCAGAAAGTTCCGGCGAATTGTAAGCTACCCAGTTGGAGCCGGGGTACGAAGGATCGGGGTAGCCGGGGTAGCCGGGCGAAAAAGGAGCGCCGGGATCGATGCCGCCGCCAACATATCCCGCATCGAAAAAGGTCAAACCGTAGCTATCCGCCCGCAGTGAACCCGGCAGCACGAGGCATAGCAGGCCCAGCAAACCAATCGAGATGACAAACTTCGCTCTCAAATTCATAGGGCCCCGCTTTCAAATGTGAAGACGGCGACACACGTGGGAATCCCACTTTCACTCGCACGATTGTTGCCTATCCCGCCATACTGAAACGAAGCGACTTAGCAACACTGGGAATTGGCCACATTGCAAATAAGTGCCGCATTTGAGCACAGTATTCCTGTTGAGGCAGGCCAATGCCGATTCCGGGGGCTATTCCAGATGCGTCCCTCGTTCCGGGATTCTAGCACTCGTTAGCAACATGACTCGTGATATTCTGCCTCTCCCGTTCCTCCCGGAGAACTCCGATGATTGGCTTCCGCGACGACGGGCTTGAATCCCTCCGCTCTAAACTCCGCAACATGACAACCGAAGCAGAGTTGGTCCAGCTTGGAAAAGCACTGCGCGATAAGTGGGACAAGTCTTTGAACGCCGACCAGAAGAAAAGCCTAATCGAGTTGAAAGAGGCTCGGGCGGGATGGAGACGACGGCATCCTAAGCGTCGCTGACTTCGGTGTCTTTGGTCCAGAAGCGCGTCCTGTCCGCCGCTGTGTCTAACCAACCGGGATGGCGAGGCCGGAAAACCATTCCTGAATTTGAGCATATGCCGGGCCTCTAGGCATGGGGTCAGCCGATGGCACAGTGATGACTATGAACGTCACGCCATTTTGGTCTGTGATGATTATTAGTTCGTGACGAACAAAATAAACGGGCAGCTTCTTGCCGTTGACAGTTGCGTTATGGACCGTAATTAAGTCTTGCAGATAGATGACATTAGCAATCTTTTCTAATTCTAAAAGCTGCGTACTGATTTCCGAAGATTCAACAAATTCACCCAGAAACGTCTGGAAGAAGTTCGCCAACAGGACTGTTGCCATATCGCCCCGATAGAGATGTTCCAAAAATGCTCGATCCGGCAAGTCCTCTGGTCTCGGTTCAGAGCCTGTCATTTCCTTTAGGAATTTGGAGTAGTCCTCCTTGTTCGAAGGAACAGCCGAGGTGTACAGGACCTTCTCCACAATGATGTCCGGCCCTGATTCAGAAAAGCCATGTGGTCCTTTTACAGCCAGGGACTCGGCTGCGGTCCAACGATTTACGGGATTCTTACCCAACACCTTCTTGGCCGTAGGCGGCAGTTCTTCTCCGGTCTCGGTTCGAATAAGCTTTTCGGTTGAAGTCCTTTCATATTGCCAACCAGGCAAATCTAGAATCGCATAGAAATTCTCTTCAGAAACGAATTTTGATTTCGGATTGACCTTTAAGAGGGCCAATCGATCCTTCGGATAAACAAAGGTTCGGATATCTAAGAAGTTGCTTTCGCCCATCCCTCTCCTTATCGAGGTCAATTCGCTTTCTAAAGTGCTGATCCGCAGTTCCGACTTTTGACTCGCAATGTCTATGCGCTGTCGGCAAAAATATTCAGCCACGCTCAGAACGATAATTGAAACTGAAACCGCTGACATGAGTAAGTAAATGATCGGATGTTGTTCTACCCGCTCTTTGATTCCCATACGTATGTCTCCCTCTTGCGAAGGCTGCTGCGCCATATCGGACTAGTTTTTGTTGGCGATATATCGAACCAATAGCTGGCGATGAAATGCCAAAGAAGATGCAAATCGTCCATGCGCCTGATTATTTCCAAATCCAGTTAAGTAAAGTAGCTATACAGGAGCGCATAAATAAAAGGACATACTGATTACAAAAAAGATTGCAAATAGGGCCGGATCAGTTCCGGATAGGATTGCATTTCGCCAAACACGCGACTCAGCGTGCCGCTCAATTCTTTCTCGTTGGGGAAGTATCGATTGTGAGTCCCTGTTTGGCGCGTGTATCTCCACAATCGCTCGGTCGGATTCAACTCAGGTGAGTAGGGCG